>JAABUW010001641.1_pt1 | contig 36528 bp, 4 predicted proteins | sample 5560081 | NCBI WGS metagenome assembly JAABUW01 (sample SAMN10711882, study PRJNA513363) | rock metagenome | isolation source: Antarctica rocks | place: Antarctica: Victoria Land, Knobhead sud | reverse complement strand
TACAATTATATATTAATATTTATTATATATATTAATTAAGTAAAATATTATTAAAAATTGTTAATATTTTTAAGCTTAATTCTATTGTATACTAAATATATACGTAGTATATTTAAATATATATATTTGTAATACTTAATTTCGAAATATTTAAAACTTTAATATTAAATTTTGTTTATTTTGTTTATTTTTTTGATTTTTAAAAATAAAAAAGTAATTTAAGTAATTTTAAAATTAATTGTAATAACAAAGAATTAAATCTAATTTTAATATAAATTAAAATTATATTTTATTTAAATTAAATATATATTAAATATATATTTGTTAATTAATATTTTAATAGAAATATTAATTAAGATTTCGACTAATATTGTGCTTTTTCCATATACAAAATAAAGAATTTTCTTTAAATATATATATAAATATACTAAAATATTGTAATAGTTTTGTATTTTTAATATAACTACTTAATTGCGTTTTTTAAAAATAATTGCAATTCTATTAATATTAATAAAGCTCTATATATAATAAATATTAGCTTAATATATAATAGATATAAAATATAAAAAAAAATCTATTTTTTTAAATTTTATAAACAATAATTTGTTAAAACTATTAAAATTTTAATTGTTTAATATATTTTGATTTTCTTAATTATTTATAGAAGTATTTTTGTTAATATTTTAATTACTTAATATTATATTCGACTTAATAGTATTAATATTGTTAAAATTCGAAATTTGCTTATATATTTAGCAAATATCTAGTATATAATAAATATAAAGTAAATCTTAATTTTATTTATCTATTGTAAAATTGTTTATTAATTTTGATTTGCAAAGTTCTTAAATATAAAAGAATTTTTTTTGTTAAAAAATATAAAGATTTTGAAGACAAAAAAATTAATAGTATTATTAAAAAATATATTGTTATTAAGATTTAAATTAAATATAGACTAAGTTTAAATATAATATATATACAAAATAAATAATTAAATTGCACAAATATAAAACTATATCGAACTTATACTACGTCTAAAAGTAATTTATACTATAACAAAATATAATTTTGCAATATATAAATCTTGTTTTTGAATTTAATTAATTGTGCGTTATAGATTTTATACAATTTTAAAAATATTATAAATATAAAGAATTAAGTTTATATCTAGCATATATTAGAAAAAAGTCAAATTTTAAAAGTTATTTTTTAGTTAATATTAAATAAAAAGATTTATATTTTATATAAATTATATATATATTAAGTTTGCATTTCGATTGCGAACAAAAATAACAATTAATTTTTATAATTCGAAATAATTATACTAAATATAAGTTAAGTATTTATAGAATTTACTTTAAATAAGAATTCTTATCTAGAATAAGCTTGTCCCAAATGTAATTTCTGTATCTAGAATAAGTTGCAACCTAGCTACGTATATATTGAATATAAATAGAATATAAATTTTTGAAGATTTTCGAAATCTTGAATATACTATTATTACAAGAATTTTTTGCTTTTTTACGCTTCTTTAATACTAGTATATACTTAGTATGTCAAAATAATAGATAATAGAACGCTTAGTTACTATGTAGAAGCTAGAACTTTACTTGTCTATATATATTGGTCGAAACTATTTGGATCAATTATATAATATCGAATCGAATAGTATTGAGCCAAATAGTATCGACACTAGATTAGATCAATTATAGTATTTCGACATTTCTATTTAATTTAAATTTAGAAATCAATTTTTATATAAATTATATTTTATATTTTATTAAATTCGAAATTTATCTTAAAATTATCAAGTTTCGAGTATTTTTTTAGCAAAAATAAAAAAAATATATAAAAGTTCTCTATTAGCAATTTATATACAAACATATATATGTTTACAAGTTTAAAATATTCTAAAATTCGAAAAATATATAAGAAACAAAATTTTAACAAAGAATTATACAAACGTTGTTAATAATATTCGATAACTTTATTAGTAAAACAAAAAGAACAATAAATACAAATTTAAATAAATAGTACAAAGATTAATAACAATAAATATAGCAACTATTTAATTGCAAGTTGTTTAAATAACTAAGTCTAATATCTATATTTAAGATTACAAATAATTTAATTATTAAATTAATTCAAAGACTTGTCGAAACGCTTCAAATATATTATAGAAAAAAGTTTCAATTAGTTTGTTAACTATTTGTTTTTTAATAAAAATATATTTTAATTTAATCTAATTATTTGCAATCTTTTCGCAAATAAACTAAATTTATATATTTATATATTTTGTTTAAATATATTGCGCGAAATTCTTAGCAAATACTATAGTTTTCTAATTGTTGCAATAGATAATAGTAACAACTAAATATAGCGTCGAAAATACTAAAAAGAAAATTTTAATAACAACAAGAACTCTAGACGTAAACAATAGCAATAGAAATAAATAAAATAGTTGCAATTGCTTTAATAGTATTTAAAGTTAAATAATCTTTTTAATAATTTGCGTTTGTTTAATATATTTAATTTTGCAAATAGAAAAAGCAACAATTAATTAATATTTAAATAATTAACTAATAGCAATACTTTCTAGATTAAAGATATACTTAAAAATAAAACAACAAATATCTTAATTTTTGCTTTAATCGACGTCGATATAATCTAACAAAGAATAGATACTTTTACAAAAAATAAAACAAAAATTAAGAGTATTTCGAAAATAACAAAATATTTGTTTAATAATCTTTTAGTAAATATCGATAGAATTAAAAATATATTTGCTTACTACTAAAATAGCAAAGACAATATTTGATCAAATATTTAATATTATATATATAAAAGAATTAATTATTAATTAATAGATATAACAATAATTTGAATCTACAATATAGTTCAAATCGACAACATATATTTTGAATATATCTATAAAAATAGCAACTAATTTATACTTCTATATTTCGTAGTTTTTTAATATTTTTTTAAATATATTTTTTAACTTAAATAAAGAATTCGAATTGCAAAATTGCGTTTAATTTCGATTTCTAAATACTATTAAATAGAATTCAAGTCAATTATTTTAAATTAATTGACAAAAATTCTTTTAATAATATCGATAAACTTTTTATTAATATCAATAATTAAAAGATTGTCTATATAGATAGCAATAATAGTAAAATTATTAATAAAAATACTTAGATCGAAGTTTAACAAATAAAAGTAGTATTTTTTAAAAAATATTACAAAAATATTATATTATATTCAAAGTAATTATTTAAATTTATAAAGAGTTTTTTTAAATTAACAAATTTTTTTGTTTTGTTCAAAATTGTAAGATAGTTTTATATATATCTTTTTATTAATATTTTTGTAGAAAAAAACAATAATAACGTTTATTTACTCTAGATTTTAACTATTAATAATAATAAAAACAAAAATAATTTTGTAGTTTATAGACTTAATTACAATTGCAAAAATCTTAATATAGTTTAAATTTTTGTGTTGTTTAAAATCTCGAACAATTTAACAAATTTTATAGCAAAAAATCTTGTTATTAATTTTTTGTTTAATTTTGTAAATTTATCTTTTACAAAATATATAATATTTGTTAGATACTAAGCAAACAATATAGATATTGTTTTTTTTTTAAAATTTAATTTTGTTTTGTTCAATTAGTTGTCAATTTATTTTGTAGTAGATATTTGCTATAGTTTTAATGTAAATTTTAAACTTATATAACTCTAATAATATAATCTTAAACAATAAAACAAAAAAGTCTACAAATTTATTTTAATATAATTGAAGTTCTAAATATTTTTGCAATACTAAATCGAGATTTAAAAACAATAGATTTTAAAATATATTTAATAATTTAGTACTTTTAGAGAACTTATTAAAGTTAGTAGAGTCGAAAAAAATACTATTTTCGAAGTTAAAAAATAATTCGAAAAATATAATGTTTTCAAAGTCTAAAAAAGATAGAATTTCAAATAAAATAAATAAATCTAGTTTAGAATTCTTGATATAATTCGAGAGCAAAACAATTTTTTGTTGCTATTGTAGTATTGTTACGAAGAGCTTGTTCAATTTAGCTTTTATAGAATTTAGAAATTTATTAATAGTATTTGCAATATTAGATTGCGTAAATAAAACTATAAACAAATACGTATTGTTGTTATAGCAACTAATTTTGCTATAATTAATATTAGAACCAAATAATGTTTGTTTATTGTCTAGTTAATAAATTTCTAATATTTGTTAGATCTTGTTTTTGTTATTTATTATACAATAGATATACTCTTTTTTATATTTTATTAAAACTAAGAATCAAATACAATTTTAAAAAATTTGTTAATTAATATTTGATTAAATTTTTAATACTTCTTTTTACTAATTAATACGTCAAATATATTTGTAGTTATAAAAATATTTAATACTTGTTTCGAAAGAAATAACAAAGTGTTTAACAACAAAAAAGATATTGCAATATAAATTAATAATTTAAATAATCTCTAATTAGAGATTTACAATCAAATTAGCATTTTTAATTATAATATTAATTTTTTATATTAAAATCTAATTAAGACGTTCGACACATTTGTTTATTTCAAAAAAAACAACAACAATTAATTCGATATATATTTTACGCTTTTTGCGTTAAATTCGAAAAACTTTATTTATATATTTACTTTTGTTATTAATGCAAATACAAATATATTTGTTGTCTTTATATTTAAATTCGCCAATATAGTATTTAAAAAAAATTAGCAAACTAACTTTATTCTTGTTTTTAAGATATTTTATTTGCAAATATTTAATTTTATTATTTAGTTAAGTGCAAACGTAGCAAATACTATTGAAATTGTCTAGAAATATAAATTTTATAACATCGATATAAATAAAATTGTTTTTTTTAGCAATTAGATTTAATAGAAACTTAATAAAATATTATTTTGTTTTTTGCACGTATATAAGAAACACAAGTATTATTCGAAAATAACTTAATAAAATTAAAAGCGTCTTTGCAAATTAGTTAGTAGATATTTTGTTTATTTAGATAATTAAGTTGTTTGTACTATATAGTTATTGCATTTTTGCTAACTATTAATAAAGCAATAGCGACAACAAAGAGTGCAATATATATTTTTAAATTCAAAAAATAAAAATCGAAATCTTTGATTGTTCGAACTCGCTAAATATTAATAAAAAAATTATAACTAATAATTTTTCGAACAATATTAGCATTTTTTAACTAACTATAAAAAATCAAATTGTAGAAAGAATTAAATATATATTATATATTGTAAATTGTAATATTACAAACTCTTCTATTTTTGTATCTAATAAATAGATAGATACTTTTAATATTTATAGCAAATAAATTGCTTTCTATATTTTCGACTAATTCTTAAAACATTTTCGAATAAAATACAAAAATACTAGAGTTTTCAAATATATATTGCGAATATTTTGTGTCGAAAATTTATTTGCGCAAAAAACAATTAATAGCAAAAACTAACATTATAGCTATAGAAATAGACAATTTAGAAATTGCAAATAGAATTGTTACAACAACAAAAACAAAATAATATCTATAGACTATTATTTTAATAGTTTTTGACTTTTTGTTGTTGTTGTTCTTATTTTTGTTCTTATTAAATTTGAATTTAAATTTGTTTTTATTTGTTTTTAATTTAAATTTCTTTTAATCTTTCTTTTAATTATTGTAATTTCGACAATACTTGTTTTTGTTATTGTTTTAATTGTTTTCGAAACTATTGCTCTTTAAAACAAAATATAGTTCTAAATATAAGTTTTAACAATTTAATTGTTAATAATCGATTTTTCGCAATTTGTGCACTTCTTTTGTTTAATATACACGAAACTAAAATTGTTAACAATAGAAAACGTATTCTCTATAATTGCAATTAGTTCAATACTTTATTGTTAACTCGATTAAATTATCTACGATAAAATGTCGATTGCAATTCGATAGTGCAACGATAGAGAGCTAGTTATATATTCGTGAAATTACGATTATATTATAGTAATGCTACGATAATGCTACAATAATGCCACGATAATGCTACAATAATGCTACGATATAATTGTTGTGCGACAATATTACAACAATGGTAACTTAATGTCGACATTGTTATATATTGATAGTAAGCTAGTAGCAACATTAATTTACTACAATAGAGAGAAAATAATATTAAATATTGTTGTACAACAATAGTTGCAATAGTAAGTTAATTAAATAGCGAATTTGATAGTTACTATCGAATCTATGCTTTTACTATGGTTTTACTATAATTTTATCGTAATCTTACTATAATTTTACCGTAATCTTATTGTTGTTTCGCGATAGTCTTACTATTGTTTCGCGATAGTTTTATTGTTGTTTCGCAATAGTCTTACTATTGTTTCGCGATAGTTAAATAGTAGTATTATAGACAAAATATTGTATAGAGATAGCAATATTAATATTGTCGCTATATAGAAGTCTTTCTTATATTATAGTATTATAGTTGTTATCGTCTATAGATATATTACTCCCCAATTATATTCTAGCAAATATTTTTATTTTTCTTTTGTCAATCTAGCTTATTGAGTGCAAACAAAAGATAGAGAAGATTGTAATAAAGAGTTGAAAATTTGTAAATAGCTTACGTATTAATTTTCTTAAATACTAGAAGTTTTAAGACAAGATTTATTACTAATACTATATTTTTTTTTAATTTATTGCTTTTTTTATTGTTTTCAATATTTAAATAACAAAGAAATTGTAAATTTTGCGTTAATAGCAATAAAAGAAGTATTAAGCAATACAATTCTTAATATTGTTAACTCTTACAATATCTTCAATATTATATATATGTTGTTAATTGTTTTTGCGAAAGACTTTCTCAATTTGCAATACAATAGAAAATAATTAAAATTTACTAATTAGTGTAAATTAATTTACAATACTATTTAATACGTTTTATATCGAAGTTTAAGATCTTTAAGCTATATTTTCTATTATATATTAACAAAATTTGTTATAAAAATAGATATTAAAAATTAAGTTTATCTAATTTTATATATTGTTTTATTTGTAAATAATTGTCTAGCACAAATCTAAAAAAAAAAGTATTGCAAATCGATAAAAAGAATCTCTTTATATATTGTGCAATTGTAATTTTTCTATATCTATTTTGCGTTTGTTGTTAAACAATTTTTTTTTTACAAAATTTAAACAATTATTTTCGACAATTTTTAACATTTTTAATAGAACAAAATATGCAAAATCTTAAGTTTTTGCAAGCTCAAATCTTATTAATTGCATTATTATATTTTTAGCAAAAAGATATTTTATAAGATTAAAAGAAACTACGTTATCAACTATTGTTTTAAACAATTTATAATCTTTTTGTTAGTATCAATTTTAATAAGAAGTCAAATTAAAATTAATATATATTTTATTTCTTTTGTTAAAATATTAATATTTATAATAATAAAGTAGACTTAAGCAAAATTTGCAAGATAAAAATTAGTATAAATATTAAAAAAAGAAAAAAAAATTTAAAATTTGTTTTTTTTAATTTTGCAATCTTGTTTTTCTTTTAATACTTTTTTCGATATTAATATAAATAGAATAGACAAAATTCTAATTCTAATTCTATTTCGAATTTCGAATTGACAACAACAAAAAAAACTTTAATTAATATATATATTTATTTTTTATTTTTTATATCTTTGTTGTAAAAGTCTTTCTTTTTGTTAATTTTAATTGTATTGTTCTCTATTTGCGCTTCTTTCTTTTTATTCAAGAAGTTGTAAATAATTTTCTTAGATATATTAAAGAGATCTTTCTTAAACGTTTTTTGTTTTAATAAAATAATAGATTTTATCAAATCTTAATAGATTTTTCTAAAATTCAAAATTATCGCATATAATTTATCTAAATCGATATAATATTAATTGTTAACTAAAATATTCAAACAAACAATAATATTTAATGTTTTAATAATAGTTCGAAATAAAGAAATATTATTTTCTATTTTTTTTTTTATAGATTGCAAATAACTAAGTCGAAACTAGCTTATTGTAGTATAAATATATAGTATAAGCGAAACTAGAATCAATGTTCAATTAGATTTCGACAATAATTATAAATAAATATAGTAGATAAAATTTTAAATTCAAGACTATTCTAAAAAATATTAAAAATTCTAAAAAACTTTAAAATATACAAAGTTGCTCTTTTTGCTAAATATAGTTGTTATTAGAAAATTTTGCAATATTTGTTTTAAATCGCGTTATTTGCAATAAAACGCGTTGTATACTCTACTATATACAAAATTCAAAATTAAACAAAATTTAGCAATAGCAAGTAATTGAAATTTAATATTTTTGTTGCGCAAATAGATTTGTCGATATTTTTCTACAAATTGTTTTGTATACTTTTTTTGTTTTATTGTTTTTTTGTAATATTTGTTTTTATTTATTATATCGAATTTTAGATTGTCTCTATCTAATTTAAAACAAAAACAAGATTAATATTCTATAGTAATATTGTGTCGAGCAAATCTATTATTGTCAATTTGTTAAAATATATCTTTAATTAATTTAATAACAAAAATATATTTAAAGATAATTTTTTTATTAATTTTTCAATTTGTTATATCGCGATTCAATTGTCTAATAGATTTAAAAAAAAAATTTACAACAATTTTTAACTTTGCTCTATAAGATTCTAAAATAAGAGTAAATATATTAACTATTTTTTGTCGCTTCTTATAGAATAAGTATGCTAAAATTAGATAGAAAACTTTTAATGCGCAATATATATTTCGATATATATTGAAGTTGTTAATAAATAAAAGATACAATAAAGATATATGCGAGATTATAAAGAATTGTTCAATATATTAACAATTAAAGTATACTATCTTTAATTTAATTCGAATAAAGTATAGACAACGCAATAATTTAATTATAAATAATATATTTATTACTTGTCGAATAAAATAGTTTTTCTTTATATATAACTTTAGTTTGTTATTTTTGTTATAATTATAATTAAAAAAACATTTAATATAATTGTTAATTTAATTTATATTAACTTTAAAAAATATATTCTTAAAAATAAACAACTTATTTTCGATATAATTTAAGTCGAGATTTCGTAGTATTAGATATTAATTATTTACTACAACTTAAATAGTAACTACGATATTATCTATTATATTTATATTGTTGCAATAATCTTAATCTATAAAAATTATTTTATTTATAATATATAAGTTTAGTTTAAGAGAATCTATAGCGATATATACAATATTTTTGGATTTATTACTTTTTTAACTATAGCAAATATTCTTAAATATTAATCGAATAGACGAACTTTATATTTAAGAATATTAGAACTTTGTAGATTTGTCGACATATATAGCTATTTTAAAATGCATCTTTTCGCAAAGCTTAATTGCAAAAAATATATTGTATATTAAATCAATAAAATTATATCAATATTGTTAAAAGACACAATAAATAATTTGTTATTACGTTTAACTTTTTTGTCGAACAACAAATAAAGATTGCTTTTTAATAGTAATGAATAAAGTTTTTTTTATTAATTGCAATAAAAATATCTATTAATATATTTAGCGTTTCAAAGTATCTAGTTTCAATAATAATAAATATATAGAATTAATATTCTTTTTATTTAAAAAAGACTTTTTTTATCTTAACAAAAGTAAAAGTATTTTTCTTAGCTTTATATATTTTGTTTGTAAATCTTTATATTTTTTAAAGTAGAAATTCAATACTATATATAATAGCAACAATATTGTATTTTTTCTCTTTTGCTATTTTACAATCTTATAGAAAAATATTTTAAAAAATAATTAAAATCAACAATTAGATAAAAAGAGTTTATATAAATATAATACAAATATAAATAATAAAACAATAAAAAAAGAGATAAATATAATAAATTTGTTGTTATTTTTGTTTTCGCTCTTAATATTGACGCAATATTTTCGAAAAGTAAAAAATTAAGAGTTTTGAAAAATATTGTAGTTGTTATTGTTTTATAGTATAGAATAAATTAGTTTTAATTTTATTGTTAAAGAGATATTTACAATAAAAAGATTGTTATTGATCGCAAATAATTTATTCGATTGCGCAAAATCTTTCGCACTAATATAATTTAATATAAGTTTATTTGTGTTAGTATCTTTGTTATATTTATGTTCGCTATTATTTGTTCGAACGTTCATATTGTTTTTTATATATAGTAATACTTTACTTTGATCGAGAAAGTCTTTTCTTGTTTTAATACTATAATTACTAAAGCTGTTTTCTAAGTTATAGTTAATATAACTCTAATAAAAGTCTTTTTTAATTTTGTTATTATAATTTGTTTCGAATACACAATTAATATTTTCTTAATTCTTTTGCTAATTGTCGAATATAAATATGTTATTTTCTAATTTCTTTTTATTTGTATCTCGAATTTAACAAACAAATAAAAATAATTAAAATGCAGATTTTTTAACAATAGTTGCAAAAAAGAATTTATCTTCTTTATTAGATTTGTTGTCGACTTTTCAATTGACAATATCTAGAAAATTGAATTTGCGAGATTTGATTGCTATTAAGAGATAATAAATAATTAAAATTGTTTTTGAAATAATAAAAGGATTAAATTGCGATTGTAGTATTTTTGAAAAATGCGTGCGTTTTACTTCTCTAATATATTTATAAACAAAATAGATAATAAAAGACTTTTACAATTAGTTAAAAAGATATATAATTATGCTAAATAATTAAAAATAGATTAATCTATATTAGTTTCTAGAATATATTGTAGTTTGTAATTGTCTCTTTTAATGTATCTTGCTATCTCTTAAAATAGCTCTTAGAGTACTAAATCTAATATATTATAAAATCTAATTTTGAAATTTTGTTTATTGCGACAACGTTTTTTATATTTAGAGTCTTCTTTAATTATTGCAATTTAAAATTTTTAAATTTTTTTTTGTTCAAACAAATTCTATTGTTTAATTAGAGATTTGTATAGTTTTATAGATATTTAGAAAAATAAAAGAAAAGAAATGCAAAAAATAATAATTGCAATAGCTAAATATTCAAATTTATATATTGTTAAATTAAAAAATGTTGTTGTAGTATTTTGCTCTATATTTTTTAATTTCGAAATCTTATTACTTTGTGTTTAATTTAAATTTTGCAATTTTGACTTATCTCTTTGTAGTTTTGTAATCTTTGTTATTAGCTATATTATCTTTTTCTCCAATATAGATTGTGCGATTGTAAAAGACTTTTCCAATTTTATTGTAAAAGTTAAAGAACGCGTATAAAATATATATTGCGTAATATTTGTTTAAAAGAATATAAAAGATTAAGATAAAATCTAGAAATCTAGTAGCAATAAAGTCTAATAATAAAGATAAAAACAATACAATCAAAAATTTAAAAAAGTAAAAATTATATTTTAGCAATCTATAAATTTATCTCTTTATTGTTTGTTAAAATTAACGCTAAATTATATAACAAAGTAGTTATAAGATAGATATTTTAAATTAAATTGCTAAATACTAAGAGAAATCTATTATATTGTAATCTTCTTGTTTGTAAATATTTTTTACAAGCTTTTTGTTCAAAATTGTTTGTTAGAAACTTTTTTTATTTGTTTATTTTAACTAGCAAGTAGACAACAAAAAATAACAATATCGATTTAATAACACAATTATAAACTATCGACTTCAACTTATTATAATCGAGAAAATTATATAAAAAATCGAAGTTTTAGAAAAAGAATTGTTGTAGAAAGAGAGTTGTTGTAAAAAGAGAATTGTTAATAAAAGAGAACTATTAATAAAACGAGATCGCTAATAGAACAAAATCGCTAATAAAAGAGAAATCAAAATGTAAAAGAGAGAGAAACTACTAATAAAAGAGAGAAGCTATTAGTAAAAAAAGAGAAAGCTACTAATAAAAAAAGAGTTAAATTGTATCGATGCGAAAACGTCTTTTGTAGACTATAATATAATTAGTAATATTGTAATTGTAAAAGACTTTCTTAGATTTATTTATCGAACGAAAAAAAAAAAAAAAATTGATACAAAAGAAAAGTTTTAAGAAATTTTTTTAATAAAAAAGATTCTAATTTAAGAAATATTAGAATAATTAAATTGTTTGCTTTTAGTAATTTGTTGTTGTATCAAATCTATTTTTCTATTTTTATAATATTTTTTTTTGATTGTCTTTAGTTAAGTCTTAATTAAAATAAATAGCTATTTTTGACATAATTTTTTCTATATTTTTTATAATTTAAATATTGTTGTAAATTCTTAAATTAAAGTATTTTTTTAAAATAATATAAAGATAGAAATTGTTTAGTTGTAGTTAACAATTAATTTTCTAATTTGTATTCGACTTGCTTAATAGATTCTTGAAAAAATAATAGTTTCGACTATTTTTTAAAAAATTGTATTTCTTTTTGCTTAATTTAAATATTGTAAATATAATTATAGTTTTCTTTATATTTTTATTAAATTTTTGCTAAAATTCGTCTTGTTAATTTTAATTTATTTAAAAATATATTATTACTATATCGATCTATAATATAATCTTAAGAATTGCGTAGAGATAAAATATAATTGCTAACATTATATATTAGATTTTTTTTTGTTTCGAATTATCTATTAATATATTAGTATATACTTAATAATAAAATTGTAAAAGCTTTTTACAATCGAGAAAGTTTTAATATTTAGAATATACTTACTTGCAAACAAATATTATTTAGCAACGTTTGCGTCTTTGATATTTTTGTTGTTGCGAATATTAAGAATTTCTTTGAGATATATAATTTATTACTTTTCAATATTTTTTACTATTTTTATAAATAGTTCGAATCAATTAATATTAAATTTATATTAATAGTCTTAAAATTAATTTTTTTTTGTTCGAAAATTAGTAGTTTAAGCTAAATACAAACAAGATTAAGTTAATATTAAATATTAAATAATTATTTAAGTTTTCTTTCTTTAAGTTAAACAAAACAATTGCAAAGTTAATTTTCAATATCTATATAAATATTTATCTCTAAAGTTGTTATATTGCAACTTATTTAAAAAAATTACAAACGAAAAAAACTTTTTTTAATAATAATTAACAAATTAAAGAAAATTCTTAACGTATATATATATCGAAATATAATTTTTAAATAAACTTGCTATAAATATAGATTCTTAATATTTGCGTTCAAATTATCTTTAATAATAAAATTAGTTATAGCGCAATCAATAATATATAATTTCTTTGCTAAATAATTTCGAGAAAAAAGATAAAAATTAATATTCTTAATTATTTTCTAATAAATTAAGACTTCAAATAATTATCAATTTGCAACTTAAAAAAACTCGATAATTTTTTTTTTTTTTTATATTATTAATTTTGTAAGATAGCGAAGTTCTAGTTAAAAAAATATAGAAAACTATCTTAAATTATACAATAGCAATATTAATATTTGTAATTTGACTTTTTACTATATATATTTTGTCTATAGCAAAAATACAAAAGCAATTTTTAAAATTTTTCGATTAAGTTAAATCTAATTGTTATTAATTAACTTCAAAGAATTCTATACTTCTACATTACTTTTCTTGTATTTTAAATTTATTATACTTGTTTAAAATATTAAATATTGTTATAATAATTACTTTAATATTCTTTTTGTTATTAATAAATATTTTATAATATCTTGTAAATTTTTCTTTTTGTATTAATTGCTTAAAAGCTTCGATTTTGTTATAAGTTTTATTATTATTGTAATAAAATACTAGATTAAATTGTTCAAAAAATATATAATCGAAAACTCGTATCTATTAAGTAATTAAATAAACAAATAAAACAAAAAAAGTAGATTAAGAAACGTTGCGTTTATCGAAAAAAATAATTGCTTAAATATTAAGTATCTATATTTCGATTAATATGCAAGTCGCTTGTAAAAGACTTTTGCAATTAAAGAAAATATAGATACAATTTTGTTTAATTGTAAAAGTCTTTTATTATTAAGAAATAAAATATAAATTTAAATTATAAATTTAAAAAACTTCTTTAGTTGCGTTATAGAAAATATATTTATTGTTATAAAGTATATAACAATCTTAAATATCTTGTCTAGATTTATATAGTTTGTCAAAATACAATTTTGATATCTTGTATTTTACTTTATTTGCAAAAGAAAGTAAATTGCAATAAATTATTACGTTTTTAAATTAAAGTCGAAACTTATTTTGTTAATTCGATATATTGTATACTTTTCTCTTTATTTAATTTCGATATTTTCGCACGTCGCTTGTTTGTTTTCTTGCTAATAGAAAGTATTGTTAAGATAGTTTTTTATATAATTAAAAGAGACAATAGTCTCTTAATTAAATTTCTTATATATAATAATATTTTTATCTATAGATGCAATAGTAGTAATCGCGAACTATATATAACTATTTTTTATTATTATTTGATTAAGATTGTATTTGAAACTAATCTTAAACTTGTAAACTATATCTTTTGCTTTTAGAACTTAATTAATTAGATAGCATTTTTAATATCGAAACTTCAAATTAATTTTTGTAAATTTTTTCGAAACTAATTCTATTAATATTTGTTTCGCATTGTTAAGAGTTGTTTGACAATAAATAACAATAAAGATTGTTTTTTATTTATTTTTGACAAAAAATAAGATAGTTAATTTGTCGAGTTTTGTTATTATATAGTTAATTCTATTAATCTTCTCTTTGTAAATCTTAACTATAATTTTATTGTTGTTTTTTAAATTAACAATAGTCTTTAAGTTTTTGTAAAAAAACTTCTTTCAATCTATAGAGATAGATTGTCGAGAACAAAAATTAATAAAAAATTGTTAAAAACAAAAATTAATAAAAAATTGTTAAGAACGAAAATCGATAAAAAACTATTAAAAATAGAAATCGATAAAAAACTATTAAAAGATTGCTAGATAAAACAAAAAAATATTATTGTTTAACTTTTTTAATACAATAAAAATATTTGAAGAAATATCTATAATAGATTGCTAATCTTTTTTAATCGACTTTAATACTTTAGAGATCTTTCTCTTGCGCATTTAACAAAATAGAGTTTTCTTGTTAATTGTATATTAAATTAGATTTTAAGTAATATTATTTATAGTAGTTTTATTGTATTTATAATTGTAGAATATATTATTAATATTGTAAATATTGTATTATTTTATATTGTAAAACAATAGAATTTTGTAATCTATAGTATTTTATTCTTTCTTCTAAAGATATTTTGTCGAAAAAATAGTTAGATTTTCGCGTTTATTTTGTGCAATTCGATTAACTATTGTTTTTAATAATATAGTTTAAAATTGCTAATTAAACTTTGTTGTCTATCTAGCTTGCTCTATTGTAAAAAAGTTATTTTTGTAAATTTAAAAGAATAATTGAAAACATTAAGATGCAAAGAAAATTGTTATCTTATCGAAGTCTATAAAATTGTATTGTGTCTATAGTGTTTTTTTGAAAATTGACGATGCTATAATTGCAATTAAGATAGTAAGTTTGTAAAAGTCTTTCTTAGTAAACAAAAAAAATTGTTAGTTAATAATTGCTAAATAAATATTAGATTAAAGCGAAAAGAATATATATTTTACTATATAAAATAGTAAAAATATCTATAAGTTGAATTCGATTAGAATTGATTAATTTAATTATTTAGAGTAAATAGCTAATTGTTGAGAAGTAATAGTTGTAAAAGAAGAATTAAAGTTTTTTAAAGTAATCTAATATAAGATAAGAATATTAATCAATTTATAAATCGAATAATATAAATAGTATTACAAATATTAGATTGCAAAATAATAAAAAAGATGTTACTTTGTTTTATTATAATATCTACGTAATACTTATACTATAGAGATAAGTCTCTTAATTATTATTTGCTTATTATGCGTTTAGATACTATAGTTATCGATATATAAAATACTTATATTTATATATTAAGTAGACGTAAAGTAAAGTAAGTGCTCTATTAAGATAAAACGAAAACTAAGAGATAATACTACAATAGATTTAGTATTAAACAACTTGTTAACTATAGAAGTCTACTTCAATTAATATTCATTTAATTGTTCGATAGAATATATTATATCTTTTGCGTTTCAATCTTAGAATCGAGATAATTGCAAAACAAGCATATTAGATAAAAGAAATTAAATATAAAGTAAACAACAATAGATATTACGTTTTTCGATCAAATTTAATACAAGATAATATTTAAAAATACACAATATTTCTAATTGTTCAAAATTAACTTTTGCAAATACAATTTAAAATAAATTGATTAAAACAATATCTAACTATAATGCGCGTCAATACAAGCGTAAATTGAAGAATTTCAATATTAAGATAAATAAAGAGAAAAAGTTAATATCTTCTATATGCAACAAAATTAATTAATCAATTATAAAAGACTTTCTTAATTAAAGCTAATAGTAATCTAAACGTAAATATCTAAAATAATTAAATATTTTAAATCAAACAACTTTTCTTTATAAACAACAATTTTTGTCAAATCTTCTATCTTTTCTCTATTTTTTGTCGACAAACACAAACTAGTCTTTTGTTATTCTTAAAATATATTATAGTTTATTAAGATTAATAGACAAAAGAACTTATTACAAATTAATTCTAAGTTTAATACTTAAACGCTAATCGATATATATGCGAAAAATAACAAAAACACTTTGTATTTCAATATAGAAAAACTAAGTAAAATTTCAAAAAATAGACTATTGTTTCAAAAAGCTAAAATATCAAATAATATTGAAAAAAATAGAGAAAATCTACGAAAGAGTTTTTCTCAAAAATTCAATAAAATAATTATATTAAAGAAAGATTCTATTAAAGTCTTAAAAATGTTCAAAACTAACAACAAAACAACTTAAATATCTATAAAAAAAATTAATTAAGAAAGCTTCTATAATTAAGACAACTAAAATTTAGAAAAATATAATAAAAATTAATTTACAAATTGCAACAAACAAGAATTAACAAAAAAAAATACTATTTGTTTTAAAATTTATTAAGCAATTGTACTTTAATAAAGATAATAAGTAATTTACAAATTCTATTTTACAAAGTTAAACAAATTTCTTTATTATATTAATATCTAGCAACTATAAAAACAATTAGAGCAATTAACTTATAATATTTGAAATTTAATTATAGATTAAACAAATACTTGTTATAGTCGATATATAATTATCGAAGACTAAATATTATTTTAATAGTTTTGCGAAAAGTAAGTTTTAGACTATTAAGAAGCTTAAAATGTAAGTTCGATATTATTATATAGTTTTTTTGTCAAATAAAATAATTGATAAATTTATACGTTAAATATTTTTAAATATAAAGCTATCGCACAATATATATAAGTTGTTTTGCAAACAAGTTTAGAATATATACAAAAATTGAAAAAATATTGTTTGTAGAATTGTTAAAAAATTAAAACAAATATAAATAAATATTGTTTAAAATAGTCGAGCAATTTATTTTTAAAATTTAACTATATATAGCAAACTTAAAAGATAATTTTTGCGCAATTTTTAAATTTATTGATTTGAGACAATCTTGACGTTCAATATTATTGTTGTAAATATAAATAAATTGTTGTCTAAAATATTTAAGTTTTCAAAATATATATTTGTCTATAAAAGATTTTCTATATTTGATACTCTTTTATAATCTTAAAATTAATATTTATCTCTTTTAGATACTTTAATACAATTTGTTGTTGCAAATCGATTTTTGCAATTATATTATTTTGATTAAATTAATTCTTAATTAATAAAATATATTAATAAGTATTTTATTAATTTATATAATTAATTTTATAAACAACGCGAGTTTAGATATTAAAATATAGATATATATTTCAAATACTTCGAATCTTTTGTTGTGCGATTTTGTTAATACAATTTTAATATAAATATTAACTTAGATATCTTTTTAAAAAATAGTAATTCAAAATTAAAACAATCTTTGTTTCGACAAATTAATGTTTTCGCAAACAAGAAAGAAGTTAAAGCTTATAAGAAGAGCGTTAGCGTTATTGTCGACTATAGCAATAAAAACAAAGTTAGTAATAGACTTATTAATATTAATTTTAATACTATTGTTAAGATATTATCGAATACTAATATTAAGAATAAGAATAAAAATAACAAGATACAATTAGAGAACAAGTTTAAAAATAACAAGACTAAAAAGTAAATAAATTTAAACTATATAAACTATACTATTGTGAAAGACTTTTACAATTGACAAACTATTAGATAATATAATTTTATAATTTTATAATATAAAAGTATAGCTTTATGTTAAAGAAAATATTCTCAATTATTTGTTTATTAGTTTTTTGAATTTAAAAACTTTTCTTATTAATATATTTTATATTGTATTGTTTCTATTGTTTGCTAGATATTTTAACATATATAAAGAGTTTCTAAACGTATAGATAATTTATATAGAAAAAATTTAGCTAACTTTTAAACTTATATAATACTTCTATTATACAAACTATCAAAAACTAGTATATCGAAAACGCTATTATTTTTTTATTGCTTTAGTTTCTTCTTTAACTTCTTAATTTTTTTCTTTACTATATTAGCTTTTCTCTCTATCTCTATCAATTTTATCTTTTTTTTTTCTTTTTTTTCTTTTGTTTTTTTTTTGTCTCTCTTAAACGTTATTTAAACAATTGTTTATTCTTTTTTTTCTTCTAAAGTTGAGCTAGAATTGTAGCAACAACAAAAGCGAGTAATTGTATAATATAAATTAACTTAAATATTTTATCTATAGTTTCGAATTCAAAAATATTGTTTAAAATATTGTTTTTATATAAATATTAAATAGTTGTAGAAATTTTCTATAGTTTATCTAATTAATTTCGATACAAACAAAGAATTGATAGCAAAAAGTTTTAATCTATTAGTTGAAATTAAAATAAGTAAAACAAACGTTTTAAAAATTAAAAAAGACAATATTGTAATATAACAACATTTAAAAGTAATAAAATTAAGAATAGAAAAAGAATTTAACAACAAGAACAACAATTGCAATCGCAATTGCTTTAATGCTATAATCTTAATTACAATTAAATAAGACAAATAAATAGATAGTAAAAAAAAAAAATTGTTAATTGCAACTTTAACGCGTTTCAATATTATTAAATTTGATTTTACTACTTGTATTAACATTAATAGTGCTATATAGATTGTAATAGACTTCTCTATTGCAAATAATATACGATCAAGCACAATATCTTTATAGTTCTACTACTTTACGATATTACTATTGTTGTATTACTAGAACGTAACAATATTAAATCGATCGAAAATATTACTACGATAACACAACAATAACACAACAATAACACGACGATAATACTACAATAGCACAATAGTAACACTATAATATCGCAACGATATAGAGCGAATTTAGAAGAATCTACTACAATAGAAGACAGTATTTTATCGTAATATTATAATTGAACTACGAAAGTTCTACTAAATCGATAGTACTACGAGAAAATTATCGTAATACTATTGGAGTATAAATATACGAAGAGATCTCAAAGTAGTTATTGTTGAAATTAAAATAATATTAATAGTTAAGATATCTATTAAATTAATATATTGAATCTTGTAATTGTAAATAATAGTAGACAATTTCTGCTTTCGAATACTATTGTTGTAAAAAAACTTATACTTAAATATCTATTAATTAATAAAAAAGCAAACAATATTGTTAAAATCGACTAAATATTTGAAGATAAATTAGTTCTTATTTATAGCCAAATTGCTCAAATAGATAGATAGTTTATCAATAATATCGCGAAACTTAATTTTGTACTTATTGATATTCTAAAAGTTAGAGATCTTAAGAAACTCGAATTTGACAAAAATTCTTATTAGTGTATTTAACTTTCTAGACTTGTATACTTTAACAATCTTTTAATAAATCTCTTTAACTAGATCGATTTTTTTTATGTTATAATATAGATTTCTATTAACAATGTTTCGAAGCGCATTTATGTACTTTTTGTTGTTAGTATTTTATTTAATTTGTTTTTCGATAATTATATTAAATAAATCGACAAATCTAAGATTTAATTCGATATATTTTTAGATTTTAATTTATTTAAAAACTTTAAATAAGTTTTGTTTTCAAACAAGAAAGTCTATACTATTGCTAATTTTAGCAATTTGTTTAAGAGCTACAAAAAAACGCAAAAATACTAATAGCTATAATAGTATCGATATAATTTGTTATTTTAGAGCTCTACTAATAGCTTGTAAGCAATAGACAATAATACTAGTAAATATAGTAAAAAAAAACAATTATATAGTAAAGATTTCGATAAAAGTGTTCTAGCTATTAGACTACAAAAATTAAGTAAATTAATAAAATTTAAATTAGATATTTAGTTCGATAGATACTTTTCGAAAAGTTTAGATAAAGAAGATAGCTAAATATATTTCTTTTTATTAACAATATCAATTTGATCGATCTTGTCAATTATAGTTTGAACAAATTTTTAATAGATAAATAATAGACTTTTAAATAAGTTTTATATTTTTATTGTTTTGTTTTAAGATTATAACAAACGTAGATTTGAACAAATTTAATAGACTTAATCTATTTGAAAAATAAAGTATTAATAGATAATTTCTAATTAGATTGCTTTTTTCGCTTAATTGTAGATAAAACTTGTTAACTATCTAAAATCTAACTAAATTATTTAATCTCTTTATTTTTTTTCTTAATCTTAACAATTATAAAAGTAGCAATGTTATTTTATATCTTTGCGATTATTAAATCAATCTTTTTAGTCTTTTTATTTTAATAAAATTAAATATTAGTTTTTTTGATCTAAATTTTTTGCGTTTTTGCGATAATTAAGAGTTTTTTAATTCTATTTGAACAAAATTGATTACTATTTGATCGAGAGTTGCGTTTAAATACTACTTTTAGAGTAATTAATAAAATTATTTTAGTTTTCGAAATATATTTGCGATTTAGTTTACTAATTTGTTTTGTATACTATAGTAAAAAAAATTAAGTAGTACTTGTTCTAGCTATTGCGCAAACAAGTTAACTTATTTGATTGTTAATAAAAGAATTTTTGTAGTAAATAGAAAAACAAAAATTAAAAAGACTAAATAATTTAGCTTTTTTATTAATATGTCGAAGCAAAGTTTTGTTCTACTCTAATAATGAGTTTTTGATTAATTATCAACTATCTAATTATCGATCTCCAATTGTATAATTGCTATATAGTTGATTCTTCGATCTTTAGAACTTACTATTAATAGATATCTATTAAAAATAATTAGCGTTCTTCGACAAAAGCAACAAGTTGCAAATAAGATAAACTTAGTTGTTTTTATAGTTTATATTAGCTTTTTTAGTAAAATGTTTATGTCTAGAATCTTTAACTAGATATCAATTATTCAATTGTTAATAATTGAAAATTTTAGCTATTCGAATAGTTAAGAGATCGACTATTTAGCGAGTTTCGACAACTTTTTAGCTCTTGTTTCGACAACATTATAGTATTGATATTCCAATTCTTAAAGCAATAATAATCTAGATATTTAAATAATTAATTGTTAGCTTTTATATATTAGAAATTAACAAGAATTTAGCTAATTGTAGTAATTGTAAATTTATTGTCAATTCGATTTATTAGCTATATTTTAAATATTCTAATTAACAAGCAAATAAGTTTCTTGTTCTATTTCGAGTTTATAATTTGTCAAAATAATAGATAGTAGAACACTTAGTTACTATATAGAAGCTAGGACTTTGTTCGTCTATATATATTGATTGGAGCTATTCGAACCAATCACGTAATATCGAGCCAAATAGTGTCGGGCCAAATAGTGTCAACACTAGACTAGATCGATTACAGTATTTCGACATAGTATAGATTGAATCTAGAATATAATTGAATAATCTACTCGAAAATTCGATATTTGTAACAAATATATTAATTTGCGCATAGTCTAAGCATATATTAAGTATAGATTAGTACAATAAAATATATAAAAAGAAATTTTTTAATCGAAATACTAGTATAGCGTTGAGAGTAAATTGGTATAAACTTAATATATTTTAAAACTAAGCTAGAAATATATTTCTCGCAAATATTTTTTAAATTGAGAAACAAATACTCGAAAAAGAACAATAGACAATAGTTAATTAATAATTCTAAAAATTGTATTAGTACAAATCTAATATTAGTCGAATCTATATATAGTTAATGTGTTGTCAAGATCTTAAATTACAAAATAAGTATTTGTATATATAGTATAAAAACAAAGAAAATAAGAGATAAATCAAATATATAACAAGTATAAAATAAATTTATCTCGCAATAAAAATATATATCAAAAATAATTGCAAATTCTTAATTATAATAATTGTTCTATATAAACTTAATATATGCTTAATATTAATCTAGCTTATATAATATACTTTATATTGTTTATATATTAATAAACAATTGTATTAACTATATATTTGTATTTATATAAATTATAAACTTAGCTTAAACAAAATATATAAAAATTATATTTCGATTTTGTAAAATAGTTTGTATTTTGTTATTTTTTGAATCTAAGTTAAAGTTTTACAATACTAAATTAGTATAAACTAGATATATATTAAATATAAAAAAGATTTTTTTTTTTCGAGATAATATATATTTAAAAAAATATTTTCTATATTTGAATTTGTAGCTATATATATTTAGTATATATATTATATATAATTAATCAAGATATTTGTTTATTTGCTTTAATATAATATATTTTTTAGTAACAATATAGTTTAATTTTAATCTTAACTTAATATATATTAAATATAAATAAAATTACAATTATATATATAAATAGTTGACAATTAAGAGCAATAAAAGTTACTTTATATATTTGATTAATTAATATTATTGTACAATTATATTTGTTAATACTTAGTATATATAAAGTTGTAATTAAATTTATACAACTTATATATTTATATTAAAAAAAACAATTCGAGTTTTAGAATTTAACGCAATTAATAATATTTAATATATACTAAATTTGGATTAAATCTATATATAGATTATCTACTATTTTTCGAAAATTTAATAGTAAATATTGCTAATATTTAGTATAAGCTAAATTGCAACAAAAAATATCTTTTTATTAAATTTGCTATCTACTTAGTTAAATTTTATATATACTAAATATAGATTTAGTATATATCTAATATAGAATTGTGCTATAATTGAACGCTTATATTTAATTACAAAATCGAAATTCGAATTAAAAAAAGATTCTTAAGTATATAATTAATATATACTAGATAAAAGTGTCGCATATACTATATTTACTATAGTAATATCTTAAAGAAAACAAATTTTGTATATTTGTTATATTAAAATTGTTGTAATATACTCTAAAATTAGCAAACTAAATTGCGACAATACTTATACTAAATATATGCTAAAATAATAGAAGCAATAAAATTAAAGAATATACTAGACTTATACTATAAATTTATTAATAAAATTAGAAGTATATACTACAATAATACAAATAGTTAAAAAAAATAAAGATAAAAGATATAACAATTGTACTTTAATTTTACAAAATATGCTAAAAACTTATTGCGCAATTTGCGCAATTTTACTTATTTTTAATATATATTACAACAATACTAAATCTATATTTGAATTGCATTTTATATAAACGCGTTAAAATTGCGCGTTTAAAATCGAGATAATAGTTTTTCTTTTAATAGTTATAAACTATATTAAGTATATATCTAGTTTATTCTAAGTCTTAGAAATTAAACAAAATTATAATTACTCGATATATTAAAATAATCAATTTATATACTTAATACATGCTAGATATATATATTTTCTTTTTAATGTATCTTTAAATTTTTAATTTCTTTGCTTAATTTAGTACAATATATATAAAGTATAGACTCGATATAAATAAAGCTTATTTTAAATATAGATTTTTTATTCGAAATAAATTCTACAATAACAAGATTATAGATTTAGTATATATCTAATATATATAACTTGCAATAGAAGCGTTTTTTCAAATTTATAATTTTTGTTTTATTTAATACGCTCTATATTGAGCATAGACTAAGTATAAACAAAACTTATTCTAAATAGGAATTTCTATTTGGAATAAGCTCGTCCCGGGTAGGAAATCTACATTTAAGATAAGCTATATGTTTAAGTAAGCTCTAGCTATACTTAGTTTATACTCAATATAAATTGTACTAAATAAAACAAAGATTATAAGTTTGAAAAGACGCTCTTATTGCAAGTTGTATACACTATATATATGCTAAATTTATAATCTAATTATTCTAGAGCTTATTTCGAGTAGAAAATTTGTATCTAGAATAAGTTTTGTTTATGTCAAATCTATATTTTATAGATAATTACTAGCCGCACACCATCCTACTTTTCTCGCACATTATCTTTACTTTGCCCGCACATTATCCCCTCTCACTAAGTCTAATCGAGTAATTTCTAGGGTTTACGCGTTGTTTATATTGTTGTTGTTGTTGTTGTTATTTATATTATTTGCATTACTATCTACTTATTAATAATAATTATAAAACTTCTATTATCGTTTGATATTTACTACGAAAAAATATCTATTGATCTACTTGTTTTAAAATTTAATAAGTATATAACAACGCAAGACTATGCGATAGTCAAAGATTGCAACAAGATTAGCAAGCAAAATGTTCGCATAAAATACTAGATATATTGCAATCGCAACAACAAGTCTAGAAATAAAGAGCACAATTATCGAAATACTAGCAATTGTTGTATTGAATACTTTTTCGAAGCAATCGCAAAACTAGAAAACAATTTCGAAGATAAATTCGATTTAAATAGTCAAATTTTTATTGTTAAGTATCTCGATTACAATTATTCTTCTACAAAGCTATCTATTTTAGTATTATATTGTAAAAAAGTCTTAAAGAATTTTAAAGTACAACGCGAAATTAAGAAGAAATAACAAAAGAGTAACAAGATTAATTCGACTCTTAAAGATTTTTATCTAAATTTCGAAAAACTTATATTTAAACAACAAAATATTTAAAACTTAAATATTGTTTTTAAGATAATAACAATAAATTCTTTGACGTCTATATAGATATTAATAAAATATTTAACAAAGTTCTTTTTGTAATATATCGATTCTAAGAAGAAAGAGTACAATAACAAGCTTTAGTTTCTTTTCTTTATTTTGAATTGCATGCAAAAGCTACTATATCTAAATATAGAAATCTTAATTATAGATTGCATCTACAAAACAAACAAATATAAAATATCTCTTTTTATTATTATTAAGATTATTGTTTTAAATATTATCTTTTATATTAATTTTTGCTTTATAAAGAGAGAGAACTATAGCAATTACGTGTAAGTAATAAAAGCTTTAGTGCGTCTCTACAATTATTTGGATTTGCTATATTCTACAATTGTTATATTTGACAACAATAAAGCTTTGTCGTCGACATTCTTGCACGTGTTTTTTGAGAAAAAATATCGCGTTAACTATCTTCTATATATCTAGTATATAAACTAGAATATAACAATCAATTGCAAAAAGTATTTCTCTACAAATAAGAAATAAAAGATATTCTATAAACAATAAAAAAATGTTGTTTATATAAAGAAGTGTTACAACGTTTTGTATTACAACTATTTAAACGCAAACTAAAATATATTTGACTATTTCGAAAAGTATTTGTAGTCTAGACGTAGAAAGTAAACTAAGTGTTTTATTAATAAAATATTGTACTTCGATAACATCTTCTTATTGCGTAACAAAGACACTTATTATTAAGTCAAATAAAAGCTTCAATTTTCTACTAATAGATAACAACTATAAGTTGTTTTTGTATTATTAATATTATTTGCGCAAACAATCTATATACAATTGTAAATATTAAGCTAGACAAATTTCTTATTGATTAATATTACAACTACAAACAAAAATTTAAGAAGACAAAGATATATTTATCGATAAAACTTTGTAACGTATCTATATTTCGCAATCTTATTGTCTAAGTAACGTTGTTTGCACTAAAGACAATAAATACGCAATTTAAACATTTTAAGAGCGAGTCTATTATTATTGTTTTTTGTATTAGTACATTTACTAAAACAATAAAGTTATTGTGCGTTTACAAAACACAAAAGCGATAGTACAATTAAGCAAACAACAATATATTAAAATTGAAGAATATATATTTTTATTAAAGATTTACAAAGCTATTGCAAACAAAATAAATAATAATAAAACATAAAAATTATGCGAAAGACAATAAAGACGTAACAAAAGTGCAAAAAATATTGTCAAAAATTTTGTTATTGTTGTTTGAGAATAGAACTCTTTTAGATAATATATTATGCGTATAGAAGTTTGCTATTGTTAAGTCAAAAGATCGCTCGCGAGATTTATTAAACAAAATATAAGCTATGTCTTCGCAATTACAACGTCGACGTTAAATAATCTTTGCAAACTTTACTTAATAAACGTTGTTTATCTTTAAGTTAATTTTAAATCTATTCTTTAACTAGATATTTAACAATCAATTGTCTACACAAAATTAACAAGATAAACAGGAAGATTATCGACAAGATAAGCAAGAAAATACAAGAGAGACAACGACAAAGAGACAAATTTTAGATATTTTAATTTTCTACATAAATAGTTTTCAAATGTAAATAGAGATGCAAATAGAGATTGATTCTAAATATACGAAAAGATATATTTTAGGTTTGAATTTGCATGGAGAGATCGATAAGAAAATACATTAAATTTGGTGGCAAAAAGACGCAAAATCAAGTATCTTTTATAGACTCTCTTAACTTGTTGATTTGGTTTATTTATAAGGTTTAGAAATTACCCGATTAGACTTAGTAAGAGAGGGTGGTGTGCGAGCAAAGTGGAGATAATGTGCGAGAAAAGTAGAATGGTGTGCGACTAGTAATTACCTATTTTATATATATTGTGCTAAATTAAGCAAAAAGATTAAAAGTTTGAAAAAAAAAACGTTAAAGACAAGATATATATATCTAGTATATACTAAATATATAAATTGGTTATTCTATTATATCGAGTAATTATAATTTTGTTCGATTTCTTAAACTTAGAATAAACTAGATATATACTTAATAAAGTATAGTTAATAATTGTTAAAAGAAAAACTATTAACTCGATCTTAAATGCGCAATTTCGACGCATTTATACAAAATGCGATTTAAATATAAATCTAGTATTGCTGTAGTATATATCAAAAATAAATAAAATTGCACAAGTTGTACGTCAAATTTCTAGCGTATTTTGTAAAATTGAAGTACGATTGTTGCGTCTTCTATCTTTATCTTTTCTAATTATTTGTATTATTGTAATATATACTCTTAATTTTATTAACAAGTTTATAGTATAAGTTTAATATATTCTTTGATTTTATTACTTTTATTATTTTAATATATATTTAGCATAAATATTGTTGTAATTTAGTTTGCTAATCTTAGAGTATATTACAACAATTTTAATATAACAAACGCACAAAATTTGTTTTTTTTAGAATATTATTACAATAAGTATAGTATATATAACGTTTTTATCTAGTATATATTAATTATATATTTAAAAATCTTTCTTTAATTCGAATTTTAATTTTGTAACTAAATATAAGCGTCTAGCTATAGCACAATTCTATATTAAATATATACTAAATCTATATTTAACGCATATAAAATTCAACTAGATAGATAACAAATCTAGTAAAAAGATATTTTTTGTTGCAATTTAATTTATGCTAAATATTTACAATATCTATTATTAAAATTACAAAAAATAATAGACAATCTATATATAGATTTAATCTAAGTTTAGTATATATTAAATATTATTAATTGCGTTAAATTCTAAAACTCGAATCTTTTTCTTTAACTTAAATATATAAATTGTATAAATTTAATTGCGATTTTGTATATATTAAATATTAGTAAATATAATTGTACAATAGTGTTGATCAATTAAATATATAGAGTAACTTTTATTGCTTTTAATTGTTAATTATTTGTATATATAATTGTAGTTTTATTTATATTTAATATATAATAAGTCGAGATTAAAATTAAACTATATTGTTATTAAAGAATATATTATACTAAAACAAATAAACAAATATTTTAGTTATTTATATACAATATATAAACTAAATATATGCAATTGCAAATTTAGATACAAAAAATATTTCTACAAATATGTGCTATTTTAAAACAAAATATATATCTTTTTTACACTTAATATATATCTAATTTATACTAATTTAATACTATAAAGTTTTAAATTAGATTTAAAAAATAGCAAAATACAAATTACTTTATAAAGTCGAAGTATAGTTTCTATAATCTTTGCTTAAACTAAATTTATATTTTGTATAAATATAAATATATTATTAATATAGTTATTTATTAATATACAAACAATATAAAGTATATTGCATAAGCTAAATTAATACTAAATATATATTAAATTTATATAAAACAATTGTTACAATCAAGAATTTGCGATTGTTTTTAATATATATTTTTATCGCAAAATAAATTTATTTTATATTTGTTATATATTTGATTTATTTTTTATCTTTTTTGTTCTTACATATATATATATAGATACTTATTTTGTTATTCAAGACTTTAATAACATATTAATTATATATAGACTTAATTAATATTAGATTTGTACTAATACAACTATTAAAATTATTAATTAATTATTGTTTATTGTTTTTTCTTAAATATTTGTTTTCTAATTTAAAAAATACTTGCGAGAAGTATACTTCTAACTTAGTTTTAAAATATATTAAGTTTATATTAATTTATTTTTAATATTATATTAGTACTTCGATCGAAAAACTTGTTCTTATATATTTTATTGTATTAATTTGTACTTAATATACATTTAATCTATACGCAAATTAATATATCTATTATAGATATCGAATTTTCGAATAGATAATACAATTATATTTTAAGTTTAGTTTATACTAAATATATACTAGTATTAAAGAAACATAAAAAAGATAAAAAATCTTGTAATAGTAGTATATTTAAGATTTCGAGAATCTTTAAAGATTTATATTTTATTTATATTTAATATATGCGTAATTAATTAAAAAAAGTTGTTTGTAATAATAAAAAATTAAATAAAATAATCGATTTTAATAAAAGAGTCTAAAAGTTATATATATTATATTTATATTTACTATATACTTAAAAGAAAATTACGTTGTTTCTTTTAATATTAACAAAAGCAAATCTTGCGCGCTAATTTATTATATTAAAACTATATTATTTTATGTAGACTAATTGTTTGGATCGGTTTTTCCCCGAAATCTATAATTCGACCCGAAAGTTATATCTAATTAGATCGAGTTTTAACCTAATATAGTTAGTATTTTCATAATTTATGCAATTCGGTTTCAACTGTTAAAATCGAACGATCAGTCTATTTTTATGTTTTACAAATACTTGCGTTTTAACTAATATTTCTATAACAAAAATAAATAAGATATTGTTTGCAATTTTATATTATATCTATATTATATCTATACTAAGTTTATATATAGTTAATTTTTTTTTAATAAATTTATTTTTGTTAATAACAAAAATTAATGCAACTATTTTTCTCTCTATATTAAAATTATACTAAATTTATACTTAATTAATGCAATTATTGCAAAAACTATTATTATATCTACAACTAAAAAAGAAAAAAATTAGATTGTCTTCTATTATATATATTAAATATATACTAAATATATACTAAAACAAATTAACAACAAGAAATTTTCAAAATTGTTTTACTAAATATTAGACTTAATATATATTGTGCTTAATAATTTAATTTGTTTCGATTAGTTATATATTTTCTATTGTATCTAGTATATACAATATAGACAATTAAATATTTGTCTTTTCGATTTCGATCTAACGTAATAGATTAATATTTAATATATATTTTGCTTCTATATAATTGTTACAACAATTATATTTTAATAAAAAAAATTCTTTTGTAAATTAATTTAAAATAAAGTACAATCTATATCTAATATAAAATTCTTGTATATATTGTTTGATATTAAATTAAGATTTCTTTTTTAACTATATTTAGATATATATTAAGTCTATATTTTGTTTATATTTGCTATATATTTATTTTATTTACTATTTTAATCTTGTATTTACTTTTTTTATCTTAAATATTATTCTTTATAAGATAAAACTAGACAAACAATTATAATAATTTGTTGTATTATTGTATTTGTTAATTTTACAAATAATACAAATATTCTATATATAATTTTGTCTTTAATTGGTTTTTTTTAATTTCGAAATTTTTAATAAAGCAATAAATTTTTTTTCAAATTAATACTTAATATAAACTCGATATATACTAGATTTATATATAGTTTTTTAAATTTAAATAAAAGTTTTTGACTTATCTATATTATACAATATTTGTAAAACAAAGATATAAATTTATAAACTAGTTTATCTTTATTGTTGTTTTAATTATTTAATAGATATTGTTAATTTGTTTATAATAAAATTATATTTAAAATATATTTTGTGTTGCTAGTAATATTAAATTTCTTTAATTTAACAACTTTTTTTGTTAATCTCTTTTCTTTTTTTTATAAAAGTTTCTTATATTTTTAATATATATATTGTATACGTTGTTCTTGTATTTAATGTTTAATTTAATATTTCGATAATATTGTTTTATATTTTTTGCTCAATTTTAATATATTGTTTATAAAATTTAAATCTAATTTATATTTATTCGAATCAAACAATAATATATATTAAATTAATATTCGATGTTTGTCTTTTCTAGATAGTATCTCTGCATATTGTTATATTAAAAAAGATATTTTAAAATTTTTATCTAATATATACTAAGTAGATATTTGACGTCTATCTTTTCTAAATAGTATCTCTATATATTGTTATATTAAAAAAGACGTTTTAAAATCTTTATCTAATATATATTGAGCAAATATTTGATATTTGTCTCTTTTAAATAATATCTCTATATATTGTTGTATTAAAAAAAAATTAGAATTTTTATCTAATATATGTCAAGTTAATATATAATATTAATTTTTTATTAAATAAATAATTTTTAAGTTGCAATTTTAAGATATATAAAAAATCTTGTTATCAAATTTAGATATTATATTTGTATCAAATTTATACTTAAAATTAAATCTATTAAGAAAAAATATTATATAAGAATTTTTTGAATTAAAAGAAAGATATAAATATTATTAACAATACTTTGCAACTCTTCGATCTTTTTTATCTATAATTTGATTAATTATTAAGTCAAATTAAATATAAACTAATTGTATATTTTTTTTTTAACTAATTAAGCAACAATACAATTGAATTTATTGCGATTATATTAAATAAATAAAATATCTTTTTCTATTTCGAAATTGTTCTTTTCAAATATCTTAATAGCGTATTTTCTTATTTTAATATATAATTAGTATAAATGTAGTTTAAAACAAATACAAATTCTATCTAAATATAGAAACAAGTAATAATAGTTTTTGTTTCGCAAACTTGTTGTTTTAAAAATAATTGCTTTTTTTTATATTAATATATTTGCAAGCTAGTATCTATTAATACAAAGAAATTTTTAATTTCTTTTTATATAGTTTAACAAAAATTTATTTTATCTTTTAATATTTAATTTATATTTTAAGTTTAAAATATAATATATTTATATTGTCTATACGCTATAGTAGTTTGTTAACAATTTTAATTTTTTAAAGTTAATTAATAAAATAAGTTGTTAAATAATTAAAATAATATTTTCGAAAATAATATTTAGAATATTCTCAATAAAAAATTAATATATATTTGAGATATTCGAATTACTTTCGAAAGTTATTAAAATTAAATTTTTTTTTTTTTAAATTCTAGATAAAATATTAGTAATATTTATATAATTTTAATATATATTAAATATATTTTAAGCTTGTTTTTTGTTTATATTTATTATAAAAGTTCGCAATTCTTTGTTTTTATAATTAATATAAGAAATTTAAATAGTTTAACAAACAGTTTCTTTTAACGCTTTAAATATTTTAATAAATATTGTATAATAATTTTTAATAGTCTTTATATTAATTTACGTATAGTAATAAATATTAATTTCTATTATAATTTAAGCGTATACTTAATATATATTATATATATATTAAATTTACAATAATAATTCTTATTTTAATTTAAAATTTTATATAAATTTGTTTTGTCTTAAATCTATTTAGATACAAAATTTATTTTAAGATATAATTAATTTATAAATTTTTTAGTATAAATATAAGTATAATATACAACAATATATTGTTAAGAATTTTTATTAAGATAGATAATACTTTTAATCTATTGTTTTTTTAAAAAATGCAATTGATTAAAAATAAATTCTTGTTTTGTTTCTATAAACTATAAGCTAGATTTATACAATACTTAAACTATAAGCTAGATTTATACAATATTTAAACTAAATATAAACTAATTTTTTAAAACTATTTTAACAAAAAACTTTTAAAGTTTTTGTTTGCAAATTAATATTGCTATACAATTTTTTATATTAAAACTATTATATATATAACGCAAAACAATTTTGCTATATTTTGCACATAAATCGAATATAATAGAAAAGATAATAAAATATTTTGCAAAATATTTAGCGCAAACAATATATATATTAGATATAAACTTAGTTTATATATTATTAAAAATAGTAAATCTTATTATTTAATTGTTACAATTATATTGTTGACAATTTCTTAAAATATTTTAATAAAATATAATAAATAATAAGTATAATTTTTGTATACAATTAGTATAAAAAATAGAAATTGTTTTTAATTAATAAAAATATAGATATTTAATTGCATATTATATATATTAATTTTAATTTTGCTATTTCTCTAAGAATAATTAAATCTTGTATATATTTAATATATATTAAACTTGTATTAAAATAGAATTAATTGCAAATAAAGTTTTTAGAAACTAAATATTTAATAAAAATATAATTTTTTATATATTGTTGTAGCTTGTAATTTATTAAAACGCAAAAATAGTTAATATTAATATATATTAAATTTGCGTTAATAATTTAATTTATATACTATAATTTTATATTAAAAAGTAAAGAATATTTAATTTAATAAATTTATAAAATTAATTTACAAACAATATAGATAAAATAAGAGTTTATTTTATAAGTTTTTTATATAGTAGACTTTTGATTCTTGTATACGCGAATTATAGATTTGAAATATATATAATATATATATTAATTTCGCTATTTTTTAAAAAATCTATAATATTAGATTTTTGTGCAATACTTTAATTGCGTATTAACATTTATTATATATATTAATTAAATAAAATATTTTTAAAAATTGTTAATATTCTTAAATTTAATTCTATTGTATACTAAATATATATATAGTATATTTAGATATACGTGTTCGCAATACTTAATTTTAAAATATTTAAAACTTTAATATTAAATTTTGTTTATTTTGTTTTTCTTTTTAATTTCTAAAAATAAAAAAGTAATCTAAATAATCTTAAAGTTAATTATAACAATAAAGAATTAAATCTAGTTTTAATATAAGTTAAAATTATATTTTACTTAAGTTAAATATATATTAAATATATATTTGTTAATCAATATTTTAATAGAAATATTAATTAAGATTTCGAATAATATAGTTTTTCTTTTGTATACAAAATAAAGAATTTTCTTTAAATATATATATAAATATATAAATATATTAAAATATTATAATAATTTTGCACTTTTAATACAATTACTTAATTGCGTTTTTCGAAAATAATTGCAATTTTATTAGTATTAATAAAGCTCTATATATAATAAACATTAGTTTAATATATAATAGATATAAAATATAAAAGAAAATCTATCTTTTTGTATTTTATAAATAATAATTTGTTAAAACTATTAAGATCTTAATTGTTTAATATATTTTAATTTTCTTAATTATTTATAGAAGTATTCTTGTTAATATCTTAATTACTTAATATTGTATTTAATTCAATAATATTAATATTGTTAAAATTCGAAATTTGCTTATATATTTAGCGAATATCTAATATATAGTAAATATAAATTAAATTAAATATAGACTAAGTTTAAATATAATATATATACAAAACAAGTGATTAAATTGTGCAAATATAAAACTATATTAAACTTATATTACGTCTAGAAGTAATTTATACTATAATAAAATTTAATCTTGCAATATATAAATTTTGTTTTTGAACTTAATTGATTGCGCGTTATAGATCTTACACAACTCTAAAAATGTTATAGATATAGAGAATAAATTTATATCTAGCATATACTAGAAAGAAGCAGAACTCTAAAAGTTGATTTTTAGTTAATACTAAATAAACAGATTTATACTCTATATAAACTATATATATATTAAGCTTGCATCTCGATTGCAAGCAAAAATCGTTATTAATTTCTATAATTCGATAAAACAATACTAAATATAGACTAAATATAAATTTTCTACTCGAAACAAGCTTATCCCGATTGTTAACAAAAATTGTTATTAATTTTTGTAATTCGATATAATTATGCTAAGTATAAGCTGAGCATAAACAGAGCTTACCCCAAATAGAAATTCCTATCCGAGATAAGCTCGTCCCGGGTAAGAAATCTGCATCCGAGATAAGCTGTAACCCGAGTCAAATGCAAACTTAACAAATGTTATCGAAATTATCTAGAAACATAGATAAAATAGTATTAATATATATAAGATTGTGTTTTTAACAACTAAATTGGACTAATCGTTAAGTTGAGTTTCGATTCCAAATATTGGAATCGATTTAACTTGTCGATTTCAACCCTAGGAATCGACTTGAAACTCGATTCGATTTGCGCTAATTTGAAATCGACTCGACTCGACTCAACTTAATTTTTGATTCCAATGTTAGAAATCGAATCGAATTGTTAAGAAATCGAAAATTAAGTTACTATGTCAAGAATTTCTAATTTTAGACTTATTTTTTTTGCATCTATAGACTCTATAGATCTTGTAGATACAATTTATTAATAAAACGTATTATTTGCATCTATAGACTCTATAGACCTTATAGATGCAATTTATTAATATTTTTTTTTATTTGCATCTATAGACTCTATAAATCTTATAGATGTAATTTATTAATAAAACGCATTATTTGCATCTATAGACTCTATAGAGTCTATAGATGCGATTTTATTTTATTTTATTAAAACAATAATGCATTACTATAATGCATTACCTTATTATAATTTAGATAATTAAATATTATAAACTACATAATAACTATATATAATTAAACTATTAGTCTTGGCAATTCGAGTCGGTTTTTTCGAGTCGGACTTCGATTTCAACCCTAAAAATCGACCCAAATCGTCGATTTCGACTCTAGGAATAAAACCGACTTTTGGATTTCAACTTTAGAAATCGACTCGAGTTGATTTGGATCGAGTATCCAACTCGAACTCGATAACCCGACCCGACGCGATCAGTCTATATATATTAATTATAATTAAGATAACTTGATAGATTCTAGTTGTCTATTAATAATCAAGTTTACGATTTACTTTAATGTAAATACAATAACAAGAATCGCTTTTTTTTAAAGTTATAAAAAGCTATCTACTATATATAGATTTCGAGTTACTTAAACTTTTGTAATTTAAATTTTTTATTAATATTAAATAGAAACAGTAATAAGTTAATTGCTTAGTAGAAAAGCTATATTATATTTGCTAGCAATTAAAGAACAAATTAAAACAAAAACAAATTTAATAGATAAATTATACAAACTGTTATCAATTTATTGTCCTAGAGTTTTGCGTTAACAATATAATATAGTTTAATATTAAAAATATTAAAATAACTCGACTTATTAATTTATTAAATTTCGAAAATTAAGATTTGTTTAAAATTATTTAAGCAATAGACAATATAATTTATAAATTTTAGCGAGGGGACGACCAAAGAGCTATCTCTTTCGGCAGACTCGAACGCTGCTTTTAACATTCTTTTTGCCAGATAATCGCTTGGATCGCTTGTCGATCTAGAGTCTTGGATTCTATCTTCTTAGTATTCTGCAATTCTTCAACGTGCTACTGATTGTTCTTGTATTAACGCAATTACTGCAATATATATTGCTTAGCTTGACGCTTTTATTACAAAATTATATTATAAGACTTTTTTCTTCTTGTTA
>JAABUW010001639.1_pt1 | contig 36553 bp, 29 predicted proteins | sample 5560081 | NCBI WGS metagenome assembly JAABUW01 (sample SAMN10711882, study PRJNA513363) | rock metagenome | isolation source: Antarctica rocks | place: Antarctica: Victoria Land, Knobhead sud | reverse complement strand
CGCTGCTCCAACGACACATAGCTGAACATCCCATCCTGAAACCGCTCGTCTCCACGCATACCCGTAAGACGACCTCCACGTGCTCAGAGCCTGTGGATCGGTATCTATTTCAACAAGCTCCTAGAGAGTGCCTTGGCCACTCAGCGTGACAAAACCAGCAGCGTGACTCCGCGCTGGCCCACTGTGCCGGTAAATATACCGCTGTGGCGTCCCAAGTCCCTCCCCGCCCAGACATCCCGTACGTTCGCACCATCCGGAAAGCCCACTTTTGCGAAGTCCACGCTGATGTTGCGGGACGAGCAGCAATCTGATGTAAACATGCCCACAGCAAGGCGGTTACCGCTGAGTGGCCGCGTCCAGACGTTGATCTCACCGTACTGGTACATCCGCTTTCCCTGCTTGCCGAGCGGATCCTGGTCGATCGCGATCACCTCGCGGTTCAACAGGATGGACCTGTCCGCGTCGGTCATCTTGGTCAGATCGTTCCCGGCCAGGAGCGGTGCGGCTAGTAGAGCCCACAAGCTCATGTGTGCCTGGTACTCCGGCGTCTTCATACCGCCGTTTCCCACCTCCAGCATGTCCGGATCATTCCAGTGACCAGGCCCAGCGAACGGTGCAAGATCGCTCTGACTTTGACCGATGATGTCCATGCGTTGGTAGGTGTCGTCAATATCGCCGGTCGTGCGCCATATCGACGCGCCCACACCCGGTCCCCACTGCCAAACATCGTCGAAGCCGTACTGGCACAAGCTGTAGAGAATGGGCCGGCCTGTTGCACGCAGGGCATCGCCCATCTTTTTGTACGCGGCAACCATCAGGATCTTCGCTGCCGCCTCGGGCGCATCCGGATGCGCTTTGCGCTCCGTGTCCATCTGCTTGCCAAAGGAGCAGAGGTCGTACTTTAAGAAGTCCACGCCCCACGCGGCGTAGGTCTGCGCATCCTGCGCCTCATGGCCGAAGCTGCCGGCGTATCCAGCACAAGTCTGTTCCCCAGGTGAGGAGTAGAGGCCGAGCTTCAGCCCCTTGCTGTGCACGTAAGCCGAAAGAGCCTTCATGTCCGGGAACTTCGCGTTGGCGTAAATGACGCCACTCGCGTCTCGCTTGCCTTGCCAGGTGTCGTCGATGTTCACGTAAACGTACCCGGCATCACGCATGCCGGTGCTCACCATCTGATCGGCAGTGGCACGCACGTCGGCGTCCGTCACCTTACCGGCGAAGTGATTCCAGCTGTTCCAACCCATGGGTGGCGTGGGAGCCAGCATGTTCTGAGCAACGATCCCATGCGAAAGCACTAAAGCGAAGAGCGCTGGTACGACACGAAGGTTCATAGTTGGCCTGTTGTAAGTTAAGCTGCCAAATCAGCTTACCTTCTAGCCGTCAATCACGGACTGAACGTGCAATGCCCAACCAGACTCTCTGTGTCCGAGACGGGTCCTTCTGTATAGCGGATCGCGGGATGAGTTGTCGGACATGAAGAAGCATTCAGTCTGCGTTGCTGACGACAAGACGACTAGTCGTTACTTGAGGACCGATCCAGATCGTCCTATAGAGCGATGTCCCTCAAACCAATGAGCATTCATGAGGTTGAGGAACTCCGATTTGATTGGAAAGCCAGATACTGAGCCAATCACGGCATCTATTCCACATCGCGGATAGTCCGCCGTCATAGCCTCGCGGTCATCGATCCAGTCAACGATCTCGGATGGTGGGTAGATGGACATGCAGTAGAAGCAACCGCAGAAGGCACTCGCCTCCACCTCAGAGCGTACGTCCGAAGGGCGGGGGTGCTTTGAGCGCGGCACGCTGAACGCAGGCAGAAAGGCAAACCGGAAAGGAGTCGCCCTGTTCAAGGCATCTACTCATGGAAGGTAGTACGCAGACGCCTGCTCAGCGCTGACGAGACTACCTAAAAACTCATATGGAAGAACACGAGGGTTACACCTGGAACCGGCTGCTTAGCAGATCGCCCAGTCTCTCGCCTTGTCCATCGTCCTCCGGATGTAGGCAGCTCGTTTTGAAGGGCTGGGATCTCGGGAGAGGTAGTCGTCTTCAAGGGCACGTTCGATCTGGTTTTCACTCATGCCATCAGCAAACGCGGCGACACAGAAGGCGATGTCTGCGGCGGCGGGTCGCTCCTGGTACCTGGCTGAGGTGCGGAAGGGCTCAAGGGACGGCATTTCTGACCTCGGTCCCCTTCGGGGAGAAAGAGACGCTAGTTGCCGTCGTGCCTCTCGCTCCTGCTCCCGCGCCTTGTACAGCTCCGTGATCTCCTGTTCGAAGGCTTCCGCCATTGGATACTGCTCGCCGCCGTGGCCTTTCAGGCGTACGAAAGGGAAGAACCCGTCTGGTCTGCGGTACTTCGGCTTGCAGTTGGTGAAGCCGGGCAGCCGTCCGAATCGCCTCCAGTCGGCCGCACTTGGGTCGGCACCGTATCGGGGTGCCAGAGTCTGGGCGGCGAAGGTGCCGAGAAGCTTTGGGAAGACAGTGGCGTGTCTAAGCCACGCCTGGAAGTTTCCGGCGCTGGTCCTCGACCACCGTGCAGGAGCTAAAGCCGTCTGCAGAAAGTCGCGCGAGCGATGCCTCGTCGAGATCGTCGAGCACGGTGAAGCGATGCTCGCCCGAAGGGCGGATGTAGATGTGCGAGCCGCGAGCATTGCGATACTTGAGGAGCGAGAGACGTTCAAGCACGGCGGAGGCAGGGATGCCGTCGAGCCCCGGGAGCATTCCCCGGTCGCTCAGGACGCCGACATCGTAGAGCGGCGCTTCTATGGCTCGGAGCATGGTGCGAACTATGGATTCAGTCCTGTCCATCGAGTCATCTGTGACCTCGGCTTCGAGATCATGCGCATCATCCGTCGTGGTCACTGTCTCACATGCAAGCCAGGCGTCCGCAATGAGATCAACTTTGTGAACCGCTGTTCCAGATTGCCGCTTCATCGCTTGGCCGAGAGGGTGATCTGCGCTTGTGCCCGTTAATGCAACGGTGCCGTTTTGAGAGCCTAAAACTGCCCCCCAAAGCAACTGGTTGTAAACGTCGTGGTGGAACTGGATTTCACAGCGCTTCACGATCGTCCCGAGCAAACGCGGGCAACGATCCGCGCTTGCCTGCTTCAACTCCGCATACCGCTGCTTCACATCCTCGCCCAGCAAGGTCGTAGTCCACTCCGCACTCTTGAAATCAGCGAGCGCCGTGTAGATATTGTCCGGAAGATACCGCTCGGCCTGGCGCAGATTCTTGATTTTCGAAATATCCCCCTGCAATCCGCTCCGGAAGATCGAGTACAGCACGATATACGGGTTCGCGTCCGGACCGACCGACCGCACCTCCACGCGCGAACTCTTCTCGTTCCCAATCGGAATGCGCACCATCGACCCGCGATCCGTGGCCGAAGCCTTGATCTGGTTGGGCGCTTCAAAGTGAGGATCCAGCCGCCGATAGGCATTCACACTCGCATTCAGCAGCAGGCAAAGATCGTTACCATGCGTCAGAATCCGGTCCACAAACTGCCAGCCCATCATGGAGATGTTTTCCGGCCCATTCAGGTCCCAGAAGAGATTCTGCCCGTTCTTTGTGATCGACACATTCGTGTGCATGCCGCTGCCGTTCACGCCTGTTACCGGCTTCGGCAGAAAGCTCGCCGTCATGCCCATCTGTGTCGCCACCTGCCGGCAGATCAACTTGTACAGCTGAATCTGATCCGCAGCTGTAACGACATCGCCATACGTGTAGTTGATCTCGAATTGCGAAGGGGCAACCTCAGGGTGATCCTTCTCATTCTCAAAACCCATCGCGCGCTGAACTTCAGCCGTCGTGTCGATGAAGTTCCGCAGCGGATCGCCTGGCAGCGAGTGGTAATAGCCACCCTGGTTCACATACTCGAACGATCCGGTCTCGTTGAAATTGCGCTCGGCGTCGATGCTCTCGAACAGGAAGCCTTCGATCTCATTCGCCGCATTCAACGTCCAGCCATCATTCGCATACATCTCGTTCGCAAAGCTCTTCAGCACACCACGCAGATCACCCGCATAGTGGCCGCCGTTCTTGTCGATAACCTCGCCAAACACCAGCACCTTGCCAGACCCGAAGACATCCGCCGGTACCCAGTAAAACGCCGCCCAGTCGATCGCAAGCCGCAAATCGCTCTCGCGCTGCGCCGTAAATCCTCGAATCGATGACCCGTCGAACGTCAGGTTGTCGTAACTTTTGACCAGAAACTTCTTGTCATAATCCAGGGTATGCAGCCGGCCTTCGAGGTCAGAGAACGCGACGGTCACGGCCTTGATCCGCTTCTCTTCGCGCAGGTAATTCAAGCGCTCTTCCTGGATCACTTCCGCCGGCACGCGCTGTTTGCGCTGTTCCTTGGCTGCCAGGTTCATTTCTTCCAGTTCAGAGTAGGATAATTCCAGAAAGTCACGATATTCGCTGGACATGATGCTCCTTTCAAGATGTGTGCGGGTCTTCCCCACAAATGGTCAGTGCAGAACTTCAAGGAAGGGTTGGTCAAGAAGCGTGGCGGCTGGACCCACCGTTGAGTTACCAAATGCGTGGCACACCTTGCCGATGATCCGGACCATCGGATGGAGCAACCATCGTTGTTGGGCGCTACAATATTTGTCCAACTGCGGTTCCGTTTGCCGTATGGTTCGCTGTCTTAACAAGAGCGGCGTTGGCTGTCTAATCGCATCAGATGAAGCTACGATCGGTCTGGAGCCAGGCGGAACACTTTCGGTTCCGCCCGGCTCCTTGCTATAAAGCTATCTGTCCGCGCTGCTCGTTCCTGATGCGAATCACTTCTTCCAGCTTGTAGAGGAAGATTTTCCCGTCCCCAATTTGTCCCGTCGCCGCGGTCTTGATGATGGCTTCGACCACAGGTTCCACGCGCTCGTCCGTGACCGAGACTTCGATCTTCAGCTTCGGCACCAGGCTGATATCGTACTCGCGTCCGCGATACGTCTCCGTGTGTCCCTTCTGGTGTCCGTGTCCGCGCACTTCCGAGACGGTCATGCCCTCCACGCCGATTTGGCCAAGGGCCTCCTTCACTGACTCAAACCGGTTCGGTCTGATTATTGCCACTACAGTCGTCATGATTTACTCCTCGATATCGCAAGGTTGGATGTTGGAACTCCGGCTTCGCCTGCGGGTGCGGACGAAGCTGAGGAGGGGGCGCACTGACACGCGGCCTCGCGGACGCTACTTAGGGGACGACAGACCGCTCGGAGAACCGAGCGATGTGATGACGTATTCGGGGTAGGCAGATATGCCATGCTCGGAGAGATCGAGGCCGTATTCCTCGCCCTCTTTCTCTACACGTAACAGGCCCATAACGTTGACGGCATACATGACCAGCATGGCTACGCTGAACGTAGACACCGTGATGATCGCGCTGCCAATAAACTGGGCCTTGAGCAAGGTTAGTCCACCGCCGTAGAACAATCCCCGCAGAGGAGCGGTATTGTCAGGAGCTAGGGGACCGGTTGCACCGTACTTACCTACGGCGAAAAGTCCCAGCGACAGCGTTCCCCAAATGCCGCAAATACCGTGCACCGGAACCGCGCCTATGGGGTCATCGATCCGAAGGTACTCGAGGAGTTCTACGCCGCCGATGACGATCACGCCGGCGATGCCGCCCAGCACGATGGCGCCGGTCGGGCTGACCCAATAGCAGGGGCAGGTGATGGCTACTAGGCCGGCGAGGAAGCCATTGACGGTAAAGCTAAGGTCCCACTTCTTGCTCATCAGGTAACCGACAAACATCGCCGAGAGCCCTGCGGCACACGCCGCCAACGTCGTATTGGCGGAGATGCGGCCGATGCCCTCGAAGTCCATCGCCGAAAGCGTGCTGCCGGGATTAAAGCCGTACCAGCCGAACCACAGCAGAAGGCCACCGGATGCGGCGATGGTAAGATCGTGCGGCATCATCGGGCCACCGCCGTCGCGCTTGAACCTACGTCCTAGGCGTGGGCCCAGAACAATGGCGCCAGCCAGAGCGATGAAGCCGCCAATGGTATGTACCACTGTAGAGCCGGCGAAGTCGTGGAAGTTTTGGCCCAACGTTGGCAGGAAGAAGCCGGTGCTGCCCATGGTGGCGAGAAAGCCGTCCGGGCCCCATGCCCAGTGGCCGATGATCGGGTAGATGAAGCCCGACACAGCCACGCTGTAGAGCAGGTCGCCAACAAACGCAGTGCGGCCGATCATGGCACCCGAAGTGATGGTCGAGCAAGTGTCCGCGAACGCAAACTGGAAGATCCAGAAAGCGAGGAAGGCAACGCCTGTCGTTTCGTAGGTGGCTGGAACATTCTGCAGGAAGAACCAGTGATACCCGATGAACCCGTTGCCGTGCGCAAACATGAAGGAGAAGCCGAACGCGTAGAACAGCAGGCCGCAGAGACAAGTGTCCACGATGCATTCCATCAGCACGTTGACCGTTTCACGTGAGCGACAGAAGCCGGCCTCGAGCATAGTAAAGCCGACCTGCATGCCGAAGACGAGAAAGGCGGCCACCAGCGTCCACATGGTGTTGACCGGGTTGACAATGTCATTGCCCTTGAGCACGGGATCAGCTGCGAAGACGCTATGTCCGAGCAGGTTGGGAGCGACGATATAGATGACAACCATCACCACAGCCAGCCCCATCGCTTTGCCGGCGAAGAGCAGCATGCCGAAGCGACGCCATTCAGTATTTCGGATGCGCTCGCGGAACCGTGAGGCCATAGTGCCAAGCGGCCCGCGGGGCTGGGAGGTGTGCCGCTTGCGCAGGAAGGTTCGCTTGGCAGTCATCAGCACAACGCTGACAGCCACCATGCCGAGAAACAAAGCCGTTGTGTCGCTCATATCCATGGGAGATCTCCTTGTTTTATTGAAAAGATTGGTGGACGCGGGCCTCTACGCTTGAGGTCCTGCGTGAGCTAGTGCTTGGGTCCGAAGAAGGCGATGAAGCCGACGGTCGCAGTGGTTTGCGTTTTGACCATGCCGGTGTTGCCCTTATGGAAGAAGGCTTGGTCGGACCAGTCGCGGCGGACTTCGGCACGCATCAGCAGGCCAGCCAGCCACTTATATTCGTAGGTGCCGGTGAACTCCTTGACGCGTTGGGAGACCCCGGTCTGGAAGCCCTGGTCTTCGTAGTACTCGAAGCGTCCGGCCAGCGCCGACTTGGAGGTGACCTGCTCACGCGCAGCGCCGGCGATGCCCTGCCAGTGGAGCGACGAGATGTGGGGACCCGTGGCCTGGGGGGCGTGGTTCTGTCCGTAGTCGTAGTTCAGATACGCGTTGAACTTCGCCGTCGGAGTCAACAGCACCGTGGTGTCGAACAGGTTGCGATACCCCTTCTGGGTGTCGGTGTTTGACGGGCCGGTATACAAGTTAGCGTTCCACGTGACCTTCGGAGTTGTGACAGCGCTGGTTAGCCCCACTGTGACGCCGCCATTGCTGCTCACGACGCTGTTCCAACCGTTCACAAGCTGCACGCCTGCTGTCCAGGTCTTGGTCACGGGAGTCGAAGTCCGCACACCAAAGTGGTAGTAGGGGATCGCGAAGGCGAAGAGCAGTGAACGCGAGTAGTTCCAGTTGCTCATGGACTCGATTACTTCAGCGCCGGCGGAGGTGACGAACTGGCCAACGTCGATCTCTGTGCCATGTGCCCTGGGCGGCTTGGCACTGATGTACGCCTGCTCGATGTAGTTGTCGGTGGACTGCTCCGACGCGCTGTGAATAAGCGCGTTGGTACGGCCGAAGATCAGGTCGATGTGGACACCGAGCGGATCGGCGTCGTGATTCACCGTCAGCTTCGCCGCAGATAGATTGAACTGGTCCGTCTTGTCATTAAAGTTGTAAAGGTCGCTAACTTGTCCGTTGGCCGCATTGCTGGGGCGATTGCCGTTGTAGCTGTAATAGGCGTCGATGTAGCCGCTGAAGTCCAGACCGCCGACGCTCCAGACGGGGGCAGGCGCAGAGGCAGCAGGAGAAACCGAAGCTGTACCGGCGGGTGTTGCCGAGGCAGCGGTGGCGGCGGTGGCCGTCGTTGACGGGGGAGCGGTCCCCGGGGCTTGCGCGGGAGCGGCGTGCGAGAACGCCAGGAGCATGGAGGCGGCCCCGAGTAGGGGCAAACAGCTTGTCAGGTTCGCAATCATTCGTGCCCTCCGAAAGTAGGATTGGGTGCAACTCGGCCCACTGCGTCCAGCGATTGACTATGCGTTCACCCGTCGGCTTGCGCCTGCACAAACGCTCCTTCTTGGCTGTTCTTTTGCTGATAGTTCTAAGAAACGCGATCGCAGCTAAGGAATCCATAAAGAAATTCTCCGTCCTTGTCTTTCGCACGAGGGCGGCGAGCTTGCGTTTTGAGGCCACATCCCGTAGGCTTTCGCCTTAATCAAGCTGAGATTTTCCTGAAAAATGGGCTGTCAGCCCACTCGCTTTTCCTGAGTGTTTCTTCGGCAAACTTGGTATCGAAGGCACACTTGCTCCGATCGCTGCTCATAAGTTCCCGGCTGTTCGCGGCCAGATATCTTCAAACCGCGGAGATCCATGGTCGAAGACCCCAAAAAGCTTTCAGAAAGGCGCGAGGGCAAGCCCCGCGGACGCTCCGATGTGGGCTCTGAGTTCTCACACATGGACACCGGGGCTGCTCGCACGCAACGCATCCCGCTCCCCGCTGCGGCCGCAGAAGCGAGCGCAGTTGAGCTGGAAAGGATTTGCCGGTTTGCTGGCAGCACTTCGCAGCTTGATCCTCACAGCAAGCCGGGCGCGCAACTCGCCGAACTCACACGCTCGATCTTCCAGGTCGAAACTGCGGCCATCTTTGACGCCGACCTGCGCGAGGTGTACCTCGCCGGGCATCCGATCGATGAGCTTCGCGACATGCTGGAAAGCATTTGCCTCTTCGAGACCTCCCGGGAGGATAGGGAGATGGGAATCATTCGGAGAGTGCTGCGCATGGGCAAGCTGCCGATCGGGGCGCTTCTTTTGCGTGGAGAACTTAGCGCCTTGACCGCGGGCGCGGTCGCTTCGGTCATCTCGATCACGTTTGACCGTTACCATGCGTTCGCGAACGAAAGCCGGACTGAAACAGCGCGGCGAACGGAACAGATGAGAACCATGGTTTTGGACAGCCTTGCGCATGCATACAAGACCCCCCTCACGGCCATCGGGGCGGCCAGCAGCGGACTGGCGGTCATCTCGAAGCTTTCGCCGCAGCAGGCCGAGTTGCTTAGCCTGATCGAAAGCCAGGCCAACCAGCTGAGCCAACTGACCACTCGCCTGCTCCGGACGGCGAGACTAGATGTTTCAGATCTTGTTCCAAGCTTGGAGCGGGTTGCGATCGAGCCTCTGCTTGAGGACGTCGTCGCCAGCCTGCGCGATCCTCTATCGGCGTTTTCTGTATCCATTGCACTTTCGCGCGAGGATCTCTCATTGTTTTGCGACCGCGCTCTACTAGTGACAATGTTGACGCACTTCGTCGAGAACGCCACCAAGTACGGCGAGCCCGGCACGACAATTCAGTTGCGGGTTGTTGAAAAAACCTCCAGTGTCGTGCTCTCGGTGCGCAACTTTGGGCCAGTGATCCCGTTGGCCGACTGCGAGCGAGTGTTCGACCGCTACTTTCGTTGCGCCCTGCACTCCAGCATGGCGTCCGGCACAGGCATTGGGCTTTCCATTGTGAAGCGCGCCGCCCTTGCTCACGGCGGCGATGTTTGGGTCACCAGCGACAAGATTCGAGGAACGACGTTCTTTCTCAGCATTCCCCAACACTCCGAAGGTAGGCCAGAGGCATGAGCACCTTACCCAAAAACCCGCTTCGCGTCTTGCTGATCGACGACGAACCTGCTATCCGTCGCGCACTTCGAACCGCGTTGAAGGAGTTCGGATTCACTACGGTGGAAGCTTCGCGCGGAGAAGAAGCTTTGGTTTTGGTACAGACGCAGACCTTCGATGCCGTGCTGCTCGACATCAACATGCCGGGCATGGGGGGCATGAAAAGGCTTTTGCATCTACGCTCGCTCGCATCCCGCTTGCCGATCTTGATTCTCACGGTGCACGACCGCGAAGAGCTGAAGGTTGAAGCACTGGAGTGTGGCGCTGACGACTATATCACCAAGCCCTTCAGCATGCGGGAATGTGTGGCTCGCCTGCGTTCAGCCGTACGGCGCGCGCAGACGCCAGAGCGCGCGGAAGACGCTCCGATAACAATCGGATACCTGCAGATCGATCCCGTGCGTCGCGCAGCGACCAAGTTGGGGCAGCCGATCCACCTGACTCCTAAGGAATACGACATCCTCTATTATCTGATGACCCATGCAGGCAGAGCGGTCACTTACACAAGACTGCTGACCGCCGTTTGGGGTGTGGAATATCGACAGGAAGTCGATTACCTGCGCACGTTTGTTCGGCAGTTGCGCAAGAAGATCGAGGACGACCCGTCAAACCCGAGATACCTGATGACAGACGCCTACGTCGGATACCGTTTCGTTGATGACCAGCTATTTGGCAACGGTCCGGATTTCGTTTCGCGTCCGTGACCTGAACAGGGCGCAAGTCGCTGATTTTATTCGTTAGCATTTTCACTAACGTGCTTTATTGTCCGAATGTTCACGGGACCCCTACTTCCACACCGCCTTTGCATCCGACAGACCGCGATTGAAGATCCCGTACTGTAGTACCAACGAACACGAGCAGAATAATCTCGACCGGAAAACGCCGGCGCTTGAACATCAACTCATCTCACCGCCTTGCTCCCCATCCGGCACCCTGCCGCGAGATAATGCAACAGAACCCAGTTTGTGGAGAGGTCGCCCAGAGGAGTTAGAGGCCTGTTCTCTCGTAGTAGCGCAGGTGAACAGAGTCGCGGCGTTGCCTACCAGCAGAAGAATCAGTGCACCTTCTCTCATGTGCTGATTGCCTGATAACAAAATTCGATGCCGATAACAGTGAGCCAGATAGAAAGAGCAAGACGAAGCTTGATATTAGGAATTTTGGGTGCGGCCAGAGTACCGGCAATGCCCCCGGCCACGCCGCCGATTGCGAGCCGCAACAACAGGGGACCGGCATACTGTCCGCCGATCATATGCACGCCGGTCCCGGCCAGAGCGATGGCTAGACCGAAGGCCAGATCAGTTCCCACCACGCGCGCCGCGCTTAGGTCGGTCATGCCGAGCAGGGCTACGGTGCCGAGTGCACCAGCGCCGGAGGAAGAAAATCCAACCTCTGCCCCGATGGACAGCATGATGGCTCCAAGCAGGCCCGGCCGGTCGTGGCTCGGGCCCGCAATGCCAGCCGGTTTGAAGTGGCGGAGGATATGCCAGCCCGAGGTGAACAGGATTACGGCTCCGAGCACGAAGTAGAGAGCCGAGGGAGTACCATGCGCGGCAACATGTTTGAACGCGAGGGAGCCAAGAACCACGCCGGGCAAGCCGCCCATCAGCATTAGGCCGAGCACGCGCCAATCGACCTGACGGCGCGCTATCTGCACCGGCACCACAATCAACTTCACAATAGCGGAGTACGCCAGCGCGGTGCTGACCGCGACCTCAACCGGGATGTGTAGAAAGAGAATGAGCAGTGGCGCGGTGATAACGCCAGCGCCGACGCCGGTCATTGCAATTACCACGGCGATCAGAAAGCCAATCAGGAAATCCATGAAGCTTGCCTCTTATGCCGCTACGGCTGCAGATGAATGCCGCATTCCTGTTTCTGTCCGCCCCAGCGCCCGGAGCGCGGATCGTGCGGATCAGTTGGCAGGCTGGTACAGGGTTGGCAGCCAACGCTGGTGTATCCCTTGTCGTACAGATCGAGCAGCGGGATCGCGTGACGGCTGGTGTAAGTCCATACATCCTTCGTGGACCAATCGGTAAGTGGGCTTATCTTGCGAATACTTTTGCCGCTGGGCAGCTTGAAGTCATCAACTTTTCGAAGTGCGGCCCGGCTCTTCGCCTGTTCACGCCGCAGACCCGTGAACCAGAGCTCATACTGTTCAAGCGCGTCGAAGAGCGGCGTTACTTTGCGCAGGCCACAACAACGGCCGGGATCGGTCTGGTAGAGGATGCCAAATTGCGTCTCGTGTTCAGTGACCGAGCTTTCCGGTTGCACATTGATCAGGTTCAGCCTCCACTCACGCGCCATGCGATCGCGGTACGCAGACACCTCGGCGAAATGGTAGCCGGTGTCGAGAAAGACGACGGGCACATTCGGAGCAGACCGGAGCGCCATGTGAAGCACGACCATGTCCTCAGCCTGGAAGCTGTTGGTCGCGACGATATCGTGCGGATGCCAGGCAATCTCCTCGGCAATGAGGCTTTCTGCTGCGGCAATGCCTTCATCCGTGGATTGCACAGACAGTTCATTCGGCATGGTCTTCTCCTGTTGACTCCGGGCTTGAGCTGGCGGTATCGACGGGGACGATACCGGCAAGTGCGAGGGCTTCAAGTTGCTCCTTTTGCATGTGTCCTTCGATCAGCACGACAAGTCCGAGCGCAAGCAAGCTACAAAGAACGTCCGCGTCGTGAATGCGTGTCGTCACCACCTGCGCGCCAATCGCGAGCATGCGTTGTTCCGTCTGCCGCACGTTCTGCTTCACCAGCAATAACGTTCCGTGTGAAGCCGAACGATGGCCGGAGACGCCGCGGCGAATCATGCCTGCGGCCAACGTGGCGTTGGTCTGAGGATCGATGAGGATGACGCTGCCCGATGCACGATTTTCTGCATAGGGGTCGAAGAAGAGCGGCAGCGTCAGCTCGATCTCCACCACGCCGATATCGTTCATGCTTAGCGAACTGACGGCCTCGTCAGCCAGCGTCTGGATGTTGGTGCGGTGAAGGACCCTCGTCACGTGCGCATTGCGAGTCACAGCTCCATGCTTCAACAGGTAGGGCCGCTGCTGATCCAGACGCTGCGCATCGAACCATACCAGCGAGGCTTCAATCTGCGTCGCTTGCTGCGGTATGCGCCCCGGCTCAGTCAGCAAATCACCGCGGCTGATGTCCACCTCGTCCTCAAGCGTTAACGCGATCGATAGCGGCGCGCTTGCCTCGGCCAAGTCACCATCGAAGGTCGTGATCGACGCCACGCAGCTGCTGCGGCCGGAAGGCAGCGCTGTGATGCGGTCGCCCTTGCGAACCGTCCCCGCGGTTATCTGTCCCGCGAAGCCACGATAGTTCTGGTCGGGGCGTATGACACGCTGTACCGGCATCCGAAATGCTTGTTTTGCGGAGTCTGTCGCAGCCGGAACCTGCTCAAGATGCTCGAGCAGCGTAAGCCCCTCATACCACGGCATGCGCTTGGAGCGATCAACCACGTTGTCGCCTTCGAGCGCGCTGACTGGGATCGTGACCAAGTCGCGGCCACCCACCTGCTCAATCAGCACACGCAGCTCGGCCGTGAGTCTGCGATAGACTTCTTCGGAAAAGTCGACGAGGTCCATCTTGTTGATCGCCGCGACCAGGTGCCGTGTGCCCAGCAGCGATGCAATGTAGGCGTGGCGCCGCGACTGCGTCAGGATACCCTTACGAGCGTCAATCAGGATGATGGCGAGGTCAGCGGTTGAGGCGCCAGTCGCCATGTTGCGCGTGTACTGCTCGTGGCCGGGGGTGTCGGCGATGATGAACTTGCGCCGCTGCGTCGAAAAGTAACGGTAGGCAACGTCGATGGTGATGCCCTGCTCGCGTTCGGCACGCAGCCCGTCGGTCAGGAGGGCGAAGTCGATCGCGGGCTTTTGCAGGCCAACCTGCTTGCCCGTAACAGCACGTACCTGGTCTTCATAGACATTGCGCGAGTCGAATAACAAGCGCCCGATCAACGTGGATTTGCCATCATCCACGCTCCCGGCTGTCGAGAAGCGCAACAGGTCCTTCGCCGCCTCAGCGGCGAGGAAGGTATCGATCGCGAAGCTGGTCGGCTTCGTCTGCGGAGTGATCTCCTCGAGCGTCATCTAGAAGTAGCCCTCACGCTTCTTGATCTCCATGGAGCCATCGATGTCATGGTCAATGACGCGGTTGGCCCGCTCGGACGAACGAAAAGATACCAGCTCCGCGACGATCTTTGGGACGGTGTCGGCATCGGAGCGGATGGCCCCGGTGCAGGGGCTGCAGCCGAGCGAGCGGAGCCGCGAACGCACCCACTGCTCTTCTCCGGGCAGACTCTTCACGAAGCTTTGTTCGACGGGAATGAGGCTGTCGCCGCGCACGATCATGCGTCGCTCCTTGGCAAAGTAAAGCGGGACGATGGGGATGTGTTCGAGCAGAATGTAGTGCCAGATGTCGAGCTCGGTCCAATTAGAAAGCGGAAACACGCGGATGCTCTCGCCGGGCGCAATGCGTGTGTTGTAAAGGTTCCAAACCTCAGGCCGCTGATTCTTCGGATCCCATTGGCCGGCCTTGTCACGAACCGAAAAGATGCGCTCTTTGGCGCGCGATTTCTCCTCATCCCGCCGTGCCCCGCCGAATGCCGCATCAAACCCGTGCTCGCGCAGTCCGTCGAGCAAGGCTGTAGTTTTCAACAAGCCACAGCAGCGTTGCGTGCCGAGTGCAACGGGGTTGGCGCCGCTGGCAAGCGCCGCTTCGTTGCGCCAGATACGCAGGTCTAAGCCAAGTTCCCGCGCCAGCTGGTCGCGAAACGTGATCATCTCCGCAAATTTGTAGCCGGTATCGATATGCAGCAAAGAAAACGGAATGGGCCCTGGGTAGAACGCCTTCTGCGCAAGCCGCAACATGACGGATGAGTCCTTACCGATGGAGTACAGCATGACTGGCTTCTGGAACTCGGCAGCTACTTCGCGAAAGATATGAATGCTCTCCGCTTCAAGCAGCTTGAGATGGCTGAGACGGGCACCGGCGTGAACCGTTGCGAGTGGAAGCAGAGATGTCAATTGAAGTGGAGCGAGCATGGCTTGAGGGGACCTTCGGATACTGAATGTTCGCAATGACGCAAGAGAAAACCCACATCACCGGTGCGGTGTGTGGGCGCTTGTTTTCGAGCATCGCTCGGATAGCTGAAGTGCTATCGACAACAACACAACCCACGGAGACATACCACACCGCAACAGGCGTTGCGGTACATACAACAGGCAGTCAGGATCGCGTGAGATTTCATTCCACTAGCCTGGACGACTCCGGGGCGTTTGTCAATGCGCGCGCGCCAGTAGCCTAAGACGCGCGACTCGCTCTCGATCACCGTTCTGCGCAGTAGCGGAGAGCGCTCCGCCATACGCACAGTGCTCTCCGACATCATGGGCCTTACCAAGATCGACTACAAGAGCTGCAATTACAACGACGGACTTCCCGTGACGATTCGCTTTGCGAACAAGGTGGGCGACGTGCTGACGATGGGCTCGGCACGCAACGGGATACGCAGCCTCTCCAATTTACCTATACCAGTACGTCGGAAAGCTTTGGCGCATAGTCGCATGGTTACCGCTGACGAGATCAGAGCCTACGGCCGATGTTGCGTTAGGCTATGCCCCAGCGAGACGCCGCTCGTGTGACATATCCGCGTCTCATAAGGGTTTCATTTCTGCTATGGTGACATGAGATCGTCGGAGCTTCAGAGCCTAACGCTACAAAAAGGAAGTGAAGAGCCGACCAGCTGGTCAGCTATCTTTGCGTCAGCTCGCTAGGCCGGAAAGAGTTTCGTCATTTCGAAGGGCAGAAGCTCGACAAGCGGTTCGTCGACAAAGCCTCGGGCGAGGATCTCCATCGGGCCGCAGCTCGAACAGCTCATGAGCTACGTCCGCGAGGGCGATGCAGTCATCTGCCACGCGACGGAACCGGCTGGCCCGGAACCTGAATGATCTGCGGAAGGTCGTTCTTGGATTGACAGAACGCGGCGTCCACGTCCACGTCCGCTTCGAGAAAGAGGACCTGACGTTCACCGGAGGAGACTCCCCAGTGTCACACCTACTCCTGAGCATCATGGGAGCTTTCGCGCAATTCGGACGCAACCTGATCCGTGAGCGCTACCGGGATCGAGCCGGACACTAGGCCCGGAGCACGTTCGCACGTTGTTGCTGTATCCGCTCAACGAACGGAAGTTGGCCTGGGGAACGATTCAGGGCGCTCGATCGGCACTGAAGTTTCTCTACACGCGGACCCTGAAGCAGACCTGGTTCGATCAAGAGGTCATCAAGCCCAAAGGTCACCGCCAGCTGCCCACGGTCTGGAGCCGGGAGGAAGTCTGTGCTCTGCTCAATGCCACCACGACCATCAAGCACCGTGCGCTGCTGGCTTTGTACTACAGCGCCGGGCTTCGCTGTCAGGAAGCTTTCGACGTCTCGAGATCGCCATGGCCTAGCAGCAACTGGATGCTGCGCAAATCGGTACCGGCATCGAGAAGATGCGTGGCGAAGGAGTGGCGCAGCCAGTGCGGACTGAGCGGCTTGGAAACACCTAGCTGTTTACGTAGCTCCTGGCAGGCGATGCGGACCCCGTTTGCAATCAATGGGCCGCTCCGGCTTCCGTCCGGGAAAGAGCCACTCCTTGGGCTTGCGCCAGGGCCAGTAAAGACACTGCAATTCCAGCAGTTTGGGTGAGAGCATGACCTGACGCGGAAACTTGCCCTTATTCTAGGGACCACTCAGAACAAGAAGGCCAAACCTTGAAAAGGGGGCAACCAAACGCGTTACACTAGGGCCCACGCGCTACAGGAAGGGCGGGATGCGAAATGCGGCCTTTTCAAGTTTCAATGAGACGGAATGCATGTGCGGCTGCTCTGGCGTTATCGGTGCCGTGGTGCGCGGCTCAGTTACCCTCCACGTGTGCGCCCCCTCAGAGCCTGCAAGCGGCGCTTTCAAATACGACTCCCGGAGCCTATGGTGCTGCTGGGATCTGGTTTCTCCAGCATGAACAGGGAAACTGCGCCCTCTTCGCCTTTAATCGCGCGGTGGCTCTCACCCCGCAATCCGCGGAGGCCCATTACAACCTGGGTCTTGCGCAGCTCACTCTCAAGCGCCCGGTCGAAGCTGAAGCCGAGTTCCGCCTAGCGTTGCAGCGCAACCCCGGGCTTCTCCCGGCGCAACTTTCGCTGGGGAGCCTGCTGCTGGATAGTGGGCACCTGACCGAAGCCGAAGCCGTGTCGCGTCAGGCCCTCACAGTCGACCCGAAGGCTCCCGCCGCCTACGATAATCTCGCTCTTGCCCTCGCCGCCCAACGGCGCTACACGGCCGCCATCCGAGCCTGGGAGCAGGCCCTCGCTCTTGAACCCGACTCTCCCGACATGGTCGTCTCCGTCGCCGCCACCACCTACAAAGAAGGCGACTGGAAGCGTGCTGAAACGCTCCTGGCCACCCTGATCCATGCCCATCCTGAAGCGAAGGAGGCCCACCTTACCCTGGCCAACATCCAGGCGAGTGAGAAAGACTTCACCAGCGCCGCCGCCACCTATCACACCGTCCTGCAGCTCGATCCTAAGGACGACAATACCCGTCTCGCCTGGGCCAAAGCACTTTCCTCGTCTGGCGCGTTCAGGGAGGCGCAGGCGCCAGCCGAGGAGTACACCAGCCGCCACCCCAACGATCCTGAAGGACACCTTGTTCTCGGGTCCGTTCACCGATGGCTCGGTCACTTCGCGGCCGCGGAGCGTGAGCTGGGTTTAGTTCTCACCGCAGACCCGAACAACGCGCAAGCCGAGTACGAGCTCGGGTCCGCCATCTCTCGTGCCGGAGCCCCACAGAGGGCACTGCCACACCTCGAACATGCCGCCGCACTCCACCCGACCGACAGCGCAATAGAATTTGCCCTCGCGTCCGTTCTGCGAAAGCTTGGCAAGAACGATGAAGCTGCTGCGGTTACCGCACGTATGCTGGCGAACAAGCAGGCGGAGCGCGACGTCACCACACGTACCGTCCTCGGGAATGGGGGCAACGCCAGTTTGATAGCAGGCCAGCCTTCGCAGGCCGCCGAGATCTACCGCAAGATGCTTGTGAGCGAACCGAACAACGCACGCACGCAGTACAACCTTGCACTTGCGCTGGCCGCGCTGCACGACTTCGCCGGGCAGCGCCAGGCCCTCGAAAGAGCCATCCTTCTGGACCCTAAGATGGCTCCTGCTTACAGCGATCTGGGTGTGCTGGAAGTTGGTGCCGGCGACCTCGCCGCAGCCCGGCGCCATCTGGAGACCGCCCTCTCTCTCGACCCCCAGCTCGCTGCCGCCCACGGCAATCTCGGTCTCGTGATGGCTCGAAACGGTGACAATGCGACAGCAGAAGCCATGTTCCGCCGGTCGATCGACGACAACCCTGCTTACATCGAAGGCTACTTGAACCTTGGTCTCATCCTCGCAGCTCGCGGTGATTTTCCAGGCGCCGAGTCCACGCTTGAACGCGCCCACGGCATCGCACCTGGTAACACCGCAGTCCGCTCCGCGTTTGGCCGGGTCCAGGCCCGGCTCGGTCACGGAGAGCAAGCGGTCGCCCTGCTCCGCAGCAATGTGGACTCCCTCCCCAACTCTTCCGAAGCGCACCTCGAGCTGGCCTTTGCCTTGGCTGACAGCTTCGACCTCGAAGGCGCACTTAGGGAAACGAAATCCGCTGTGCGCCTCGCACCGCAATCCGCATCGGCAAACTATAACCTCGGCCGAATTCTTATTGATCTCGGTCGCATGGAGGAAGCCCGCACTGCGCTCGAAACTGCGACCCGCCTCGCTCCCACCCTGACCGAGCCGCGCTATTACCTGGCCCTCGCCGAGAAACAGATGGGACAGAACGCCGCCGCGGCCAAGCTCTTGCAGCAAGTCGTAATCGCGCAGCCGGACAACGTTGCAGCCTGGTACTTCCTGGGTCAAAGCTTGCAGCACGATGCGCAGGAATCCGACGCAATAGCCGCTTGGAGACGCGCCACAGCCATCGACCCTAAGTACACCCCTGCCCTGTGGAGCTTGGCCCGCGCCCTCGCGCCTACCAATCCCACGGAGTCCCAAAGCTTCCAAAAGCAACTCAATGATTCGATTTCGAAAGCTCATACCCTTGACCAGGCCCGCCTAGCGGCCAACAATGGCATCGCTGCAATGCAGGCGCATGACTGGCCTCAGGCCATTCACGGTCTCAAGGAGGCCCTTCACGCCTGCGGTCAGTGCGAGGAGCAGGCCAGCCTGCATAAGTCCCTGGGCCTGATCTACTGTCACGCGGGCGACCTTGCGGCGGGAAAGACGGAGCTGCAAATTTCAAGTTCGCTCAAACCGGGAGACGTTGATGTACAGCGAGCATTGACGCTCATATCAAGAAGGACTCAAGGTAGTCAGGAAAAGCCGTGACATCATCTTGAGCGCCAGTCAGGTTGAGCCGGACCGACGAACCTTGCTCGTAACCCTCACCCATATCCCGTCACACGATTAATCGCATGGCCGCCGAGACCTCCGGCGCGATCGCATCCACACCCATCCGCTTGCCCTGCTGCAGACCGCGATCCACCAGCGTTTGTCCACCCTAAACAGGTTGCGTTTTTGGAGAGATCTTCCGCGGACAACCAGTTTCTGAAATCTGAGCACAGCAATCCCCCATACCAATTGACTTCGAATAACTCACTGGTATTCTGCGCCGCATCTCTCTACCTGGTTGCAGGTGGATGAAGCTTTTCTCCCGCGATTCGCAGACCATAGGCATGATTGCCGACACGGATAGCAGGCAATGTAACAACAAGTCCAGCTTCTGTCTGCCGAAACGGAATGGCTTGCTTGCTTCCCAGCAGTTCAACCTTCCGTATGCTGCCTGCGCCAAGTCGAAGCGAACGGATTGTCACATCCCGTTTGTCGTCTCCGTCTTTACCCGTTGGCCATGCCATTAGGTAAGCGTAGAGATGACCGTTGTTCACCGTAAAACGGATGTCCTGCGCCGTGTAGGGTGTCGAAGCAAGCTCCGGCTTCAGATTACCAGCCTTCATCACCACAGTGCCCTCGCCCCAAACATCCCATGCACTTGAGCCGTGTATACCCTCTCCATGGATGTCCATCCACGCGGCCATATCTTCGAGGGTCTTGCGGCCACCCGGATCGAGTTCTCCCGCTGGCGTCAGGGGAATGTTGATGGCATAGTTGCCGTCACGCGAAATGGCTTCCAGCATTTGGTGGATAACCATTGCGCTGTCGTAAAAAGTGCCTTTTTTGTAAAACCATTCTCCTACCCCAACCTCAGTCTGCCAGGCCTGATCTCTCACAATGCCTTCGGGGAAATGACTTTCGAAGTTGACAGCGACGGCGCGAGAGTCCTCATTACCCTTGGTGAAGGCCATAGCCTGAAGGCTGCCCCCGTGCTTTGCCAGGCTCCGGTTGTAGAGATCGGCGATAACCCTAGGTGTTGCGTCCGAGCGAAGTCCCCTTCCTGTGCCATACCCACAAAAGGGATAGCTGTTACCGCCGTCGAAGTAGATGAAATCCGGATCGAATTGTTCCACTGCGTCCATCACCCGTTGTGTCCATTTGGTGCTGTACTCAATGGCAAAGTCACGGTGATACTTTAGGTCCCCATTCGGCACGCCCTGTCCTAGAGGCTCACTCATACGATAAGCAGACAGCTTGAGCGAAGGGTCTGTGGGAACTGATCCCCATGCTGCTTCCAACTGCTTCGACGGCCAGCCGGCTGGCATTACTGCTTCATCTTTCAAATCGACGCCATACAGATCTCTTAGCTTGAGTCCCTGCTTTTGCCACCATGTGGCGTCACCAGCGTAACTCTGTGCGGCATCGTACGGTGCTCCTGCGAGCGGCCCGTCGAGATCACTCAGAAAGGCAGGCTGATACCACCACAAGGAATAATCGCCGTGAAAGGAAATGCCGAATCGCATCCCACGATTGTCGGCGGCCTTCTTCCAGCCACCGACGATGCTTTTACGGGGTCCCACAGCAACTGAATTCCAGGGTTGATGCTTCGAATCCCACAAGTCAAAGTTGTCATGATGCATTCCTTGCGCGATGACATAGCGGGCGCCAGCCCGGTGATAAAGCTCCATCAATTCCTCCGGAGCCCAATTCTCAGCCTTCCAGAGCGGCAACATATCCTTGTAGCCGGAAACGCTTGGGTGTCCATACTTCGCGCGGTGATCGTAGTAGACATTGCTATATCCTCGCCAGGCATAACGAGGCATGTACATCCATTTCGCATACCAGTCACCATCTTCACCAACGGACTGCGGCCCCCAATGAAGCCACACTCCGATCTTGGCCTGATGCCACCAAGCGGGCACCTTGAAGTTGTCTCCCAATGACTTCCAGGTGGGGATAACCGGCCCGGAGGTGATTGGAACCTTGATGATTTCCATGGGAGCGAGCGGAAGCTCTGCAACAGTAGAGCCAAATGCTAGATTAGCTCCCCACAGTCTGGAGAAGGCGGAGACAACGAAAGAAACGATGCCGCCAAGAACACTACGACGATTGATAGGCATTTGCTTCCTCTTTCATTGATCTTGATGCTCTGTGTGATTGCTGGACCATCTTCAGCTAGTTCTGGATCCCGTGCATTTAGATCATGTGACAGCCCGGCAAGAGCGGCATTTCAAGAAACTTCCTCTGACCACCGCTTGGTGCGGTTGCTGATCGATCACTATCGTCTCGTTGTCCCCGAAGCGGTAAAGCCGCAGCGTCGTCTTTGTCTTTGGGGCAAGGTCGCGTTCGATCGCACTTCCGTCCTCGAAGGCTTTCGAACACTTCATCTTTACCGGGCCAAACTCCGTCACCGCACACCTTCCGCACTCGTCAGAGTGCCGCAGCGAGGCTCAATAAGAATCGTACGATCCGTGATCGGCCCCATGCGGCGTGTGCCGAGGATGAAGGCCCCTGAGGAAGTAGCCACGGACTATGCCGTAGATGTGCAACCTTGGAGCCGATGTGCAACCTTGGAGCCGCCGTGCAACCCCTGCCCTGTTGATATCATCGCGGCGCAACCCTCGAAGCGCGGCCAGCAATTTATTGAGTGTTGCCTGCGGAAGACGAAAAAGTCACTCCCGAGGGACGCGTGGGAGTGACTTTTTGTCGAAGGTGAAAGGATGAGCTTAGAACACAATCTTCAGCGCCATCTGGAGCTGACGCGGACCATTTGCTGTCCCACGAACCCTCCCGAACGTGGAGGCATCGCCCCGGTCCCGGTTAGGAATACCAAACACAACGTTGTTGAAGACGTTGAAGGCTTCCGCGCGGAACTCGAAGTACCGACTCTCGCCCAGGCCGACGTTGAACTGCCGGAACACGGACAGATCGGTGTTTCTCGCGCGGTCCGACCGGAGGCTGTTGCGCTTCATCGTCCCGAAGGTAAAGGGAGCAGGGACCACGACATTTGCTGTGTTGAACCAGGTCGTGTTTATATTCTTGGGCCCGGTTGCACGCGGATCGCCGGTGACGCTGGAGCGTTCCGTATTTGCGCAGAAACAGATGTTAGGAATACTGTTGGACGCCCCAATATCATACGGCACACCGGAGTGCAGGGTGACGATCCCGTTGAGAGCCCACCCGCCCACTAGTGCGTCGGCGAATCGGTTGTTCAGACTTCTCCCCTTACCATAGGGAGATGTCGAAGTGAACGAGGCAGAGAAGACATGCGGAAGATCGAAGCTCGATACGGAACGGTCCCCGCTGCGATCGTAGACATTTTGGATGCTGCAGGAAGCACCGATATCTCCGGAGCAACCGTCGTCGATCGACTTCGACCAGGTATATGACACGAGAAACGCAAGATTGCGGGTAGCTCGCTTGTTGACTGAGACTTCCAGCGCGTTGAAGTTGGCGTTTCCAATGCTCTGCTGAAACCAAGCATTACCCAGGTAAGGGAAGGGTTCACGGGCAATTACTTCAGCCTTAGTTCCCGGGCCTGGGGTAGGAGCGACGTTCAGAACGTCGGTCACGTCGGCGTGCCTGGTGATCGAGCCGACGTAATTCATATCTAGCAGGATGTTGCCCGGCAGTTCCTGTTGCAAGCCAAAGTTATATTGGTCGGAGTAGGGCGTTTTATAGTTGGGATCGACCGACCAGGTGCCCGCTTTGTATGGGTCGACACTTGGATAGATGAGCGAGCCTCCAGCGGAGCCCAGATGAATAGGATTGGTGATGGGATCCGTCACGGTTACGGGGTTCAGGCCATTTAGGTCGAGACTTGTTGACGGCCAGTTTCCATTGAAATTTTGCGCATCCTGGGCGGCTGCACCCCAGGTGTCGAAGAACCGGCCATAGCCTGCACGTATTGCCAGCTTGTCGTTCACGCGGTAAGCAACACCAGCGCGGAAGCCGATGTCGCCATAGTCGTTGTTGAGTATTTTGCCGTCCTTGGCTACGACTACATGCGGCGGCAAACCGTTGTATGGGGTCGGTTTTCCGCCGTTATCGACATATTGACCGTTAGGAATGCAGGGCGCACCCTGGGTGGCGGAGCAGTTTGGCGGCAGGTAGTTCAGGATATATTCGCCCGTCACCGGATTTGGCTCGCCCGTATAAGAGTCTTTGCCCAGGGTCTTGGGTCCATAAATGGGCCAGATCTTCACGTCATACCGCAAACCGACGTTGACTGTCAGGTTTTTGGTCGCCTTCCACTGGTCATGAACGTACACATCGTCGGAATAACCGCCATGAACCCTCTCATCGACGATGCGGTTACCGGCACCGTCAGGAGCGCCTAAAAGGAAAGAAGCGTAGGCATCTCCGCCATGACCCACGTCCGCACCGAAGCCAGCTGTCTGCCGAGCGTCGAATGTTTCGCGCGATCCGTGGATAGGAGAAAAAAAGCCGTTCGTTGTGATTGCGCCGCCGACCTTCACGATATGGCGGCCAAGGATCTTGGTGAAGTTCCCACCGTACTCCCAGACGTCGGCCACCCCGGTAGCCTGCGACTGGGCGAACCCAATGCTCGTATAATTACCGTTCCTGAACTCAATGGCAGGGACTCTTACCTGGTTGCCTAGATCAAGAAACGCCGGCGATACCCCGGTCTTCTGAAAACGTGCGAGAAGATCAGATTCTCCCTGGAGAACTTGCTGCCGCTCGTTGTTGCCATAGTTGCGGGCGATGTACCCGTCCAGGATCGCATTGGCGCCGAAGGTATGAGTCTCGTGGACGGTCCAGTTATTACCGTAGATGGGTGCAGTGAAAGTTTGCACTACCGTTTGTGCGCGACTAATGAGTTGGTAATACTTGGCGTACCGCCCAAAGATCTGGTCGTGACTTCCGATTGTTTGATCGATTCGAATCTGCCCTTCATCCTGATCGTCTTTTACACTGCCGGTCGCATTGGCTGTGTAGAAGGGGTCGTTGGCGTCTTTAACCCCCTGGGGAAAGATACTTTGGATAGCCAGTGCCGTCGGATCCAACGGTCGGTTAATAACGTTATTCAGAAACGGTTTGCGCACACCGAGTGCCGTCGAATTGGGGTCATAGATTTGATGATCTCGATTGAGGCAAATGCCCGAAGCAAATCCCTCGGTGCAAAGCACCCCGAAGTCTCCCGCGCGCATGGCAGGAGTCGCAGCCCTCTGCGAGTTCTGATTCTTGCCTCGAAAGCGATATGCCTCGTAAGCGGCGAAGAAGAAGCTGCGGTTCTTGCCGTTGTAGAGCTTTGGAATTGAGATGGGGCCGCCCAAGGAGGCGCCGAACACGTTCTGCCTTCGCGGATCGCGTGGCCTCACATTATTGGCATCGAATTTTGCGAAGTAACGGTTCGCATCCATTTTCTCGTTGCGCAGGAATTCCCACACCGTCCCGTGGTAGTTGTTTGTGCCAGATTTGCTGACCACGTTGACGATTCCGCCGACGACGCCGCCGTACTGCGAGTCGTCGTTGTGCGTCTGGACCTTGAACTCACCGATGGCATCGGGTATCGGCGTGTAATTGTTGGTGGACAAAAGAGTATTTTGGTTGTTTACACCATCCAGAAGGAAGATGTTGCTTCGCACACGCTGGCCGTTGATGGCAGGAAAAGAGAATGCTCCTAGAGCGTTGCCGACGAAGCCGCCACCGCCGCTGCCGGTCTGATCCAGCGACACTGGTGCGGCGCCGGGAGTCAGGGTCAACAACTGTGTAAAGTTGCGGCCATTGAGCGGAAGATCGACCACCTGCTTAGCCCCGATGACGGTGCCCAGTTCTGACGTTGAGGATTCGACCCCGGCATTACTGGCCTCGACGTTCACGGTCTCCGAAATTTGACCGACCTTAAGTTGGAAGTTAAAGGTGGCAGTCTGATCGACGTCGAGCTTTATTCGCGACTGAGAGATGGTCGCAAACCCGGCTTTCTCTACGGCGAGGGTATAAGTCCCGGGGGTGATATTAAGGAAAACATAGGTACCGGAACGATTGGTAGTCGCGGCTTGCTCCACAGTCGTATCGACGTTCACCAGTTTGACCTGGGCGTCGGTCACGGCAGCGCCGGACGCATCCGAGACCACGCCGTTGACGCTGGCCGCAGCCTGTTGTGCACCGATGTCAGAGGGCGTGATCATCAAAATGCATAACGCTACAAATGCGGCTACGAGTGTCCAATTTCCTTTAACAGATCTGAGCATCCCATCCTCCAAAAAAGTTGCGCTTCCGACTTCTTTTGACTGCGCCCTGATTCGGCCTGTGCGAATTCAAAGCAATTGTTATGTTGGCTTGTAAGCCCTTCCAGGAACCTGGATCAGGTAATTTGCGCAACTTAGGTCTTTTCGCAAATACTCAGTCGGGACAGTTAACGTTTACTTTATCTGCCAGTCCTCAAACCCACCAGTTAACGTTTACTTCGCTAGTGAGGGATGAACGGGTTATTCAAGCCGGTGAAATTGTGTTATCGAGTGACGTGAATCTTATAGTGCAGCAATATGCGCTTGTCAAGCTGGAAAAGAATCGGACGGTCGAGATGTTCCTCAGCCCTTAGAACGGGTGCACCTCTGACGCACTTGGGAGTCATAGAGCAGAGAACCCCGGCGGGCTGGTTGCGTGCAATCCCCTCTGCCGAGCGGAGGCGACAGCTGTCCCGCGTGCATCACTCAAATCGAATCCGGAAGGTAGACGCATACTTCGAGGGGCTTTCCGACGGGAGGTGTAGGTGGAGTCCGTCCTCCTTCTGCTCGAAGCGAATGGGCTCCGATGAACCGAGAAGGGCTATATCTTTGATTCTGCCCTTGCCGGCCGTGCCCAGAGAGTGGATGAGCGCCTCGTCGTCCTTCGGCCATGCAAGCTCGACAGCGAAGAGCGTGCTTCCTTTGGTGGTAAAGCGGAAGTCGTGCTCCGTGTACTTGTCCGTGTCGACGTCATGGAAGGAGCCGGCACGCACTCGTGTGGGACCTTCGCCGAAGATCGTCCACGGGCGCGTACCGTAGATTGCTTCCCCGTTCACCTTGAGCCACTCACCGACCTGAAGCAGCACTTGCTGGACCTCGTCGGGAATCGTTCCGTCGGAACGCGGCCCTATGTTCATCAGCAGATTGCCGTTCTTGCTCACAATGTCAACCAGCTGGTGCACCACGAAGTCGGGGGACTTGAACGTGTCATGCTCGATGTAGCCCCATGACTTGTTGCTGATCGACGTGTCCGTCTGCCAGGGTTTATCACGGGTCTCGGAGAGCTGGCCACGTTCGATGTCGAGGACTCCGGAACCCTCCCTCATGGCTTCGAACTTGTAGTTGATCACACCGACCGGGCCATGTCGCTGAGACTCGTTGTAGTAGAACGACGCGAACTTCGCCAGGTACGGGCGCACCGACGGTTGTCCAATCCACCGGTCGAAATACATGATGTCCGGATGGTATTTCTCGACAATCTCCGAAGACCGCGCCAGCCAGTCATTCAGGTAAGCGTCGCTGGCGTAGGTGAAATCTCGGGCAAGGTCGTCATTGCCGCTCTGCAGATGGTGATGGGCGGGACCGTAAAGCTGTGCGTTGGCGGGATCGTTCAGGTCCGACGGCTGTTCGCGCCCGCCCTCAAGAAACCAGTCATGCTCCACCCGATGAGACGATGCTCCAAGGTGGAGCCCCTCAGCCCGGACTGCTTTTCCGAGTTCGCCAACGAGGTCGCGTCGTGGTCCCATCTTCGCGGCCGTCCAGTCGGAGAGATCACTGTTGTACATGGCGAAACCGTCGTGATGCTCAAAGACCGGCACAACGTACCTTGCGCCGGAGCTCGCAAACAGATGGGCCCAACTTGCGGGATCAAATTTTTCGGCTTTGAACATGGGAATAAAGTCCTTGTAGCCGAATTTCGTTACCGCACCATAGGTTTGCACGTGGTGTTCATTCTCCATCGATCCCCTCAGGTACATGTTGCGCGGGTACCATTCGCTGCCGAACGCAGGCACTGAATACACTCCCCAATGAATGAAGATTCCGAACTTGGCGTCGCGATACCAGTCAGGAACGGAGACCGTTTGCAGAGTGTCCCAGTCCGCTGTAAAGGGACCGGCTGCGTTCGAGCGCTTAACTCGTTCGAGGATGGCGCCACGAGCGGGATCAAACTTCTTGCTGGCCGATTGCCACTCCCGGTCGATCACTTCCGCTGACTTGGTGCTGGATGGGGTCGTCGCATCCTGCGCCCGGAGCGTGGGGGCAAGCGCGGCTGTGGCGATGGCGATCGGGAGCAACTTGCACGTCCAGCGTTTGCGAGGAAGTGAGCAGGCAGGGATGGGCATAGCGCCAGAGTCTACCGCACACTCGCGGCATTAGTAAACGATTACTTTCTGAAGAGGTATCATTGCATCTCCTGTCGTGCGTAAGGCAATCCCGGCAGGAGAGCACCGGCGTTCACGCCGACTTCTGGTTAGAAACCAACCAGCAGGTTCGACGGGCACCACAGGATCGGAGGAACATGGATCTAGGTCTCAAAGATAAGACGATCGTCATCACCGGAGGCGGTGTAGGAATCGGGTTTGCCATCACTCTCGCATGTGCAAGGGAAGGGGCGACACCGGTGATCGTGAATGTTGACGCACCAGCTGTTCGCGAAAACCTCAGACTGCTCCGGGATGAGGAGAGGCCCTTTGTGTTTGTGGAAGCGTGGCTTGACTCGCCTGAGAGCTGCCGGAGAGCTGTAGACGAGATCGGGGTCGGAAGCGACGGAGTGGACGCGCTGGTCAATAACATCGGCGTGAATGACGGGGTTGGACTCGAGACGGGAACGCCGGCACAGTTCATGCAATCGCTGCAGAACAACGTCTGGCACTCTTTCTCGATGGCGCACTATTTGCTTCCTTCTCTCAAAGAGCGGCATGGCGCGATCGTGAATATCGGTTCCAAGGTGGCGTGCACGGGGCAGGGCGGTACCTCGGGCTACGCGGCTGCCAAAGGGGCTGTGCTTGCCCTCACGCGCGAATGGGCTGTTGAGCTTCTTCCCTACGGCATTCGGGTCAACGCCGTCATCCCCTCAGAAGTCTGGACCCCCGCGTATGAGGAGTGGCTCTCGAGGGCGAGCGATCCCGCGGGAAGACGGCAGAGTATTTCGAGCAACATACCCCTCGGCCAGCGAATGACCACGCCCGATGAGATCGCCAGCACGGTGGTGTTTCTGCTTTCGAACCGCTCATCTCACACGACAGGTCAGTTGCTTTTTGTAGACGGCGGTTACGTCCATCTGGATCGCGCGTTGAACATCGGTCGTTCCTGACGGCATTCTCAGGCTGAGGGCCTCGTCCACAACGTTCCGTGCCCCAACAACCGAGGGAGCCTGGCGCGTCCGCCGTTTCCGGACTGCCAAGGCCGCTGAACTATTTATGCGGCTCGTAGGCTCCCTATCCTGTATATAGTTTGAAAATGCGCGTGCGATTGCGGGATATTGCCGATGAGTTCGGTGTCTCAACTGTCACGGTTTGGAAGGCACTGCGGAACCACAGCGATATCAGCGTCAAGACCCGTGAGCGCATTCTGCAACGAGTCAAGGAATGTGGTTACCGCCCAAATCTGACGGCACGCGGCTTGGTCACCGGACACAGTTCACTCGTTGGTCTGGTCGTCCCCGATCTTATTCACCCGTTCTTTGCCGAGGTGGCGAAGTCTCTCTCCTTCGCACTCAGGCAGCACGGCTACCTACTCATGATTGCAAGCTCCGAAGAAGATCCGGTTCTGGAGATCGAAGAAATACAGCACCTTCTGTCGCACCGGCTTGACGGTCTGGTTGTCGCCTCCGCGCAGAACTCGTTTGACGGGCTTAGGCTGATCGAGGAAAACGGTACCCCTCTGGTTCTCATCGACCGCTCGCTCTCCTTGGACAGCAACTTCGTAGGCTCTGACGACTATCGCGCAGGTTGTCTCGCGGCGGAGCACCTAATCGAGATCGGCTGCACGCGATGCGCCCACATACGCGGACCCGAGAACAGCGTTGGACAGGGCAGGTTCGAAGGTTTCCGAGACACTCTGGAGATGCGAGGGTTACGCCTGAACCCGAAACTGGTCATCGCGCCTCGAACATTTGACATCGACGGCCGGAAACGAGGGTCTGAGAGCATGAAGCGGCTGCTCAGGCGAAATCTCAGCGTGAATGGACTCTTCTGTTTCAATGACGCCATTGCCATTGGAGCCATGACCACCGCGTTTGAGAGCGGCCGTCGCATACCAGAGGATCTCGCCGTGATCGGTTGCGGCAACCTGCACTACAACGACTCGCTCCGAACGCCACTGACCAGCATTGACCAGGCCAGCAGCTCGATGGGAAAGCGTGCCGCGGGCCTGCTGATAGACCTCTTTAACGCAGAAGCGCCCATGGCCAAACGGCACATCGTGCTCTCCCCACATCTTGTGGTGCGCGACTCCACTCGCAAGGTCCCGCCTGGGCAGGACATCCTCGAACCTGTGCTTCTCGCCGTGGCGGAGTCGTCGCGCGTCATTGCACCTCGCAAGAAGACGCAGCTTCACAGCGTACCGTCCAAGGCACACCGTAAAGCGTAGGTGCTTCTGAAATCATCCAGCGATGGTTGGGAATTCCATCTGCGAGTGATCCAGAGTCGCAGAACTCCTCGCCAGCGCATAGAGTGCCACAACGATATAGGCGGCTGCAGGAACGATGTAGCCCAGCGCCAGGCTGCCTGTCTGCCGTGCGATGAGCCCTAGAAGCGGTGGCAGAATCGCGCCACCGACGATTGACATGACGACTACCGATCCACCTAATTTCGTGTGCTCGCCCAGGCCTCTAATACCCAGGGCAAAGATAGTTGGAAACATAATAGACATGAAGAAACTGCTGAAAAGGATCGCGTACGCGCCCATCCAACCTGGACGCAAGATCCCAACACCAAGCAGGCCGATGTTGATGATCGAATACAGTCCCAACATGCGCACCGGTTTGATCCAGCGCATCAGAGGCGTGGACACGATGCGTCCCACGCCGAGCGCGATCAGGTTTCCGATCAGGTAGAGCCCCGCCGTGCGTTCGGTCGCGCCGGTGTACTGCTTCATGTAGGGAATGAAGGCGGACCACGTGCTTACCTGTGCCCCAACGTAGAAGAATTGTGCAAGCACCGCTGCCCACAGGTGGCGGAAGCGAAAGAGGTCAGAGATCCGGTTGCTCTCGCCTGCTGTGGTGCGCCTCGTTGCGAACTCGGGAAAGTGTGCACGGGCGATGAGCGCAGCGCATAACAGTACCGCAAAACCAAGCCCGACGTAGGTCGGTACAACCCGCATAATCTCATTGTGTATATACGCCGAGTAGGTACCTGCAATCTTCATTTCAGCGATTCTGTTCGCTGAAAGTTCAACACCGGAGAAGATGAAGTACGTGCCGATCAGGACGCCTGACACCGTTCCCGGCGGATTGAAGCTCTGCGCGAAGTTGAGCCGGCGTTCCGCAGTCTCCGGAGAGCCGAACTCCGCGATGAGTGGGTTTCCCGCAGTCTCAAGGGTGGCTGCGCCTGCACCGACGAGAAACAGCGCGACCAGGAAGGGCGTGTACCTGCCGATGATGGCAGCCGGCCAGAAAAGCAGCGTCCCAAGTGCGAAGAGCCCCAGACCGAGCATGATTCCCGCCTTGTAGCCAAACCTGCGCATGAACCTGGCTGCGGGAATCGCGACGAGAAAATAGCCGAAAAAATTTGCCGTCTGCACCAGTTGCGCTTGCAGCTGCGAAAGCTCGAAGCCTTTGCGGAACTGCTGCACCAGGATGTCAGTCAAATTATTCGACATACCCCAGATAAAAAAAAGTAGTGTCACGAGAACGAAAGAACTTGTCTGACCACCGGGAAAGATCGAGCCTGAGCTCGCCGTCTTCTGTGGCGTGGAAGTGGAAGTGGAAGTGGAGATCTGCATCAACTGGCCTCATAACAAACAAGCGCGAGGGTTAGCTTACGCGCACCATTATCTTAGTGAACTTTTGTGGGTTCTCACTCCACTGCTTCAGCATGTCCGGGGTCTCTTCCAGGGGGACCACGGCACTTATGGCGTCCTCGACCGGAAAGCGCTTCATCTCTAACATGCGAATGACTTCCCTGAAATCTTCGGGCAGAGCATTACGCGAACCGAAGATCTGCAGTTCCTTCTGCACAAACAGGCGGGTCTCGTAGCTGACGGGCTCCTTCGCGTACCCGATATACACCACCCGCCCGCTGAATGCCACCTCCTCGACTGCCGCCCGAAAGGTCTCCGGAACGCCGATGGCTTCGATGGTGCAGTCCGGGCCAGCTTGCTCCGTAAGCGTCTGCAAGCGCATGTGCAGGTCTTCCTTGCCTGAGTGAATCGTCTCCGTTGCCCCGGCTTTGCGGGCGATCTCGAGCTTCTCATCATCGCGATCGATCGCGATGACGCGTGACCCGCGAAACGCCGCGCCGGAGATGGCTCCTAAGCCGACACCTCCGCACCCAAAGACAGCGACCGTGTCCGACGCTTTCACCTGCGCACGCGCGGCCGCATGGAATCCAACGGTAAGCGGCTCTACCAGGCAGAGTTCCTCAAGCGAGAGCGCAGCACTGTAGAGTTTCTCGGGAGGTACGGAGATGCGTTCGGTGAGAGCTCCATCCCGCTGCACCCCAAGTGTCTGGTTGAACTGGCAGGCATTGGCGCGGCCAGATCTGCAACTGGGGCAATGCCCGCAAGCGGAGTAGGGTGACAACGTCACGTCTGTTCCGGATGCAAATGGATAGACGTCTGCCTCCAGGCTTGCCGCGACTTCGTGGCCCAAGACTCGGGGATAGGTGACCATCGGGTTCTTGCCGCGGAAGGTGTTCAGATCCGTTCCGCACAGGCCAATCATGCGCACGCGCAAGAGCGCCTCTCCGCCAACAGGGCTGATGTCGGGAATCTCGATCAACTTTGCTGAACTGGGTGCCGTGACCGCAATCGCCCTCATTATGGGTGCCTCGCCGACAGACTTGAAAGTTGATAGGCGTCGATCGCGTTCCGGCCGAATACGCCTGCCTGCTCCTCGGGCGTGAACGCCGCAAAGTATTCGCGCAACACCTGCCACCAGCGCGCATATCTGCAAGCAACCAGGCATACTGGCCAGTCGGTTCCAGCGATAAGACGGCCGAGCCCGAAAGCTTCTACTGCGGCGTCAAGGTAGGGCTCTAGGATGGTGGGCGACCACTGAACCCAATCAGCTTCTGTAGCCAGGCCGGAGATCTTGCACCATACGTTCGAGCGCTCGGCCAGTCTTCTCAGGTTCGAACGCCATGGTTCCATCTCGCCCGGAGCGATCCGAGGTTTCGCGAGATGGTCGAGGATGAAGCGCTGCTCCGGATGCGTGTCCACGAACTCGATTGCCTCTGGGAGTTGATCCGCAAGAATTAGCAGATCATACGCAAGATCGTATTGCTTAAGCGATGAGATCCCTTGGTTGAAGTCTCGGCGTCTCAGGAAGCCTGCAGGTTCACTTTGTAGGACGTGACGGAGCCCGATCATGGCGCGGTGATTACCCCACGTCTGCAGAGCCCATGCCAAGCGCGTGGGGTCGGTCAGGGGCAGCCAACCTACAACACCCACTATCAACTCATCCGAGTCTGCCAGGGCGAGCAGTTCCCGGGTCTCTTCCACACTCTGCCTGGCCTGCACTATGATCGTGTGGTCGACCCCCGCGGATGCTGTCTCCAAGACGAGATCGGCAACCGAGAAGTCGCGACGCAGCATTTCCATTCGGTCGTCGATCCAGTCGTACTCGTCCACCGAGTAGCGCCAGAGATGGTGATGTGCGTCGATCGTGATATTGTTCTCGCGAAATTCAGGCATGGTGTAGTAATCGTTTACTATTGTGTTTTCTTTATACCCGATGCCACCGCTGAACGGCAACGAAGAAAACGAGTTCAAGGTACAGGATCGAGTCCAGATGCTCATGAAAGGCATACTCAACCCGCAGCTCAACTCCTTGCTGAGCCGGGTCCGGCATACTAACCTCCTCGTGATCGCTGACCGCGGCTTTCCCTTCTGGCCGCAGGTGGAAACGGTCGATCTGGCCCTTACGGACGACATCCCGACCGTGTTGGACGTACTTCGAGCGCTCCAGCCAAACTTTCAATACGGCCGCGTCTGGATGGCGTCCGAATTCCGCGAGCACAACTCCACAGCGCTGGCGGTCTTTGAGGCAGCGCTACAGCATCGCCGTGTCGAGTACGAGCTACACGCGGTCTTTAAGTTGCGCGTGCCAACCGCCATCGGCCTTATTCGGACCGCCGACACGCTGCCTTACGCCAATGTCATTCTGGAATCCGAGTGATCACCAGGCTCGGCACTCCGCATTGGTAACCGAAGCTTCTTCGACCCATCAACAGATGGGCCAGCGCGGACGCGGGTCGAACCCGTCAGACTGGCAAATCTGTGGGGACAGCTCAATAAAACGCTAAAGTTACGTACGCCAGTGCGCCGGGAGACCAGCAAGGAGTAGCAGCTGAGAGTCCTGTGCAGTGAAGGAATGGCAAACCACACTGCCCCGAGTCATGCGTTGTGCATCGCGAGGTGTACGGCGAAGCGTTGACAGGGGAGTCTGTAGGCCAGCCATGGAGCCGCGAAAGCAATAAATCAGTTCAGGGTGCCGACGCCATTAGTGTGGCGGAAGGCTATAGGGACCGGCGCGCAAATGCGAGTGTCCGCACAGCCCTGCGTGGTTCTAGACCCTGGCATGCAGAGACGCTCTTTATTCGGGAACCGGGAAGACGCCTGTGACTTTACCGCATAGTGAAGACGCACCACAGTTTCTGTAGTCATAAGCTAGTTACAGACCATCTATATGTCGACACAGCGTGGGTTGACGGTTCAGACAACGGAAAGACACAACAGCGGGTCCTCCCGCTTTGCGGAAGTATGACAAGGTTACATGGGGTAGCCGATGATTTTATGGAGTAGCTGGCAAGTTTTATGGGGCAGCCGACGGTGATCGGGGTGCCAGTAGTTTTTCGATGGTTTGCTGTACCTGCTGGGCCTGTACTGCGCTGCCGCCCTTTGTGTAGTGGACGTTGCCGTCGTGGAGGTCGTTGTGGTGGGTCATGAGATCGTGCTGGTCATCGATGGGGAGGTGGAAGCGCTGCATGGTTCGGAGGGACTCTGCGTTCCGCTGGTCGATGCGTGGATTGGTGGCTCCGCCGTTATCCTCGGTGTGGACGGGCGTGGTGGTGGCCCAAATCAGCGTTGCTCCGTGTGATTTTGCTTGCAGAGTTTCGACCAATTTGGGCAGGGCATTGCCGTAGGCGGCTTCGGTGTACTTCCAGCCGTGCATCCCGTTGTTGAAGTGGATGACGGCGAATTTCAGCGGCATCATGGCGAAATAGTCGTCTACCTGGCTGATGAGACGGGGGTCTCCGGATGCTGCAGAGGTGGCGAAGAGGTAGCAGTTGGCACGGCCACTGAGAAGCTTTGCAACGTCTGGGTAGTAACCGCGGGTAATGGAGTCACCTAGCAGCAGGACGTTGGGGAGTGCGGGGTTGGGGTCGTCGGGTTGGGCTGCCCATGTCCACTCTATATTTTAGAGGATACTTTGGTGAGCTGGGAACTTAGGGGTTTGGGTGATGGCGGCGGAGGTGATGAGAGTGGCGCCGAGGAGAAGGGTCATATGGCGGAGGTTGCGTCGCATGGAGTGTCCTTTGGAAACTTAAATTTCCCCCGAGCAAATTTGGAGTTGGTACGAGGCTACTAATCGGTGTCACAGGATCGCACTGGGTAGACGCAGCTTCCGGAGATGCAACCATTTACGCAACGGAATTTCTCGGTAAACTGTCGGACATTCTACCCCGGCAGACGACCAGAGGGTCGAATTTAGAACCGCCCCGGATTCGCTCCCGAGAGCCGCTGCCCGCGTCGTTGCAGACGGAGAACGAGGCCAGATGAAAAGACGTTGAGAAATCCATGTGTACGGGATGCCGTCTTCGCGTCCGGCGCACCCTTGAGAGTGGGGATTGACGGAGGACAAAGCAAGATTGGCTTATGTGCTGAACGTGCGAAGCGACTCTGGGGATGCCGTCAAGACGGTCTCCGACGTGTTGATTGGCGATATGTGGCTCGCTTCGGGGCAGTCGAACATAGAAATTCTACTCAAGCGATTTCCGTGGGGAGCGCCAATCAAAAACCGGCCGGCAGAGATCGACGCTGCGACCAATCCCAAGCTGAGGCTGCTCCGAGTGGACCTGAGGAGCAGCGACTACCCACTGCCGATATCACGAATAGCTGGACGCTGTGCACTTCTGAGACGGCGGCGGCCTTCTCCGCAGTTAAATACTATTACGACCGCGATATCTCCCCAAAAGGGGATGTCCCGGTCGGTATAATCTCGGCGGCGCTCGATGAGCTCGCGGGGACTTCTTCCGCTGGACTGGCCCTGGCCAATCGTGCACGCCTTGCCGCGGAGCTTGCCCAGCGCAATGAACTTGTCGCCGCGGAGAAGCAGGATGATGCGGCGGCCAGAGCTGCTGGAAAACCCGCTCCAGCACACGCCTCGCACCCTGACGGAGCATCTTGCTGTCTGCTGATCCTTATAAGGGGCTGATTGCCCCGCTAACCAGATATTTGCTGAAAGGGTTCCTCTGGTGTCAGGGCGAATCGGACACGAAGTCGGAACGTACGCCGCATTACGCGGAGCTCCTTCAGGCGGACGATCTGGCACGCGCGCAGTGTGCCCCGTCACATTGGTGTTCATGATGTCCGCCCACGCATCCTCCGGGCAGTCCAGGGTAGGCGCCCGTTTGATCTTACCCGCGGAGTTGACCAGAATATCCACCTTGCCAAACGCCTTGAGCGTCTCGTCGCAAAGGGTTTGCAGGCTCGCGCGACGGCTCACGTTCGAGGTAAGCTGCAGCGATTTGCGACCTAGACTTCGATCGCCTCGGCGGCATCTTCCACCTGTTCCGAGCGCCGCGAGCTTGCCGCCACATCCGCGCCCGCCTCTGCCAGACCATTGGCAATAGCCAAGGCCGGAGGTTCCGCCCACTACGACTACGGTCTTGCCCGCCAGATCAAATCCCTTGAACGACATCTGTGCGTTGCTCCTGTGCGGTAAATGTGGTCGCGCCCTTCATGCCACTCGAACTCCTTCGCACTGGCATACGCTTCGGTCGTCATCTCAACACCGCGCACGCAAATCCCGCAACCGGGGTCACCAGGTTGTTGCCCGGCCTCTAGGAGCTTGTTGAAATAGATACCGATCCACAGGCTCTGAGCACGTGGAGGTCGTCTTACGGGTATGCGTGGAGACGAGCGGTTTCAGGATGGGATGTTCAGCTATGTGTCGTTGGAGCAGCGG
>JAABUW010001638.1_pt1 | contig 36585 bp, 26 predicted proteins | sample 5560081 | NCBI WGS metagenome assembly JAABUW01 (sample SAMN10711882, study PRJNA513363) | rock metagenome | isolation source: Antarctica rocks | place: Antarctica: Victoria Land, Knobhead sud | reverse complement strand
CAATTGTTAGAGGTAAGCCTGTCCTACCCATTTGAGCTATGGGACCAGCAGCATTAAGTAATCGGGTTTGCACATTCGACATCACTAAACCCCGTAACTTCCGTGCATTGGTAACAATCTCTAATAGTAGTGAAGATCAAAGTCTCTCACTCGGTCTATTCAGAGAATTGTACCATCGCCCCAGCCCCGGAATCCAATATTCGCAGCCCCCAGGCTTGATCACCTTCATTTTGTTGATCTGGTCGTTGTATTTGCTGCTCCACTCAAGATTGCCTTCCCGCAGCAGCACTTCCTTCATGGAATGGAGGATTGCTTTGGTAGTATGACCGTTGACCAAAGGGAATTTGTAAATATCTGATAATGCCTTGGTCCAATAATGACGTGCATTGGACCAGTCGCTTCGTTGATGATATATTCGTCCGAAGAAAATGGAAAGACGTAGACTGTCAAGCTTGGACAAACGAGGGTATGGTTGTATCTCTAAACAAAGGGCTTCAGCTTCCTCAAAACGTTCTTGTCCCATGAGTGACTCCGCACGAGACAACTGCAACAAGTACCAGTCTTTAGAGTTCTTTGCTCCTCGATCGTCTAGGCGTTTCATCTCTTTATCCAAGAGATGCTCTGCATACGAAGAATTCCCTAACTCGCAGTAGACGTCTCCTAGGTCGCAAATAAAGCCAGGTCGGGCGTCTTCAAGCGACTCTTCGTGCTTGGATCCGAGATCTGCCTTTTGCAGGCATATTAGCGACTCGGAGAATTGACCTTGATAACGGAGTGCTCTCCCTTGCCATATGTTCGTATGGTACAATACGATTCGTTCAGCTTTCGACGGGGATGCTGCGCTCAAAGGCTGCCAAGTCCGGAGCTCCCTGATGGCCTTGGGTAACTCCTCATTATGTATATGATTTATTGCAGACTGCAGAGCTAACCATCCAAGTTCGGTGTTCATTCTTGGGCTGAATTTGTGTTGACAGTTGTCGAATGCAAAGCTGCTCAATGCGAGAGCAGAGTGATCTGTATCACCAAGTATTCGGCAGATTGTGGAGTCCCTATGCGCCACGCAGGCATGGAGATAATAATCACCAACCTGTTGTAGGCCCTTCTTCGCTAGGGCTATCGCGCAACGTTTCCATTCTATATTCGAAAACCGCGAAGCTTCCACAAGGCTGAGGATGAGATCGGTTTTGGCAGCCTGAGAGAGAATCTTAAGACCATCCCAATCTTCAAACTCTTTGAAAGTATGCTGTAGATGAGGGAGTTGCATCTTTGCAACCTCGCGGTATCTAGAATCAGTGAGTAAATGTATAATGCAAGCAGTGCGAAAGTCGATAATCGAGATTGGGACTCTTACTTGGGCTCTAGGTACTTTCGGGGAAAGCCGTGACTCGTAACCAAAAGGGCCTGATGCATCCAGAAGGTTTTGATAGTGTGAGGCAAGCTATCGGTCACGCGCGCCACGATCTGTTGGTCTAATATTGTCATCCCAGTGGAGGAAACTGTCCGGATGATATGAACTGCTTCCAGTTTCTGAAACGATTGACTTAAGCCTGAACGATCTGAGAGTATTGCACCGAGGTCGCGATGGAGGCCACTTTCAAAGGCTCCCATTTCAGTTATCTCTCCCAGCTGACTCCAACGTTTTTGGAGTGTACCGCCTCGCCAGAGGACCTCCATTGTTATTTGAGAGCTTTCAAAAAAACATAAGAGCACCAAAAGCAGAGAAACTTCCGGTGAATTGTATCCTTGCAGGCATGGCACTGCTTGTAAAACTGCCGCTCCAGATTGGGTTTTCCAATTCAGAGGTGTGGTATCAGGCGGTACAGAAATTTGGCGCATGTTTTTAGTGGTTGTAGAATGCGATCTTTTGTTCGTTGTGACCTGTCTTGTGGTTCTCGGTTCTGAGTGATTGTATCAGTTTGACGTCATACTGGCAGTGGCAAATTCTGTGACGTACTAGTGCTTTGATGTGCGGGAGCATCCAGACCCGGTCGAAGGGACACTCGAGCCTTATCACTGGCAACATCCTCCACAGGTTGTAATCCATTTCTGAGAGTAGAGGGATAATTCTGAGAACTGAGACTGACGTCTTAGGACGTTTAGCATCTTAGAGAGTACGCAGACCTGATATACTTACCAGCTTTTAGATAATCCAGAACAGCATTCACTGCAGAGCTGAACTTTCTGCTTTGAGCAAACAAGTTGGTCTGCTCGCCGAGATTCGCTATGGCCTTCGTGCAAGAATCTGCGTTCGCCCTTTCCCAACTGAACTTTGGTAAGTCAGTGGCGTGGAACTTTTCTTGTGCCCACTTACAGATATCCCTTACCAAGTAACCAGAGGATACCCGAGAAGCCCCGGTCAGAGACATTCTCATCTTGATCCTGGGTCTCAGCCCTTGCGCAGATCTCCATAATCTGCTTCCATTTCGCCCCAGCCTTAAAAATGTTATAGAACTTTCTCCGAACATCATCTTGTTTGCGGCCACGCGAATCTTTACTGCTGCAAACTCGGGACACCACGTCGTCTACGCCGGTACCCTTTCCGTGCAACTCTGTCAATGCGACGCACAAGGTTCGTCTCACCAGCTTGATAGTATTGTTGCTCCTGTCAATTCGTTCCACAGCAATGTAAAGGTTGACTAGAGCATCATCATGCTTGGTATACCAATGGGCACAAAAGCTGCTAGGCGTCAACCGCCACACCTCAGCGTATTTCTCCAGCAGCTTTTCGAATGTTGTATTGGGGTACGATTCGGTCAAGATGAATGTCGCCGGCGGGGGATTCAGACAACGCTTCTTTTTGGAAACCCCGGGGTCTAGATTTGCTAAGCTTGGCTGAGAATGGAACAATTGAGGTGCTTTCGTGAAGGTCTCGTCGAGAAGAAGGGCCTTTTCGATAGTAAGTATACATGCCTTGTTCAAAAGAAGAGGGGCCATTACCTCATCTGGTGTAATTTGATCAAATGATCTTGCTTTCAGTTTACTGCATAAGCAAGACATTGCCTTGCAGATAAACTGATGTGCATATACCTTTGATTGGATTGATAAAAGTGTTGATGCATGTTGGAAGAGAGTGGCTGCAAGATTTTGAAAGCGTTTCGCCGACTATGCGCTAAGCTTGATCGGTGCGAGAGTGGTGTTGCGGTGACGCCAACCCCGTACTCCCCGTACTGCAATAGCAGCCGGGCTCTAGCATGATCGGGCGCCGAAGTGTACCCATACGAGTTACACTTCCTGGTTCGGTTTGGCGGCCCGCTTTCCCGGCCTTTGCAGCTGACGTTAGACGAAAAGAATACCTTACCGCGTGCTGGATTTCTCCGACACCAGGATAGAAATTGGACAGCAGCAGGGCAGGACCCTGGTTGGCCATGATCAATTGGGCATGAGCTTGTGGTCACTGGGGCAGTACATGACCGAAGCCGAATACTGTATGCTTTGCATAACGTCTAGCAAAACGAGGTTCATGGCGTCCACATCGGTGAGCTTCAAAGGAGATCATTTTCCCCATGGCCTTTAATCAACGCCCTCCGTGATTTCCACATGCCTCTCCTCCAAACTTTCGGGCCCACGCTGTTGCAAAGCTTCAGATTTGTTCCTTAGATATAACGCCGAGTACTAAGTGTTTTTCAATACCTATATCTAACATCAGTCCCGCACGATGTTCCAAGACGAAACCTTTTCGAATCGCCGCCGTAGACCTTACAGTGACCATGTCCGATCTCAGATGTTGCCAGCCTTCCATCCTAAAACACCAATAGTGTACTACCAGCTGCGAGCCCAAATTGGTGAGGAGGATGCTAGAAAACAAGAACGATAGATCACGCTAAGACAGAGCCGGAGCGAGTAGAACCCGCAATAAGTGGAAGCGTTTTGGAGCGTATTCGACGGAGAAGAAGACGATCCGTGGGTTGCGTGTGCTCAGTCGGTATTAGCACTTCTTCCTCTACCCTGACAGCAATGCCGGCGCTGATGCGAACACTGATCTGCGGGCCCCTCGTTGGGTCGAGGAATGGAATGGCTTTAACGTCTGTATTGAGGTGAAGATGGTGACGTGGGTAGGGCCATGGCTTCGTTCGCAAAATCGAGTATTGCCACCGGCGGGCCTTCTCTGGTGTGACAACGTTTTGATGAAGCAGGGCCCCGAAGCGCTCAAGGCTTGCTGGGAGATTAAATTGGGTTTCCTACGCCGCCCCGGCAACTGCCATGTGTTGTGATAGTGCAGCGCACTACAATGCCTGCATTCCCCTTGTCACTGTCCCGTCTTGACCACCTTACATCGGATCGGTCGACATCCGACCGTTTGTAGGTGGGGCCAGCTCGGGGACAAGGCTAGGATAGCCCGTTTTCACCCGTGGTCTGGAACACGGTCACCTACATCGGTTTTGGCAGAGCACTTATAAAGCGGCTGCTCGAGGCGAGCGGTAATGGATTTGGATTTAGCCACCGTTTTTCCCTGGCTACAATAGAGACCTAGTGGTGATCGAGCTTTGGACCCCTGACAAGGGACCCATTTAGGAGCCACCTTTCTCAACAGTGAATGCTCATCGGTGTCTTGCGGTTAAAATTTCCTGCACTTGACACTTGCCGACCGCTGATCCAACGTCGCCCGGCGGACACGCTTTCCACCTCTTCAACAACGCCACCACTGACTTCAGGTCATCGACAGTCACCGCCGGCATCGTATCTTCGTTCAGCGTCTCGACTAAAGCCTTGAAGGAGTCCTTTTTTCGCCGGCTTCAAACGACATCGATATGGCTAGCTTTCCCAGATACGTGCAAATCCTACAGGCGCTCCAGAATATTCCGGGCCTTGAGGCTTCATCTCTGCATCAGCGGCCACGGAACCCAGCCGGCTGCTACAGCTGGCTTATGCCATGTCAAGACCAGGAAACCAAGGAGATGATAGAGAAGCGACTACCTCCAATTTTCGATGCCGATTTCGATATCAATATTAACTTTGAGCATAGCGAAGATGACGAAAAAACTGTGTGAAGTCTGTTCAATGGACCCATTGGGGAGAAAACGCGAGATCTTTTGTAACCTTCAATATCCAAGCTGCTGAAGACTGGCGAGCTTTTCAGCGAGAGCGACACCGATAAAATTGATTACGAGAAAGCCGATGTCTCCAAGCATTGGAAAAACATCAATCAGCACATTTTCCATTTTGTCGTCCTCTGCAATCCTAGAATAAAAGCTTTGATCGCGTCAATACACCTGCATACAACGAAACCCATTGATCAGAATTTCCCTTGGGAGCAACATCGTGAACTCAACGCTGCTAGTCTACCGTGTGTCCACATTGCGACTTACATAAATCGACTTGATATAGTCAAACATGTGCTCCTCCAAGATTCAAAAAGTATCAATTAGGAATTCGATGCCAACAAAGACACAATCCTCCATAGTGCAATAAGAGAAAATTACACGAATATCATTATCTATCTGATGCAAAAGAATCCCTGTGTCGAACAATGTGTAATAGATATCTTCGACCTTATGTCGTTGCAATGCGCCCTAAAGAAGAATCTCGACACTACCAACATATTGTACGTTGCCTTGTGTTCGAAAGACAAGAGCGCCACAAACGTCTACGATCTTCTTTGCGACTTGATAACCAATATAAACTATCGCAATATAGACCAACTCTTCGATATTGCAATCAAAATGCTGGTCGATCGTTATTTAGATTGGAGTCGCCCAAATCGCAATCCTTATCTTGTCGTCTTGACTCTATTTACGAAAATGGACAACTAATTAGCGATTCTTCCCCAACAAAGAAACATACCAAGCGACATAATTGCGCGAAAGAAGAAGAAAAGAGATATTGTAATCAAGCTCTTGCACAATCTCAACAACAATTTTGTGCCCTTGCGACACTACAACGATTATAGCAGTACAGCTATACTGTTGCTCTTTGAGTCTGCACCCGTAGACGTCCTTGAGACTGTGTACAACGCCTTGCCTAAACGACGAAAACAGTCTGAGAGAGATAAAGTTCTAATTTGTTCGTCGATAGATCTAGATGGCGACAGTGCCCTTGACTTAGCTGCAAGAAGAGATTCACGTTTTCGGGATATTGCAGTAAGGTGGCGTAGCGATGACTTGGAACCGGAAATCCTGCAGGAATTCATCGCTCAGAAGGACTACCGTCAAGTGGTGGAGTTGCTTTTCGTTCAGGAAAGATTCGAGAAAGCACTAGAATACCTGGATGGGGACAAGGTCGAGCGTTCTGACTGGACTTTGTGCATGACCGCCAGAGCATACTTTGGTCTGCAACAGTATTGGCGAGCGCAAATCTCTCTTGATGGGGCTCTCGAGAACCCAGCCATCTTACGTTTGAAAGCTCGTATCGCGTGGAAAGTTGGGCAGAAGCGACAAGCAATAGAAACAAATCGTGCTGCCTACGCGAATCAGGCACGTTCGTACCAAAAGGCGTTACTGCAAAGAGAGTTGTGCGAGAACCTCTTACAGTCAACCATCCTTCCCACAGAGATCCAGGATATGATAGTTGAGCACACTATCTGACAACGCAGCGCCGGGTCAATCTAGCAATGGTGCACGAAGCTGAGCCGTTCATGAAGGCATGCGGCTTATAGACGTCACAGCAATCCATCTATCTTTGCATACTCTCTATTCCAACATCACGCTTTAACTGGTAGTCGTAAGCTTAGCTTCATCGATGCTTGGAGTCGTGCCGGAGTTGCTTCGAGCGCAATGAATAAACCGAGGTTGTTACTGGCCGTCCCTTCCAAAATTCAGCCAACCACTGTCGCCTATGCTCTTTCCTGGTGCAGGAACCTATAGTTTCTGTTATCCTTTGAGAGTCCATGTAGTTGAATGTCACACCGGACCACACTTCTTGTTTCTCTGTTTTCTCCTGCAAAATGATGAGTTTAGCTTCACAATGTGCCCATACAACAACAACGGTGAAGACTGACTTTTCAACGGGGTTGGGACCGCATGGGAGTAGTGTCTGATAAAGGTATTTGTGACACCATGTATTCACGTGATAGATCGAGTGGTCACATTTATACTTGACTTTTTTGTGCTCACACATTCTGTCTGCAGAATGCTATTGAATAATCGAGGAGTTGATCGGGGAGTTGATCGTGGTAAGAATGACTTCCTTAAAGTAGTGGACGTCCTGTCTGTTCTTATTCGTGCTCAGGCAGCTACTGTCGTTACTGCTCCTCATGCTTACATTCACCTATCTGGCATGTCAAGCTACGCAAAGGGGTACATTTCTAGGGAACAACGAACTGCAATTTCGGTCTGGCCGCTCACAAGCGACACTGTACTTTCATAAAAATAAGAACGTAGACATACACTCCGACGAGGTTCGGACCGCATGATATATGTGTGTCCCGATATTCGAAACACCAGGCCTTTCAAACATGTGAGAAATACCATATATACTGGCCTGAAGCTCGCCAGAACATCAAATCCTGTCGTCTGGTAGCGCTATAAAAGTTTTTCATAAGTGAGATCTCGTCCTCCACCGGCCATTTATGCGTGCTCTAAGGTAGTCATAAAAATCAGCAGCCATCGACCAGCCCTCTTTGACCATTCTCTCTGCTCTCTTGATAAACAGATGCTCGCATAGCATCTTTGCCGCGTTGTAACCCAGGATCTCCACCTCGCTGACTGTAGGTTCAGTAGGGTCGTGATTTAGGTCGACATTCGAGCCAGGGAATATCTCGCCGAGCATAGCTTGTAGGGTAGAGCAATACGACTTGAGTACAACCATCTCCCATAATCCATCGTTCAACTCCTCGACCCTGAGCAACTCATTCACTGTCCCGATCTTTGTATCCAGCACGTTCAATATATTTCCATCTCCAGCCTTAGACAATCGTACAAGTGTGTATTGGTTTGTGTCTAAGCTCGACACTGTGGCATTAAAAGAGGGTATCGTGTCTTCCTCAGTAGTTCGGTTCGTAGTGATTACATGGGTTGCATAAGTGATCCGAATTTCAAGAGGACTGCCGCCTCGAGACTGCTTCATAAGACCTCTGCATATATTAGTATAGACAAGTAGGAATATGCATGCCAGTACAAAAGGCACTAACTCAGTCTCCATAGCTTGCATTATACGTCGCTGTATGGCCTTCGCAGTAAGAGTTCTCGAAGAGCAAAGAGGCGATAATAGCGCAGGGTAATATAAGGCACCGCAGCTGGCAAAGTATGTATAAGCAGCACGCACAAACAGACTCTCAAAGCCCCTTTTTGCGATGCTTATAGCGTCAGGTTATTGCTGGAACACAACAAGGTTCAAAGGTACTAAGATAAGGAGCGATGATATCCGCCACAATCAAAGATACTAAGTTTTAGGGATATCGAAATCGTAAGTTTGTACCTAGCTGTGTTCGGAGCATTTATATGAGACTAAGGAAATGATCTACCATCCCTCCTGATAGTAGTCTGGGAGAACAGCATTTCCCCCAGGTGTTCACTACGATTAGTTGAACAGGTTTTTCTAGCGCACGTGACCCGTCGTTCCTAGCGAATCGCTTTCTGCAGAGACCCGGTCATCTCCTCAGAAACTGTCTTGCGTCGCGAACCGTTTGGTGTGCGAGGTCAACGACTCTCCGGACTAGGACGCGAAGCTACATTCTTCAGCCTTGACCCCCATTATTCCCGCGTATCCGCTCGGTGAGCAGCGAACGTCGCAAAAACACTTCCAGCTTTGTTCGCCGGAAGATCATCTCTTCATTGGACTTACGGTATCGCTGGGTTCGTCACATTCTTCGTCACCCGTTTCCTCCCACTTAGAACGAACTCTGGCTTGGGTAGTTTGGTCGACCGTCGCCTATTGAGGCCAGCACTCACTAGCAGAGGAGAAGGGGAAGGAGCAGTTGGAACCAAATGTGTGTACACATGCAGCTACGTGACTGGCAAGACCCCGAAAGGCGAGCGAGCCAGGCTGTAGCGAAGCCAGATTTTAGTATTTCCAAGAGCTTAAATTAGCTGGGAGTCGAATGATCGCCAGCCATCGAATTGTCTGTCTTTGAGGCTATTCGATGCAGATAATATCAAGCTATGCCTGAAATTGTGAAGGCGGGATATGTAGAATAGGTAGACAGCTTTAATCAAGGGTATGCAAAGTACAGGCTTCATGCTATTTCGAAAAGAGAGCTGTCGTTTCAGCCTCGAGTGATCAACGAGCGATAGCCTCAAGCTATTGCTGGAACAGAACAAGCTTTAAAATTACAAAAACGAGGAGCGTGCACAGCGGAACAGTGTAATTTAGTCTACGAGTAATCTACGAGCGATAGCTTAGCGGCACAAGAACATACATTCATTGCGATTGAATCATTGATAGGTTGCTTAGACGTTGTCTATTTGAAGCTATTTGATTCGAGATAACGCTGCTTATGACAAATCATGCTCAAGATTTTAGAAGCTCTGAAACGCGCAAGGCTTGGGGATTTGAAGCATGCCAAACAACAAAGTAGGAGAGGTTGTAACCATCTATGTAACCAGTACCACCTACGAAAACGAAGATGAGAACAGACCACAGACGGTGCTGATCCCTGTGTCAAAGGGCATGTCCTTGGTCCTTGCATTCGCAACTCTCTAGGTCGCAATAAACATCGATATCATGTTCCTAACCATAATGGTGATCAATGTACCGCTGTTTGTACATTTTCGTGTCATCATGTTGGTAGAAGATGGTTACACCCAGCTGATGGAGATCTTCCTCAAGGGTGGCGAGTCGCACCACTGCGTTCCCATTCGCGTCCAATAATCGAATTTTGTGACCGCAGTATCTAGTCAAACGCCATATGTCTCGAAGATGGTTGGCGAACACGCATGGTGAGAAGTCTGCTCTGATTCTATCTTCCTCCCAGAAAGCCCAGAATCCTGCAGCACAACGGTCGACGTACTCCTCTTTGAAACTTGATATGATCTGGTCGGCACCAGCTGGTAGATCTTGAGTATTGTGGATAGCTCGGAAAGCCTCGTCCAAGCTCATTTTTTCTTTCATTGGCAGCCATGTAAAGTTTGGGTGCTCAATATACTTGACGGTGGGTATCGCTGAACGACCCTTTCCTGCCTTCATTGAGAAGTATGTAGCCTTTCGACCATTAGCCTTCTCACGCGGGGGGTGGTAGTGGGAGGTGGCAGGCGGCCGGTGGTAGTTGGTTTGTCCCTCATTGTCGGCTGGTGACCGAAAGGTGGTAGACGGCTGGTGATGATAGGGTAGCTGGTGGGAGCTGGCGAGTCCCTCATTCCCGGCTGGTGACTGAAAGGTGGTAGGCGGCTGGTGATGATAGGGTAGCTGGTGGGAGCTGGCGAGTCCCTCATTCCCGGCTGGTGACCGAAAGATGGTAGGTGGCTGGTGATGATAGGGTAGCGCCTCATTGCAAATAGGCGGCTGGCGGTAGTTTGTGAGTCCCTCATTCCCGGCTGGTGACCGAAAGGTGGTAGACGGCTGGTGATGATAGGGTAGCGCCTCATTGCAAACTGGCCCAAAGTTGGTAGGCGGCTGGTGGTAGTTTGTGAGTCCCTCATCCCCGGCTGGTGACTGAAAGGTGGTAGGCGACTTGATGTCTTCTGCAATGGAGCTGGAAATTGTCGTGGGAGAGATGCATTCACCATTCCCAGGGCAAGGACACCGAATGCTGGTCATATTGCGTTCCAAACGAGCGCCGAAGAACGATGGATCGGATATTGGGGGGACGCTCTCTTTGTACTCGCAGATAGCTCTATAAATAATTTGATAGCTAGTTATGAATTCAAGGCAACTTGATGTAAGTCGCCCAGAAGCAGGGTGTCGACAGATAAGGCAAAAGGGATTCGACATGGTCTACTTGCAGATCTCGTCGGCATATACAGGAAGATAGATAAGAGGAATGATCGAAGGCTGACTACCTGTGAGCTAATCAAGCCAGGGGCTGGCAAAGCAAAGAGGCGAGACCTTAGAGCTGAGAATGGATACTTCCTTGCTGACCCCTTGTAGCCAGCATTTGGGGAAATGAATAAGAAAATCTGCAGTCGAATCTCGAATGATATTCTAGTGGTTTCTTTCTTCGTAAATTACAATGTTCGCGAGCTTGCTTCATTCGTCCCTGCTTGCCTGTCCAAGCCAGGATCAAGCTGCAACGGATTCCCGACCGGAAGTCAGGCCACCGGGCAGACACATGGTTTGAGAGTGGGTGTAAAAGGTCATAGCGCAATGCAAGGATTTGTTCGAATGTATCAATTCTTTGATTGTCGAGTGCCTGTTACCCGTCCGGTCTTTTCTCGACGAGCAAAGTTGTAGCTAGCCTTCTCTGCATCGAGGCGATGTGATCAACGCGGAACGCCCCTAATGATTGACTTTCCATTCAGATCGTCCACACCAGAGTTGTTGCCGATGGCTGGTGACAACATTGCAAGAACGCATTCTGATTCTTTGATTTTGTCTGATAGGGTCGGTGCCGCAATCTCCTCCGAATCGGGGCTTTACAAGACAGCTCCTCGCTGCTATGTAGCCCCCAATATTTATAGGATATATAAGCCCAAAGCAATGTCTTTCCGAGCTTGCAGATTCTCTAATCTATTTCTTATCCGGCGCCTGACTTTGAGTTTGGAATTGTCCTTTCGCTTGTCTTCTACTAGAGCCTGATCTCGTTTTTAAAGTTCTTCCTGTACGATGTCAGAACACCTTTTTACTCCCGAGGCAGGACTAGAGAAGGTCTCTTCGCCTTTTGTTATAAGATCAGAAACCAGTTACTATCCCTTTACAGCTGATCTTTATTCCGAAGCTCCTCATCCCATCGATGCTGCTAGTGATCCCCGGAATCTGTATGGAAGACATTCTCCAAAAGCTCAGATCAATCCATCTCGTCTTATCGATTATCTTGGACCCCATGTCCATTCGGCAAATCCTTCTTATTTCCAGCTTTCGCTCCCATTTGAACTCGATACACATTCATTTTCGTAAGTATCTTTATATTCTGCACACCCAGATCTGATATCATACAAAGTTTCCACAACTCTGCAATACCACGAGCACAACTTCAGATTCCAAACCCAATGCAGTTGGAATCTGGCAAAGATGCATCAAAGAAAGCATTCACTGCTTCGAACAAACCGCGTTGCCCAAACCCCGTGTGTCAGGGTCGTCAATTCTCCACCCATAGTAATCTGTTGAGACATGAAAGGGAACAACATGGTCGAAAACCCAAGTACACCTGTGAACTGTGCAACGCCAGATTTTCACGGTCTACCGCAAAGAACAACCACCAGAAGAACGAGGCATGTCGGGTTGATAAGGGGCAAATGGATCGAGTGGTTCCGCGACTCGACAAGACCCTCAAAAGCGCAAGAGGTATGTGACTCGAGCTAGGCGCAAGATTGATAGAGAATTACGGACAGCGTCGGGATGTTGAGCCTTAGTAATTTCGAATCTGGTGAGATCACTGCAAGAAGGACTTAAGACTTAAGACCGTCAATTGTAAGGATCGTGACACACCTATAGCCCTAATTCAACTTGAATGCCACTTAATTGGATACTAGCCTGAAAAAAGTGTAATGCTGTCGGTCACTAAGGTTGGAACCCTGCCACCTATCAGGATACGAGCTATGCCGATAATATTCTGGAGCACACCCTCACTATCAAGGCGTGGTGGCAGGGGTTTGGAAACCCCCCTGTCATGCGCAATTGGGCCTTGCCGCCGTTGCATTCCGCTTTTTAGAACGATCCTTGTAACATTGCTTGTACCGTCTCCCTGTCAAAAGGGGTAGGTTCCGCTCATTCCTGTTTCTCCTGCTGTTTCTGTACACTTGCATGCATGGACGAAGCTTCCACGCATACCGCCGGGTAATACCGTCGGAGATGATCCAGGCCGAGAAGATTAGGGATCGCTTTGGACCACTCTCAGCCCCTTTTCGTTCATATTTGTTGGCCACCAGAAGGAGTGTCGATGTGATATATAATACCACGTCGCTCTGCAAGATCCTCAAGTGCCCAAAGGTCTATTCTCGACGCCTAAGCATTGAGACTTCTTCCAGCCACACCAGTCTTGAGATTCGAAGTTTACTATGCCTGAAGCACAGGTCAGACCAAAGCTTCCAAGAGTGAAAACTCACGATCTTGGACTCGAAAGTATGTTTATTTCGCGATTGACTCTGTCCCAGCTGACAGACGTTAGCGGGCTCAAGCTCGTCCGGCGGAGGCTCTACCAAATATCACACAGCCAAGGAATATCTTAAACCGCCCAGCAAGACGCCAGCCTCCTCCCCAACTTCGACTCCAGAAACTCAGGGTATGCTTATCCTTCAGCCAATGCCCTTGCTGCAACTCACAGTGGATAGGCAAGCTGAGCAATCTTGTAATGTGGCATTCGGCTTTTCTGGAAACTCCTGTGGAGAAGGAGAGGAGCAAGACAGGTACTTCGACTGAGAATGGGACGGGCACAAGCAAGAACTGAATGCAGAAAGCTATTGCTGATCACTGCTGGGGCGACAAAAAACAATATTCATAGGAAACACATTTAGTCCTCGTTTAACGGTGGCCTTGCAATTGCATCACTGATCCAACAATGTGTGGTAGGACGTCCTTGTGCCGAGCTCCTCAGTATGTTTGAAGTAGGGTGAATTATTTCTGTCATTGACGGCCATTGCAGTACATCAGAAGTATATGGTCCCAAACGATGCGTGTCGTGGTCTTCCAGAGCGTGACCCCAGAGAACAAAGTTGCCGTAATGAATGATTGTCCCCAGCAAAATCGCAAAGTATGGCAAGAGTTGGTCAGCTATCTCTCAGCAGTAGCCCAGCATAATGCTGGCCCTCAAGCTTGCCCGACATAAAAAACGATTAGCAGCAATATACTGGTGAAGTATGTATGCATACTAGGTCCCCAGAAAGCAGACCATACCGCCCTCGAGTCCATTTGGTCGCACTTCTCGTTCTGCACTTTTCAAGAACCCGGACTTTTGAGTCCAATAGGGAATTAGCAGGCAGTAAAGGCAGTTGCTTTTTAAGTCACATGGTCATTCTTTCTAAGCCACAGCATGCACAGCCACCTTCTACAGCCTTCTACCAATTCTGCGCAAGCGGGGCACACAACATTACTTCATCCAACGCGCTGCCAAAAGGACGATTCGAAGTGGGTAGAGATCTGACCACATTATCCTTTATACGAGGTATGCCATGTGTCTCTCCCAAGTGTCAGGTCTTCTTACGTGTTGCTTGGACAGTCATCTCCTCAAAAATTGCTTTCTAGACAATGCCAAGCGCTATAAAGCCCGCGGCCGACCAGGAAGCAATAGCATCCGACTTAGGGAACAAGTTCAGGAACGAGAACATCAAGAGCAAACACGAAACCTTCCCCTTCTTATTCCTACACACAGACAAGGAGAGCCTTGCGCAGATCCAAGATATCTGGTTGAAGGCATGTCACTCGAATTGCGCCTCGACGTCGACTGACTTCTCGAAGAATGTGACGTTTTTGGGGGAGATGAAAAAGAAAGGAGGAGATACATTTGTCCCGAACTTGGTAGCCGCGGACCCGCTGGTTTGGACAGAAAGAGCCGGATACATGAAAGCACCTTATCCCAACAACTGGATCGTGCTAATTGCACTGGAGCGCCTCGATCTTCAAAATGGACTTCCTGTGCTTGAAGGCTGTAGCAAACTCGAGTGTGGGGAATACGCAATACTTTCTGGAGATGAAGATATGAGACTTGGGGACAAGGGAGGGGGACTGGCATTCCTAATGCGGTTGGAAAAGTAGATTTCAACCTTCGCTAACTAAATAGGAAGAACCAGCATGGCTAGGGAGTCACAGCTGAGCTAAGAGCTATTCAGTGACCAATTTCATACTATCAACGCTTCTAGCTCAATCCTTACGTCGTGGAAAGGTCCATATCCATGCTCACCCCATGCCACTTTTACATCGCGTTTCCACCAGTTGAGCAAAGCAGCATGACGACGCTTGGGGGTTTTTTCATGACTACCTAGGAGTATCTTCCTTCCCAGACCTGCTGCATGCATAGCATGGTGCTCCCTCCACGCATCGATATACGTTCATGTATCTCCTTAGCAAAGGTGTCGCCAAGTGCTATTCGTCCAAGCTCCGTGAGTTGGCTCATCGTTCGTAAGATTCGTCGAGTCATTCTCCCGATGGTCGCTGTTGCCCCAAGCTTCTGCAAGCGTGTAGTTCGGGGCACGGAAGACTTGCCCGTCGGTTAGGATATCCATCGGATTATTTCCCTGGCATATACTGTTCCCCCAAGCATCCTCACTTCTGTGGTTCGGGGAATAAAGGAGCTGATCGCTATTCGTGCTATACATCGAGATGTCTTCTTGACGATTGCTATTCCCCCACCCATCCTTAGCAGTGTGCTCCGGAGGATGAAAAAGCTGATCATCATTCGAGCTATACATCGAGATGTCTTTCTGACGATTGCTGTTCCCCCAAGCATCCTCCGCGATGTAATCCGGAGGATGAGACAGCTGATCGTCATTCGTAACGTGCGTCAAAATGTATTTCTGGCAATTGGTATTCCCCCAAGCATCCTTAGTGGTGTGATTCGGAGAATGAAAAAGCTGATCGTTATTCATGCTATACATCGAATTTTCTTCCTGACGATTGTTGTTCCCCCAAGCATCCTCAGCAGTGTGATCCGGAGGAGGGAGAAGTTGGCCATCATTCGTGTTGCTATCTACCCAAGATCCAAAACGAGTTCCCTCACTTAGGTGTCGTGGAGGTTGGCATAGAAAGTTGTTTGGCATGGTATTCACGAACACTGCCCCTTGCCGTGTTACGTCTTGGCTAACATTGACCTGAAGACCCATGTTCGTGAGAATCGGATGCGGGAACTCGGTCGCGGTGATCGGTGGAGACTCCAACAACGATTCTCGATCTGCAACTTCTTGTCAAAGAAAGGTTTAGGAGTCTAGAGATGATGTGTGCCACTTACGACTCTGCGTGTCTAGGTTCACATTCGCCTGGCTGCCAATTCCCTCCCGTGAGAAGGGAGTAGCGGAATTTGCTTGAGGTGAAAGCTGATCAAGCTCTCGGTCAACATTATTAGGTACGCTGTCAGTAGCGGTTGTCTCTGATCGAGGATCCAGGTCGGACCTTAGAAAATTAGATATTCGACAGACGGTAGTTTCCGGCAGCTGGTCAGGGTGGCTAAGTCCCAAGGCTCCATTTATCAAAGCACGACTAGAATGGAAATTAGTGTTGACCACGAGGAGCGATGGTAGACTGACTCGATGCTGAATAGCTTGCTCAATGCATGGCCCGGGTCATACATGTGGTTCATTAATCGAAGTGATCCCACATCGAGACTGGTAATTTGAGAGACTATACCCTCTATAATTCGTTGTCGCTTCGACGAAGATATACGTTTGCTATTACCAAAGGTATACTCGGTTGCTACAGTAGGATTGAGAAGCTTCAAGCAAAGCGTTGGGATCACTCACCAGCTAAGGCATGATAAATCAAAAAGGCTCGAGCTCCCCATCCATCTTTGTTGTAAAGCTTATTGATTATCATGGACGTCATATTAACCGCGAACGTCCACCTCCGAAGGGTAGATCTGCTTCGGTCCATCTCAACCTTGATATCTGCTGATCTTAGAGTCCCCTTGTTCATCATCGCAGTGCTGATCTTCATTAGTGCTCCTGCGGTGTAGAAGTAGAACCATGACGACAGCCCTGAGCTTTTGCCCCTTGCTAATAAGCGTTCCAGCTTTGATGCTGCTAAGTCGGAAGGGGCATTCGGCGTCGCAGTGAATTCAGTAAGGCTTTTCAACCCTGTTTTGATGGTATTGACGGCAAACGTGACTTGCTGGAGTTCAATGATGTCGCAATCCTGAGAGTTCACTTGGCCTTGAAGCTTTGCTTTGGGAGGTTTTCTGGAGTCGTTGTGTTTAGAATGCTGACGAGATGAGCTCGAATTAGTTTCTGAGTGGCCTCTTCGTTTCTGGGATCGCTTGGCGAGGTTCTTTGCCGAAAAGGACGAACAATATGATTGATGGGCAGAGGAGTCGCCCTGGTCCGCAGTGAGCGGATTGGAATGAGCCTTGGCAGGCTCTTGATCTGAAAAGCACAGACGGTCTTCTCCGTTGGCATTGGAGCGACTCTGATCTGCTGTGTGGGCGTTCAGCAAGTTCATCAGATTGTTTTGACCAAGAGATCGACTAAGCGCTCCATGGTAGTTGACGTCTGTGTTGGAGTGAAAGATGTAGCCATCGTACGTGGAGCTACCTTGCTGATTAGCCAGAAATCCTTGTTTATCAACCTCGAGATTTGAGAGTATACCATTGCTGATCTGAGAAATCCCAAATATAGCCCACATGATAGCGTGCACGTGAGATTGCCTTGACGGTAGACTGAACCTCTCGATGGGCGATATGAACATTGACTGAAAAGCAACACAGTCTGTACTTCCAGTGTAACGAATAGTAGACTTGATTCTTGTTTTGTGGCGTTTGATGTGGTTCGAAGGTAAGCACCGTAGCTGCGAAGTGCTCCTCGGTTGGCAAATCCGATATTGGAACGGCAAGATAAACATGCGTAGATTCGGTACTTGACAGAGGGGGTACTCTCTCCTCGGAGAGCTGTCTAGCAGCTTGCTGATCCTCCAAGGAGCAGTATTGGGAGTGAACATTCGACGGAGTCATCTGGTCCGCCAGCCCCATCTTAAGTTTCAAGGCAAGAAAGCAGAACAGAAGAGAATTGAAGCGCTGAGTCTGTAATCTTGACGTTTTGCCGTGCAGATTAATCTTGGATCTTTCGCCAGAACAAGCGGCAGAGAAAAGAATTGAAGCGCTGAGCCTGTAACTTTGATGTTTCGCCGTGCAGATTAAACCTGGATCTTTTGCCAGAACAGGAAGTCCCGGCGGGACCTCCCCCCTGCAATTACGTTACGTGTTCTTGAAGCCGAGCCTTGCGAACGGCACCAAAGGCACACTTTCGCCAATCACATTGGCAGGCCCCTCTCCCTCGTTGAGCGATCGGCTATCTGGATGCTCCCGAGCTCCCCTAGGCCAAGGAAGTCACTTGTTCACCAACTCAAGCCAGTCTCTTTTTTGTTCCGACGGTAGATCGTCCTAAATAACAACATCAGTGCAAGGGGGATGATCGGCAACGGACTCAGCAATCGCGGATTTGGTCACATAACAATGTGATAAAGATTGTGCTCCGGAGGATCATACTCGCTAGGGCTTTCAGAAAGGTTACAGAGAGAGACCTATTAAAATGCAAAGTCGCAGTCTGCTAGTGGCAAAACCAGCCTGTTGTGATCAGTCAAATCTGACACTATTATGCGTAACCCAAATGTTTTGGCTATAGGTCTGCACTTTCGAATTTCCTGTTGGGATCTACAGCTTTGTTTCGACTTGTCGCGTCCTCGCATATGTACCTTTCAAATCAACAAGCTCGCTTTGGGCTTGATCAAATTGCGAAGAATGACCAAGAGCTAGCTTTGTCAAAGTAAAGATATTCATTTTGCTTCAACGAAACGCCAAATCCCAAGATATATAACGTCATGTTCTAGCTTCAAGGCGATAATTATTATTGCGTCACAATGAGCACACCTTAAGTCTTTCGAGTTTTATTTATTTTATTTAAAATTTAGATCTCAAAATCTTAGATTAAGAATGCAAGAACAACTAATTTTGCATTCATCAAAGCTAAGATTATGAAAAAAATGATTTAACAAATTTATAAGAGAAGTGCGAAAGATTTAAAACAACGTCTATTTGTTTCGAGGCATTGCTTCTTATTAACGCGACGATCTTAATTAATGTTCGACGCTTTAAGAGTGCAAAAGACGATCAATCATTAGAGATTCAAGATGACTAAATCGATGTACTAGAAGACATTGCTTACAACGATGGCGATTCGACTAGAAATTTATGTCGACGAAGTAGTCCAAATAAGGAATGAATTTAGCAATAACTACTATAGAGGAAAGAAACTCATCTCGACTTATCGTCGCTCTAGGTTCTTCGATACTACGAACTATTTATACGAACAAAAGGGTTTGCAACAACTACGAGTCACGAAGTTGAAGAAAGGGATAGTGGTAGGGTCAACGGATTGGTCTAGATAGCAAAAGCGATCAATTGGTGATAGGAACTAGTATTTCAACGCGATGAGAAAGACTCGTCATTGTCGTGCACTAATTCAAGCGATAGACGCTAGAACTTGCCTTTAATGAAAACGATGCACGATAGTCCTCCGCACTCTAATCACACTTGTTTCGAGCTCTTGATCTCTTTATCTTTTACATTCTCTTAGGCTTGTGATGACTAAGTAGCGAAGTTCAAAGATAGCAATCAAGATTGACTTCATGTTCGAAATTGTTCCTCTTTTGATTGATCGTTGCGAGAGCGAGTGCAAAACGAAGGACAAAGGTCTTTTTGAATAGATGGTCATCGTGAACGATAAGCTAAGGCATTGGAAACTAAAGACTAACACTTTGAGATCAAAGAGAACTAATAACGTCTAGCAATTGATTGTGGCCCTCGAATTGCCCTCATCAATGACAAAGTACTATGTGTTGGTGACAAAAATGTTGTTAAGCTTTCCGCTCATTACGATCTCAAATTAGTGCAGCATTGCAGACGAGAAATGCAATGATAGACGCGAAATGACCATATAGTCTTTCGTCATTAGCACGTTGAAGCAATTATTGATTGTTGGCCCTTTGCGAAAGCTTGTTTGCTCGTTTGCGTCTACATTGCATAGGGTCTCGTACTTCGAAATCTTGCAACAATTCTTGTGCGTTTTCTAATTCGCTCCTAGGCAGCCATGTGTTCTTTTAGCGCACATTGTATTTATAGCCACTTCTCGTTCGTCTCTTGTCGACAATTTTCGTTATTTCCCATTCCTTCTCTGCATCTAGTGCTGAATATCGCTTGCCTTGCAGACGCTCAAGAAAACGTGAGGTGACAACGATAACGCTATAGGGATGGACGGCAACTCCTGCTTCGTAATCGCCACCACAAATTGTTTGCCCATGCAAATCCTAGGATAGAGTAACCCTAAGCAAGGTCAAGCGATCGAGAGAGGGGATGGTAGGTTCGTTGATAGTACGACCATTCAAATAATCGGGCGTTTTTGGCTGTTTCCTAAGATGAGAGCTTGGGACATACTTAGCGCTTGTAAACCTAATGGGATTACCAAGTTCGTTGATTGTTTTGGCCTCGTCCTCGATTACAAGAGAATTATCTAAAGTATGTTAGGACATCCCGACGATTGATTAGAAATGCATGCTCACCTTGACTGTTGTCGACCTCACTAGATGGACTAGAATTTGTTGTATTCTGGCGTTGCTAATACAATCGCTTCCAAGAATTCCTTAGGACAGGTCGAAGGGGCGGACGAGGCGATATAATTGGCGACAGGGACCGACGATAAGCGTTAGGATCATCTGTCTTGCGAATTATGATCAGGTCTTCATGGGATTCAGACGCGCTCACGGCCATTGATATCTGCGCACCGACCTGTACGCCATGCCTTCTCTGATCTATGCACACTTTTGCCATTCTCGTTCAACCTAGCACTGTCCGCTGTGCGCTTGGAGAAGCCTCGAATGTTAGTAGCGCCCGTAGTCGTCATAGACTCGTATGGGAACCTAGGTTCTTCAATCTCTCACCTATCCTCTTCATGGCAACCTCTTTTGTCCCTCTTCCCTTTCCCTTCGCTAGGTGTGTGGTAAATCTTAGTATCTTTGTGAGCATCGTCACGTATCAACGAGAGGAGGATATAAGGAGGTGAGAAAGAAGAATCGAAGATAGAATTTTCGATCTTCTCGCGAAGAATAGAACGTCTAGATAGATCCCATTTGTCAAAACTAGAATTAGCGAGCGACAATATCAAGAGTCACACCTAGCTTCTAAGCCTACTATAGAAGTCGATGAAGTGTTGAAGAAGCAATGCCTCTCGTCTTGCGCCTTACAAATTAGGTCGTCGCTACTAAGCTAAAAGCTATTGTTATTGCTATCATCGATGTTCTCATTCTTGGCATCGCATTGTTTCGATCTAGCAATAAAAGTGTGATTGCAGTCGTTTTGAAGAGAATAATTAATAGCGCTATTAAACCTTTTTGTTTCGTAATTATGTCTAGATTGCGCACGATATAGCTCTTGCGCTTCTTCAAGACCAAATAGCAATTTATTGAGAGATAGAAGATTGTTGTCTTTCTTATAATTATAGCAATCGTAACTACACTTAAGATCAATTTCGTTCAAGAAATCTAAAGTTATTAATAATCGTTTATCACAAATAATAAAAGCGAGTAATACTTATAACGAATAATTAAAAATCACGAATATTCATTATCAACTTGCGAAACAAATCGAGAAACTTCTTTAACAACGAGATAATCGAATTAAAAGATTCTATCGAATTGTAATCTTTAAATCTATTACTCAAATTGTTATTTGATTCGAGAGCTATAGATTTGTAGCTCTTGCTGCTAATCACGCGAACATCGAGGTTAAGAGCTATAGATCACCTTTTCTTATGTCGATTTACCACGCTCGATAATTCATAGAAGTGAACGGAATTCATGTCGACAAAGGTCATTAGGATGGGATTGCAAAGGGAATAAAGTAATAGATCGACTAAGTTGATTGTTAGATGGTCTAAGACATTCGAGACTAGTGAACGAAGGGAAAGAGGAATTATGTGTATCTTAAAGGCTGGCAGGCCATTGATTGCAACCTTCTTCACGCAAAATTCTATCTCTTCCCTCTCACACTTTAGAATTTATCGATCGTCGATCTTAAGCAATAGCGACATCGCTCTCATTTTGAAACCTCGTATTCGATTGACATTCCATGTAGCATAATTTTAATTGCGCCTCTCGCATACGTTTACAATTTAATCGAACACATCAATTGCAATATCTTGAATCTTTGAACTAAGATTGCTATGACGCATCGATTGTATCGCACACTTCATAATGCTCGATGAATGACTCTTTTCTTAAATCTCGTTTTTTAACATTTAATCACTTTGTCTTACTCTTGATCTTATGTATCAAACAAGCTTCGCCACGACAATTAGTTAAATAGTTGCGACTTTTCATTTCGCAAAACGTTTAACAAAGCGTTTTATGACGTTCTTGCAATGCGAATCTTCGTTTCTTCGAAAGCTTGTTGTTGCTAATTGAGCGATTTTGCATGCCTTAGTGTTTGCACAATCAAAAATCTTTATTGTCACAAATTCGAGAGATTACTAGTAATTGATTCGAACAAGTGCTAAGTGGGGCGACATAGAAAAGTGTCACATCTTCTAGAATTCAAATCGCCAATTTAGGCATCATTGGGCAATGCACATGTACGTTTTCGCGATTGAGCTTTGATACGTTAGCAATAGTTGATGCCTAAAACCTAATTGAGCCATTCTTGACAACGATGCCCAATGATCGCCCACGTTAGATTCTCGTCGAAGACGTCACTAAATCGTTGCAATGTTGAGGCATTCTTCGTCGACAACGTAGTCAAAGAAGAATCTATCAATGTACAATAAGACATATTTTCAATTGATCTAGAGAGCACACGTGCAGCAGCTTTGGATCAAATCCACGATGTTAGCGTTTCGATCGTAGCTATAGCGATCGTCGATAGGCTATGCACGCGAGCTGGCGAGCAAGCGGGCAGGTAGGTGGCTATGCTATTAGATTGAAGCTGGAAAAGCTACCCGTGAGAAAGAGAGAAAGCAAGAAACAAGATACCGGAAAGGTAAGAGCGTTCGAAAGCCAGCAGCAAAGAAACCTGCGAACACAACTTAGGAGGCCGAATGCGCGTCACACCAAAAGCGAGAGGAGTATCTAAGCAGAAGAGCAGGAGTCGCAGCTATTGCCAATATAGCGAGCAATGCAGTCTTCATCATTGTACAGGTGTGGATCGAGGTCCAAGCGAAGGCACCAATACGATGAGAAGGAGCCGGCAACTGAGCGACATGGGGCGAGAAAACCTGGATGGGTAGGAAGGGAAAAGAAAGCCATAAAGGAAGGTGGAAGAAATGGAAGAGGTTCACGATATTTATACGATAAGAAAGCGACGAGAGGCTATGCAATAGTAGCTTGCCCGATCGAGAGAACGCCAAACCTAGCGAGGCCAACACCTATAATCAAATTACAAGCTCTTCTTATTGTTATATTAAATATTTCATTTAACAAGATTGTCTTTTACATTAATATTTGCAAAACGTAAATTAAATCGAAAATTAACTTTTCTCGTTATTTATTGTCGAAAAAACTTAGACTTAAAAGTTAGAAAGAAATTGTTTAAGAATATAAATTAGCGAATTGTAGCTTTCGACAATTTATCTTTATCTTTATGATTAATTGAATATTATATAATATTATAAATGTAATGTATTTTTCTTATAATTGCAAAACTTTTGCAAGATTTAACTCTTTTATTGTATTTAATACATTATTAACTTAATAAATGTCGTTTTATTTAAAACAAACAAGTGTTAAATTTTGATCGACTATAATTTGATATTCTATTGTACAAAAAGAAGAGGAATTCCGCGCTTTCAGGGACAGGATGCACCTTCCAGCACCACCTAATTCTGGAGTGGATATCTGAGAACCTCAAATATCGTCAATCGACCTCTAGTAAAGTCCTGCGAAGTGTCTCTATTCAGTGTCATCTAATCGCCTCTGTATAGAATTTTCTGACTTGGTTATCGCTCTGTTCCTGCTGAGCTGATCCTGCTGTTCTATCGTCTCATGATAATGGTGATGTTGTGGCTGGGAGGGAAGTGGTGCTGCATGTCAAGATCGCTGGCTATCGGGGCTCTTGGTGTTAAAGACAGCACACATGCCATTGGAGTAATTTCAAAGCATGTGACAAGAGCAGACGTTTAGCCGATCACTTGACCCAAGGGACTTTCTTGCTGTTTTAAGCTCAAAGAATCCTCGTTGGGCTTGACTCTACGCTACTTGTTAGTGTAACCTGCCGTTGTAATTCGCATAGGCATTGGACATTGGCAAATTGATTTCGGGCTATTATAGTGTGAACGCTTGCGGAAACAACATCCCCGAAGGCTTAAGCAAGCTTTAGGCACCGCGTCAGTTGCTATAGGGGCGAGCTTTTAATTGTGTTCTGCCCGGCTACGCATCCTTCGAAGGGCGCTTAAGAGAGTCTCAAACGGCACAAGGACGGTCTACTCACTTAAGCAAAATCTAAATGACTGCCATACCACTCTGTTCTCGCATGAGGGTACTATCATCTCACGAGAACCCATTTCCCCTTTTGAAGGGGCAAGCAAGAGTCCGAGCGCTTTGAACGGTACACAGTGTCATGACTGCGGGCTACGCGATTACTGTGCGGCCTGACCGAATGGTTGGAATCACCTAGTCTTATTTAAATGCTGGGAGACGAGTCGAATTAGAGCCTTGATCCCTGGTGACCCAGTTGTGCCGCCACTGCCAATGTGGGGAATACAGGCAAACAAGGCAGCCGTAGAAAGTATCTTTTGAGCGATGTTCCCACTCTCTTGCCCAGGGTGTAACTAGCGTCTCCACAGGACGGCAGGCCAACGAGCTCATACTTCGAGGGGTAGGCGAAAGCGGAAGTGTCCAATGGCAGCAAGAGGAGATCGGACGTCGCAGTCTCAAAATAGAGCTCGCGCATGGCCGCGGCTTTTTGCTTGCGCGCGAGAAAGCAGATCCGGCCCAGCACGGTTTGGGCGAGGTCCGCTTGTAGTTTTTAGGCCCGGTCGAAGCTCAGGCAACCGTAGAATCGCATAGGTGATTGCGCCTCTGATTTGACAAAGGATTGGGCAAGAAACGCGGGATTGAGGGGCTTGCACGCTGGGTCTTGACGAGCTCGTTATCAGTAGCATTTGTAATGCAGGATTTCAGAGACTAGCGATAACATTGTCTGTGTGACATTGGGAGTCGCAACAGCCTGATGGTTCCATGCCAACCTATCCCTGCTGCCCAGGCGCATGCTCTATCTGTTCCTCATCGCGCCCAACCGGTGTTCGCTTTTGCGTTTGGGACGATCGTAGCGCGCTCCAAGATCTGGACTGGAAAAGACGACCGTTAGCGGATGCTGAGGAGCTCAGGCTATTAGAGGGGCTATGTCGGGGAACGAGCTAGATGCCTTCCAGCATCAACCACCCGCGTCGAGTACGTTGATGCATTCGCGGTGCCCAATGCTTGCTCGGTCAACGATGGAATCGCGACCGGGATGAGGATTCGCAGCTCGAAGCGTCGCTGAACATTCCTCTGCCGGACGCCTACGCCCGCTGCTGGAAAAGCTCGGTTCTCTATCAGCGTCACGGGTATTGCTACGAGCTAGTGGACCATCTGAGAACCGCGCAATGTGTTGTTTACACCAAGATCTTAGTTATACCCACTTAGAATCAGATCGAGACCGCCTTCGCCATCTTAACAGTGCCTGGTGGCTTCGCTCCCGGGGCTGTGGCAATGTGGCTGATCCACCCAGACTCGATCTCCCCGGTTTACGCGCCGGCGTTCAGCACGAGTTCGCCCAAACGGCTGACGCTTGTATATTATTCCCTCGTGGGCCTTTGCTGCTCCGACATTCCTTGCGTCCCTGTCCAGCGGCGAGCCTCGACGTGCTCCCACTGCCAAACTCCAGTCTCTCTTCATGCGCTCTGTCCCTTCCTCCCTTGCTTGTTACATGGCAATGTCGTCTGCCATGGTGAGAGCACAATGGTGAATATGGCCGTCGACAGATCTCAGCTGGTTTCTGGAAAGATGATTGGGGTCGTCGTAGCTAGCATGTGCTTGCTCGTTGTGGAGAGAATGACGAGAAAACACTGAAAGAGTAGGCGAAACGGTGTCGGTAGTGAGCATCTGCTCGCGATCTCGTTCATCGAACGACAGGAGTCGGGAATGTGAGCCAATGTTGCGAGCGTGGGATTGAGAGTATTATGCCGGTGGTGGTGATCTTGACGGCGCCCTCGATCAAAGTGAGAAAGTGTGAAGGGGAAGGGCGTGCTACGGAGGTAATGGCCGCGAAGAGATCAAGACTGGACTTCCTTGACGAAAGATCCGGCCTGTTCTTTATCTTAGGGGAGTTATCATGGCCGGGATGCTCCAACCTGATGCGTTGGAGCAGGCGGAGATCGGTCGCAATTATATGGTTCTTGGTGGGCGAAATTCCAACAATACGGCAGGATGGCAGTCTACCCATCGGCGTAATCTGATGGCAGCTGATCGGCAAGTCTGCATGCCATGACCGAGGAACTCTTGGGGGCGGTTGAAAAGCGCAGAAACATCCCTGTTCTCGAGGTTGTGCATAGTAGAAGAAACGTCTCACTATTTGACATACCTCGCACAGGAGAAGCACTCTTGTCTCTCGCTCATACATGTTTCGACACCCCCTCGCCCCCCTTTCTCATCCTGAAATTCCCGAACCCCCTTCCTTCCAGTGCCATCAACCCCCTTAAGCTCCCGCATGCCGGACCCTTACTTCCATTGTGCGTATAGCTCCTTTCTGGCAAGATCTCCGCAGGGAGAACAGTTATCATCCTTTTGAGCGCATCCAATTTTGTAGTACTTCGGGTGTTCCAAATAAGACAGAGGACCCAGATAAGTCAGCCCTCTCCATGGTTGGTTAACCGCATGGACGAATACAGAATGCGGAATTGATATGAACAAAGTTTGTAGATTTTTGAATCGTATCACCTGTTGTAGATCACGAGGTCACATTGATCTTGAGGTGGCGCACCCCGAGGCGCCCACTCTCCCCAATATCTGTCAGAAATAACGCGATCTCATTGGCCTGGTGAAGCTCCCATTTGTTGACAGCGAATAACAAACTGGTCCATGTGTCACGTGTGAGGGTACACAGAGATGGAATTGTCGAGATGTGCTCATCCAAGATTCGAGGCAACACAATGTCTCCGTTGATGTGATACAAGCCCCCCTCGTTAATGGCTTTTTCAGTTGCGTCGCAGGCTACTCGCATCGCCGGGTCTGAGTTGCCGTCATCCAATTGGTTCCACAATTCCGAGCATCCGTAGAAGGTTTCACGATAGTATTTGAGAGAAGGTCCATTCTGCCAATCGACCCAGTTGATCCCTCCACTTCCACTCATCGCGTAAGTGTAGATGATCACCTGAACTTCTATTGGGAGCCGGAACAGGGCACACGATCCAGCTAGGCGTTGTTTTTGTTCGGATCTGCGTTCTTCGTTCTGCTTGGCCATCTGCCCCGGCGCACGGCACGAGTTTCTAGGAACACCCCACGCTCAGCATCATTTCTGCCCTGGATTCATCACCTACATACCAATCATCTTTGGGCGCAAGTCTTTCGTTGCAAACGTAATACACAATAACTGTACCACGTGTCAGTAAGGCTCATCACTATCGGCACGATTTCGCACAAGGCAGGAACAGCGGCACTGATTGGGGCAATGTAAGAGAAACACACAGAGTGGCCAGGAGGTACAAAGACAACGTCAGCGTACCTGGCGGAGCAGGATGGTGCGTCGATCTAAGCTGATGTAGGGTGCTCCAGCGACCAGTACAGAAAATAGCGACTCCTGATACAGCGAACAACGTTCGGCTTGTTTATTTGAACCGATGAAAATGATTACAGTATCACACATGTAAGGATGATGCTCGAGATATGTCGGTAGACTTTTGAGGTGAGGGTGGTTGGGCCAAGTTGGCGAAGTGAGATCGTGGTCGGTCACGAGCTGAGGTGGTGATCGTGGCTAACCTAGGTAACCTAAGAATCTGGATTAGGGTACCAACCCTATTGTGGTGGTACGTAAAGTACCTTGCCATCGATGAAAGTGGGTCTCTCGCCCTTGACCTCCAAGACCTAGCCAGCTCTCAAGGGAGAAGGAGATAACACATCAATGCAGCCTGCGTCTTCAGCTGATGTGACAAACCAGCCTGTAACCGCAGCGGGTCCGGATCACTAATCGTATTGCCCAAGAGTCGAAATTCGAGGTTCACCGTTCTCGAAACATGCTCATTCTTGCATTCGCGCGGTGGCGTCGTCCATACTGAAGTCTGGGCTGCAGTATCCGTAAACCGAGCTGCAATCTCTTGCCTGTTGGGCATCTGTACCCATTGTTCAATGTGTTTGACGTCCTGAGTTCGCTCCGGCTTTTTCAGAACCCCTATCGTGCGAACTTTTGCTGTGTTTTCGGGTCATTCTAAAAGCGCTTGCATTCGTGAGGTTGTCCATTATAGAAGAGCTAGAGGGTTGATGTGAATGATGGTCTTAATGTACCCTTCGATCGATTTTCTGACAAACTGTATCAGTGACTCCAGGCAGGTCATAGTATGAGAGAAATGAAGCTCAGAACCTGTCATGTCAATTTGGGGGAGAACCTGGCTGAAGTAGTCCCATTTCCCTCGAAGCTTGCCGACCGTGGCATGCAATGGTCGTAGGACGAGCCTGGACTTAGTGTTGCGATCTGCGCTCATTTTGGCAGATCGGCTGCTTCGTCCTTCTCAATCTTGGTCGCGAAAGGCGCCTCTTCAAACTCCCGTACGATCCATAGCCCCGGAGAATGTTGCTTGGTGACACCTTCAATGCTAGCGGTAGCGTTTGCTGCTCGCTGACACCTGTGGGTACCTCTTGTACAGTGAGATTCTACGTTCCCATAAATCATGTTGATTGGCGCTTTCGCTATGCTGAGTCTTCGTGGGACACTGGACCATGGACAGACACCTGCGCGGCATCTCTTTCTCCCTGCGTCATGGTAAGCATAGAACAGGAACGACCTTGTGCTGGGCTGACTTCTCGCATCGCCTATCCTTCAATTTTGGTCTGATAATCTGAACTAAGATCTTCACGCACTATCACGCTTGGGTCAACAACCGCGTCGCTCGAGCATCGAGAATGGACTTGCAGGGGACTTTTCAAAGGTGAGCCTAGAGTGTGAGTAGGTAAAACCCGAACAAAGAAAACATACCAGCACGGTCCCATTGTGGCGGGAGTCCGATAAATGAAGTAGAAACCGCTATGTAGGCGATTGGTATTGATGAGCTATGAATTTAGACAGTCTGAATTAGCAGAAGGCGAGAATTCCGGTAGAGTAAGGAAGAATGAAGACGGTCAGACTTACTTCACTTTCCAGTGGTAGACAAGAGATTACTGCTCCATTTATCATCGATGAGCCCGATCTTGGCCCTGCAACGTTGCAGGGTTTACGGCGCGTATCAGGGTTCTTGAGCGATCGAGCCCGCTGAAGATTGTAGGGAGGCGACAATGCAGCGAATAAAGATGAGCCTGCTGGTTTCGAGGCCGTGTCGCTATTTGGTGGAAGCATAAGGGCTCACTAATAAAGTATCTGAGGTCCATGACCTGAAAATCAAGGTAGATGACAACCTTGAGAGGCGGAAATCTCGAGTTTTCGCGTTCACGAGCATCCACGCTCCGAATTTGGGTGCAATCATAAGGTCGAGAGCGCGTGGCTTGTAGAACTTAACCAATGATGGAAAGGTCATAAGCGTGGGTGCACACGCAATGATGTACAGATTCACTAAAATAAAGTACTGTAAGCCTTAACCCTGCTCAAAACTCTAACATGCTTGGCGCAAAGCTGTAAGAGTGGATCCTCCACCTCGGGCCGACAAGCATCTCTCAGTGGACCACACCTCAAATTCCAGATCGTCTCAAATTTCTAAGTCTGCATAAAGAAAGCAACATAGCTAAGTTGTCAAATCTTCTTCGATTCTTGTAAGAGAAAAAAACTCGCAAAGTGTAGCTAGAATCTAATGCTACAAACTAAATATATAAAATTAATCAATTGAGCATTTATTGATAACTAGAGTTTTCGAAAAATTGTACTTTTTTAAAAATTAATATCAAAATGTTAAGTAAGAGTCAAAGTTACGCTCTATATATAGTTTATGTATCTAGAATTACTATAATTAATAATTATTGAGTTATTCCTCAAAGAAGTCAACTTTAAGATAGTTTAGAATTTAAAGTATATTTTCTTGATTGACGTTCGCATTAGCAAATAGAGTATTTATTGTTAAGATTATTCTTAGCGATTTAGACAAACGCTTTCTTAGAAATATTATATTAGATATCTTATAAAGCTATTAATAAGTTATTCTGTCAATTACTATGGCAAAAAATAAATTTTTTGCAATTACTTTGTATAAGAAAAATCATGTTACGAGCCTACGCTAGTATATAGCCTACGCACAGTATGTAGCACTAGGAACGAATAGTGACATATGCTCTTATAGCTTTGCGAGAAAGTACGAGAAGCATTGCTTTCTTTGCTTCCTAAGAGAGCAACAAAAGCATAGAGACTTGCTTCTTTTGCTCTGCAAAAGAGCAAAAAAAGCAAGAAGAATCTTATTTAATATATAGATCTTCGAATACGACTTTCTTATAAATCGTGTTCAATTTATCTTAAGTCTTGACTTATTGTTATGATTGCTTAAGTTGCAAGACTCTTGTTATCAAATAATTGCTTGCATTGCTTAAAGACGTCTACAAATCTCTTTAACAACACAATTCTCTTTAATATCTTCGAAGAAAGTACTAGCGTAACACTTTGAACATTCTAAGAATGTTTGTATCAAGTCAACGCGTCTCTATCTCGAACACTAGCTTATTAGCACTATGTCGACTCTCTATTGATAGAAATAACAAGATCAAGATTAATAAATTTAATATCTACTATAAAGATTGTATCGACTTGAAGAACTAGCTTATGTAGATAGATATCTATTTTATCTTCTATTTTGTTTTAGCGAACAAGAAGACGATTTTCGCATCAACATTTCTTAAAGAGAGAGTCTAATATTGACTCAAGCCAAATTTACGCAAGTATTTGAAAAATTATAACAAAAACTCTCGTGCAATGTTTACGAACTTCGACAACTTTAAAAGAGAGCTACGAAGAATTTTTAAAACATTTAACGAGAAACAAATTGCAAAAAGAATAATTTAATATTTAATTTAACAAATCTTTGCAATAGACTACGTAGCTAGATTCTAAAAATATATTAATCTAATTAAGTAAAACAATATCGCACTTATAACAATGTTTCGACGAGATTTAAAGAACAATCTAAAGAACAAAATTATGCGTAACGAAAAACGCATTAACGACATGTTCGATCTTATTAAAGTAGCTATTGATTTCGACGACAAACTATATAAAAAAGCTATAAAAAAAAGATACGATTAATCTTAAGAAAGAGCAAGAATCTTCTTTGAACTAGCAATCGAATATTAATAAAGAGAATCTCGTTCTAACTAGAAGTATAATAACTTCAATTATTATAAACTTGCATCTATAGAATTGAATTTTACTTAACAACGTAAAAAGAAATTTTTTAGAGAAAAGCAAAATAACAAATTCTAGAAAACGTGCTATTTATATGACAAATCGAGTTATTTCGCAAAAGATTGTCAATTACGAAACTTGACAAATTGTTGACAAATCAATACTATATTAAGAGAGATACTTAATAGTCAAAACGATATTAAAGAGCAAATCGACATAGAGACGAACACCCTCAAAACTAGATTAAACGACAACTATTATTTAGTAGAAAATCTAGATTAGTTATAGAAAGTTCTAAATAAAACATTATTAGACAAGATACTCGCATCTACGTAGAAAGTCAACAAAAAACTCAATAAAGTTATAAGAACACAATAATTAAAAACGTCATATCTTTATCTAGCAATAAACTTAGACGACAAGTATAATTAGAAAAATTTTCACAAATATCTAAACAACATTACAAATTATCTTAACACTTTAGCTAGCTTATTAAGAAAAAAAAAAAATTAAATCGTAAACAAATACAAGAAAACGCTAGAAAGCGATGCCACTATAAAAAGAGAAATTCTTAATAAAATTAAACAACAATTAAGCAATATAAGTTTATTTTAAAAGAAAATAAAGAAAGCAAAAAAACATGCAACACTTAATTGAACAAAATACTATAACAACTTATGCTAAACTTATCTAGAAAACAAAGAAGAAACTAATTGATTCTCTAGAAAATCAAAGTTATTAATTTAGTATAGAAAGAAAGCTTAGCGCAAAAAGACGTTCGAAGCAAAAGTCGCAACACAAGAACAAGAAAAAGTTTATTTTTTTTAGTAAAGAGCATACTAAAGAAATGCAATATATTAGCTTAATAATAGCAATTAACTTAACAATACACGCACGATGTTTTACTATACTAGTTAAGATCAATAATTGTTAACTTATTGCAATAGTTAATTTTGATACAACAAGTAATTTTATAATCAAAGCTCTTGTTAAGAGAGAAGAGTATTTTATTTAGAAAAAGTCTAACGCATACAATCTAATAATTGTAGATAAAAACTTATTATTCGACAAGAATAAAAAAGTAAATAAAGAAACGAAGCCACTATTGATAGCTATTTAGCAATATTACAAGAAACTAATCTTTAATATAGTAAAAATAATTACTTATAATATTGTTTTAGAAATATCTTAATTAAAGCAACACAATCTAGAAGTTAATTAAAATACACGAATACTTAGATTTGCGCAATATAATTACGTAATTTATATTTAATCTACGCATTAATAGCGTTCAATAATAGATAAAAGATTAAATTAAAAAGTTATCGCAAACAACGAACTTGCATTTTTGCAAAAAAACAATTTAACAAAGTTTAACTTAACAAGTATTGATAAAAATTAATCAAATTATAAAATCAAAATAAGTAAAGAAAATTACGAATTTTCTAGAAATTTTGAACTATTTAATATAGCGAAGAAATCGCTAAAGTACGTATTACAAATATATAACAATTGAAAGTATCTATTTTAAGAAAAGAAAACAACAAAGACTTTTTCTAAATATTAATCGTAAAATTACAAAATTAGACTTAAATTAGACAAGCAATTTATGTTTAAATTTATATATATTTTATTCAAAAAGAAGCTCGAAGTACTTCGCGAATATCTAGCAAAAAACAAAAAGAAAAAATTTATTAGAAAATTCCAATTATAGACAAGATATTTGATTCTCTTTGTATTAAAGAAGAATAAAACTCTTTATCTATATATTGATTACTAGAAGCTAAATAATATTACGATCAAGAATCGATATCTACTATTTAATATTAGCAAACTTTAGAATTGACTATTTGAAGCAAAGTACTTTATTAAATTAAATTTACAAGAAGCGTATAATCAAATCAGAATAAAAACAAAAGAAGAGTAAAAGACAACTTTTTGCATACAATATAGATTATATAAATACACGATAATGTTGTTTGAACTCACGAACGTCTTAGCAACGTGTCAAAAAATAATTAACAATATATTATAACAATATTTGAATCAATTTGTTATAACGTATTTGAACAATATTATAATTTACTCAAAAATCTTAAAAGAGCATATTAGTTATGTCTTCAAAGTATTAAAATATTTAAATATAAAAAACTTACATCTTAAGCTAAAGAAATGCGAATTCTATCAAAAAAAAGTTAATTTTTTTGAATTTGTTGTTAAACAACATAAAGTACGTATAAATTTTAAAAAATTACAAGCAATTAAAGAATAAAAACTATTAACAAATATTAAGAAAGTATAATTCTTTCTAAATTTTATAAATTACAACAAAAATTTATTAAGAACTACTTAATAAACGCAATATTATTAACAAATTTTACAAAAAAGAATACGTCGTAAATATAAGAATTTGTAAAGAAAAAATTATTTCAAGATCTTAAATTAGAATGTTTGAAAAAATTAATATTAAAAATATACAATTTGCAATTGTTAAATAAGATTAAAATTGATACATTAGATTTAGCTATTAATGCATGCTTCAATTAGAAATATAAAGACATATAATATCTAATAATATATTTTTCGAAAAACTTTTATTAATCGAACAAAACTATAATGTTTACAATAAAAAACTACTCGCTATAGTAGTCTTCTTAAAGTTATAAAGAGTATATATAGAAAAATTATTAAAATTTACGATTCTTATAGATTATAAGAATTTTGTGTATTTTACTACTATTAAGCAATTTAATAGAAGACAAGTGCAATAACTAGAAAGACTTAGACAATACAAGTTTAAAATACAATATATTTTAGACAAAAATAATAATAAAACAAACGCACTTAATAGAAGAAGTAATTATATAAAAACAAAGAAGTCGTTGTTACGCTAGTACTTTCTTTAAAGATATTAGAGTAGATTGTACTTTTAAAGAAATTTGTAGACATCTTTAGACAATGTAAGCAATCACTTAGTAACAAGAGTTGCAACTATAGACAATTTTTATGTTTAATAAATCTTAAGAAAGATTCGATAAATCAAAGTAACAATAAGTAAAAATTTATAATAAATTGAACACAATTTATAAGAGAGTCGTATTCGAAAATCTATATACTAAAGAGAATTTTTCTTGTTCGCTTTGTTTATTGTTAAATATGTCGAACTTTGTTCGCTCTACTTATTATTAAATACATTAAATTCGCTTATTAGTGCGTTAAGCAATGCTCGTTTGCCAAGTCGTCGAACATGCAAGTAATCGTGCTTTGTGCTACAAATTGCTCTATAGATTATATACTAGCTATAACAAGCTAAAATCGTAACACTATTCTCTCTTTTTAAACTCTTTTCGTCTCGAAAAGCAAATACTTATCTTTGTTATGTCTTTTTATCAAAATCGTATTTGTCTTGTCTTCAAAATAGATTATTACAAAATACTCGTTAATTTTGCTTGTAAACGCTATTGTTGTTCTAATAAATTTTGTATCGTTATAAAAGATTCGTTCTCTTGTTTGAAATGTTCAAAATGTGTTCGCGTAAACAAATTGTGCGTAAATATATTATAGACTTTCTTAAATTATACTAGAAAAAATCTATTCTTAAAAGTTGTTAAGAATAAAGCGATGTTAGCAACTATAATTACGCGATTGCTTTAAAATAAAAAATTGTTGAAGAAAGTTGACACAAAGACGAAGCGAAAGATATAGTGTCTTTTGTCTAAAATAAGAAGTCAAATATTATAGAGTTTTCGAATTGTTCTATTGCGAACGCTCTAATTGAAGCATTCTTTATTATTTGATTTTTTCTTGCTATGCTAGATAATCTTTCAAACGTTAATAGAATCTTTAAATAGTAATATTGCAATTGTCGAAATTACTAATTAATTTCTACGTCTTTTTTGTTGTAAAGTATTTTTTTCACTTAACAAGATATTATTGATCTTGTTGTTTCAAAATCTTCTTAATCTCGAATCAATTTTCTTTTTGTAAATAATAATAAAATGTATTTTGTATAAACGTACTTGAATCGATTGATTTCAACAATAATATATAAAATACTAAAAATACTTTAGCGTCTTTAAGTAAATCAAATTTGTAATTGATTGATTTCTTAGTCTTCTTAACAAGAAACGATTCGATTTTGATATAATTTAACTTTTTGCTTAATTTTCTTGTTCTAAGATTTTTTGTAAAAAAATATATTTTATTTCTCTCTTTTAGTTAAGATATCGTTTTTCGTTTCTTATTTTAATACTTAATTAATTTTTTTTGTATTTTTAAGATATTGTCGTGTATCTTTTTTAGTATCGCTACTCTTTTGATAGCTAATTGCGCAAACAAATATATGCGCTCTTTTTTAAAAAAATTTGATTTCTTGCTATAGTTGACGAAAAATAAAGTTATTTTAGTAATATTCGAAATCTTTGCATTAAGTGCTAGTTGTGTTATAGATAAAAGTAATATTTAATTGCTATAAATATTGTTAATGTAATGTCTCAAATATTGCTTAAGACTCTAATTCGTTTTTTCTATTTAACTATTTGTAATTAAGTAATAGACAATAGATATTTAAAGTCTTGTATCTAACATTAAGAAAAACGTCTTTTAATAGTTAGATATAAAGAGCTTGTCTCTATTACTAATTAGTTTCTTGAATATATCGTAATATTGTATAAGTCGATTCAATATAATATATTTTAATTGTTCTATAATAAACTTCTCTTTGCATGCGATAATATATAAGTACTTAATAAGTTTATCAATTATTACTAGTATTAAATTATATTTATCTTCAATTGCTAAATTCGTCGACTTAAACAACTTAATAATAAAGTTTATCGTAACTTTATTTTATAACGATTCAAATAATTCTTAATATTGAATTTCGTCATAGTTCGCGTGCGTATTATATTTGTTTTGCTAATAGCTAAAATATCGTTTAATATATATTTCGACAACTTGTCTTATCTATAGAAACTAATAATACTAGCGTAAAAGCTAAAGAATTTTAGTTACTTTCGAATGTCTTTGCAATAATTTATTATAGTGCTCTTTTATACATTTGTCAATTTTGTCGATAAATATTTGAAGTTTTTCTTTCTCTATAGAGAACTCTTTCGTATTATTTTGAAATATTCGTAATGTTGCATTTATTTCGTATTTGTTTACTAATAATAATTCGTTTTTGTTGACTTTAAGTATGTTGTAATTGAACAATTTTTTCGTTTTTATATAATTATTTCTTTTGTTGAGTGCGTCTACTTTGCTATTATCTTTGTCTAAGATATATTGTATTTTGAACTTGTATTGTTCAAGTCTTTCTAATTATCGCATTTGTCTTCTATTAAGTTGCTTAATAGTAGTAAAATGCACAA
>JAABUW010001637.1_pt1 | contig 36591 bp, 44 predicted proteins | sample 5560081 | NCBI WGS metagenome assembly JAABUW01 (sample SAMN10711882, study PRJNA513363) | rock metagenome | isolation source: Antarctica rocks | place: Antarctica: Victoria Land, Knobhead sud | reverse complement strand
TGATAGGGCTGAACCTGTTTGACACCGTGACATCTAACGGCTGAAGAATTGAAATTACCAGTGTAAAGCAAGCCTGCTTCACGTAATCCGGGTCATCAAACTTTTAGGCTTCTTTAAAGGATGTATGAGATGCTGGGTAGAGTGGATTTGTAGGACTATCATATATGCCGCAGCCCCTATTCTATCCACCCAATCGTATCGGGAAACATCCTACATCAGCCGATTGACAGCTCAAGTCTTCCGCTTGATACCTTTATGAAATGGCCCATCTGAACCCAGAAGATGTCTCACAGAGTTCATCATGGATGGTTTTTGTATAGACAACGTGGCTTGGGGCATTCTAGTGGCTACTTCATTGAGTTTCGTCGATGATCACTGTGCCCAAGGCTTATCAGTGAAGCGCGCTATGGATATTCGATCTTCAAACATGTTTTGCAAATCCGAGAAACGCCTCATGGTCATAAAGGAATAATGACAAAGAAGCGTGCATGACAGTCGACTCAATAACGCACGTCTCACTCAGCCTACGTTAAACCCCAGCTTTGCATGATACACAAGGAAAGTCCCTCGGTTGGACTTGGAGCACGGAAAAGCAGAAGAGTTGGAGAGTTGGGGTTGCTAGCGAAGATGAAAGGAGTAGTGTAAATGCGTCATCTAAGGTATAGGAGCATCTCACTCGAGGGTCCACTAATCTATCATCGCCCGGCGGAACTCATCTTTGCTGTTCGCGTCCCTTCTGTCCGCCTAATCATCCACCATAGTAGATTCCCTCCCAGTGCAAGAGTATTTCGACGTCCATGCATCCATACTTTTGCCAATGGGTGAAGACTCGGAAACTCCGAGGCTCTACCATTCTGGTGGGCCCATGCCATGCTTTTGGTCCACCCAACCTGCTTCAGTGATACCGTATGTCACTGATACGGCGAAAACATATGGGAACGACTGGATTTGGTCAACGCCACGCTAGGCGAGTGTTGACACGCTGTTACCGTAACTTCGTTACGCATGATTCGTAGCCGAGCATTCGTTTCACTCCAGGTGAGCCATCATCTCCTCCTGCGACATTGGGACGAAGTTGTCCAAATCGATACCGCGAGAGGCCAGCTCCTTACGCGCATGGGCAGGAACAAGCCGGGAATTCAGCTCAGGAGAGATTGACAGCTCTATTAGAATAAAATTAGCCATGCCACAATATCACTTAGCACGAGCCCTACCATGGCGGGAGAAGTCAAAGAGTTTTGGCATCTCTTTCGTAGCGCCGGCAGCATGACGAGAATCAGGAAAGCGGCAGTCCGGAGCCCGAAGCTCGTCAAAGAACGGGTGCACCATGGCATCGATGGCCGAGAGGCGCTTAGTCGGAGTGTATTCAAGAAGAGCCGAGATTAACTCGATTGCATCTTGTGTAGCTTTCCGAAAAACCTGGACACCTGTTATTATCCAGACACTGGAAGAACGAGGAAAAGCTCAGTAGGTCAGAGTACGTTGAAAAGATTGCCATTACTAACTTTGTGAAAGGGATGCGGTTTGATCTGAGGAAATTTGTGCTCCATGTAATTGGGATTCATGGTACGAATCTGCTCGCGAGTTGGCGTTCCGAGAACTTTGATGATCTCCACAAGCTGATCAATTCCAGATTCTCCAGGGAACAAGGGTTGTCCAAGCATTAGCTCTGCCATGACGCAACCCGTAGACCAGACATCTGTTGCAACTTTGTCAGCAACTAAGAATGAGGAGCAGCGTTATCTGAGCTTACCGATTTTGGTGGTGTAATTGGTTGCGCCAAAGATGAGCTCAGGGGCACGATAATAGCGAGAGCAGATATATGAGACGTTTGGCTCGTTCGCAACCAGAATCTTGGCGCTTCCGAAATCGCAGAGTTTAAGAACGCCAGTATTAGGATCAAGCAAAAGATTCTGCGGCTTGATATCGCGATGGCAGATGCCTTGAGAATGGATGTAGGCGAGGGAGCGGAAAAGCTGGTAAATGTAGATCTTGATCTCCAGGATTGGCATGGTGGTCTTCATCTTATTGAAGAAGCGCGACGCCCGGTATACGGTTTCGGGTACAAATTCGAGAACGAGGTTGAGGTAGACTTCCTCTTTCTGTAACTAGTATCAGCAAATTTCTCTATGTGTGGGAGTAACGTTACAATTCCAGAAAAAAAGCTTGCTTACTCGCTCTCCATTTGAGTAATAGAACGCTTTGAGCTCTACGACGTTTGGGTGACGGACGATACGCATGATCTGTAATTCACGATTCTACTCCCGTTAGCATTCCATAGTCTTTACCCGAACGCGTCCAACCTTACCTTGAAGCGCTTGTCTTGGAGAACGCGCTTGATGGCTGCATCTTCCCCATTGGGAGCCAGCTTGGTCTGGAAGACAACCCCAAATGAGCCGTTGCCTACGATCTTGCATTGTGTGTATTGCATCTCTCTCGTCTCGCCAGTCAAGCCATCTTGCACTTTCTCACGAATGACCTCTACAAAACGTCAGCAATCTTGCAGTATGAAGGTATACCTCGTCATTTTTACCTCCCATACGTAAGCTCGTGAAGCCTGCCGGACGATTTTGCGTAGACATCTTGATTGGGCAAAACGACGGTGCTCCTTTTGGTTACCGAGAGTATGGAGGACTCGAAGAATCGAGCCGATGAAGGGGCAGTAGAAGGGATGTAGATGAGTCCGTGTTGGGCGGACTCGACGAGGTAGAAGGTTCGAAGTCGTGAAGGTCGGGAGGAGAAAGAAGACAGAGGAAGTGAGAGGCGGTTGTGTAAGTCGCCAAGCAGATGAATCCAACCAGAATCCTTTCCGTTTGTTATTGATTTTTCGCTACGAGGTGCGATGTACAGTCGAGCGTGTGCCTATTGGAGGTTGTGGGAGTTCCCGGGCAATGCTGGCATCGATTGTGGTCGTGGGCAAATGGAGCAGGGTAGGGGGTGGGCAAGGAATGATTGTGTTTGCGATTGCTCGAAGAAACAAGACCACCCTCTTAAAACGCAGTTGGCTAGCTGTATGAAGATGTAATGGAAGACACGGTGTCAGGATTGAAGACGATGTTCCTTAGGTGTAGTGGGAGGAGCTCGAAGGGAAAGCGGAGTCGGTTGAAGCTTTTGGGAGAGTCGCCTGACACGCCGTGTGAATAGACTTCCCGCGGCTGTGTTATCCGTCCCTTCGGTACAGTAGACGTACTGATTCTATTAAAGGATAAAGTAAAGTAGATGGAGAAGCTGGAGGTGTGCCTCTATACAAGTCGGAGTGGGTGTGGTGCTGGGGAATGCGCGACAAAAGGTAGGTGGAGTCGGAAGATGTTGGAGGCTTGGTTGTCGCCGTAGGTATTAGACTTGTGCGACTTGATCACAGCCCGAGAGATTGGTTCAACCCAATTTTCCCACAAGTGATTTTAGCGATTCCTACAGGCAATAGCGTCCTGCTAAGAGAACAAGAGGGGTGATGCGGGCACGAGCGGCAAGCCACAATTGAGGCAGGGGGGGGTGCTAGGACGACAAGGCCTTGTGGAAGACGACAGAGGTCCAGGTCTGTCGGAAGTTGGTTGAAACGCTGCGTGCCTGGAATTTGGATGGATACAAGACCCGATCCCTTTTCTGTCAGGGGGAGGCTTTGGCAGAAATAGAACTACCGTCTACGGATGATAGATACGATGGCCAAAGGGAGGAAGCTTTGAGGGGAAGCTTGGCTGCTTGGGATTCTCTCTCGGTCGCTAGCGCTAGATCATCAGACGGTTGAAAGCTGGTCATGTGTCCTACTTACCAATTTTGGTGGGCCCTCCGTCTCCGTCAATCAGATGGGCCAGGCGCAGGAACCGCACAAGTTGATGGAGTGCGATCGCTGATGCGCACAACCAGGGGCTTCCTCGTCTTCTTCCAACCTTGCACATCAACATTACTACCTTCCTTTACCCAGCAACATGACGACAGCAGTGGAGCGCAGTCTATTCTAGTGCCACCTCAGGGCGAGCTACCTTTCGACCTTTCCAATCGCTGAAGATCAGCAGGGCTGCATAATCAACGAGCCAGCAGAAGAAGTCGTTCACGCGTCGGAAGCTACGACGATACACACATCGAAAGCAGCGCTGCACAGAGTGGAGACCATGGTCGGGCGTCTGCACCCTCGAACCTTCTCGACAGCCGTCTCTCCGGTGGAGGATGAAGTCTTGACGTTTACCAGTCACTTATCGAGCATTGGCCAATCACCCTCGTCATGGGACTAGTGAAAAGCGAGACAGGTACCTCGAAGCTTGGACTGGCTTCCCAGAATGTCGTGCATCTTGCGGGCGCTTCTTTAAATCTTGGCTGCAAAGTGTAAAGTCATCATTTGGGCAAGAGATGGCTGACTGTGGCGAACCGCCTCTTCTTTATGCCACATACCGTATTTCACATTTGTGAAGGAGGCGATGCTTTGTTGAGACATCACGGATGTTAGCATGGTGAAGTGAATATTCTCCGCACACAGATTCCAGCCCATTTGTGATCTTGCATGACAGGCTAAGTGCATGTATAGCTCCGCGAATGGCGTGGAAGCAGACTAATGTACGCTTCTCGACCCCTCATGGTCGACAGTAAGGGCATACACAGTAGAGCGATCATGACACCGCATGATAGCTGTGACAATAAAGACAGTGCATGCTGTGGGCATTGATCCCATCTGCTCATTCAATGTGACCCTTTCATACATTTGCTAGCTGCCACCTGAACGAGTACGCACTCCGTAGACCAGAAATACCACAGGACTCGATGTACGGCCAATTGGAAATACAGCCTCAATCAAACGAGCGTGGGAAAACACTCGGCGGGTATCCACACCCTCCTCCGACGTACAGGCCACGGCGGCTTCTATCCAAGACCCTGCCAGGGCAAGCTGCAACCTGCGACCACTTCCGAGACTACGAAAGTACAGATATCGATCCCTCTCTGCTCTGGGAATTTGGAATTCGCCCTGCGAGCCATAATGCGAGAGAATTTCGTGTTTCAGCTTCTGCTCTTAATTTACACGCGGGATGCAGCATCATTATTTAGACCATCTCATCGGAAACATGATCCAGTATTTTTGGAATGACGACTGATATCGGGTGGATGGAATCCTGTCGCGCTCACTCAACCAAGAACGATCAGGCATGTTTCTACGTATCCCGGCACGAAGAGAAGGCCATGCAACGCGAGTGGGCCTTCGGCAGTGGCTTGAAGGCTTCACTCGTTTTTGCGTTCTAACTGTTATATATGCACAAACAGGAGCTTGTTCGTCAATTCTTTTGTACATGATATGCGAGTCAGACTGCCAATCGCCAAACCGTATATGCAGCAGGATCCCCAATGCTGCGTTTAAATCATACACCGCTCAATGATTAGTTAAGACAACGCTCGCGCGATACGAAGGATTAGCCGTCCGTACCGCCATCGGAGAAAAGTGTCTACCAAGACCGACGAAGGAGCTCGAGAGGAGTGATAGTCGAGATTTGGTGGAGAGGATGGCGACATCGATAACGGCGTTCGGTACGATGCATGGAGAGACGGTCGAAATATGCTAGAAAGGGACGGACGGAGGAGCTGCGTTTGCACCGGCCTGGGCCATGAGCTCTTCTGGAGCCACCTCAATCGAAACGGCCAATCCGATTTTGGCTTGTTGCTGGATCACACTGTATGTCAGCGATTTCTCACAACGTTGCTCCAGCTATCGCCGCATTACTGTATTTCTTCTTGTGGACATACCTTGAAGTGATCCATTTCTCCAGCAAAGGAAATATGCACAGGTGGTAGGACCCTCTTCTCTAGAAGGCAACTCAATTTGCCGGAGCTATCGAGCTGTGCCCTGAATGTTGAGGTTCTAAAGTCGTATTTGGCACCAACAGTCGTAGTCCCTTCTTTTCTTGAACCAGCACCCATCAATCCACCACCCACTCCTGGCGCGAATTGTAGATTGAGATCTACGCCCGCCTCCACCTTGTCCGTCAACCTCCGCCAATATGAGGTGTTGACTGCACCCTGAGCCTGGAGCATTTGAACGCTTGCGACCCAGTCGGAGCCCTTGTACTTTGCAACGTAAGATAACGCAGTCTCAGGCCCGGCATTCAACGCCTGTCGCTGCCACACTGTCTCCAGACCGACTGCAAGACTTGGTGTCAAAGACTGAAGATAGCTACCGACGTAGATGCCAGTCAAGCCGCCATCCAACGCTGACGGATTTATAGCTTTCAGAGATGCGTTGAAGTCTTTTCCATTGTACTCGTTGTCCAATTGGAGCATAGCTTGGCCCGGTCCAGGAGCTATTTGAGCGTTGAATTTTGTTACAAAAGCACTGCTCCATCTGTAATTCGCTCTTGCACTTAGCTGACCGTCTTTATCGATGTTGCCTTGCATGAAAATCTGGAAGCAGTGTTAGCTGATTCCGCTGCTCTCTGAACAAAGGCGCTACTTACTCCTTGTGTCCCGTAGATCGCTGAGAAAGCATATGGAGGGAGACCCTGCGAGCCCATAGCGAAGGCATGGTTATACTGAAACATTGGCGATACACTGAGTGGTCTGTTAAGATCCGCTCGCAGCCCAGTGAACATGAGGTTGGTGAGAAAGACATCTTTCTGGACTTCTCGGGCAACGTTTTCGACCGACCCCGGATTCGAAAGACCCAGTGCTTCCCGTCGTTCTGAGAAGGAGGCGTATGTGTCTCGAAGCGCTCGTACGACTGCATTGCTTCTTAGGTACGGAGGTAGGAATTCTGAAGTCTTGACATCTCCCATTGTTTGACAGGAGGCGACCGAGGGCCCGCACGCCGGAATGCGAAGGCTTCGATTGATAAAGGCTATCCTAAACTAGATAGGAGTTGTGAAAAAGAACTACGTGTCTTGAATACCGATGGTCATTAGTACATCGACGTGGGCGCTGCGACCTGAAGGACGTAGTGACCTCGTGCCAAATATTTTTGGCAGAGCCAGATAGGGCTGCAAGCTTACTAACCTCTTTAGTCCTTCCTTATCGATAAAGGTTCCAACGAAAGCATTCATCTAGCAGATTTGGTTTACGGATACAACAATTTGATCACAACTCAGAGTGAATGGGATAGACCTGAACTTTTGAGAAGTTGCCTCTAGTCATGGACACGCTATTGTGCGAACCTCGTCCCTTTACTCTACCGTGTTCTACAACTGATCTGCTCGTATCGTACAGAACCGCCGATGTCGCGGCCAAATCCTCTCGTATGAGACGAAAGTCTAGCACATACGTCGATGCAATTCATGACATGCCAGACAGAGGAGAGCTAGCGCCAGCCCAACTCTATTCTACTGAATCTGGTCGTCTGTTTCACTCAGGTTTGTACTTTCTGGGGCGGCCTTTGCAATATTCGGGCAGTACACTTGGAGACAGCATTGGTCTTCTGGGACGGGGCCCATTGCCCGCGTGATACCCCATCTTGATCATGTGGAAGCGTAGATAAGCAATGCTGACTCCGAAGGGTCTGGTAGGTCGTATAGTCATTGCAACCGTGGGCTTGCCAGCAAGAGGCAAGACACATCTCTCCGTCGCGCTAGCAAGATATCTTCGATGGCTGGGAGTCAAGACGCGCGTCTTCCACCTTGGGGACTATAGAAGGCAACACGTTGGAGATGGCAATGATGTTCCTAATGACTATTTTTTTGTCAACGCTACTCCTACCACAGTGCTCCTCCGCCAAAAGATCCTCAAGAAATGCCGCGACGACATTTCACAGTTTCTGAACCACGAGAACGGTCAGATTGCCATTTACGTGTGTTTTTCTCACTGTTCCCCTGTTCTTGTAATGCTTCAAGTCAGGCGAAAGTTCCAGGAGCAATTGCTCTTTCGATTTCCTTTCCTGTGGCAAAAGTCGCCTGACGACCTTGCTTCCTACCCATAAATGGCAGTGCTGACTACGAAACCACGTACAGGATGCAGTGAACCCCATTGCAGCGGGCCGAAGATCTTTAGCAAGGGAATTTGCAAAACATGATGTGGAGACTTTGTTTATTGAAAGTGCCTGTGATGACGAGAAGATCATAGAAGAGAACGTCCGCAGTGTCAAAATCTCTAGTCCAGATTATGTGAGACCATCTTTCGAAGTTTCAGATGCTGTTGATCCTTGACTTGCGTAATTGTAAGGGGGCCGTACCCTGAGTCACAAACACATGTTGCGCGTTCAGCATGCTATGTGTTGTATCATCTTGGCGGGTATACGCTGACTCCCAATGGTGCCAGGTTGGTTGGAGCCAGGAAGACGCCGTAAAGCACTACCTTACAAGAATGAGTGCAAAAATACCACATTTTGAGACCATGGAGGAGTCCGATCTCAACTACATAAAGATGATCAATGCTGGAGAGCGAATAACCGTTAACAATTGCTCTTTTGGCTATCTGAGTCATAGAATCGTCTTCTACCTGTTAAATTTGCATATCAAGTCCAGGCATACTTACTTTGCAAGGGCCGGAACTTCTAGGGAAGAAGACTCGTACAAGACGGATGCCTCCCTGTCTGAGCAAGGGGTCGAGTATGCAAAGAAGTTAGGAGACACCTTAATCCGTCATCGAGAGGGAGAGAGACAAGCCATAATTGACCGAGGTGGTCCTGACATTCCTTTGAAAAGGCTCACAGTGTGGACGTCAACCCGCCGTAAGTAGCATTTTCGACTCCATATTTTTCCTCTTTTGACGTAATGAGTCGTACATCGTGTCCTCTCATCCAATGATCGTGGATTATGTGCAAGTATTGACCAGAATTCGAACAGGGAGGACGGTTGAGACATCTCAGTACTTGTATGAACAAGGGTACAGAGTGCGCCAGAGGTCTCAAATGAGCCAACTCAACCCTGGAGTGTGTGAGAAGAAATCCGAGAAACGCATCAGATTGGAGTATCCGGAAGAGGTGGTCAAACACGAAGCGGACCCTTACCACCATAGATACCCTAGAGCGGAGGTATGTCTCCAAGTTTTGTATCTCATGTCCTGTCAAATTGCTTGTGGAACTTGGTGTTGCCGTGGAAAATTACCTCTGCGTTTCAGACGCATCGAGGACATGGCATGTTGAAACACGTGGCTGACCCCGACATAGTCATATCACGATCTCGCGGTCAGACTTGAGCCCATCATTTTGGAACTAGAAAGAGAACAGAATGATCTTTTGATTATTGCGCACGAAAGTGTGCTTCGGGTGTTGTATGGCTATCTTATGGCCTGCAATGCAACAGATATACCAGCTCTCTCGTTTCCGAGGAACGAGATCATTGAAATCATCCCGGCAAGCTACAACAATGAAGCTACAAGGATAACGATTCCTGGAATTGAGGACAATATAATTCCAGCCTCCCCAGAAGATATCAAGATTCCGGTCCCCCCAAGCGGTACCATAACACGTAAGATATGTTGTTTAATTGCTCCTCGAAGCCCCGGTTATTGTCCAAAATTCGAGGCATTCTGGGGAAAGAAATTGTCTATTCAGTCTTTTCTCAATCCTCCGATTGGTGGTCATTGTCGTAATGGCGAGACAACACGGAAGAATCACTGGGCCCTTCTCCATTTCTTCTTCCTTCTCAGGCATTTGCAATAATTGAAAGCGGTGTATCAATGAGCAAGTGCTGACTTCGAATTGTAATAGCAATGGGTCTCAGCACCCCAAAAACAGGAACGAGCTCGCCCCGGGTGGTAGATGGCTCGCCGCTCAATGGTGTGGGAACCCCTGCGGAACCTGGAGACGGGCAATATCTGCTGGTAGGAAGAGCGCTCCGAGATTAGTGCAAAGGTCATCCTTGCGTCGTGGTGAAGCCCAACAAATGTCTTCTAGGAGGCAAGTGGTCCTGCAATATCGAGCCAGCAAAATGCTGATCAAATCAAATTGTGTGCGCTGTCTGCTCGCGAAAGCATCCTCTCAACCCCCGTGGAGCGTAGAGACGAAGAGAACGTTGTCCTTCTCCTTTAATTCGTAACGACCCTCGCCTTCCAATTCCCAATCGGCATCGTTGATCAGTACGAGAATGCCCGGCCGTCTCCCAGATCATCAGCTCATAACATACACACAATAGACTTGGGAGTGGAGATTACTTACACTGTCCCGTCCATGACAAACATCTCTTTCCTAGTGTCCTTCATCACCTTCTCACACAAGTACCGTACAAGAAACCCGACATTTGCCTGCTGGCCGTGCTCATCCTTGGTCGGCAGAGATAGCTGAAGCTTTCGCTGGTTTGAAAAGAGTAATTCAAGTCCACCGCTACCAATAAGTTAAGAAGATGTAGATTGTGTAGGACGCTTTACTGACGTGAACTCTACAGACAGTGGAATCACTTCGACTTCCATAGACAAGGTGTCCATTGCAGCAAATAGTGTTCAAGCCTCGTCTGATGAAATTTTTCGCGGGATCTGAGTCAAGTATTACTGTAGACCTCTGAGGGACCACTAACGTTTACTTACTTTACTATGTGGATATCGTGTCTTAAAGTTAAGTAAAGTAAGTTGCCGTAGCTTGGTCACCAAGCGCGCGGTTAAGCAAGCGCCAAGGCTCAAGAAGGCAAGCTTCAAACAAAATGACTGCGCCAATGGCTGAATTTCAGGCTGATTACATTGCTGCTGGCGGTAATCGGCATCCATCTGCAGCAGATTGGGATGCCGAGAGTGGACTGCTTGCCTACGGCACAGATAGAAACATAGCCTTGTGGTCACCGTTGGTACTAGAATTGCCATGTTGAACAATATGGACTTGCTCACATCACTAATAGGACACTGGGAATCGTGGCGTGAAGGCATTGTTACGTGGTCACACAGATATCGTTAACGTCGTCAAGTTCTTTCCAACCACATCAGACCAGCCTAGGATCATCCTCAGCGGATCCGTTGATAACACGATCCGAGTATGGAGAGAACAGAGCGCGACCGCATTTGAGCTGACAGCAACTTGGGAGGGGCATAGCGGCTCCATCAATTGTATAACTGTTTTTAAAGGCGTAAACATCGTAGCTTCAGGATCTGCTGATGCAACCCTCAAGATCTGGCGAGTGAACTTTGCAGGAGGTAAGGCCGAGTTTGAGTCTGTACAGACCATACAAATCAAACCCCGTCTATTTCCCCTTGCATTGACGCTCCACAGCCTAGACGTGGCGGATGGTCTCTTGCTTGCCGTGGCAGGTACGAAGAGCATCGTGCAGGTCTACATTACTTCAGAGGATGGTGTATTCACCCATCAAGCAACTCTGGCTGGGCATGAAAGCTGGATACGATCTTTAGCCATCACAGTAGAAAAGAATTCCAGGGGAAGCGATCTGCTTCTGGCGTCCGCGAGCCAAGATAAGTACATCAGGTTGTGGCGCATCACCAAAAGCAATGGAGAGATCAACGAGAATACTGAGGACCGGATCTGTGCTCATGGAGTATCTCTTTCAAACAAAGCCCACAAGTTTGAAGTTGCTAAAAGCTCATATAATATCACCTTTGAGGCTCTACTGCTGGGTCATGAAGATTGGATATACAATATTTCGTGGCGCCTTGACAATGGGTGTCTTCAACTACTCTCAGCATCCGCAGACAGTTCGTTGGCAATCTGGCAATCAGAAGAAAGCTCTGGGGTCTGGGTTTGCACTACGCGGTTGGGTGAGATCAGTGCTCAGAAAGGATCTACAACAGCGACTGGAAGCACTGGGGGTTTCTGGATTGGCCTTTGGTCTCCGAATGGAGATACTCTGGTGAGCCTGGGAAGGAGCGGCAGTTGGAGACTGTGGAATTATCACAAGGACCAGACCCGCTGGACTTCGGGGATCGGCATCAGTGGACACACAAAGTCTGTTGTCGACGTCGCCTGGTCAAAAAATGGCTCCTTCCTCCTTTCCACAGGATCTGACCAGACTACGCGTATGCATGCTGCGTGGGAACACGGCACTGAGCGGTCTTGGCACGAAATGGCAAGGCCACAAATCCATGGATACGATTTGAACTGCGTAGATTCGATCGGCCAGACACGATTTATCAGTGGGGCCGACGAGAAGCTTCTGCGTGTGTTTGACCAACCTCGAGCAATAGCGAACTTACTCGATCGGCTATGCGGCGTCAAGATCAACGATGAAGCAGAGCTGCCAGAAGCTGCAAATATTCCGGTCTTGGGTCTCTCCAATAAGGCGATAGACTACCCCAAAAGCGACGAATCTCTGGTTGAGCCAACCGAAGCCCAAGGATCCGCACCAGGAACCCCGTCCGCGACCCACGGGTCACCATCTGATACGGACTATCCACCTGTGGAAGACCAGTTAGCACGGCATACTCTGTGGCCAGAAACAGAAAAGCTTTACGGCCATGGCTATGAGATATCTGCTGTTGCAGCCAGCCATGACAGCACGTTGGTTGCCACATCCTGCAAAGCTAGCTCATTAGATCATGCTGTAATTCGGCTGTATGTAACCAGAGATTGGCGTGAGGTCAAACCATCACTAACAATTCATTCACTGACTGTCACCGCCTTACGCTTCTCTAGAGACGATCGATATCTGCTCAGCGTTGGTCGAGACAGACAATGGGCTGTGTTTGAGAGGGATGAACATAGTCCTGAAAGCTACCTGCTGAAGTATTCGAACCCTAAGGGCCATTCTAGGATGATTCTCAGTTGTAGCTGGGCTCCGCTTGACGCGGGCAGAATATTTGCCACGGGGGCCCGGGATCAGACCGTCAGGATCTGGACGTTCAAGGACGACACTTGCAAGTGTACGGCAACAATCAGCTTGGCTTCTCGCGCCACAGCGGTCGATATCTTCCCTCGGCTTTTTCAAGATGCTCTTATCGTTGCAAGTGGGACCGAAACGGGTATAGTCTGCCTCCATGTGCTACAGGTATCCGATTGGACCATAAGGCAGACTTACAAACTTGATGACTCGTGAGTCCTTCCCAATTTGACCCAGATACAGTGAATGACTGGGTCTGGCAGTCTTCAACCTTCGAGATCCGTAACGCAGCTTGCCTGGCGACCTCTTTTTACACACAATGAGGCAGCTGGCGTTGACGTAAGGGAGCAGGGAAATCTGCAATTAGCGATAGCGAGTGACGATAGTTCGTTACGACTAGTCTCTGTCTCAGGCATTGCACGGACATGAAATAATGGCAAAGCTTGAATCCAATGCTGATACCGCTAAGATGCTCCCTACAGATCCTGGCATGTTGAAATTGCCAGCCAAAGGAGATATGTATGTTCAAGTCCGCTTCTCATTGCCATACCCACCTCTTCCCTCTAGATTCTCATACGTCTTGCCCTCGCTAGCCCTCCCACCTCTTGGACCCCTATCACTCAGATCGTCCTTTAGCCACTCCAACACCAATTCCCCCAATTGACTATTGCCACTTTTCCTCACCCCGCCTACATCAAATTTCTCCAAGGCACCCCACTCCTTGACCTTCCCCATATGCATGTGTACCAAGTGACTCGGCCACCCCGCCAGATTATCCAGTATATGAGTCGCATACACGATTATACACGTCCGGCTCTCCGTCTCCCTTTTCAAAAACGCTAGGAAACTACTCCTGCTTAACAAATCCAAGTCGACGGTGATCTCGTCCAGCAAGAGTACCCTCCACGGCCTCAGAAGTCCCATAGCAAGCTGTACCCGTCTCCTCTCACCGTCACTTACGGCATGCATACGCCATGCTAGATCTATATCCAGGATCTCTACCAACTCATCCTTCCGCTCAGTATAGTGATTGCCTCCAACAGAGGCGAGAAGAGTAAGCACATCGATGTCCGTGCGAACGATAGGGTTGAGTACCCATTCGAGGCCGAGATAGGTGACACCCTCAAGGCCTGAGGTGAAGGGGTCAATGCCGGCAATGCTGATGGTACCGGTTGGGGCCATGCGCTTGCCAGAAAGGAGGCGCAGAAGGGTTGTCCTATTTGACCAATGAACCATACACTCACAATGATGATTGTAGTAGACGTTGGAGACTTGTTTGAGGGATAATTGGATATCGAGATTGCCCGAAATCATCTAACGCTCATACAAAGGTATTCCGGGAGAAGTCGAAAGATATACTCACTTGCCAGCGCCATTGGCTGCACGTCATTAGACCTGGAAGTACTCAGAATGGGACGTGATAGGTACCTCCAATGAGCAGAGTCCGGCTGCCAGGTGGAAGACTGAGGATTACATTTTGGAGACCAGAGGATCCGTCGGGAAAAGCGTAGGACAGGGATTTGACTTCAATGGATGGCTCTTCCTTGGGAAGATGGCCATTGGTAGTGGACATCGAGTGGACTTCAGTGATAAAAACGCAGATATCTAGACGTCAAGGTGAAATATGAAAAGAATGAGACTGCAACATATCGGGGACCGAGATGATGATCCATTGACTGAAGAGTGTTCAAGGCTAAAAAAGCTTTATCTTATCGCTCTGCATGACGCTAAGGAAACAAACCGGTCTGAAATACCTCAGGGAACAGCTTCTTCTTTCTTCAACGTTTCTGCCCGACCCGCACATGGGAGGCAATGCCTACTCATCCCAGCTAAACCAATGCGGAGAGCGGTGGCCAGGTGCTCCGCCATGTCTCCAACCCCACCACGGCACCCTTTGATCGCCATCGTAGGTGCTACGGGTACCGGCAAATCCCAGCTTGCTGTCTCTCTAGCAGAACGCTTCAATGGGGAGATCATCAATGGAGATGCCCTGCAGATGTACGAAGGCCTGCCAATCACCACGAACAAGATGCCCTTACAAGAGAGGAAAGGAATACCGCATCATTTATTAGGATGCGTAAAGCTAAAGGAGGAGCCATGGACAATTATGCAGTTCCTAGCCCGAGCTATGATGATTATTGCGGAAATAAGATCGAGGGGAAGATTGCCAATCCTGGTGGGTGGAACGCATTATTATACACAGTCTCTACTCTTCGAGAGTTCCGTTGTTGCAGAGGAGTCAGAACACATAAGTCAAAAGCAGCAAGTGCAAGATTGGCCAGTGCTGAGCGCAACATCGGAAGAGATGCTGGAAGAACTCCGGAGGGTTGATCCGGTGATGGCTATGCGCTGGCATCCGAAGGACCGGAGGAAAATCAGGCGCTCCCTAGAAATATACCTCAAGACTGGCAAGAAAGCCTCCAAAATCTACGACCAACAGCGACAAGTGCGAATTGATGAAAGTAATTTAGATGCGAGGAACATATCATGTGACGATCCATATGACGATGATCAACGGTCTTCCTCGGGATTAGAGCCTCCTCTTCGATATGACACTTTGGTATTCTGGAACCATGCTTCTTCAAATGTTCTGTGTACACGGCTGGAGGAGCGTGTTGAGAGCATGATCTCCCAAGGATTATTTGAAGAAGTCGCTTCCATGATTGCGTTTCTTCGAGACCAACAACAGAAAGGCATTGCTAACGATCAAAGCCGCGGCATATGGGTCGCCGTCGGCTTCAAGGAGCTTCTCCCCTATTTTATGGACGAAAGCAGATCGACGGGCCTTCGGCAAGAAGTAGTTGAACGTACAAAGATTGCGACCAGGCAATATGCCAAACGCCAAACCCGGTGGATCAGACTGAGATTGCAGCGGGCTCTCAAGGCATCAGGTGCCGGAGATAACATGTTCCTGTTAGATGGCACTGACCTCTCACAGTGGTCGCTCGAAGTCGAAGCTAAAGCATCCGCAATTACAGCAGACTTCCTGCTTGGTAGCACGCTCCCTCAACCTCGGTCACTTTCTGCTGCCGCGAAGGAGAACCTGGTCATGACCGAAGGGGATACTAAGTCCGCAAGGTTGTGCGAGACGTGTAATAAGACCTTAATGTCGGGATCTGAGTGGATCAATCATCTTAAAAGCAAAGGGCACAAATGTGCCGTGAGACCAAAGATCGATTGGCAAGCTTTGTACCCAAGGAAGAATATTCCAAAAGACTAAATTCATCAATACATTATGGGAAACAATCTTGAGTGATATGCACGTGCGTATGCATGTATTGGCTTTCTTTTGTTGTCATGTCAGCCTTACAAGGATGTTCTCCATTATCCCAGATACTGCCGACCTGCGCCCTAAACCAGGGGTACCTTGGCCAAAATTCGACGGCGTTATTTCTATGAACGTGCTTATGACTCGATGCATTGCGAATGGAAAGAGGCTTGGCCAATGGCTCTATTCCATGGAGAAGGCTTCTCATTGAGGCTTACGTCCCAGGATGCCCCCTGTTCGCTGCTTAGATAGGAAGAAGATGGGCCGGTTTCTAGAGATTTCAATCAGTCTACAATAGATGGCCTGACAGTGGTGATCCCTAAAGATGTTTGATATGATGTTTGACCTTGCTTGAGAATAAGTCAGACACTGCTTACATACATCGAAAGCGTGTGATTCCGTGCCTTGATTTCAATGAGCGCTTGTATCCTAGAGCCCCGAAAGTCTTGCCGATTGCTGCTGTGATCTATCTTGAAAACGGATAGGTAGACAGCGCATGGTGTCAGGTATTACAGCCCTGGAAAATCTTGTACCCCTGGATCTAGAATGCAGCCAGGATATTGAATACTAATAAGGAGGACCTACAGGATAGAGATGGTAACACCGTCATGGTTCAGCAGAAGCTGAGAATGTAGAGAAACTGTGCCCGGAAGAGAGAGTTGAGTCCCAATGTCTAAGGAAACAGCATATCAAAGCTAAGCACACTGGTTTTGGTCGATACTCCAAAATTCTGGGCGTCAAAGTTGGCTTTGGCGGTACCAGCTCAGGTGGTACAGGAGGCGACTACTCCGACTTGGCAGCGAAGCAGAACGAAGGGTCCCGTACGAATCATAATACGCTCGATGGGGGAAGTGGTGATGAGGACAGCAAGTAGTGTAATGTCGAGGTGAGGGCAACGCTCTGGGCGTGTAGTGACTCGTTATGTGCCACAGCACGTATTCTGAGTTGAAGCTGTAGAACATTACATGGACCAAGTGGATCTCGGAGAGCGTGAATTGGGGCAGACAAGCGGCCATGTCCATATGATTTTGATCTTGGCTCCTGCCACATTTACGGTAGGTAGTCTGCCTAAAGCGTCTGTTGCTTAAGGTATTCGCGCTGTACTAGTACCTGAAGTTCAAGCCAGCACCTTAATTTAAGAGGGTCTGGATTACGTTGCACGGAAGCCATTGCTTCTGTTGTATGGATCCTGCACAGTAGAACAACGTTGCATGTCATCGACCTCTGCGGGTTTTGGTCCTTATCGTGATCTCTAAGGACGTTCATTGAGAATTGAATTTAGTAGCCTGGCTCTCGCAGCCTCGACGTCCTCGTCCCCGTCGGTCTGTTGACCGCTTCGCCATGCAAGAAATTCTCTCGAAAGTATATCGCCATGACCAGATTCTTCGTTCTTGAAGACCTCTATCACAGGTGACTTTGCCTTGCGTCTTATCCTCCAGACACCTTCGCCAGTAATGGTTTGTTTCAGCCCTAGAAGATATCAGCTGAGGTTCAATGGACTCAATTCACGCCTTCGTACAGTCCAAGAAGTTGGCGGTGAAATTGATACAGAGATTCCCATTCCATGTTCCCTTCCCTTGCTTATTGACAAAATTCGGGATGTTTTTCGTCTCCAACTCGTCTAGTCTTTGCAAAATGCCGTTCTTACTCCGAAAGCCCACAATGATTTTTGGTACACCGAGCAAAAAGGACTGTATCCAAAACTTCAGTAACTTTCGCTCGTACTTGAGCCTGTCTCTGTCAGTTTCGCATTCGGCGGAAGTCTTTAGCTCGACCCAATTGATCGGGTCATCTTTATTTGAGGGCTTGCAGTCCCACACTGAGCAACCATGAGCAGGCATTGATATTCCATGGATCGTTGTACTTACGAGCATCGACCTCGCCGGCAATAATCATCTTGGCTTTACCGATTCCCGTTTTGACGACGGAACAATACTGAGCGTAGTTATTGACAACCATGTCCTCGCGGCCTTCAATATAATGGCGCGGAGTAGGATCCCATTGGTCGGGTAGCAAGGAAAGAGTCTCGAACTTGTACCCTAACAAAGTAATTAGACATACGTAGCTGGCTATAGATATCGGACGTGCCCCAATAGCTCATGAGATCTTGGGATGGAGCCCCTGATATCGAAGGCTGGCTGTATTGCTGGGCTCTCGATTGCAGCTTGTAATCGTGGTTCTCTTCGATGAATCTGCATTTATTGGCATGCCTACAAAACGAATATGTGCCACTGCTAAACTTGCATGCTATCCTTTGGCAAACCACACAGTCAGCGACTACACAAGTAAAGCCATGATCTGTCCCAGGTTTGCCCACTTGTAACTTCGTTGCGTTCATCTCAAAGCTAGAATTAATCAGAGAAGCTAGATGAATGATATGTTAGGAAAGACAGTACCCGCTCATGTTCTCGAAAGGTACGGCCATGATCTACATCAGGGTCAGTAGATTTTGGGATCCAGGATAGAAGTATGGACTTTGGTCATCATTCCACGCCTGAGTGAGGTTCTTGAGTCAGCGCAAGTCTCTATGGATTGATGTCGAGAAGTCAAACGCGCTGTGTGAGTAGGATACTGCATCCACAAAAACCTACCAGGTAATGATATCTGCGGTACATCGGGTTCCAGTACGTTGCTCAAGGTCAATAATGGTGTTTAATAGGCTGTCTAAATGATCGTCTACTGTATCATCAAGCTGCTGAAAAGTATCAAAACCCTTGGATAAATCAGCTGGCAAACTCGGCGGATAATAATAACGTAAAGATCGCTCGTCTTGGTGATAATTATGTTTATCGTCGTACGAAAAGTAACCAATTTCCTTCACGCTGTTAGTCTACTGCCATACTCCAAAGCTCTGTAGATGTACTCTGGGCCTTCGTATCACGGCGCTTGAGCCAGCGAATCGATCCAGGGGTAGTATGGGGAAATTATCCATATCCAAACAAGGCTGTATTCGTGTGATGCACTAAAAACCAGGTACAAAAGAGGGTTCCGAGAGCAAACACTGACTACTGCTGGCATGGTACATTGCTCATAACCAAGTCGGGAAGGTATGGTGCAAGTGAATGCATTCACAGACTATCCGACAGTCTGTGGGTCGACACTTGCCATTCGATGGGACAAGGGGAGCCAAACCAAAACAGATCTGCCTCTAGCGCGCGCTTGCGCCTGTAATCTCTTTGTTGAACATCTTTTGGGGGTGCGTTTCGGTTCTCAGAGGGGATAGCCATCCACCATGACTTCCAAACCCGCAGCCTCGCGCACAACAGCCAGTAGTACCCGCAATGTTCGCCGCAATCTCTTCCACCATCAGCTAAGTAGACGACCGACAAGCGCATCCACCTCAGCTTCAGGAACCACGCTGCAGGATGCCATGCATGACGATAGCTCAGACATTGTAGTCCGAGACCGCAACGGCAAATACGACGTTCAGATACCGACCCTACACCCAGTCGTGGACGAGGATCAAGCACAAGAGGAGGATGTTGCCAGTGAGAAAGAGAAGCTCGATGCTATGCTTCTAGAGAGGTACAAAGATAGGAGCTTGCAGCCTGGCGAACCAGGTGGTTAGTCTGCACATTCTAGCGCTTTGGTAAGACGCGAGGCTAATGTGTGCATGTCAGAAATTCTTGCCGCGGTCCAAGCAAGTCTACGACGTAAGGTAGCTTCCCTTGACGACGACAATTGGATGTACGAAGCAGAGCATGAGAAGCCGGGCAATTGAATTTCGGAGAAGTTGGACGTATGCTACATAATCATGTTCAAAAAAATTAGATGAGGACTGACATTAGTCGAGCTTCTCCGCTGGCGGCAGCGGCGAATCCACCCTCTTCGGCTTCGGCTTTGGACTTCCCCCTCCAAACCCCATCATACTGCCCATCAACTCCATCATCGGATTTCCTCCCCGTGGTATCCGAATCCCAAAATACATCTCCCCGATCTGCGCCAACGCATCGTCCCAATTTCCCACCTCTTTTACATACGGCGCATAATGCTTCGCCAGCTGCTTATACAGGTCTGCGCTCCCTCTCTGCACCGCTAGCAGCAAGAGACCAAGGAAATTGAGGAGAGGAAGTGAAGGGTAGACACGCATGTCTGAAGAAGTGCTGCTAACCTCCTGCACGCTAAGCGACTTGTTGGAAGAGCTGAGGCGCGAAGTGAAGATCAGGTAGGCTTTGTTGGCCGAGCGGAGATTGCTGGTTATGAGGTATGGAAAGACGGCTCTGGCGGCGTAAAGAGCGGCCGTGTGGGATTCGTCTTGGGTATACCATTCGTACTCGATTTTTGCAAGCTCTTCGGCGGAGTCTTTGGTTCCAAGGGCAAGATGTCGCTCTGCATCGTATGGTTCGCCTTCTGCATGAGGGAAAGGGCGTCAGCGGCAAGAGATATGACGAGGACGAGATCTTTCACCTTCTGCAAATAACGTCCCTGCTACATGATGTAGCTCAGGATCCCCATTTGGGTACTCTCCAGCTTTTCCGCTCCATGCAATCATCTCCGAGACAAACCTCTTCTTCGTAGGCTCATTTGGCGGAAAGGCTCTTAGCAGAGTCAATAGCTTGCCTGCAGATAGCACACCGTCATATCAGCGTTTACGTCCGCTCTCTCAACCTTGAGTCGCTAGTAAACTTCCTACACCAGGGCCCTTCTTACACTGCTCGCACACACGCACCTTTTTCTCCAGCGCCACAACCCTTCTCACTCTTTCCCAACACATCGACAAGAAAACATCCCAAATCCCCACCGCTGCCCCCCTGGCCCGCTTTTAGCAAGGCAAGCGCGCCGCTGTAGAGAATGTCGATTGCTGAGTCCCAATCCGAAGATTTGACGTAGCGGGAGGCCACGACACGGAGTTGCTGATGGGCCTCGTAGTATTGACCTTCGGAGATTCTATAGAAGTATGTTCGGTAAGCATGGTGGAAACGTTGATGATTAGGTGAGATGCGTGGTATGTTTTACGGAGCAGAGAGATACGAGAGGAAGAGAGGATGGGGAACACCGTACCTTTCTTGTTGTCGCGCAATAGTCTTCTGGATTTTTGACGTTTTAGAAGCCATCGTCATGAATTCATTCGCTGCCCTTTGCTCATGAGGCTTTCGTCAAGTTGATGAATGCTCCAACTCGACTTGCAGAATGACGGTGAAGCCTTGGCGGCAATAGCAAGTTCTGGACCGGCACGCTCTGAGCACAAGGTGTCCGCAAAATACGATCGCCGATAATATTGAGCAACAACTTTTCAAATTTCATTCGAAACATTGTTCCGACTAATCTATATACAAGGCTTCAGGGCCATACTATGTCCATTCATTTTCAGTGTAATGCATAACAGCTTCCCTTTGTGCCATTGAATGCGACTGTAATCCAAGTCATGCTTCGTAAGATCGTTTACCCAGCTATCAAGCACACACGAAAGCTAGCGCAGCACCGACTGCTAATGCTAGACCACAGTAAGAAACATGCGTCAAGATTGCGCCATTTTTACCAGTCGAGGCTGGTCCAAGAGACCCAACACCTGTCCCCGAGACAGCCGCGATTCTAGCACCTCCAGTCTGAGATGCTTGCGCCTGAATGGCGCTGACGACAGGCGTGGCGTCTGGGACGCTGGCGGTGCCAGTGCCGATCTCCAAAACGTGAGAGTCGGTTGCATTGGAGTTTGTCTGTGCGAGGGAGATCTCATTGTTCGCCAGATCGTACACAACGTAAGCACTCCGAAGGAAGGTATCACCTAGGACGGCAGTTGACCCCTCGGATGGTGCAATGCCGAATATGCACTGTTCAATGCCATTGCCAAAATTGGACGAGCTCCCACTGTCCTGAGGATCGGGATTCTGTCTGGCCGTCGAGTCCGACGTGTCGCCGTTGATGATGAGCTCACTGATCGGCACTGAAATGGTAGGCGTGGTGAAAGTGAAGTCTAAAGTGATTTCCTCATTGGCGAGACTGCAGCTGGCATAAGCGGCCGCTTCCCTGCTATTGTACTCAACGTGCAGCGCATCGTATATGGCGCTAGTCAGTTCATTGGGAAGATACGTCAAGCTGCTTCCACTGTCTAAGATGACTGTAGTCGGTAAGTTCACTGTCATGCTTGTATTCTTGCCCTGAATGCTGAGACTCATCGAACTCAAAGTGATAATGAATTCTGCGTAGTCATTAAACACCTTTTGAATGGGTAGTGTTTGCAGCTGACCATGGTATTTGTCAGTATCCACGCCACCAAAAAGGATCGTCCCGGTGCTTGCTTCAAGATCGTCTAGCCACAGAGAGTAAGCGTTTGAGTGAATCAATCCTCCGTCTACCATAGCCTGAGGAACGTTTGAGTAGCCTCTCCGGCCTGCGCGGTCGACCTGTGCTTCGTCCGCGGTGTAACCGATGCCCAGGATGCCCTCTGGTGACGTAGACTGGTATCCAATTCCGAATTGTAAACTCTTTAGAGCCTTGCCGCCAATACTGAGTGTATCTGTAGCATAATCCCCCGACGCTCCCGAACCGTCAATGTACGAAACATTGAAAGCACTGGAAACGAACTTGGAGGTGCTCGAGGAATTCGCGTCATATGTCCCCGAGGCGAAGCAAGGATCGCCTTTAGACGAGCATATCTGTGATGATTGTGCGTTGGCCCATAGGTCACTGCTGCCGGTATCGATGTGTAACCTGAGATACTGAGCAGGCGTTCCTAGGCTGACGTTGGCAAAGTAGAGGGTCTCCCCGTTATCGAGTGCCTGTGTAATAGTTTGTCTGCGGCGTATTGCATCCCGCCTCGCCGGGTTCTGGACGGCTTTCCTGCGGGTTTGAAGATCGACCACATTAGTGGCATCTCTCTGGACGAGGTGGAGGGCTGGACTGGCGGTGAAGAGGCCTGCTGCCAGAGCAAATGCCGTCATCGCTTTCATGACTCAGGCTGTGTATTAGATTTTGGTCTTGGGTTTCAAGCAAAATATGGGACTCTTTCTCAGTAATTTATGTGACGAGATGATGCTCAATGAGGCGGAGCTCTGAGAGGGCAAAAGGATATGAGAAATGGAAGGGACATAAGAGAGAGATATAAGTTGAAAAGCTTGTTATATGAAGTAGAGAGGCTTTGGTATTATACCAGAGCTGACGCGGCGAATCTTCATGGAAGGAAAAGATCCGAAAGAACGGAAGCTATGACACTGCATGGTGCTAAGCCTTAGATACCGAGATTGTACTACACACTCGATGACTGCACCTTACTCTAGGACTCGATCCTCCTTTAGTTCTTACCAAACCTTTGTGCCGGAGGGTCCTATTGCTTTGGGATTCGTAGGGAGCTGACGTACCCCAACGGCAGCGCCATGCCGAGTCGGGGATAGGAAGATCCAGAGCAGTTGACATGTACGTGGCTGTGGTTTTGCTATGGTAGCTACCAATGAAATCATAAATTGCTGAAGAGGACATGACGCCTGTTTCGAAGCAAGGCAAATCTCACATAACGAGATACTTAGTAGAAGGTGGAAGCCTGAGACGTGTTTCGCACTGGCGGGTATATGCTTGGCAGCTGTTCGCGTCATATCAAATCGATCTGGTTGTATCAAATGAGGCACTGCCGATACTGCGTGAGTGAGCTGTGAGGGGGATTTTTGCACGTGGAATCGTAGGAGGATCCCTAAGTGTAGTTGATGGATTCTCAAGGTCTTGGATAGTGGTCGTCGATGGATGCTCTTAGATGACTGTTCGGAAAAGGTAGCCTCGCCGCAGTCACGACAAAACTGTACCATGTACGTAGGACCCCAGCGCGATAGTGCTATCTGACTAGAGCAATAATACGGCTCTAGAGTGGTTGTAGCCTGATACTTGAAGGATGTTAAAGGCTGTGGAAGTCTTAGCAGGTACTTTAGTAACAGTGCCTTGATGCCAAGCACTGAAAGCCCCACCAAGCGGGAAGTAGATAGCGCGTCCGAGCAGCGCGTAACATCGTGCCGGAAAATAGAACTGATTTTCGACATCTTTGATGAAAATTTAAGCCAGTCAGGATGGCAAAGGCAGAGTCATCGAAAGCTGCTGCCAACAACGGTATCAAGCCCAATATCAATGGCTCTGCTGCTGCTGCACATGACCTCCCCTGGTATGCTTCCTCAACCAATGCCGACCGCCCTCAAGCTCACATTTTCTCCGCAGGGTCGAGAAATATAGACCATATTACCTCGATGACATAGTCGGCAACACCGAGACGATTGAACGTCTCAAAATCATTGCTAAGGATGGCAACATGCCGCACGTTATCATATCCGGCATGCCAGGCATTGGGAAAACCACCTCTATCCTGTGCCTAGCCAGACAGCTCCTGGGCGATGCATACAAAGAGGCGGTGCTAGAATTGAACGCCAGCGATGAGCGAGGTATCGACGTTGTTCGCAATCGTATCAAAGGCTTCGCCCAGAAGAAAGTCACCCTCCCGCCCGGCCGGCAAAAGCTGGTGATACTGGATGAAGCAGACAGCATGACGTCCGGTGCGCAGCAGGCCCTGCGAAGAACCATGGAAATCTACTCCTCGACCACCCGTTTTGCTTTCGCCTGTAACGCTTCGAACAAGATCATCGAACCTCTCCAATCGCGTTGCGCTATACTTCGCTACGCCCGTCTCACAGACCAGCAGATCGTGTCGAGACTCATGCAGGTATGTGAAGCTGAGAAGGTGGAATTTTCGGATGATGGTATCGCTGCTCTTGTCTTCAGCGCTGAGGGCGATATGCGTCAAGCGATCAATAACCTGCAATCTACGTTTGTAGGTTTCGGTTTCGTATCCGGCGAAAATGTTTTCCGAGTTGTGGACGCGCCGCATCCAATCAAAGTGCAGGCGGTGATCAAGGCATGCTGGGAAACGAAAATCGAACAAGCCGTAGAAGGGCTGACCGAACTATGGGATCTGGGATACTCGAGTCACGACATTGTCAGCAGTATGTTCCGAGTCACGAAGACAATGCCCGGACTGAGTGAGCATGCACGATTGGAATTCATTAGGGAGATCGGATTTTGCCACATGAGAGTTTTGGAGGGCATGCAGACGCTAGTGCAGTTGTGGGGTTGCGTGGCGAAGCTTTGTAGGATCAATATGAAGCCCGGGCTGTTCGTGCCGCCATGAGTGACACGCAAGCTGGGAATCTGTATGTCCAAATGGAAGCAAGGCGTTGGTGGATTTAGTTAAATGGGATGGCGGGATATGAGCCGCGCAAATATGCAAAGATCGCTGCAGATTCACAGTTTTTACCAAGCATCAGCACTGCGTCTAGCCATGTCGATATCTCCATTGCTGATAACGATCCTCGAATGGTCTACGTGCATACGTTGACGATCAATCATTGTCTTAGCCACTCCCAATTTTCACCAGGGCCCCATCTGACTTCGTCAAAATCCATAAACCCTTCCACCACGTCACAGCCCCTGCAACCAAGACGAAATAATACGTCACAGTCCACCTCACTCCCAAACCTTTTCGCTGCTCATCTTCCCTATCTTCGTCCTCCTTTCCTCGCATTGGGCCCCCTACAATCCCACCCTCAATAGTCACTCCACCTACTCGCCCCCACACCCTTGGCAGGCCCATCCAATTACAAAATGAATGAACCAGGATCACTCCCCAGAGACTGCCAGTTCTCAAGAACAGAAAGGTAGCATACCATCCAAAGACGGTTGTGTACCCAAACTGCAACAGACTCCTCAGCAATGCAGGCAGCATTGGTGTGAACGGATGGGTGAGCTTGTATTCATAGAAGTGGTGAGCGTGTGCTATGCCGAAGTACAAGGGTGTAGCGAAGACGAGGGTGGTCGGAGACGGCGATGGAAGGATCAATAGATGCAAGGGAAGTAGAAGCGAACGAAAGAGGACTTCTTCGGTGATGGGGCCAGCGACGAAATTACGCCAGCCGATCCAGCTACTGAGAGTCTCATGTATCTCGCGGCCGCTGATCCATTCTCGCCAGCCGGAGTCGACGATGGCTCTTTCGGACAGTGGACCAGCAAAGAGAAGTGCGGTGAGGAGCGAGACCCTTGCTATGCTGAGCAGAGAGATTGGGTACCATCCTAGTTGGTGTAGGAGTGACCAGGGATCGAGATGGCCGCGTGTCGAGAGGATGTAGATGGTAAGAACGGAGCATATGGCGACTGATGCGCTGACGAAGCGGATGCGGGCGCGGATTACAGAGGGAGCATCGCGGCTGAGAGTGGGTGATGGCCGCGTTGTTGGAGAGAGGTAGAAGGGGAGGACGTAGAAAAGTGTGAAGGCGATCTGTTATCACGATGAATAAGATGAGCCAGAGTTTGAACGTATTGCGACACAGGGCGTAGCTAGCTACAGGAGGAAACATCTCCAATAGGAGGAAAGCACGAGAGCGAGCATGGACATTTCTTGCAACTTCTCAGACCAGTCCTTTCTCACAATAGTATAGCTGGCTATTATCACCCTTCATACAGGACACTGTAGAGACAAAGAAGATGAAGTTGATGTTTTGAAGCAACAACTACTTACAGAGAGGGCAGCAGCAGCATTGGCTGAGAGCATAGGGGCTTCCACCTTCTCTAGTGCCTCGAATCAGTCTCATGTCTCAGTATCCAGAGCGAGCCGATCAATACCTGGGGCTGCAAGATAGCTTGACAGTCGATCATAGAGAGCTGTGGGCGCCATGAGGCGCTGACTACTGGGGAGCTCGCCTTGTCATGCCTAGATATGGTATGTCCCATCCAAAATCACTCCTTTGCGCGACAGACAGTTGCATCAAGGTGGTGCTGTTTCAAAAGCAGCGCCTGCATCTTCCGTTATCGAGGCTTGGCGGAGGTTCACTGGTCGTAGGTGCTCCGACTGCTCTGTGGCGTGTGCTGTCAGAACTAGAAGCACGGGCTGCCGTTGCGCTAGGCCCGAACTGAGCTGGGCAATTTCAACTTCGCGCTCCAGTAATAGAAACACTTAACGCGTCCTCGGGCGCTACGATAGCGGTGATTTGTGGGACCCTATCGATAAGACTGCTGCTGGGAGATTTGAAGTATTCAACGCGGGCGAAACCTGGTGCTCATGGGCCCAATGTTCGAGGCCGAATTGCTTCCTTTTCTTATTGAATCTCTTTCCTACAGCTGGTCTGGTTTTCCATTTCGAAATTACTCACGGAACGGTGCAAGAACAGGACACTGACCTTCCGGTTCTTCCAAAACTGGTACCTGACGCTAGCGTCCGCCCCCACCCCCTAAAGCCCGGGAAGCCTCACTTCAAAATCCTTCCTTCCAAAACTTCATCACTGTCTTCACGAGCGTACTCTTTCTGTTCTTTATACCCATAATGCATGTCAATTGACCTTCGAAACACTCTTTAAATTGTCTCCTTTATACGTATACTTTATTCTTTATTACCGTCACTCCTTCTATTCTCCTTCTCTCCAGCGTCGAGGCCTCACACCCTCTTTTCAGCTACCTTACCGGCTATTGTGTACTCATTGTACGGAACTACACCAACATACGACCACCATTTAAGCACACGAATTGACGATCAGAACGCCAACATTATGCAATCTGCCTTCCACAATGCCCTCTCCACAGCGTCCGCCCAGGGGCTCTCCGCCCAGACGGGCAGCACTCCACGAGAGAACCGACTCACACACCAACGAAAGATCTCTACGCATGGTTGGAGATCCTCAAGCAACAATTTACGGCACGCCCTACCCCACCAAGCCATCACAGATACTCTCGCCTAAGGGGTACGCAGGATCGACGGTTGGGGCTGAGCTTGGTGTTTCGAATGGCAGACATGTACCAGGTGAAACAAGAGAGCACATTGGGAGTTACGAGAGCTTGCCACACTCACAAGGCCGCAAAAGAAGCCCGGGCACCATATATGTTGATGATGCTTCATCCACGCCCCAATCTTCCACTGATGCCTCTTCCCATACTCCTCAAACGGCTACGCCGAGCATGGACACAAGCACTAGTTGCCTTGCGATAGACCCGCCGGCTGAGGAGGGTGACAGTATGTCGGACGACATTGTACAGCTTCCCAGCGTCCCTTCCAGATCAGAGCTCTCTGGATCATACCCACCGAATACATCTGTTCCTTTGGGACGTCAGCCAGTGCAAGCGAAAGACTCGGAATCATCACTCTCTTCCTCAAATTCCACTGGTACTATGATTGTCACAAAGAATCGAGATGGTAAAAAACGTGCTTCGTATTCGGCTTTCCCAAATGTGGCACGCCCAAGCTCCTCGAGATCTACTCTAGCTCAATATACGCCACAAAAGTCGGTCGCTACAGATATGACTGGACCTGAGTTCCCTATTTCACCTATATCTCCAAGTTCTCCTGTTTTCATGTCGTTCGAGACACCAACAGAACGTCGCACTTCCTCCTCTCCTGTCCACGGAAACCTACAAGCTGCCAGCCAAAGTTCAGTGAATCTTCAGTACCCTGTGATAAGACCACCAAGTGCATCAGCATCATGGGTGGAACCTCCAGCCTCCACTCCGGAGCGACCTCAAAGGACGCTGGAATGCGATCAAGGTCGCTGGAATCCTCATCTTTCTACGGTACAATCAGAAGGGACTGGATCCCTGTTAGAGGGAAGAAGCAGTCAAAGCATTTCACTCCCAGGCTCGAATCGTGTGAGCAAGTCTTCATCTATGGCATTGAATGGAAGAGGAAGCTCAGAAGTGCCTCCGTTATTGAGCCCGCCCCCATCAGGAGAGAATCCGAATGTTCTTCCCCTATCAAGTCCGCCTCCAATCCGACACAGAGACCTTACTGGCTCCACTATTCGCATTGTAAATGAGCAAGAGGACCATGTACCGGCTCTGCAGCCGATACCTGGCTCCAGAGATTCAGCAACTCCAGGCGTTGCTCCTGCCCCTGGAGGACATCGGAACAGTGTAATCACAAAGCGTGGCTCCAATAGGAGCTTCTTTCATGACAGTATTCCAGCGTGGGCAAAGTACGTATATCTTTCAAATTTACTATGCAATGCCAACTAATGCGGATTCATCAGAGCCTACTATGCTCGCCCTCAATCTTCGTCGTCACTTCCGAAGAGCGGCCATGGCAGCCGCCCTTCCACGTCCACGGACAATATCTCGCTGAACGTGTTCCGCCCACGGACTCGCAATAATCGTGAAGCATACGAACAGCAAAGACGAAGCTCCCTTGCAATTCGGCCAGTACGAGCCGAGGTATTTGATCTCGCTGAAATTAGAGGGCCACCAAGGCGCAAGATATCTCCGAATTTGTCGCCGCACCTATGGCACGATAGGACCTCACTTGGAAGGAGGCGGACTATCTTCCAGGCTCCGAGCATAGACAGGCAGGCCGAAGGAAAGGCGCCAAGCAAGGGGAACGCTCAGATTGCACTCTTTGTCATTGGTTTTATCTTCCCATTCGGATGGTTCATTGCTTCCTTCCTCCCTCTTCCCCCAAGGCCGGAAACCAGCAGCGTCAAAGGCAAGAACAATCCAAACCGGACGCCATTAGCGGAAGATCTTGAAAAGCAATTGGGTCCCGTTGACGAAGCACGCTACGAAAATGCGAGATGGTGGCGCAACATTAACCGCATCATGTCTCTCGTAGGGATAGTGATTGTTGTTGCCGTTGTAAGTAGTCCAAGACATGCTGCATGGTATTGAGACTGACCGGACTTCAAGGTTGCTATCGCTGCCGTTTCTGCCAGATAAGCACACCAAAAAGGCCCACAGATTACCAATTTACGAATTCTATCACAAGGAATGACCATTTACGCTATTTGAGATTTTCGATTTGCTTAACCAAATAATATTTTCCTTTCTGCTCATAATGATGACGAGAATGCATGTATAAGTACCACTCTATCGAGGTGCAGGACGTTTATATAACGCCATGAGCGAGCATGTGGATACGGTCAATACCCTTGCACAAAACCGGTTGTTTTTCATTTCTCGGCGATGACTGATTACGGTTCAGCGATATGATGTATGTAACTTCTACTTTAATTTTTTTTACGAGAATAAGATACTCTTCATTTCTCCAAAGGACCGCTTCCGCCCATAATGTACAGAGTTTGCAAGCGTTCCATCGTCTCCAGTCGAGAAAACGCGGCCTCAAGAGCAAGGGTGCTAGGAAGGGCCGTCTTGACATGAGAGAACATGTGAAATGATTTGGAGAAGGGCGCAAACGCGACGTCATTGGTATCTTTCATGACTGCAATTTCGGCAAGACCGAGTGTCACAATGTGCACGGAAATACGTTGGGTACCAGTAAACTACAACCTTAACTTTGAGTCATTGTTCCACATGCTCGGTGCACTATATTTTCTTCCCAAGCCTGTTCTCCACAGTAGCTTTCATCTCGCCACCAGTAGGCATCTTCACGCTTTGGCCTCGTCTCCGCCTCGCCTCCACTTCCTCCATAATCTCATGAACGGCTTCGTCGACGTCTCCGGCAGGATCACTCGGCATTCCCAGAAGCGGGTGCTCCCTGGCTTCTTTCGGCGGCTGCTGTGCGTAATGGTTTCTCCTCTTCAGCTGCTGAACGAGCCATGGTTTGGCAGGAGAGGCGAAGAAAGCTACGGATGCGGCGGTTCCCAGGACTGCGTAGAAGTAGACTCGAGCCCAGACGAGGAGAGATGAGGGGAGGCTGAGAAGGACGAACGGTGCTGTGGTGAAGCAGAAAGCGGTTTGGGTCACGAGGTAGGAGAAGATGTCGTAATAGATTTTGTACTGGGTGGGACGCTGGCCGTCCGGTGTTAGGAAAAAGGGACGGACGTGACGACGGAAGTCTAAGGTTCAATTTAGCCCGGGCCAGATTTTGTAGATGCGAGAAGTACTTACTTTTGGCGACGGTTTGCAGGAAGGCTGCCAGAACAAACGACAGATAGTATCCTGGGTAGAATCCGTGCCAGAAAGCGCTGGTAGCAAAAGTCGCCAAACTTGCTCGGAAGCCAGGCTTCTTCCCTTGTGGCGTTACTCTTAGGTACATATAATTTCGGAGCCAGTTGTTGGTATTCATGTTCCAATTTTCCAAATAGGCACGAGAATTCTGCGCGGATTCAATCCCCCAAGGATTCACATTCTGCAAGCGATTCCAGTCTACCTTTCCCGTCTTGACATTGACTCCTTTGTAACCCATCCCTGAAAGAATGCAAGCCCCCTCGGTAAGATGCCATACACCGTAGTACTTCATCCGCGTTACAAATCCCAGCATTTCCAAAAGCCAAACTCGTCTCAGAAAGCCGTATTTCATATATTGATCCCCGAGTACGAGCTCGGCATTATACCATTCAGAGAATTTTAGGAACAATAATATCCATAGCAGTCCAATCACTGCTTTGATGGTGGCTGGAGTATGACTCTGAGGGATCTTTCGCTTCTTGCGAGTCTTGGGCGCAGAAGCGGGATCAGTGCCTGGTGGAAGCTCGAACATGGTAGTCTCAAGCCAACGACGATAGTCGACAAAGTCGAAAGCCGGACCTGCAAACAGGGAGGGAAAGAATAGGACATAACCGACATAATCAAGAAGACTTGGGATTTGAGTCAGAGCCCTTTCCCGTTGGAAATCGGCAAGATCTTTTTGTGGCAGACGGCCATCCTGCACATTCCAGCAGAAGGCTGTAAGTTTCATGATCAGGACCATTTGTACCCCCGTTATGTCAACTTTGTCAGGCCTGCTGATAAATTGCCGATGGATGTGGTTGACCGACATATGGCCCATGAGGAAGACGAAACCTATCCATGGCATGAAAGGTCCATCAACATAGTTGGCAATGAGATATGCCCCAGCAGAGCTGATGAAGATTGTCCGGAGTCCAGTCCAAAGATCGAAGAGGCCGACAAGATAGAATAGGGAGACTCTAGGCTTGGGTCAGAGACGTTACGGCAAGGGATCGATCATGTTGGTGTACGCTATAATGAACAAATTCTTCCGATAGGGTTTGGCATCCGGTATACGCTTCAGGACTCCGGCGAGCGGGTAGGACAGGAGAAAAGAGGTGATGAGCTTCACTGCTCTCGGTCAGCACAAATTCGAGGATTAAATTGATTGGCGCCTTACGTTCGTCGACCGACGCTCCAGTAAGAGAGGCGGCATATTGAAAAGCTATACTCACTTTAGCTATATTGAGCTATGGGAGCTTGAATCAATTCATAGCTCACCGAGATCTATGTACGGCAGCATCTTGTTTCGAGATAAAGAAGCTCCAACGAGCGTAACAACAGCTACTCCACTGATGGACCCCAGAGATCCTAATACTCTGGGTGGATGGTCATGAAGATTTTCATGATGTTGAATTCAACAGTTGGGAACCCCAACTAGAAACGCTTGGCAATTGAAGGGGACTAAGGTAAGGTAAAATAAGATCTGCCCCCAGACTCGGGGCCCTGCCGCTCTAGCGAGGGATCTAGCATATCTTACGATACGGCTAAGGAATCTTACATAGTAATGAGGTTTGACACCAAAACAACCATCCGTGAGCCAGCTCCAGGTCACAGGCAACACAAGCAAGCACTGCGGTCTATCCAAATTACGACAACACGTTGCAATAGGAGCTTTCTTCCTATGATCGCTGTGAGAATGGAAGTGCTTTCTCCAAGGCGTCATCAATTGATGTCGAGTCATTTTGGTGCTTGAATCCCTGACTTGGCTAGGGAGAGGCCCTCGGGCCGAGGGTCGGTAACAAAAGTCGTTGCCGACATTTTCCCGGAATTAGGGTAGAAAGACGGGCCCACCCAATTGCTCCTGCAAGACCCTGCCAAGATTTAGGGCTGAGGGTCTAACCCTAAAGATATAAGTACTGCAATCACTTCACATCGGCGACTATGGTTTATAATACGAATTATATAAGACTAAGTTGAAGCGTAGTATATATACATATTATAGCCTTTTGATTGGTAGGAGACGGGCGTTGTGCGTAAAAGATATGTCAGTGAACATGTCTTACCCAATATAAAAGACTGCTAAGCAACGTCTAGCGAAATTGGCCTATAGGCCTGCAGGTTTGGGCCTATCCCAAGCCAAGTTACTTGAATACTCCTCCGCCAAACATCATGATTGTGCAACTGTTACTATGTCTTACTCTAGCCTATCTCACCTGGAGTCTTGCTGCGATGGAGGTCAATTACCGCCGTGCCTCCTCTATGGGGATCCCTTTGGTCCGAATACCTGTTGATCCTCTCAATATAACCTGGATCTTGCTGGAGCCAACGCTTTGGCGTTTGCTGGATTACCTCCCAATTGATTGGGGCACTTTTGGTCAATATTCTCGTAGAGGATGGCACTTCCATGACAAGGCGAAGTCGCACCTAAGATATGGCCCAGCCTGGGCTCTTGTGAGCCCTCGTGACATTTACGTCTACGTTGCTGACCCTGATGCAATTCACGACATTTTCATTCGTAGAGGTGACTTCGAACGTCCCAGCAAGATGTACAGTAAGTGAATTCAGGATCATCGTAAGACTCACCTGATTCGGCAATAGAATTGCTCGAAGTTTATGGACCTTGTATTTCTACAGCTAGCTGGACAGACTGGCTGCGCCATAGGAAGGTCCTTGCCGCGCCTTTCAATGAAAGCATCATGAGTTTCGTCTGGAAAGAGTCCTTGAAACAGACAAGAGAAATGCTACAGTCGTGGTTATTGACACAAAGTCTGGGATATCAAGTGTTGCCAAAGACACACGGACACTTTCACTCAATGTACTCGCAGCAACTGGATTTAGCCGGTCATATGAATTTCGCAGCTCTAGCCTTAAAGAAATTGATAAAGCAAGTACTTATCGGGATGCATTACAAACTGTGTTGGATAACGCCATACTCCTGATGCTCGTGCCTCCTTGGCTATTACGGCTTCCAGTGATGCCACGATCGTGGGCACGCCTGGGAAAAGCCGCCGCTGAGTTCAAACAGTACATGGTTCACATGTTGGATGAGGAGACATCTCTGATGAACCGTGGCGAGAAGGGTACAGGGAGCTTGATGACATCTTTTGTGCGGGCATTGGGGACCCATCAAAAAGAAGAGGCGACTGCGAAAAGTAATGAGGATCAACAGTCCAAAGGTCTCACAGTCGACGAGATCTTCGGCAACATTTTCGTCATCAATTTCGCCGGGCACGACACCACTGCAAATACTTTGGCCTTCAGTATGCTACTACTGGCAGCAAACCCTGAAGTTCAAGACTGGGTTGGTGAAGAAGTAAGAGAAGTTACCGTGAATGATCGCAGCGAAAATTGGGACTACGCCCAAGTCTTTCCGGATCTCAAGAGATGCCGTGCAGTACTGGTATATATCTCCTACCTCGAATTCCCAATCCAATACCAAAGAAATAACTCCATGTACAGCTTGAAACTCTTCGCGTCTATCCACCCATCTTAGCACTTCCTAAATGGACCAATCAGCATTCACAGACACTCCGAATTGGCGACAGAATAATTACCATCCCACCACACACAGGCGTCATGCCCAGTCTACTCACTGTCCAAACGCATCCCAAATACTGGCATGATCCTCTGCACTGGCAACCCTCGCGATGGATCTCCCACTCTATCGCCTCAATGGCTGAGCATTACGAGAAGACTGACCTGAGCACGCGACTGCGTCAGGAAACACTCGTTGCTCACAAGCAGAGTACCTATTTCCCCTGGTCAGACGGTCCACAGAATTGCCCTGGAGCCAAGTTCGCCCAGGTCGAGTTCGTCGCTGTTCTGGCGTGCCTTCTTCACGATCATCGCATCGAAATTGTCCAGAAGCCCGGGGAGAGCGCGGAGATGGCCGCGAAGAGAGCTTTGACTACAACGGAGGACTGTGATATGGAGTTGTTGTTGAGGATGCGTGATGCGGATAAGGTTCATCTGAAGTGTAGGCGAGTATGAGCAATGAGCATGACGGTTTGTGCTATCTTCAGAGATAGAACATGGGGCACATTTTCGTGTACGGAACCGGTTCGAAGTATGTTTCTCAATAGGAAAATGTCAATTGTATGTATGATCGAAATCATGGGCATGATACCACCAGCAATCCTTTTAGGAAGACTGCAACCGTAAGGGGGATGCAATCAATGTCTGAAAAGATCAACTTTACCCGCCAACGTTTAATTGATTTGGCTTATATGTGCGAGGCCAAACTCGCATCACTCCCTTACAACTCTGCGAAAATGGCTACCATCCTGGCCTCTGAAGGCAAGGTGATTCCCTTGGATTGGGAGCAATTGGCCTTTGTGATACGGGGTGGACTGATATTTAGTGGATATTCATGAGTGTAAAAGATAATGAACGCATGCAGGATATGTGCATACATGCCAAGAGATCTGATGAGATACTGATCACGTGACCTGAATTTTGGAATCCGGGCTCACCAGTATCACAGTCTAGTTCCTTTGCAGCAAAAGAAGACAGAGATATTTCAATTTTTGTTTTGATTCAGACTATATTTAACGGTGCGCTCTATGGTACAATTACATAGGTAGTCTGCACATACGAGGGAACCCCTCGGACCCTTGGTACTGTTGTAGTGCATAGTAGTAAGAGCTCTTATCTATGTTGTAAGGGAAGTATTACAGCTACACCCCCTTTGCCTACATGCACACCCCCCATTTGCCTACATGTACACCTCCCCGCATTAGGTTTAGCTTCTTCCGCAATGGAAATAACGAGCGCGCACCCGATTAAGCTCCGGGGCTGACGCGGGCTATCACCCCAAGGCCCAATTGTCACCCCTAATAACAGCGCATGGCCTATGGCCTAGGGGCTTACCCTTAGCGGGCGGCCAATGAACTCGGCTAAATTAGCTGATTCCGGTCGCTCCAGGGTATCGACTTCCTAGGGAGCCCACACCTAGAATTTAGGGGGTACAGTGCTCCCTTAGCAGGCCCCGGGGCCCGGGTAGGACGCATTACGCCAGGGGCAGACCCTGAGCCAATCAGGCTAAGTGCACGGGTATTTTCATTTACGGACGACACTAAACCCAGTGCGGGGGGGTGTACATGTAGGCAAAGGGGGTGTAGCTGTAATACCTCCCTTATCTAATCTACCCGTGCCCTAGCCCTGGAGGCATAGATCTAGCTTCTATTAGTACTGTAGTAATTTACCTCTTTACGTAGTAACCAGAACGCTTATCTGGGCGCTGAAAGATCCTTAATGGTTCCCAACGAACATAGCCAGTCAGCAGCTCATCTACCTCCAAGAGGCCATACGCATCCAGGATCACCCTGACTTCCGCGACGGAAAGCTGCGTCTCTCGCAGTCAGCTTGGCAGCTTGGCATGGGAATCGTGCCAAGATCTCTCCCGCAGCTCTCCTCGCGGCGAGACATCCCTGAGGAGATGCTCTTGGTCTAATGTCAATCACAAATACTCGCAATCATGGATGTGGCATCGGCAGTCTCAGGCTACATCTCCAAGATGGTGTCCGCTGGGGATTCCGCTTTGGGGACTTCCTCTTCCAAGATGAAGATCCTCTTGCTCGACAGTGAGACAGTGCGAGTCTAAGATGACTAGAGTGCGAAGGTCTCTGGCTAATTGTCTGCCAGATCAACATCGTGTCAGCTGCGATAAACCAATCTGCTTTGCTCAATCATGAGGTTTACCTGGTAGAGTATGTGATCCTTGGCTTGGTGCAGAGGACTTTGCTGACCATTGTCAAAGTCGACTTGATAATACCTCTAGAGAAAAAATGCGCCATCTAAGGTGCATTTGCTTTGTTCGCCCTTCACCAGATACAATACAAC
>JAABUW010001636.1_pt1 | contig 36604 bp, 56 predicted proteins | sample 5560081 | NCBI WGS metagenome assembly JAABUW01 (sample SAMN10711882, study PRJNA513363) | rock metagenome | isolation source: Antarctica rocks | place: Antarctica: Victoria Land, Knobhead sud | reverse complement strand
GATCGCTTGTGACAGTGGGGAAAAGGCTGACAGCCGGGCCCTGGGCCGGGCATGGTCACGTAAGATGCAAGACTGCTGAGTCACTCGGTTGTCATGGTCATGAATGGCAATGTACCATGCCATCTTCAGCAGTGCAGATGTCCTGATCAGGACTTGTGGGCCCCCACTGTACAGGTACATGTAACAGTTTGTCAAGCAGCGCTGGTAGCAATTGTTGAGCAACATGGCATCTCCTAGTGGAGCCAATGTCTGTCCAACTGTTCAATCGGCTTCAAGCTCTTGGGCACAGTTGGTGACTTGAATCCCCTAGACCCCCAATGGCGATCCTGGACTCCACTCTGTGGGCTCCACTCTGCTCACCCAGTATTGCAAAGGGTAGAGTCAGACTGTAGACTCTAGAGGCCTGGCGTGCAAGCTATTTTGAGGGATCAGCTGTGCCTATGCAAGCTGACAAGGCATTCCTGCTGGTGGACTACGTATACAGCCAGCTAGTTGGGATTACTGTTGGCATGCCCCAGTTGCTGTTGAAGCATGATGTTATGCTGATCCTCCTCATGTGGGACGCTCCCATGAGAGTTAACAACTGTCACGTCCGTCCGTTCAGCCGGTCTAAGCTGGTGAGCCTCAGAGGTTCCTTTCTCAGATGCCCCTCGGTCTAGCTCTGCCTTGGGTGAATGGCTGAAGAGGCATCTGCATGATGCAGAGCTGTATGCTGGTGGAATCATTCATGGTTTCAGGCCAGGACATCATCAGAACATGGTCTCTCTAGGCATGGACAAGCTGAGGCCTTGCATGAGACGAGCAAAACGCGGAGCAGTGTCATTGATATTAATGACGTGTTTAACCCGGGTACATGACAATTCTGGCACATCTAGTGGTTTGGCTGAAGATGTACTCCTCAGGCGTAACAATCCGCACGGAATTCTGAATTTTAAGCTTGTTAAGTCTAAGATCATCCAGGAGCAAAGTCGTTAGCACCTGTTTGCAGCGGATAAGCACCGTCTGCCTCTGTTTGGGACTCGTCCGGCGCCGACAAACGCTTCTGTAAAGTCGCCGCGGTCTGCTGAGCATTCCATTGCCCTCATGATCGCTGCATCTCGCTATGGCACAAGGACGCTCTTGTGCCCCTGCCACAAACCCGTGCTCTCCTTCAAAACGTCAGCACTGCGTCCACCATGGCGCGTCATCACCAGTACGTATCGTCTTGCTGTGATAACAGTCAGCACAATTTGCGGTTGTAGATCACAAAGGCATTCATGGTGCATGGAAAGTGCATGGGAGGTGCATGTCACTCTGTGTGGCTGATGTTCCCTCAGCATAGATAATTCCACAAGCTGCAGGTCACTGACTGACGTGGTGGTGCGACAGGGGTCCAAAATGCAGCATCGGTAGGTACTGCATCTGAGGCTTCGACTCCCAGCAATGGAGGCGGTGCTGTTTGGACAGACTCTCCTGAGCCTGTCAGGCTACCGGGCAAGGATCCCTCCCCAGGACAGTTGCCAATTCCAGATTCACCTTTGCTTCCTCCTGCCGGCATTCTGGCAAAGGTACAGCCACAACCTTAGCCTTGTCCACCCCACAGTGATGCAAATTTTGATTTGCCAAATGCCACATCTATCGATGCAAACCTATTGTTGCAAGCAAACTTTATGTGCGTGTGTGCTGAGATGTAGAGCGCCAAGCTGCAGAAGCATAAGGATCAACACGCCACTAGCTTGCTTTGCAATTGCACGCCTCTAGAAAAAGACCTAAACTGAAAGACATGTTTAGGCTTTTACTAGGTTATGTCTCCATGGAAACTAGGTTTTCACCAAGTTGAGCCTCAATTCAGATAATTCTGTCATTGCAGGCTGTTGAGATGGGCGCAGCCAAGGCAACACTGCCACCCATGAAATGCTTCATAATGGCTGTCATGGGGGGCATTTTCATCGCATTTGGAGGTGCCCTAGCAGTGTCAGTGGGGCCAAACTGCCCTGAGTTGGCTGCCAGCAACCCTGGACTCGTCAAAATTCTGTCAGGCAAGTCTCCACTGTCCCTTCCAATGTCATGGCATCTATTTTCAAACAAGGGCGTCTATTTTCAAACACCGGCATCTATTTTCACACAAGGGGCATCCAACCTCTTGACACGTAGCAAGATGAGCTGTCTGCTACCGCTCATCCCTCACTGCCTTTACATGTCTCCTACACCGCAGCTGCTGTGATTTGTGTCTCTATGCATTTCAAAGTTGCAAGCAACCCTCCTCTGTTGCACTGGCCTTGGTCATCCCGCACTGACCTTGTTGTACTAGGAATCTGCGCAGTGGATGACTGTTGATCGAGAGACAAGACTTGTCCTGCACGTACCTATCTCATCATGAGCTGGAAAGCAAAAATATTATTACTATTACTATCATTATCATTATCATTATCATTATCATTATCATTATCATTATCATTATCATTATCATTATCATTATCATTATCATTATCATCATTATCCATCATTATCATCATCATCATTATTATTATTATTATTATTATTATTATTATTATTATTATTACTATTATTATTATTATTGTTATTATTGGCCTGCCTGATCTAGTGCACAGCCTTGTCAATTTGCAAACACAACGTCAGGTATGACAGGCTCAAGTGGTATGCCTTTGGTCTGCTGTGCTTTGTGCTGATCACACACGCTGTGATGCCTTGCTTGTGCTGATCACACACGCTGTGATGCCTTGCCGCAGGCTCTATCAGTCTTCCCTTTGGTCTGCTATGTGTTGACGACGTCAGCTGTGATGTACTGCACGCTTGAATGGTCTACCTTTACCTTTGCTGCTGCTGTGTCCTGATGACATAAGCTGTGATGCAATACTGCAGGCTTCCACGTTCTGTCTTTTGATAGCTGCTGCTGTGTACTGATGACATGAGCTGTGATGCTATACTGCAGGCTTCAACGCTCTGTCTTTTGATAGCTGCTGCCAAGTGTTGATGACATCAGCTGTGATGCAATACTGCAGCCTTGAATTGCCTGCCTTGTGTGATGCTGCCAAGTGTTGACGACCACACATCGGGTTACTTCATAGAGGTACTGACTGCAGGCTTTGTCGGTCTTCCCTTTGGACTGCTGCTGGTCCTTGTTTGCGGAGCTGAGCTCTTCACCGGGAACGTTTGCCTCCTCTCCACAGCAGTACGACATCTTCTACATGCTTTTTCTCTTCATGTAGTTTATTTGATTGCTTATAAACTTCTTCTTGCAAATTCTGTTTGCGGAGCTGAGCTCTTCACTGGGAATGTTTGCCTCCTCTCCACAACAGTACGACATCCTTCTACATGCTTTTTCTCTTCATGTAGTTTATCTGATTCCTTATAAACTTCTTCTTGCGAATTCCGCGTTCTTTGTATTTATCCTAATGCGTTCTTCACTGGAAACTTTTGCCTCCTCTCCACAGCAGTATGACTCTGTCACCTCCCATACCCATTGACCACCTTGTGCCATTGAACAGCATTGATTCATCAGTCATGTTCTGCCCTGGCTTGGCATGTATGTTGTCATCCTGCCGCATTCATTCCAATTATCTTCAAGAGGTGAAGCAGACTGGGTTGGTCAGCAGCGCTGATTCAGTTACCAAATTTGGCTATAGCTGATTCTGACAGTTGCTGCTGACAGACCTGCTTGTGACACAGCCTGCTGTGCTGGCCTGCAACATGAGCATCTTACACCTGTACCGCCTTGCAATCATGCCAACAAAAGTATGTCGAAACGCCTTGCAATCTGACACAAAAAGGGGGGGCAATGATTTGCAAACTTTGAACAACACACCCCCTTCATGTCAATGTCCTGCTGTCTGCAGGTGTTCAATGGTAAGGCCACAGTGAAGCAGCTGGTCCAGAACTGGAGTATCAGCTATGTGGGTAACATGATTGGAGCGAGTATCATTATTGCCTTGATGTGTGGGGGGGCAGTCTTTCCATACCAGCCACCTGGCCTTCTCAAGATGGCCATACCTAAAGTCAGTCTCACCTTCAAGCAGGTGGGTTTAGCATCAATTGCTTACCAGCATCACTACACACACTCCCATCTAGAAAGGATGCTCACATCCATTTGCTGTTGGTGTCCACCCTCCCCCTTCCCTTCTCAAATTCATCTGTGTTTATCCTCCCCCTTCCCGCTCTCCAACTCATCTGTGCCAAAGATGGACCAATTTTTTGGATTGTGAAGCTGGCATGCATACATTTCAGTCATGCTCCAGACCTGCCATGTAGCTGTACCCAGGGTCGGCCTGCCTTTCCAGTCTGCCTCTCCAGTCTTCCTTCTCAGTCTGCCTTTCCAGTCTGCCTTCCCAGTCTGCCGTTCCAGTCAGACACAGGGCCACTTGAAGTTGTGTTGCAGACAGCCTGACTACATATGGACAGGTGTGCATGTCTTTTTGCAGAACCCCTGTCCTGGTTTGCAAGGGCGCTTGCAGTCACTATGGTTCGCTGCATGGAAACTGAAACAAACTCTATCATTCAGTGTGAAAATGTGTGTTTTGTTGCGGCTACTTGTGTTTACCGCACTCCGAGTCCATTTTTTCTGTTCCTGTGTAGGCATTCCTGAGAGGAGTGTTGGCCAACTGGTTTGTATGCCTTGCAACCTGGATGGCCATTGGAGCTAACAGTCTCGTCAGCAAGATTGCCGGCATCTACCTTACTATCTCTTCCTTTGTGGCAATTGGTCTGGAGCATTCTGTCGCCAACATGTTCATCATCCCGTTGGCCATGGCTGTTGGGGCTGACATCAGCGCCAGCACATATCTGCTGAAGAATCTGCTGCCAGTGACGCTGGGTAACATTGTTGGGGGTGCAATTGGGGTGGCTGCATTCTACTCCTATGTGTATGGCACCTTGGGCCAGAAGGCACAGGCAGCATGAGAGTTGAAGCAATGTACAACATGAGCATGAGAAGAACATGTCAGTTGGCAGGACTGGACAAGGGTGTGCATGTTTTGAGCCAAGATTCTTTGTTGCGTTTGTGCCGCGTGCCTCTGGCATGCTAGCCTCGTGCAAGCTGTATGATGCCAAGTGTGCATGTGTGCTGTCTTTGCAGCTATTTGTGCAATGTCTCAGGTCTGAAAGCCTCAATGGCATAACAATTTAAGTACAGATACAGAGCCATAACTGGTCGTTGTATGCACAACAGTCTACTGAATTGACATTTGTGTGCGAAAAGCTGTGCGATGATTGTTCATGTAGTAATGTGGAGTACACATGGTGAAGCTGTTCTTTGTGAAATCGACCTTGTACAGTCAGGCAACAAGACCTGTGACATGTCGCTCATGGCTGTGACCTCCAGTCACAACATAAGTGAATGGAGAAATTGCTGACATCAATCATGGTCCATTGAGCGCTGTGTTTGTAGCGCACTACACATGAATGACATCTTGCGCTCGTTGGACGGCAGAAGTGAGCTGTTCAGAAGTACTTATGTGTTCGATCCGTATAAACAAGTGATGCGAGCTGAGAACAGACAGCATTCATGTTCGCTAAGCAAGGAATTACATTAGTCTTGACCTGATGCGAAGACAAGTGACAAGTGATGGAGCATGGCAATTAAATACAAAAGGGAAAGTACAGCATGGTATATAAAAAGAGGAGACTGCATTAATAGATCCAAGCAGTTGGTAAGTAACTAACCTAGGTACTAGTGACACGAACTGCAAACCAGCGATCCTAAGCACAAAAGGCGTAGTCATGTCATGCAACTTTCAAAGTGTACTGAGTCACTCTCAAGCAAAGCATGCCTGGTAAGACAGACATGATACACAAATTTCAAACAAATAGCGCGACCATCTTGCAGTCATTGCTCAATGGCAAGCAAAGCAATGAAATTCACAGAGTATGAGCATGCAACCCCACAGCAGAGGCTTTGTAGAACACAGCGCAACTGCTACATTTCGAGCCTAGACAGCCACTCTGTCCATTTGCCACGGCAAAGAACTAGTATTGAGTGAACTCTCTTGGCAGAGCACAGAAGTGAATTTTTGTACTTCTGAAGTTCAGGCTGCCGGTGGTCTTCGAACACCATCCTGAGAGGTATCAAGTGTGCTTGGACTCAGCCAGCTACCTGGCCCTACAACAGGCATGGCCATGGACATCTGCATCTGAGCATTTTGCATGGCAGCAGTGAAGAGGTCATCTGGGGAGCTCTGTGAAGGCTGTTGCCCTGTCGGCTTGGCCCTGCCCCTCACTGACAGCTTACGCAGGTTACGCTGTAAGGATGGGTTCTTGGTGAGGGGAGCTGAGCCTGAGGAGAGGGCTTGAGATTGAGTCTCAGACTTGACTCGATTGCCTGGGCTGCCTCCAGAGTCTGCCTGCTGCTGACTGCTGCTGGACTGAGTCTCTACTGCTGGAGATGGGAAGCTTGGGAAGGCATCGTCAAGCAGATCATGGGAGAAGGCGTCCAGGGACAGTGCATTGTTCATGTGATCTTGCACATGTGTGTGTTGCTGCATCATCATGTCACCGTGTTGCAGTCCCTGGGGCTGCATGCCCTGGGGCTGCATACTTTGCATGGGTTGAGGCTGCATGCCTTGCGGCAGCATCCCAGCAGCCATGCCTTGGGCAATTGAAGTCTGCTGCTGTGGTAGGCCCATGTTGCTCTGTGTTGGCACTCCCATGTACTGTATTACTGGTGCTTGAGGTGCGTTGAAGTGGTTCACAGGAACACCTGCAAGCAAATATTGGGTCTGAATTTGCATGTTGCTATGGCATGGTTGACAGAGGCGCAAGTCTGACATGCTAGCATGTCAACCTCTATGTGTAGTAGCAGGAGTTTACTTCAGCAGAGCATTTAAGCGCACTGCAGCTGCATGACAGTGGCTGTTAGGCAATGAATCTAGTTGCCCCATGGCATTTTATGGTGGACAATCAGTGCCAGGCAGGCAGTGCTGTGCTGCACAGAATGCAACTGACCTGGTGCTACACCATATGCAGGCTGCATGTGACTCTGCTGCTGCTGCTGCTGCTGCTGCTGAGGCATCTGGGGGATCAGAGAGGGGCCTGCCCCTACAGCTTGTTGCTGGAAATATGCTTGCTGCAGCATAAGATCGGCTTTCTGCTTTTCTACTGTTCCCACCCGCTCCTGTATATCAGCGATCAGATCGGAACGACGTTGCCGCTGTTGCAGTATTGCGCAGTGTTGTCATGCATATGTCAGGACGAATCTAGCAAGCGGGCTCGCCTTTACCTCTAGAAACTTGTTGAGCTGCTTAAGTTGACCGTTCTCGGCCCTGAGCTGTGTGACGACGCGGATGGCATCAGCAACAATGCTGGTCTTGTCAGTCTTGACGTCCTTGCGAGGGTCCAAAGCCTTGGAGAGCTCAGCGAAGCTGCGGCACATGATGATGTTGAGCACAGTAAACATCGACAAGAGATCGTGTACGCGCTTGGAAATGCAAACGCTGTTCAGCATGTGCAGCTAATCCAGATACCGCTTTGCGGCTAAAGCAGCACCTGTCATTCAGTCTCTCGCGCCTGGCACGCTCCCGGCAAGCTTTGTTCCGAGCTGTGTCCATTTTCGCTTCCTTCTCGTCTGACCCTTTGCGCTTGAGTCCAACATCCAGGTCTACTAGCCCTCCACTGGTGCCGACTGCGTCTTCAGAGCCAAGCTGTGTCAGAAACATCTCTAATGACTCCTTCTCAGCAAGTTCCAGTTTCCTCTTTCTATTCATTTCTGCTGCTTGCACTTGCTGGACTGTCACAGGCAGTGCTTCTCGTGGGATCGGCTGTGACCCTACTTTTGAGGCTGACGCGTCAAAGCTCAACAAGTCATCGTACAGTCCATGGAATTGAGCAGCACAAGACAGGGCTTCATTTGGCCAGCTTGCGTCCATAAAACGGCAGAGTACACGGGTATGACCTATGAGCCAGGAGCTGGCCCTCACAGCAGACAATGCACAGAGCACACCTCCAAGAGACCACCTTTGTACCAGCTATTGTTGCTGAGGTTATCGCCTAGCGATTCATTGGGCGCGATGTCGGCGAAACCCTAGCCAGTACTTGGTGCAGAGAATACCGTCATGTGGGCTCCATGTGTAGCGTGCTGCACGTGTAAGCACGAGTCGTTCGGGCAGTTAGCACTGGGTATTAAATTTTGAAGGCCTTGTTGCTGGAGGCCTTTTGTACACGTGATGCTTACCTCACGTGCAGCACATTGCAAAATCTATTAGCAGTTGCAGTCACTGCCAGGCGTGATACATGGCGAACCTCAGACTTCAGATCATTGCTTGCAACCTAGGTGACAGTCTGGTTTCAGCTACCCCCAATAAGCTGTTTTAACAGCAGTATGCAAATCATTACCCTACAATTGGACATCTTGTAAGCATGGGGTGCTTGTGGGCCCCCATATTTCATATATGGGTATCCTACTAATGAACAATGGCTGCGTGCGAGAGCAAGCCTATGGGGCGTGGGCAGGAATTTGGACGGTGCAGCTTGGCTCACGATGTGACTACGTGGTCATACGCAGCACTAGTGCTGTAGTACTACAGCAGCAAGTATTGTGTATAGATGATTTACAATACCTTGAGGCAGAACTGAGCATACTCAAATTGGCTTCGTAGCTACAACCTCTATGATGCATGCATAGCAGACATCTGTCACCACAGCACAGAACAAGCACACTGGTCCCTGGCGTAACGCAAGACGGCACTGAAGTCATTGATGGTCAACTGCACAACCGCAGCACACATGTGGGTTTCTCTTCAGCTCTGCCACAGCAAGGTCATGCAAATAGGTCTTGAGGGAGGCCGGCTAATTGCGAACCACGTCCAAAACAAGTCAAGCACAGTCACAAGCACACTGATGGCCCTGAGACTTTGACAGGAGAATCAAGGCATAGACAAATCATACGTGCATGCATAAAGCCAGCTGCATAGTGGGCTGTTGTCGCACAAACTAGTGTAAGTATCACGCCTCAGTCCAAGATGTCCAGAATGTAACAACAGCTCCCAACATCAGCTCTCAACCCATTGAATCAGCTTCTGCCTGTTACAGTGGAGTGTGTGTCAGTCTAGTTAGGCATCTTGCATCTCCTCCTGCTGTTCATTGGGGTTTAGCATGCCAGGAATATTGGCCAGCCGCTGACGTTCAGCCTGCACACATAACAATATCAGCTAGTCAGCCTATTATCACTGACTTGACATGGAAATCAGGGCCAAAAGGGTGTACAGAAGAACCAGGCTTTGGACCCTGTGCACGTCTGCGACGCTGGTCACAATTGCCAGGGGGGGAAATGGGTGATCTGCTCATGACTGATTTGGAGATCTTGTAGTTGGTATCTTTGCTTTGTTTCAATGATCAGTCTTGTTCAATGATCTGTCTTGTTCAATGATCTGTCTGGAGTGCAAACATGATGGCATGATTACTGCCAGTAGCCAGCAGATATAAGTGCCAAATCTCCTTTTCATGTGTCTTGCCGCTGCCACAGGCTGAAATTGCTACTAGAAATAACCCAACTCAACATATCACTGACAAAACAATTAGCTGTGCCAACATCCTGTCCACACCCATGTTCATTCTGGAATCTTACACACGCATTGGCAAAGCAGCAGTCATGCATTGGCAAAGCAGTCATTGTGCGCATTGGCAAAGCAGCAGTCAGGTATACAAAGCAGTAGTCATACACGCAAAGCAGAAGCTATGTGTACAAAAAAAAATGTATACATGGCTTCTGCTTTGTGTGTATGACTGCTGCTTTGTATGCTACGTGCACACAAAGCAGGAGTCTTGTGTGAAGCTGAGTGTGAGAACAGGGTATAGGCCAGGCTGAAAGACAGAGACCAGGGCACAGGCCAGGCTGGAAGACAAACCTCTCTTGCTGCTGCTGCCTCGTCAGCAAACAAGTCAGCGTTGTCTTGGCTGGAGAAGGACTTGGTCTGCACCAGGAAGTCGCACAGGTGGTCCTTGAAGGCAGTATTATCTTGCAGCTCAAACATACCTGCCACACACGCCTGCACAGAAAGACAGCGCAATGAGGAGCTGCCTTGCAAGAAAAAAAGCGCAAAGACTGCAGCTTTTGGCGACCCCTTTTGGCATCAATTTGATGAGAAGCCCAGTACTATACCGGGCTGCCCAGGGGTCATAGCTGCCTTGCAAGTGTAACAGCACATAAGATTGCATAGGCAGACAGAGTACGCTGCTTTGCAGCGTTGAAAGCAAGCATTCCTCAGGATTCGGGGCAAAGAAGGCAGCAAGCACATGCGACTAACTTGATCAGAGTGCAGTAGCCGTTGCTTGCAACCGGCAAGTGGGAACAGCAGCAATGGCGTACGTTGAATGCAAAACTGTATTGCATACGGACTACCGCTTGTTTGCAGCACACTTGCACACAGCTGCATAACAGGAGCATGAACAAAACTGAAAGCAGACAGATGGCAGACTCACCTGAAGCTGAGCAGGCCGCAGGTTTGGGAAGCTCTCACTCAACAGGTTACTCACAAACTCATGCACAAAGACAGCATTGTTGGAGTAGGCAGTGGAGCCCTTGGCGGCCTCATCCCACAGTGGGGCCTTGATGACCCCACTGTTCACGATGCTGAAGAGGTGGTGCAAGATCTTGACATGGAGCTTGAAGCCTGGCTTGTGAAAACTGTCTGCAACAGGGCAGAACAGCAGTGTCAATCAGCTCTTACAATCCCGAATTGTCTACTTGATCTCGCAAACGTCCATTCTATAGGGGAAATCTAAACTCAGGAACGCCTGGGTACGGTGAAAATGCGTTTCTACATTGGGGCGATGTTTTAGCATGACAGGTGCGTCGGACGAAGGAAAAAACGTCCCAAAGAGGAGCTTTGACCAGTCCATTGTTCAACATGCTGATGAACATGTGATGCAACATTTGTGTAGGGGAATGCATGAGCACGACGCGCTGTCTGTAACAGGCAATCAAGGGAGCAGAAGACAGCAGGGTCTACACATTGCATCTGCAGAATGCGAGTGATACAGAAGTCTACAGTGCATAACTTTTTGCGAGTGGCACCTCTGCTAGAGGTTTGGGCGTTACCTGTCATGACAGCAAAGATTTCCCGCATGAGGGTGAGGTAGTAGGTCTTGTGAAACTGCGTCGCAAAGTCGGAATGCTGAAACGACTGGAGCATCTCCAGCAACAGATTCAAGCCTGCAGAAGGATATACAAGGTGCGACTTAGTCCCATATGTGCACAGGTGACAGGTAAGTGCTAGTTGATGTTTCCATCTGCCACTACATGCAGTGAGTGGGGACTCCTGATAGGAGCTACTGCAACTGACAGGGGCTACTGCAATTGGCCCCACAGACTCTGTACAAACTGGAGATGGGCAACCTTTGTCATGCTGACCATTGAGCACATGGTCAACATCTTCAGACCAGCAAGCTTCAGCGTGAGGAACCGCTTGTTTTTCATTTGCAAGCTTGCAGGCATGATGCAGCTGTCATCTTGTTCCCTGTACATCAGTTCACAGTAGGCTGATCACCAAGCCAGTTAGCAGGCTCACAAGGGACTGCACAGCCGTTGCCCTGTCCAGAGCAAAAAGACAACACATGATGCAATGTGTGTTGAGACAACACATGATGCAGTGTGTGTTGAAGAGTGAACAGTAGAACGGCATTGTTGCAGAGCAACATACAACAAACGTACCTAGCTCATCATGAGCTGGAAAGGCCATTAATTTTAATAATTATTACTATTATTATTATATTATCCTTTTTTTCATTATCATTATTATTTTTGTTATTATCAGTATCATTAATAATCAGCAGCCAACCTGTTTCAGCAATGTTGCGCTCAGTATGGCGGAAGGCCCAGATGATGGAGTCGATCACCAGCTTAAGCTGGTCTGGCGACATGGTGAAGAGGGTGCCAAAACAGTGGTTGGTAATGGCTCGCAGCAGGCCATAGAAATGTAGCCGATGCTCTGGATGCTCCTGCAGTCACAAACAGCAGCAATGCTGAAAATGGGTTTTGCAGCGGTTTTAGTTTTGGCACTTCTTGTTGATGTGAACTACAGCTGTTGCAATGTTATTGGACCACACAAACAGCAGTAAAACTGAAAATGGGGTTTTGCAGACTTGGATTTTGGCACTTCCTAAGCGCGCAAAAGTCCAAATCTAAGTGACATACCAATAATGCAGCTCTGCAACAATGCAGTGTTGTTGGACGACACCAACAGCAGTTATGCTAAACATGGGTCTTGCAGTGTTTACAATTTGGCACTTCTTGCAGTGTTACCAGACCACACCAGACATTATGCTTGTGAGGACCAGTTCTGCACTGCCTGGCAGATGCTTCTCTGACACCCATTGATGCTCTGTGCTTATCAAAGGCGTATCAACCCCCACTGAAAATGTCACGCTAATTTGACCCTAATGAAAGCGCAACACTTATTTGAACCAGTTTCATGGCACTATAGCATGGCACTATTGCTTTACACTTTCCCACTGCCTTACACCTTCCCCGACTCCCCCAACCACCCCCCCAACTGGCTTTGCAACAAACATGATGCTGGTCATACAGCGTCCTCGTGATGTTGACATCTCACACAAGCAGAGCAGCTAGGATTCTGGGATGTTACACACCTCAAAGTTTTTGGTGATCATCTGCAGTGTGACCTGGAAGACTGCCTCAAAGATGGTGGGCACCTCCTTGGCCATGCGCTCCTTCAGCTTGTTGATGATGGCCGCAAACAGACTCAACACTTCTGCATCCCTGCAGACATGCACCAGGAGGGATGTCAGAGGAGGCTGTATCAACAGGAAGTCCCTGCAGGAATGTCCTACACAGAATGTTGCAGGAGGAATGTTGTAGGAGCAGTGTCCAACCACACTGCCTCTGGTTATAGTGACCACACTGTTGCATGGAAGCTGCAGTGATTTTGCAATCGTGCACATGGTCAAAGGCAACATCAGAAAAGAAAAGACAAGTTTACGCTTTTCAGCAATCATAACAAGAGCCTCCCAAGGCGGCAGCCCAGAGCTATGACCATATGCCATCAAAGGCAACATTGCAAAAGAGTAAGCAGACTGACTGTCCACATGAAGAGCGGAGCAACCCTGTTATCATGTCTAGCAGCATAGGATATTCTTTTCTGTTCTTTCTGCAGGAGGGAGCTTGCGTACCTGGCATCCGGGACATTGCGTGCATAGTCTCCCAGGATGGGATCCATCATGGCAGGCACCAGGCTCCCTGTCACAAGACTCAAGTCCTCACACTTGTCTACAAAGGTCTCAATCAGCTTCAAAGTGACCTGCAATTTGCACACAGCCATGGGCAGCAGTTCCTGTTCTCCCTTCAATTGTACTTCCCCTTTCAAGGTAACAGTTCTGTGTGTATCTACAAATAATGCAATGCCTGTGTAAGCAGATTTTGCTCAAGCAGGTAGAGTGGTACTAGAAAAAAATTGGACGCCCAGTATAAGCAGGTAAGATTTGGACGTCTGGGCACCAATTTTGTAGCTGCAATTCAGTACATGCTCACAGGGAGCTGCATTTGAGTGCATGGACAGCCACACGCTACAAAGGGATGCTGGATCTGGACGCATCGAAAAGTTTGCCAGGAGGAGCCTTCAGCGTTTGTGCTAGTGATTTATGGATACAGAGGCCGACAATAGTTGTTTTTGGGTGATATTGCTGCAGGTCGGACAGTTGTCAGGTTGAACCCCTCCCAGTGCTGCAGGTCACACCTTTGAGCGTCTCTTGAAGTCAACACCAGAAGATTTGTAGTCTTCTTGGCTGCAGGTGACTTCAGACACACACTGGACGGACACACGGACAGACAGACAGACAGACAGCCAGCAAGACAAACAGACGGACGGACAGACAGACGGACAGACAGACAGACAGATATTGGCTGCCAATGAGCAGTGGCATCCGCCCATACAACAGAACAAGCGCGTGGTCACAAGGCAGTTGTTGGCGGTGCCAAAAGAGCCTACCTTCTTGACACTGCGCATGGACTTGACTTGGGCCGTCTTGGATGCATGGGGGCCGCCAGTCTGGATGGACTGGGATATCAGCTCAGAGTACATCCTGCAGAGTTGAGCAGCACGTTGTATTTCACAGCATAGCAACACACAGTGCCTATGTAGAGCTTATCCCTACTGAGTCATTTGTGACAACAGAGACATGCAGGCTGGTGACACAGTAGTTCTGCCTGAGCAGAGTATGGTGTGACTGCATTGCATGCTGTTGACTTCCACCATGAAAAGTGCTGCATGCAGTAACACATCAGGCAGCACAGCATGACATCTTGCTATGCACACAATGTCAGATGCATGCATGCTGTCTGGTTGCCCACTCATACCCAGTTAGTGAGTCCAGGTATATGTATAAACCCTTGAAAATAATTATATATAAACCCTAAGCCATGCACAGACATCAGATGCATGCAGGAAGTATGGGTGCCTACCTGTAGACATTCAGTGTGTCAAGGTAGATGTTGCTCATCTGGCTGACAAAGGGCTGGCCAAGGGACGAGCACACCGACACATTAGTTTGCAGAATGTTCTGGATGTTTTTCACAATCTCAGTTTGGCGCAGGATATCCGGCTGGGCCTGCGCTTGATTGATGATCTCCCTCCAGGTAGCGTTTGGGGGACCCATCAGCCGACCCTGCAATTTCATATACACTGATTGATTGGTTGATTGATTGATTGATGTGATTTGATTGATTGATGGTTCCATTGATTTCATTGAATTGATGTCGAAAGGTGTAGTCTTTCCTGTTCTGTTCTTTTCTTCCCTCTTCAAAGCACACCTCTGACCTATCATGAGTCTTTGCAAAGCACACATCAACACCTACGACCCATCATGAGTCTTGTGAAAGCACACATCAACACCTCTGACCTATCATGAGCCTTTGCAAAGCACACATCAACACCTCTGACCCATCATGAGTCTTTGCAAAACAACAATTAAGAGCAGCTCACTACGTGATGACTCGCCACATGATGACTCACTACATGATGACTCACTGCATGATGACTCACTACGTGATGACTCACCAGGTAGTGATCCTGCTTCTCCCGAGTGGCGTCTGCTCCTATCATGAGGCCAACAGCCTCATAGAACATGTGTATTTGATGCGTCTCCAGGTCCTGGATAGTGCCGGTCAGCTCATTCAGCAGCTCTGAAATGAAGGTCTCTTGTTCACCGATCTGCGTAGCACCAGAAGCCTTATAGCTCGTGTGTTTGCAGCTGCACCTGTCAGCCTTGGTGCATGGCTGTACGAGACGTGCGTGATCAGCTTCATTGCAAACCAAGTTGCAGGCCAGAGCAGATACTTGTAGACACAGCGGAGTTGTGCCATAGCAAGTAGTTTGAAGAAACATGCTTCTCAAACGCCTTGCGTCATCCAACCACCTTTGAAGTCGCAGGAAGTACAGTAAGAAAGTCGCTCATCAGAAGCTTGTGCAGGGGCTCTTGCCAAACTCATTCAGGTGCTTACTATCCACTCTCTGCTATCCCAACAACGGTCAATGTCAGGCAGAGTGATTTATGAAACAGACCTACAGCAACTACCCTGTACAAGCCAGAAGTAAATGACTTTGCCTTGCCCCAGAAGCAACAGGCTCTTGCACAAGCTGTCGCTGCCAAAGGTGTATTGCAGACTCAACAGAAGCCTGACATGATATCCAATGCTGAACTTGCAGATGTGACTGTCAGGACAGCAAAGCATGCACACCTGGACTTGTACAAACTTTCGTTTGCACTTGTGACAGATCTTGAGGAAGGTTTCACACGCCATTGCAGATGCAACTGTCAGGACAGCAAGACATGCACACCTGGACTTGTACAAACTTCCGTTTGCACTTATGACAGATCTTGAGGAAGGTTTCACATGCCATGTCCTGGACACCTGGGTGAGTCTCATGCATGAATTCGAAGAGCTTGTTCACCACGGTCTTCAGGAACTTCCAATGGTTGCGCAGGAAACGTGGATACTGGCCCACCACATACCTGAAAGAAAAAGAAAAGTGGACAAAAGTTCACGCTTTTCAGTAATCATCACAGGAGGCTCCTAAGGCGGCAGCCTCGAGCTACCACATACCTGCAGCAAAAGGAGCAGCACTGAGTAAATGCTTTACAGACTGTATGCATGGTCATGATCTGTCCATTGCTTGTGGGTTTTCACGACAAACTTTTGACCAGACAAGCTCATATGACTTTCGTAAGGCAGCAGCCGATTCTTTGTCGCATAACATGAAACATTGTTACAAAGAAGCGGTTGCTGCCTTACGAAAGTCATATGAGCTTGTCTGGTCAAAAGTTTGTCGTATTACATGATTGTAGTAGTGTGTTGTGTCTTTGCACATTGCAATGGTAGAGTCAGGACCCATGCACAGCATCATGCGGAGTAGTAGCACTTGATATGATACACCATGTCGATGGCAGCTACACACAACCAGCCTGGGACATATGCAGGGAAACAAGCTCATATGATCAAACAGGCAACGCAGACTTGCTGTCCTGTGTCCTAGTGATCTCTCCCGTAGCCTTTTGTGTCAAACGCAACCCATTCACATGCACTGAGCCTTCGCACACAAGAAATTGAGCCATCAGTCCTTGTGAGTTGCCTTCTGTGCTGAGCCTCAAAGACAGAAAATGTAGGTTGGTTGGGTGACTGATTAAGAAATTCACTGGTTGGTTGGGTGGTTGGTCCGTGTGTTGGTAGGTTGGCTGGTTGATTGATTGCTTGCTTGACTGAAAGATCACACTGATGTCAACAAAGACTCACATGATGTTGGAGGCAATGACAGCCTTGTTGTCCTTCCCCCGGGTGATTTCACACAGGTTCAGCAGATCTCTGATGACCGTGACAAGGAATCTGTTCTCCTGCTCCTCCAGCATGGAGCCGCTGATGGACCCAATGGCCCAACAGAGGGTGTTGAGCCCGCTCCAAGACAGCTCTCGCCCATTCTGAAGCTGGGACTGCAAGCAACAGCACCCGCAATTGTTAAAGCTAGTTTGAGCCCAATTGCACATGTAGGATCTTGAGATTGTTCCCAGACAGCTCTCGCCCATTCTGAAGCTGGGACTGCAAGCAACAGCAACCGCAATTGAAAAAGTCAATTTGCGCCCAATTGCCCAACAGAGGGTGTTGAGCCCGCTCCAAGACAGCTCCCGCCCATTCTGAAGCTGGGACTGCAAGCAACAGCAACTGCAATTTGAAACGCCAATCTGAGCCCAATTGCCCAGCAGATAGCTCTCACTTATTCTGATTGGGCAAGATCCGATGCATTGTGTGCAAGGTCAGCACCCCTTCAGCAAGATCAGCATCCCTTGAGCAAGATCAGCATCCCTTGAGCGAAGTCAGCATCCCTTGAGTAAGATCAGCATCTTTTGAGCATCCCTTGAGCAAAGTCAGCATCCTTTGAGCAAAATCAGCGTCCCGTGAACAAGATCAGCATCCCTTGAGCAAGATCAGCATCCCTTGAGCAACATCAGCATCCCATGAGCAAGATCAGCATGCAAAGCGCCAAAGCAAACCAGCATGCAGGCTACTTTCTGACCTGCAATCGCAGCTGTTCCAGCATTTGGTGCTCAGTGTCCTCATGGCCCAAGTTGCTGAGGTAGACCAGCGTCTCATGCATGGTCTTGTAGCGTGCCAAGGTGTCTGTGTCCTTCATGGTCTCCCGCACAATGTTGCCATTCTCATCCTCCACAACGATGACCTCCTCTGGCTTCGCCATGCGCGCAATCATCAGCCCACGCAGCTTAGAGAGAATGCCGTTGTACAGGTTCTTGCGGTTGGGGGTCTGCAGCAGGAATAATGCGGCGTCTCTGTGCAAGTCTAACAGAAGCTTGTCTGCAAGTTATAAGAGTCTGGTTTATGATATGGTGTTTAGTGGGCCTTACAGAAACGCGCAAGACAGGCTGCTTTCAAGAGACAAGACTTGTCCTGCATGTACCTAGCTCATCATGTCCTGGAAAGCATCAAAAGTATTATTGATTTACTTATTACTGTGATAACTATTGCAACCCTATCAAGAGCCTGGTTGCAATTCTGACAAGAGCCTTCATAGCTGCATTAGCATCAGCATAGTTTGGGAGACCATTGCATTGATCAGGCACTGATGTAGGCTGTGGAATTGCTGCAGCAGTGCTTTGCAAACCTTGCAACGACAAATAAGATACAGCCTCAAGCTGGCTGTTCAGGAAGCGGATGCTGACCCAGCTGTCACTGGAGGCATTGTTGAGATATGATGAGGGCACAAGCAGGGCATGTGATATGACTATTGCAGGGCATGTGATCTGACTAATGCAGGGTGAACATGCACAGCAGGTGCAACATAGTCCATGCCTGGATTGATTGTCCTAACACCAGTTGGAGACTGGCCGTTTTTCATAACAATCAGCCAAAACAAACGATTGCTGCAGCAATGCAGTCGAGCAATGCTGTGCATCCAGTCAACGCACTGCACTTCCCAAACAAGATCTCAGACAGGGAGTCACTCAGACCTGTAGATACAGGACTCAAGGGGAACACCTGCTGTGAGGAACAAACCAACAGACGAGTGAACAAACAAACGAATGAAAGGATGTATGGATGGATGCAATGAATGAATGAATGAATGAATGAATGAATGCATGCACATGTGGCTGCATGCATGAAGCAATGAGCACTGTAGACGCACCGTGGATATGGGTCCAAACGAGAACTGTGCATTGACATCGGTGGTCTGGGAGGTTGTGTACACATCCGGCACAAACAGGTTCCAGTAGTCCAAGCAGATCTTGAGCACCTCGTCAGCCTCAACATACGAGATGTTGACCACATACTGCAAGCCCATGATCAAGGCTTGCTGGTTCTCATGGCCCTTCTCCATGATGCTGATGTGCGCCTGCATCACACCTCACGTGAGCAACAACACAGCAACACATGTTTGAGATCTGGCGTCATATGTTGACCACATACTGCAAGCCCATGATCAAGGCTTGCTGGTTCTCATGGCCCTTCTCCACACCAAACATGAGCCACAAAACAGTTGAGTTGTGGCGTCATATGCAGACCAGAAACTACAGCCTCATGATCAGGGCTTGCTGGTGCTGATGTGCGCCCGCATAACACCAAATATGAGCAACAAAACGGCAATAAATTACTGAGCTCTTGCGTGATGTGTGGACCAGAAACTGCAGCCTCATGATCAGGGCTTGCTGGTGCTGATGTGCGCCTGCATAACACCAGATATGAGCAACAAAACGGCAACACACAATTGAGATCTGGTGTCATATGTGAACCAGAAACTGCAGGCTGATGATCAGGGCTTGCCGGTGCTGATTTCCCTTCATCATGAGGTGAGCCTGCAGCACATTGTTGTGTCTCACATGCTGTCTTGAGTACATGAGATAGTCCCCATGGCATGCTGTCTCTTCTACATGCTGCTGCTATGGGCCTGCCAACCCTTATGTGGTTTTCGGAGTGGTTACTGCTAATCATTGACAGTTGGTACCGGCCCCAATGCCAATGCATGCTGAATTCCACTGCTCTGCACAATGAGAATGCTGTGAATGATACTGTCCCTGAAGATATAACAGTGATCCAACCTACAAAGGTGCAAGAGCCCATGAGGTGCCCAGATTTGGCAGCTCAAAGTGCAGACGGTGCAGGGATAGATTTAGCATCCCGCTGACTGTGCAATGGTCATGATGCAATAATGGTCAGAATGCAACAATCGTTATGATGCAACAATGGTCATGATGCAACAATGGGCATTGCATGGTCTTGCAGTGTGTGTCTGATGCTCTGCATGCTGGCTGACTTCTTCCAGCACTGCTTTGCCATGCTGTGCATCAGGTACCAAATGAATGAAGGCAACAATGGCCGTACTTGCTGAGAGTGGAGTGTGTCTCACCTTCAGGAACCCAGTCAAGAAGATGGCCAGGTTTTGGACAAACTCCTGCTCGTCATCAGAGCCCTGCTCGTACGCCTTGGGGATGTCAGCGGTGATTGGCAGCACTGTGACGAGCTGGTTCATGAAGATGACATACAGCTGCACAAACTGTGCATCTGCTTCAGGACCCACAGACAAGCTGCCGATCTGCAGGTCAAAATGGATCATGCTTGACTGTACAGTTTGGCACAGTACAGTACCGGTACAGTACAGTTTGGTACACTACAGTACCATCTTGGTACAGTACAGTACAGAACAGTACAGTACTTGGTACAGTAAAGCTTGCAGACTGCTGCCAGGGATAACAAAGAGGAGAAAGCAAAAATTCCAAATGAACACTGGCTCTTGCTTGGTATGCACTGGGATGTGTACAGTAGCAGTATCAAGTGTGACTGAGACACCTGGTGCTGCATGCACCATTTGATGTCTGTCTAGGCAGCAGTATCTGATGCCATTTCAGGGTGCATTGTGCTAAATTGCATGGACCACTTCTCATTGGCAGCTCACTGGAATGTCATTGTGCACGCTAGCCTAAGGACACAACTTGCATATCCAGTCAGGATTGACAGGTATGTGAGCTTATTGACATGTTTGCATGGCAGCACATGTTTGTGCTGATGGTGCACAGTGCAGGTCAAAGCAGCGACACAGGTCATGGCTTACCTCAGTGAGACACTGCAGCGCCAAGTTTCTGAAAGCAGGCTGAGGGAACAGCTTGAGCAGAATCTCCACTAGGTTGGACTCGAAGACATACCCCAAAGGCACCCAGGAGAGGAATGCATACAGTGTGCCAAGCGTTGCTCGTATAAGATCTGGCTTCTGGGATGCATTTAGCACGAAGAGGCACAGCTCATGGATCAGCTTGAACTCTGAGTTGAGAGAGTTCTTCAGATCTTTGATCTTGGCCTGAGTCATCTCGCCTCGAGAGAAGTCAAACACCTCCTCACTGAGAAGCTTCAGAATGTGCATGCTGTTCTCACAGAGGGTCTCGCTGGTTTTGGAAGCACCCACAATGTCTGTCACAAAGGTTGGCCACTTATGAGGCCAGTCCTGTTTCAGGACCTGGACTAGGATGACATTTAGCTTGTTCAGGAAGACCTTCTGCCTTCTGAAGGTCTGATCATCTGAGGAGAGCTTGATGATTAAGTTTGAGATGTAGTTCTTGATCCCTTGCCTCTGCTCCTCTGGCAGAGCGCCCCAGCGAAACTTGATTACACTTTCAAGAATCTGCAGCAAGGATTGTAATTGTTGACATCAAGAACCTGCCAATGCAGAGCCACTGATAAGATGCACTTGAATCACAGCTGACCTGTAGAGCAAAGAATTTCGTCTGTTCTGTTGTGGAACGCTCAAGAATAGTGTCAACTTTGGTCCACGCATCTGGCTGTGCTTGCAACTCCTTCAAGACTGCCTCAGCAGAAGTTCGCTGCATGAGTGTTTCGTCTGTTAAAGCTAGGGCAGCCAAAGACGACTGCTTCTGGAAGATCAGACGAGGACGTGCAGATCAGTGCAATCACTCAGGCAGCCGCAAGGCTTAGACACGAAACACATTGCAACGAGTTTATCGGCCCATGCTGACATGCTGCTGCATCTGCACTACTGACATTCACAAATGTCCTGTATGCGTAAACGACGAAGTTGTGATGCAGGCAGCCCGCACACCTCTTGGTTGGAACCTGCCCCGTAGAAGGCTTTGATGGTCGTGTCCAACAAAGGTACATCAAAGGGCTGCTTGAAGTCAAGCAGAGGAGAAGCAGGCGCCACCGGCGCTGCCATGTTAGCAACCTGCTGGTTGCTGACAGTCCTGTTGAAACACCTGTCAGCACGGCATTATCTGCCAGATGTGTCGACACACGATGCTTGCTTCCCTTCAGTTGCAACGCAAGATTCGAGAGTCTGTGACAGCAATCATAGCAGCTCAGACAGCATGACGATCAATCAGGCCAGGTAGACGGGATGAACGGGGATGGAGAACGGCAGCCGGGGACAAGCTCGGGGATTTCAACGTTTCACCGGTTTGTTCCTGTTGCCTCCGACGTTCTAATTTGCACAGTAACAGACAAGAGTCTGACAGCTGCGAAGCTTTTGGCTTTTTCGCTTCCTTTTCGTTCAGAGTGCCTAGGTTTGCAGCCTGTGCGACACACTCTTACAGCGTCTGGGAAGTGAGGCCTCTCTGTACAGCTGAGCCAGCCTATGAGCAGCTTGAGAACAGTTCCGCTGCTGCTGGTGTCCTTGTTTGGGATCCTGCACTACTTGAACGGAGCCATCGCGTACAGTGCGCACGAACCGCATCTTCCTCAGTCGCTGTCAGGTGTTCCACAGTCAGTTGTGTCCCTGATCACTCGTTTCTGGGACATCTTTGGTCCCGGAGGCAAATTTCACCCAACTGCCTTCATCGAATCCAAGGGCCACCTTGTTCTTGAGGGCTTGCTCGTTCTTGTTATCCTATACCTGTTTCTGCAAAAGAGCTTCAACCCCTCCTTTCAAAAGCAGCTTCAGACAGAGCTTACAGAGCAGGCAAGTACTCAGTTTACACTCACAGACTCCCTGCACAGTGGCAGAAAGACACTGCCAACGAGAGCACAAGGGCTTCTGACAATTCTTACATAGTGCAGGAAATTGAGGACCTATGCAATGATTGGCAGCCAGAGCCACTGTTTAAAGCAGCTACAGACAATCAACCTGACTATGATCCTCCAGTCATCTCAGGGTAGCACTTGCTGGCTTGCATGGGCAATCAGCTAGTCTGTATGGTTGACGTTGGGCTGATTTCAAAGCCTGTGGCACCTGACACTTTTTTGCTGACGCAGCCCGCCTACCACCTACATCGTAGCCAATGGTAAGAAGGTGCTCAACATGGTTTCTGCCAACTTCCTTGGTTTTGCTGGAGACAAAGCTATTGAGGTGAGCACACAAGGCACCAATGCACAGCTTTGTCTGCAGCACTGGTCTCACTTGTTTGCGTGCAAGCTCATCATCATCAGAGTTGATGGGAGTCCATGCAGCGCACCTTGTCTGAACCAAAATTCAAAGCTCTATTTCTGGATACAGGAAGCCTGTGCAGCAACAATCAACAAGTATGGTGTTGGCTCATGTGGGCCAAGAGGCTTTTATGGCACCATCGATGTCCATCTGCATCTGGAGGAGCATCTGGCAAAGTTCATGCAAACACAGGAGACCATCATCTATGCGTATGATCTAGCTACCGTTCCCAGCATTCTGCCAGCCTTTGCCAACGCAAAGGATATCATCATATGTGATGAGGTCAGTGACTGCACAACACCACATGAACATCAAGGTGCATGTGCTGCATAGCGATGCAAGTGGTGTTGCGACCTTGTTGTGGTGTCTTCATAGCAAGTGAGTTGTTGGTCATCATGTGTCACATAAAGTTGTGTATGCCTGCTTTGCTTTGCATTCCTGAAAGGCGCCTCAATGTCTACAGCTCCAGTATTTTTTGGGATATCACCTGAGACCAATCATGTGCATTCCTTCCCAAAAGTAATCTTGTGAGAGGCAGTGCATGCTTTGGTTTCTTGTAGGCGGCGTGCTTTGCCATTCAAAACGGTGCAGTCCTCTCAAGGGCCCAAGTCAGGTACTTTAAGCACAATGATGCGGCAGATTTAGAAAGGATTCTAGAGGAGCAGGCAGCAAAGGACAAGAGATCCAAGTGCGTTTCAAGTCTTCTTGCTATCAATCTTTTGTGCGCAATGCTGGATTGTTTTTACTGCGTACCACTGTGTATCGCACAGCACTTACTCCAAAGCTTCCTTGACAATACATGCCTTGCATGAACTCTGAATCTAAATATGAAGACATGTGTTAAGTCTGCATAGACTTTCAGTCGTTTGCTGCATGCACACACAAGCTGCTCTCCGGCAAGCACAGCCAGGATTTGCACAAGTAGCCTCAACCTGGTTTTTGCACACGTTTGGCCCACTCAACGCTATTACCTTTGTGATCGCGTCTTTTATTGCTGCTCTTCAGACAGTGCATGCCAGTCAGCAGACACAGCTCAAGCAAGACCTACGCTGTTTGCACACAGAGCAAGCCTAAGGCCACCAAACAACCAAATTCGAATGAACGAGCCTGAACGTGACACTGCAGGCTTCGGCTCAACCGCCGTTTCATTGTGGTCGAGGGCATCTCACAGAACCTGGGCGACCTTGCTCCCCTAGATCAGATCTTCAAGCTGAAGGAGAAGTACAAGTACAGGCTGGTTCTGGATGAGTCACTGTCCTTTGGGGTCCTGGGTGCAACTGGCAGAGGCGCTGCTGAGCACTTTGGGTTGATGCCTGGCCAAGTGGAGATTGTTGCCGCCTCCATGGGTAGGCACACCTCTCAGAGGCCTATGGGCATAGCTCCAGGCTGCTGCCTTAGGATGCTCCCATTATGATCGCTGAAAAGCGTAAACTTTTCTTTTCTTTTCATGCCTCTCAGACGCCAAAGCTGGCTTGCAGAGTCACATCACCAGGCATATGTTGATGTACTCAGTACAGACAAGCTAGGCCGAAACAGCTGGCTGGCTTGTTACTGCCCAACCGTCATCAGGATGCCCCAGTTCTCAGCAATGCACAATCAGAAAAGTGTAGGGATGCAGAGGAGTCCTGATGCGCTGTTGATACAAAACAGTTCCTCAGCAACTGCTGACTTTTGCATGCATGCTTAGCACACCTTTTGTCTGCCTTTGCCTTCAAGTCTCAACTGATCATGCCCCACAGTGCAGCACAGAGCTGTTGACTAAGTGATGCAATTGCAGGCAACTCACTGGCGTCCATTGGAGGGTTCTGCGCTGGAGACAGAGACATTGTGGACCATCAACGGCTGTCTGGCCTAGGCTACTGCTTCAGCGCTTCCTTGCCACCTTACTTGGCAACAGGTGCCATATGCGCTTTGCAGCGCATGCAGGAACAGCCTGAGCTGGTTTCCAGAGTGGCTCAAAATGCCCGGCGCATGCGAGAGCTGTTGCAACATATTGCTGGTCTGAGTGTAAGTTCCTACATGGTAGATGTGCTTTGGCAGGTCTTTGCTCGCCAGGTCCATTTTGCCAGATGTATGCATACATGGTGACAGTGACAACAAGCAATGCACACAAGAGGAGTCGGACCCAGCCGGGGGCATTTCATCTGGTGCAGCTACTTTGGATTGGTTGCCTTTCTAAGACTGTACCTTGGATGCTGAGGTGCTTGCAGGCATGCAAGAATAAGGACTGTGTCCTTTCCTTGCAGGTGCACGGTGGTCCCATTGATGACGTGTCCCCAATTATTCATGTACAGCTGGAACAGCCTCTGGAGACTATTTGGCAAGGCAAGGCTCTGCTGCAGCGTGTGGTAGACGATGCGTTTCAAAACGAGGGAGTCTTATTCACAGTCCACCGTCTGTCAGATTTGGACAAGGCATACAGCAAAACACCTGCCAGCATCTGTATTGCTATCACAGCCCAGCATTCCCAGGCAGATATGCAGAAAGCTGCAGATGCACTACAGAAGGCATGTAGTAGATGTCTTGCTGCAAACTAATGGAGTCTCACCTTGTACGTCCTGAATGTTGAAGATGCATGCTTGTTGACTCCGCTTCTGTACCGCTGGGTGCAGCTGGAGCTGCACCCTAAAGATCTGCAATTTGTCAGGCTCTGTCAACAATCCATCATTGGGCCCACATGGATTCATGTGGTACCCATGTTCATTGAATTCTTCGCCCCGTAATGCGCCTGGCTAGGAATCTGAATCATTGTACATCGGGAATGGGAATTAAATTGTAGTTAGGCCGCCTGGATTGGCTGGTGCAGCTGCAAGCTACTCAGTCGCTCACTGCGTCTGTGCTTGCCGCAGTCAACCTTGAGGTGTCACGACTAGCTATGTGCTGTTGAACGTTACCGCTCGCATTGAGCAGCCGTGGAAGTGTCGATACTTACGTTTGCAATAAAGTTGCTCAGCAGGATTTCAGTTTATCGACAGCGCAGTTCGCACCTTGCAACCCGTGGCCGCAAGTATGCAAGGAGACTGCACTAATCCGTCACAGTCTCAGAACGAAGTCGACTTGAAGCGGCAGCTGAGCAGAGCTTTGTTGCACTTCCAAGATAGGCTTTTGGAAGCCAACATTTCTCCAGGATCATTGTGTCAGGTAGAGCCTGTCAAGCGCTCAAACCATGAACGTCGGTTGCGCAACACCACAGCAATTGACAGTAGCCCATCTCTGCACGCGCCCAGCGATGCGTCGTACTCACGCCTTTGCCTTCGGTCAGACTGCGTTGTCTGGCAGCACGCAGCCTCGTCAGCGATTTTGCGCCGGCGACACTGCCCAAAGCACAGCACAAAGTGTTGTCCGTGATCTGCTGTAGGTATGGATGCCAGAAATGTCGGAAGAAGGTGAACAAGTTCTGAAGGCCAAGGTAAGCACACGTTTTGTGCAGGCTGGACAGACTTCAGAGCTGCAACAGCAGCTATCGTCAGTTCTCAAAACACTGTTGCCAGACCCAGAAATGAAACATGCAGGGCCAGCCATACTGTGCAGCTGGGGTTGTTGACCTGCTAGCCCTGTTTCGGTGTATATCGTGCCGTTACTGCTTCAGCACAGACCTCACAAAGCCTGAGTTGCTTGGTGCACCAGGCAGAGTCTTCACCAGCAGACAGGTAAGCATACAGCATCATCTCAGCCACAAGGCAGCTGTGCATTTGGTAGCATCTTCTGCTTTGAAACTTGTCTAGCAGTGTAGCTTCATGCTCTGACACACATGGTTCTCATGCAGCCTGAGATGACCCGCAACGTTCAGCAGCAGAGCAAGGATGTGTACTTGCGTGCGCAAGAGGCGCTACATTGTCGAGTGCATTCAACACTGGTCTTACCTCTGTACAGGTGAGTCAGCATGTAATCACATACATGCCTGGATTTTGGTCCAATACATGCAGACGCAGTGCAGCGCATGTCACTGTTGCTGCATTGCTGAGAATGCTACCAAGGCAGCATTCCTCCTGTTGTTGCCACCCAAAGGACTGGTGTCCAGGTTGGCAGTTGTGCAATTGGGCAAAGGCTTTGCTTGCACAACTGCAAGCCTGGCCACCAATTCTTTGGCTGTCAACAGAAGAAGAATGCTGCTTATGTGCAGATCCTTTCTCAGTTTTGCGCAATGGCAAATGCAATATCAACATAATTGCGGCTGGCAGTGTGTGTGGCAGCAGTCAGAAGCAATACACCACGCTCACAGTTTGCCTCATGTACAGGCATCCTGATCGGGGCCAGGTAGCAGGCATACTGGAGGTTATCCAAACATCAGAAGACATGGTGTTCAGTGATCTTGTTGAGATCCTCAGCCAGGTACTCACAAGGCCTCTGCTTTGGCTTTTGGTGCAAGTTGAGGCTGCAATGCAGCTCTGCTCCATAAGGCTGTTGGTGCCGCCCATGCTGCAACTGCAGATCTGTGGTGCAGCTGAGCTTTGGTTGTATATCATTCACACAGTGTGTCTGATTCTGCATGCTATGCCATGTCGCACATGCACGGTCTGATTTTGCATGCTGTGAGATGGGATACACGCTCAGTCTGCTGCTAGACTGTGATCAGTCCGATGCTGCTGACAAAACCTTCAATGATGCTATATCTTGTGGTTTGTCACTAGTCATGGTGGATGCATGTGTGACCTGTGATCTTGTCACAACAGGTCTTGGAGCAATGTTCCCTGTACACATGTGACCAGCTGCAGCGTGACAGAATGCGCAAGACATTGCCTCGCACAGTTGCTGTTTCTGGGAGCACCAGCAAGGGCGACAACTCAACACATATGTCAGCCTCACAGGTCAGAGTTCTCATTATGCAGTGCTGCTGTTACTGCTAGGCATAACCTGAAAACATGTCTTTACCACATGCTGCACACTGCTGAGCCCTCTAGTCTTTCAGCCTCTGCAGCTGATGATGCCTGCATCTTATCATGCCTGCAAGGTGATCATTCCTGCATCTGATCATGCTTGCAAGGTGATCATTCTTGCATGTAGTAGTACCCGCAGGGCGATCATGGCTGCATTTGATCATGCCTGCATCTGATCATGCCTGCCAGGCGACCATGAGTCTGAAGCCCTGAATCTGAAGTGCTGCTGACATCCTGGGACTCATATTGGGGTTGCACAATGTGGTGCACGTTGCCATGTGCCTTAACCCTACCGTGCATTAGTCTGAAAGTGGTGCTGTTGCAGAATGGGTCGTCTCATGATAGCCCCAAGTCGATGAGTAACCAAGGTCTGGGCAGAGGCTCAGCCTCTCCTGAGGTGAGCTTTGTTTTATTCCCAATACAAATATTTCATCTCTGACACTCTAACGCTAGCTGCCTGTTCCCAGCAAGCATATTATTGTGAAGCTGCTGAAGATACCTTTTTGGCAAGGCTGTATTCAGGAGTCTGTTCAAGCAGATAAGATTGTGCAAGGCACAAGGCATGCAGATTTGGAACACTATATATGCATGAATCTGAATTGAGTTGTGTCTGGTGGATGTTTTGGACTACGGTGCTTGAACAAGCAGAAGCACATGAGTGGCTGGCTTGCCATCTGACTGCTGCCACATCACTGCTGCCATGTGACTGCTGCCATGTGACTGCTGCCATGTGACTGCTGCCATGTGTTTGCCCACCTCTCACAGCCTTTACATGCTCCACAACAAGACGAGCTTGAGCTTTGTGTGTACAGCGTGTGGGCGAGACCAACAATCAAATGCCACGGCTCCCCGAACACGGTGATAACAGCGTGCACAAACCTGATGCACAGACCAGGGCCGGCACTCTGTATGCTCAGCTTGCACAGCAACAGCTCATGGCTGCAGCTGGCCGCCAGCATGAGTTGGGCAATCTTGTCAGAGGTTCATACGCAGCAGCTGCTGCCTTGGAGTATGCTCAGGTGAGTTTGTTTCCCCCTGCTGTTTTGTAGCCTCCAACAATTGGTGCTTCAGTGCGATATCTATTTGCAAACAAACATGTTGCAGTACAGAGTAAAGTGCATTTGTTTGGGTCCCTGCTGTGTTTCAGAACATGAATTTTCCAGCATATCCTGTGCAGACTGGAAGCATATTACAACCTGTTCTGTCAACTTTTCTACAACCCGTTCTGTCAGCTTTACATACATGAATGCAGATACTAAATATGTTTAGTCTGCTTGTTTAGGCACCACAGTCTGGAATGGTCACCAGGCACAACTCACTTCAGAAGATGACAGATGAGTTGACGACCCGGGACTCCAACCTCAGTGCTTATCCTGAAGACAGCAAGATCTCATCAGGTCAGTCACTGAGAAAGCGTCTCTTCAGCTGCAAACTGCATGCATCTGGATGAGCCTGCCTATGCTATTGCTGCTGCAATGGCATCAAAGCTGCAACAAGTTGTCTGCTGAGGAGCATTGTGCAGGTGCACTGTTATATTTAGCACACTCATGGAGGTGATAAGCCTCTGCTTTAATGTGGTGCCTGCAGCGGCCTGCAGTGCCAAACGTTGCTAGGAGAATGTATACTGCGTACATTGCATGATGCAGCATGTTGCGCGATGCTGCTGTTGCCGGCTACAGGTTATGACGATGAGGAGATTGGCAGTGAAGATGGAGAAGGCTGGGAGGATGACATGGAGGACTCTGCTGAGGGAGCAGGTTCTGGTGATGCCAACAGCCGCTTGGCCAACAGACGTCGTGGCAAGGGCACGGGAAACCCTGGGAAGCCCGGCAAGAAGCTGCGACTGGCTGACCTGCAGTCTCAGTTTGGGGTTGGTCTGAAGGTATGCGGCCTTGCAGTGAATAATTGTTGCTGCATGAATTTATTGCAGTTTGCTAGTTAGCCCTGAGCATAGACAGGCAGTGGACAAGCTGTGCTGCATGCAGTACTATGGCAGATTGAGGCATATGCTTCGATGGCAATTAGGTCGATGCTCCTGACAGCAGGTGGATGGTGTTCAAGCTTTTTGTTCTTGATGCATTGGGATGCTTGCCGCAGGAAGCCGCCAACAAGCTAGGCATATGTCCAACCACCTTGAAGCGTGCCTGTCGTCGTCACGGCATACAAAGGTGGCCGAGAAGGCAGCTTGCACGGCTGACTCGTGCTATTGATCAAATTCGCAGCTCAGGTGGCAACAGCGCCCCTGCCATTCCTGGCACGATGGACAGGCCGCTGCGCAGCTCCTCTCGAAGCAGAGCAGCTTCGGAAGGAGCTGTCTTGACCTCACCTGGAAGATCTTTGGAGTCGGCTCCAACCTCTCCAGAAGGTGCAGCGTACAGCGAACCTGGTCCGGACACCAGGTGGTCAGCCTTGAACCAGCTAATCCCGACTTTCAGTAACCCCTTAGACGAGGGCTCGATCCACGGACCTAGCAAGACTTCCGTGCCAGCGATGTCTGCTCTGCCAGCCCCAGCACAGGACCGGTCCCTCAGTCCTGCTCTCATTCATCAGCCAGACTCCAGTCCTCATGATTCTGCTCTGGATCTAGCTCCCCCTATGATCACAGCAGAGCCAGCAGAGCAAGTCGGTGATCTGGGACTTCAGATTGGCTTGTCAAATTTAGCCAGCAGTGGTGTTTGGACTCCCTGCATGAAGGACGACCCATGGAGTACAACCAATGCAAGCAAGATTGCTTCTGCTAGTATGATAGCTGAGCCAGACACCAGCACCATGCAGCTGGACGGTGACAGTTGCTGCTTGAGCCTCGGTGATGCTATAGCAACAGCTGAAGACGAGTCAGTTCACGGTATGCACAGTCATCAGTGCCAACCTGTTGGTAGTCATGCATTTTGTGGTAGTGCGTGTGTTTACGCTGTTTGTTACCCTGTCCTTCACCTGTACAGTATTTGCCAGTGCGTGCCACGACCTGACGCATCAACCTGACAAAGCTGTCAGAGGCATGAATGTTGGTATGCTACATGCACGCCTGCTTGTCTCAGGGTATGCAAGCTATTGATGACCCCTCAACCTGCGTGACTGTATGACATTTCACACTGTGCTCTTGCCTGCTCATAGGGAACCAGTCTTTCCAGCGGCATACGTCATTGAGGCCTTTTGGGCAATACAGCTCAGGGCTGAACTCCATGACATCTCATCATGCCAACTCTGGCAGCATGTTTGATCAGGTCAGTCCTGCTCTCTCAGCTATTCATTCATCAGTCATGTGTCCTCCCTCAAAGTCAGCTACATACAGTCTCAGGCCCTTCTCCTTATGAGGTCCTGCTTCCAAATGTCTCAAAACATGCTCAGCAGTACAGGAATGGTCTTGCATAATGCACAGCTGCTTGGTGGCATCATTTGCACTGTGCAGCCAAGAACAGCCTCAGGACTGATTTCAAGCTTCTCTACCTTGAGTAGCCTATTGGCGTTGTCCTTTTTGCTTTTTTGTTTCTCCTAGATCCTAGAACTTTTCCTAGATCCTAGATCCCAGGCAAGCTGTCATACCAGTCACACCCTCAACTCCATCGCAATGGCGTGTGTGCACTGGAGCAAAGTTTCCTGGGCGCTGTTGTCTGCTTTGTCTGAGCTGTGTGTGCGGCACAGGGTGGATTGGCCATACCGACCATGGCAGGGAGGGGCAGTGGAGGGCTAAGCAGTGCCCACCGTATGGCTGCGTCTCACAGCCCTCATTTGGAGGAGGGCCTCCTGGCGCAGTCCTTGGAGAACCACTTGCCTGCCTTCGGTGAGCCCATAGCATGGCATGGATCTGCAGGCAAACAGTCAAGTTGCATGCTTTGCGTGCTGCTGAGACACATCTTCCTTGTCAATATCAGCTTATCAGCATTATAGCATGACATTCTGTGCCTTAGTGTGTCACGTTTGTCCAGCTGGCTGACATTCTTGTTGGTATCAGCTTCCCAGTTTTGCCATATGCCATGTGACGTGACCTGGCCAAATGTGTTGATTCTGCTCAGCTACCTGCATCAGGTAGGTCAGGCCTGTATACTTCATGTGCACAGCTGACCCTTTGGTCTTGTATCTGCTGTGGTGTGGACATCTGTGTCTTACTCAGCTAGAGTGTTGCCCGCCTGATGCTGCAACCATCTACCCTTGACGAACCCTGTAACACTGCAACCATCTATCCATAAACAACTTGGCAATGCTGCAAACATGTACTGAGAAATAATCTTGTACTGCTGCAAAACGTATATCTTATCCAAGTGCTGTTGCACCACAGGTGCCAGCCGGATGCCTGGCTCATTGCCTAATTTGGCTGGAGCTTCATCCATGGTCAGATCCCACACGGGCCTGAACATGGGTCATCTGGGCCTGGGCACCAGTCACAGCATGGCATCCTTCCCACAGGACCTGCTGTCCCATACCCTGCAGGCCCAGCGCGACAGCCAGTATCTCCAAGAGGTTGCAGCCAGGAGCATGTCAGCTCAGCTGCCACCTGCCAGCCCATTTGAGTTGCATGACAGAGACACATCTACTCATTTCGGTGAACAGGCCATGCCACTACATTCGTTTGGCGTTGAGGAGTTGACTCATGACATGGGTCTCATGGATGGTGATATGTTGGAAATGCTGCTGAAACCTGAGTAAGGCGGCAGCAGCAGTTGTGGTCCTGTTTGGGTAATACGGCAAGCCCAAGCATGTACAGTCGACATACAGCCTTAGTAAGCAGCTCTATCTAAATGGATACCTCCAGCTGTCCAACACAAAGTCGGCAAAGGAGCAAGTACACACACTGGCGTTGCTGCCAATACAAGAGGGTCGTGCTGCACTCTGCTTTAATGAGATGTGCAGCACTTGCTGGTGAAGCTTTGGCTGGCTGACTCTGTTGGAACATAGACCATCTCTGCGTTAGTGTTTCACATTTAGCTATATCTCGGTTGCATCAACTCAGGCTTGAGGTTCATTTGTCTCTCCCATGACTGCTTCTGGATGAATTACATCATAAATGCCTTTTTTTCTTTTTTGTGGAAAGGTCAGCACAGGGTGGTAACAATGTCAGGGTGTTTTTCCTCCCCATCATCTCTGGGCAGCATATGTATCTGCTGGTCGGGCAGCATATATATCTGCTGGTCTGCATGTTATACTACCTCGACCCCATCTGGCTTCTGACCCTGTTTATACCTCGCAAATGATTTGCTGAGGACGTTTTGCAACTACTTGCAACTTCTGTGCACATACGTTCTGTCAGAGACTGCCCATCTGGATTAAGTCGCTTTGATTTGTCTCTGATGTAGTCTCAATTGCTGCAAGTGTAGTTTGATGTTGTCAGTTGTTCGAGATCTGTCAATAGCCTCGATAGTATGTCTACTTGTGGTTCACTCATTGCTTTTACTTTCAGCACTTAGCTGGTTTGTACAGTACTTCACAGGGGCGTGCTTGCTGTCAAAGGTTCACCTTACTAGTATTGCTTTCTGTTCTTCTCTGTCGCCAGACATACATATGTTAGTCTGATTGTGGCACCGAAAAGTCCATTTCTGGGCCATAGTTGGTTGAGTATGACAAAGTTGGGTCTCTTGCCAAAACCAAATTTGATTGATCTTCACGGGACTAGCACAAGACTTTAGTGATTTGAATGAGCCATCAGGGTTTGCGGCAAAGCAAAGTAGGAGTAACTCATGCATTGGTGAGTTGCCTATGTGCTATCTATTTTTGTGTAGTTGGCTCGTGCTGAGATTTGAACAGTGTATTGCTTCTTAGGCATTGCTGACTTGGGATGTGTATTCTTGGTACTGATCTGTAACTTCTACAATGACCCACTCAGGCAATGCATTTCACCGTGATGTACATGACTTTGCTTCTTCTAGCATGTTCAACCTGGGCGTCAAGTCCATTCCTATGTGGCATGCTTAAGGCCTTGGAACCAATGCTGAGCCGACACTTGTTCACAACTGTTGACAGGCTGCGCCGCATGATGGGTGCCTATGGTTTTTGCGGCAGTGTTGACCTAATTTGTAATATTCCATGCGCAGCAGAGCATGACCCTCACGGTGTCTGCTCAGCTGTCATCAGCCACACATGCATTGCATCCCAGCCACTGCACACAGTCATCTGTAAAGCCTCCTCAGAATGTGTGCTGAGCTTGTGGCTCTCAAATACCGAGCCCAAAGGAGTGACTTCATCATTTTTTCTTGAAACTCTATGAACGGGCCAATCCTTGAGAAAATTCGCTTCCAGTTTTTTCTTTGAGTTGCTGATCTGCTTGCTTGGAGCCCAGTGAGTCTACTTCAACCTGCTCTGACACCTTTTCACCTGCCTGCATGCTTTCAAACACCTTGATGGCTTTTCCATTGTACGTGATTGTGCCATGCTCGGTTTGGATGTCTGCAATGTGCAAGATTCTCATCAATGCTGACGGAGAAGTTGCACATCACCTGTCGTAATCTTGGTGGATTTTTTCAAGACACGCCTTCAGATGGAAGAAGTACAGGTCTTTCCAGCGGCGCTTGCTGTCTGTGCATTGGAGATAGCATCCCGATGTGTGTGGGTTGCGCTGTATGTCATCAGCTGACACTTCCAGGCTTGACCCATTCAAGCCTGGCCTCAGCCTATGCTTGTATCCTGGAATGCAACCACGGGGATGACCTTCTGACTAGTATTGCAGGAAAGGACCCAGCAGACATTCTGATAAGCGCGACCACACCAGAGTGTGATGGACAATGACACAGGTGGCAGCTGAAACAACTACATGTCAGCAACTTGTGATGAATCCGATATTACTGAGGAGCATTCAGATTATGCTGATTCATACACAATGATCATGCAGTGATGCAGGCTTTGCTCCAGGTATCATAAAACGGTAATACAGGCCCAGTTCATAATGCAGATGATGTTCCATATGATGGCAGCAGGTGCATACTTGTTTCAGTGCCACAGCAGCCAGAAGATCAGTGGCAGCAACAATGTCGCCAAACAGGAAGCTCTGAGGCCAGCTCCAGCCGTATGGAAGCACATGTTTCATGATGATAGCTGTCATGACTGCCCCACTTCCAACTCCAGCAGCACCCAGCAGTGTGATGTGGCAAGCGCTGTGGGACAAGTGTGCTTATGGAAGTGATCCTGCTGCATGAAACAGGACCGGTGGCGTTAAAAGAAGAAACAGGAAGCCTGGGTCATGTCCCTGGATCAAAAGGGTGGATGTCAGAGAACATACCTAGCAAGCAGGCAGGTGCTTGTCAAGAGGCACACGGCATGGTTGAGTCTGTTTGTGTCGAGAGTTGAAATAAACGATTTTTGCAAGAGGCAATATTCACACCTGGCCAGATTGCAGAACCTGCTCCAAAATGGTGCCAAGCTTTGGTGCAGGTACTCTCGCCAACATCAAGGGCCAAGCCCCAGACCTACCCTCGAGCTGACTGCTTGGTCAACTGAGCATTGGCAATCCAACAGCACAGCACTTATTAGCAGCAACACAGATTATGGTACCCTGGTGATGGCGAGAAGCTTAGTACCTGCAGCACCAAGCAACAGAAGCAAAAATCGACTCTGTTGCCAGTGACTCCACCACATGATCATGACACTGTCGCAGCCAAAGTGCCGTCTCGAGAAGCTACAAAAACCACGGCGTAGCTGTCTTTACAGCTCAGGATGGCGTTTGACCTAATTCCAGAAATTTGAAAGCTAGACGCAAAGCCGCGCGCGCAGTTTGAGGCTAGAGTCTAAGCTGCTAGCGCGTCACGGCAATACGTTGTCTAACTAGTTCAGCTGCTTTAGGCAATTGCTACAGCACTCGAGTTACCGTTCAGCAGTGCTGCTGGTGCGAGAGCCTGTTTGCAAACACTGACAACCATCTCTTGTTATTTTATCTCTGCAACAAACCTTGTATCGCTCTTTTGTAGTGGAGCGTGTGATCTCCTCAGGCCCTCATTGACGCAAAGAGGCCATGTTGGGCCCCTTCAACGCAGCAAGCACGTTGCCGGACGAGCTATGGGTGAAGATTTTGTCCCTTCTTTGGGGCCTGAAAGTGATGTGGAGCTGCACACTGGCTCGCTAAAAAAGCTAGCGCAGGATCAAAGGAATCTTTACAGAGTGAGGAGTGTGTGCAGTAGATTTAGCAAGCTCTTCCTTGATTGTCCCAAGCTTTCTAGCTGTCTGATTCTGGAGGGGCGTGAGCGCCCTGTTTGCACCCCTAGTTTACTGGCTTGGTTGAGATGTCATAGCTGCTGTGTGGAGACAGTGGTGACAGAATGTGGTGAACCTGCCCTTGAGATGGTTCTAGGTGCTCTTCTGACTCAGCCACAACATCTGAAATCTCTGGCGCTGGGCCAATCCCAAGACCCAGATTTGAGAATGACTGCAAGTTTCACAAGTCTTGTGACTTTGAGATTGAGTGCCACAGACTCAAGCGACAATGTTGACATCTGTGCTTTAGAAGCCCTGCCACATTTACACACGCTGTCACTTTACTTGGGGGACTATCGCACAAGGGAGTTACCAAAAGGGTTGTTGAGTTTGCGACTGGAAGATGCTGTTTTAGATCTTGCAGAACCTACCACCTGCGTGGTACCTTTGCAAAACTTGAAGGTAATTCGCAGTCACTTGTCAAGCGTTCACCGTGACGGCATTCTGGCTTACACCACATTGCAGGAACTGTACCTGGATGGTGGCAGTATTGACAGTAGCTATTATACAAGAGATGATAACACAGTAGAGTTTGGTGAATGTTGTTATGACGGGCGCTTCAGCTGTCCAGATCTGTCAGCCTTGAAGTTTGTGAGGGTGTGAGGCACAACTGAAGTTGAATCCGCATGCACACAGCGAGTTACCCTCTGACAGGCTGGTTAAGAAGGCTTTTACTCATGC
>JAABUW010001634.1_pt1 | contig 36632 bp, 34 predicted proteins | sample 5560081 | NCBI WGS metagenome assembly JAABUW01 (sample SAMN10711882, study PRJNA513363) | rock metagenome | isolation source: Antarctica rocks | place: Antarctica: Victoria Land, Knobhead sud | reverse complement strand
TACGAGAGACTGATCTTCAGATGAATATAAACAAATGCAAGTTTCATGTTCAGAAGATCTTCTTTCTGAAACTATTGCTATTCATTGAAGAACTAAAGATGAATCTCAGAAAAGTACAAGCAGTAGTCGAATGATCTACTTCTACAAACCTCACTCAGATGCAGTTCTTCGTCAACTTCTGCAATTTCTATCGACGTTTTATAAAGAACTTTTCGAAGATTGTTCGTTTTCTGATTCGACTAACTCAAAAAGAGGTGATATTTGAATGAGATCAAGCTTGTCAAACGATCTTTGACCATATGAAGAAACGAATGACTGAAGTCTCTATTCTTCGTCATTTTGATCAGAATAGAAAGACTATTCTTGAAACAGACTCATTCGACTACGTCAATGATGACATACTTTCTCAGTATGACGACGAAGAAACATTGCATTCGATGATCTACTACAGCAAGAATCTGAGCTTCGCTGAGTGCAATTACGAGATCTATGACAAGAAACTACTAGCAATCATTCGTGCCTTCAAGCATTGACGACCTGAGCTGAAATTGACTGAGCTACTCATCAAGATGTTCACTGATCATCAAGCTTTAACGTCATTAATGAAAGATAAAGAGCTAAGTAGACGTCAAATGCGCTGAGTACAAAAGCTCGTTGACTTCAACTTCAAAATCATGTATCGCTCAGGCAAACAAAACATCAAAGTCGATGCATTGACTCGTCGAGTCGATTCAGTTTCTAGAAGCTTCGAGAATGAACGATGTCGTTATCAGCGAACTACGATTCTCACGTCGAATCGAATGAAAATCGCTGATCTAGAAGAGAAAGAGAACGATGAACCAATTTATCGATTGATTCTAGAAGCTAACAGAATCGACGAGAATTGTACGCTACTTCGCGAAGCAATAGCAAGAGACGAGACACAATATGAAGATATCAAATTAAGAGATTGTCGAGTTCAGAACGAAATACTATATCGAGATGATCTTCTATGAGTTTTCTTCGATGAGCATCTTCAAATGAAGCTAATTCGGGAAGTTCATGATCAATCTTCTATTGATCATTTCGAAATTCTCAGAACGATGAAGATCATAAGAAGATACTACTATTGACCTTCAATGCAAAAGACAATAGGTCGATATATTCGAAACTGCTACATTTGCCAGCAATCAAAGACTTCTCGAAATAAATTCAATGAACTACTACATTCTCTACTCATACTCGAACAGCGATGAAAGAACATAGTCATGAATTTCGTCATCGACTTACCTCTTTCGAAAGGCAAAAACGTCATACTAACAGTGATATGTAGATTGACAAAGAAACGACATTATATTTCTTGCTTCACTGATGACGAGAGAATCACAGCAGAAAAAACAGCTGAGCTAATGCTTCAGTGAATATATCGAATACACGATTTACTCGATTTCATTGTTTCGAATCGAGACTCTCAATTTACCTCTATTCTATGAAAGTCGCTTTGCAAAAGGCTAGGCATTAACCTTCGACTCTTCACAGCCTATCACTCTCAGATCGACGATCAAAGTGAACGAGTCAATCAGAACGTCGAAAGATATCTTCGATTCTTCTGTTCGTACATGCAGAATGACTGAGCTAAGCTACTACTCATGATCGAGTTCGTCGACAATAATGCTCTGTTCTCAGTCATCTTCTCGATCTCTTTCTTTCTAAACAAAGACTTTCATCCTCGTATGAGCTTTGAACTCGATGTCATCGAATATGAAAGTTCTCGTGAACGCTTGCAGACGACTAAAGTCGAGAATATATCTGAACATATGAACAAAACACTGAAGTTTGCTCGCGAGTCGCTAGCCAAAACACGAGAACAAATGATGAAACAAGTCAATAAGCATAGAAAAGAAGTTGATTACAAGGTCGAATCAAAGATGTTTCTGAATGAAAGAAACATCGTTACAGCGAGATCTTTCAAGAAGCTAGATGACAAAATGCTCGATTCTTTCACCAATTTAGGTTTCGTCGACTCTTCATATAAACTGAAATTACCAGAGTCTATGCATGTTCATGATGTATTTCATTCTGACCTGCTTCGCTCTGTCGTCGACGACTTCTTGCATGATCAAAAGAATGAACTCTCAGGTTCAATAGTGGTAAACGACGAAGACGAGTGGGAAATCGATGATATATTGAATTTTCGTCGATATCGAAGACGACTTCAGTATAGAGTCAAATGAAATGACTATGACAATGATCTCAATTGATACAACGCTGATGACGACGAATTTATGAACGCTCAGAAGATCGTTGACGATTTTCATATTCGATACTCGAACAAATCGCGCTAATCTCAATCAATCACGATTTAACAGATCTGAGTCTGTGAAATCATGATTGAGCAATCAATCGAGCCGAGCAGAAAATACATTCATGCGAACATGAATCGTCGAAGAGAGAGAGTAATGTCACGATTCTAGCCTTGTCAGGCTCAGTCTTCTAGTCTTGTCAGGTCTATTCTCGCTTCGTCATCTTGACTAGTTTCTATTGAGTCTAGCGTCGGCTGAGAAACACACATATGTAGTCAGCTTCTTTCCTGTAGCTATCTTTCTTTCTTAGCATTTATCTTCTAGTTAAATGACACTCATATTGACTCGCTCTATGCTGACTTCTAACAATAATGCTCATTTGCTTGTTGAATATTAATGATATCTCTCTGTTCTTTAAAAAGCTGCATGCTTATTCAACTATGTAGCTTGATGTTCTTTTCATTTTCAGCATATGCAACAGTCTGATGTGCAAGACTTAATCAAATGCTTTGATAAACTGATCATCAAGTTGAGTTTTAAGTTGACATTTTGAATTCAACTTGATTCAAAGTTGAATTGCTCACATTTTCAACTCAATTTGAGTCAAATTGCGCATATTTTCAACTTGATGCAACTTGACTCAACTGAGAATTGAATCAACTCAACTCAACTCGTCAAGAATTTAAGCTTGACATTAAGAAAGTTAAATATAGAAATTTTTTCAACTTTTGCATTATCTTTTTGCATTATCTTTTTGATAGAAAGTTATGAAGAAAAAACATGAAAATCATTTGATAGAAAGTCATAAAGAAAAACATAAAGAAAAAAATAAAGAAGAACATAAAGAGAAACATGACGAGAAACATGACGAGAAACATAAAGAAGAACATGATGAGAAACATGAAGAAGAACATAGAGATTGTTTGAAAGAGAAACATGATGAAAAAACATGAAGATCATTTGACTTTGATAGAAAGTCATGACAGAAAAACATGGTAGAAAGTCATGAAGAGAAATCATGTAAACTGTTCAATCAAGCTATTTACATTTATCTAATATCTTGTCAAGTCAAGTCGAGTTTTCAAATCAAGTTGTCAAATCAAGCTTTTTAACTCAACTCAAGTTGTTAAGTTCAACTTTTCAATTCAACTCAACACTTTTTTAAAAAAAATTCAATTCAACTTAACACTTTTCAAGTCAAGTACTTGACTTAAACTCAAGTACTTAACTTGATGCAATCAATTTATGCTTTGATGATATTTAAACTTAGCATGAAAATCACGTACTTAATCTTGCAGCTTCACATGATGTGAACTTAATCTACTAGTAAATTTAACGTTGAAATCATGAATTGCTTGCATCTCACTCTTATTTGAGCATTTGAAAGCATGTGATGAATCTCAGTTATATCACTTAATCTTTTGATTATAATTGACTTTAAAGCTTTGCTCATGATATCAAGCAAAGTAATAAGTTGATATGTCTTCAAGTTAATGTAGTTGCTTTTCTTTGATTTGCATAACACTATTGTTTGAGTCTTTTTGAATTACTTCAAGTGATATTTGTGTAAATTGATCATCAAGTTAAGTTTTGAGTTGATATTTTGAATTCAACTTGATTTGAAGTCGAATTGCTCATATTTTCAACTTAATTCAAGTTGAATTGAGCATATTTTCAATTCAATGTGACTTGACTCGACTGAAAATTGAGTCAACTCAACTCAACTCATCAAGAATTCAAGCTTGATGTCAAGAGAGTTAAATATAGAAATTTTTTCGACTTTTGCATTATCTTTTTGATAGAAAGTCATGAAGAGAAAACATGAAAATCATTTAATAAAGAGTCATAAAGAGAAATATAAAGAGAAACATAAAGAGAAACATAAAGAAAAACATGAAGAAAAACATAGAGAGAAACATAAAGAAAAACATAGAGAGAAACATGAAGAGAAACATGAAGAAAAACATGAAGATTATTTGATAGAAGATCATGATGAAGAAATATGAAGATCGTTTGACTTTGATAGAAAGTCATAACGAAAAAACATGATAGAAAGTCATGAAGAAAAATCATGTAAACTGTTCAATCAAGCTATTTACATTTATCTAATATTTTGTTAAATTGAATTGAGTTTTCAAGTCAAGTTGTTGAATTAAGCTTCTCAACTCAACTTGAGTTCTTGAGTTCAACTTCTCAATTTGACTCAACACTTTTTTCAAAAAATTTCAACTTAACTTGATACTTTTCAAGTCAAGTACTCAACTTGAACTCAAGTACTCAACTTAACGCAATCAATTTATATTTATGTATCATGCATGCATTGAATAAACTCATCAGCATCAAGATCAGTTTTGTGAAATCTGCTTAAAGTGCTTTGTTTAAGATTTCAGAAATGTTTGATGCTTTGTTCACTTTTACTCATTTGATTGCTCACTTCATCTCGTTTTTTGAAATGTGTAAATTTGATGATACTGTCAAAAATATGAATGAATTTAAAATGTCATTGACATCTGCTTGTAAGAATGAAGAAAAGAATTTTTCTTGCAGCATCTTAATTTTTTCTTCAAACATTGTTATCATGTGATCAATATCATCTTGTTTCAGTGACAAAAACTGAGAAAGCTTTTTAAATAACTGACTTTCAATTTTAGCTTATTTTGCAAAGCATCATATTGATTTCAATGCATCACTTAACTTATGCATCTGTGATCTGAAGTGTGCACATTTTGTTTGTCTGATAATCTTGTTTTTATGATCATTATGTTTCAGATATTCATTTCATGTTTCTAATGTATCTTGCATTTTTTATACAATTTGCAGTCATTTTAATTTTATTACTACTTTAAAGCAGCTTTAATTTCAGAAGTTTCTTACTTAATTTAATAATTTTGCTTAAAGAGTAGACTTCTCAATGATCTCTTGTAGTACTTTGATGATCTTTGTCACTCTGTCATTCATTTCAGCTTTGCTGTTCAGAGAGCAATCTGACAAAAAATGTATTCACAAATAAGTATTTAATGCTTCTGTGTTTATTTTTTTCAGAGTCAACGAGTCAAAAGCTGCGTTGAGATTGTTTATAAATTTAACTTTGTGATAATTGAAAGATGATTTGATTTCTGATATAAATTGATTTGTACTTTGCACTTATATATTATAAACTGTATTTTCTCGCTGCTAATAATTAAATTTATCATTGTAAACTGATTGTGAATCTTGCAAGTGATTATGTTTAATTTCAACAGTAGTTTCAATCTTACATTTGTAATGATGTTTAGTAGAATATTTAGACTGATTGCATCAAGTCAAGTACTTAAGTTCAAGTCAAGTACTCAACTTGAAAAGTGTTGAGTTGAATTGAAATTTTTTTGAAAAAGTGTTGAGTTGAGTTAAGAAGTTGAATTCAAGCACTTAAATTAAGTTGAGAAGCTTGACTCGATAACTTGATTCAAAAACTCAACTCAATTCAACAAGATATTAAATAAATGTAAATAGCTTAATTGAACAGTCTTCATGATTCTCTTCATGACTTTCTATCATGTTTTTTCATCATAACTCTTTATCAAAGTCAAATGATCTTCATGTTTTTTCTTCATGTTCTTCTTCATGTTCTTCATCAAAACTTTCTTCATGTTTCTCTTCATGTTTCTTGTCATGTTTCTCTTCATGTTTCTTATTATAACTCTCTTCATGTTTCTCTTCATGTTCTTCTTCATGTTTTTCTTCATGTTTCTCATCATGACTTTCTATCAAACGTTCTTCATGTTTTTCTTCATGACTCTCTATTAAAAGATAATGCAAAAAGATAATGCAAAAGTCAAAAATCGGAAAAATTTCTATATTTAACTCTCTTGATATCAAGCTCAAGTTCTTGATGAGTTAAGTTGAGTTGACTCAATTTTCAGTCAAGTCGAGTCATGTTAAGTTGAAAATATGAGCAACTTGACTTGAATCAAGTTGAAAATGTGAGCAATTCGACTCAATCTCAATTCAAGTTCAAAATATCAACTTGAAACTTGACTTGATAATCAGTCTAAGAATATTAATCATCATATGTTAAGTGAAGCATCTTTATTTTTCTCAGTATGAATGATGTAAATTAAAGTTTTTTACAACTAGTTATTTGCAATCATTCTTGAGTAGTTCATTCAAGCAAGAGATAGTTGAGAATCTCTCTGTGAATATAATGAATAATGAGCTTAAGTTGTAGATGTTTAAAAGTTTTAACATTTGCATTTTGCAGTTTGTGTTGCAAGTTAATATTCTGATTGAGCAGATGTTTAATTTAGCTATCTTTACTGTTCATTGATTGAATTTTAAGCATTTGTTAACATATATGCATGTTCTTGACTGAGATGATGAGTTTTTCACTAGATGAAAGAAGTTGTGAGTTGAGCTAAATGATTGCAAGTCATTAATGTTGTATTCTTACTTTTGTATAATTACTATGTTGAATTTGCAAACTTCTTTGTCAATCAAGAATAATTCTTGAATCTTTAATAACTTTCTGATGTTGTACTATAAAATTCATAGAAAGAATTGTTTTATTATAAAGTTATTTGTAGCTGTTGTTGACTTTGCGCTGAGAAAACTCTTTGTATACTTTTGATCATTGAGAATCTTTTGCACTTTCTGATTGAGTGTTTCTGAGTTTGCTCAAATGTCGTTTTATCTGAGTCACTAGTTATGCATGAAGAGAAATCAATTTATCTTCTCTTGACTTTTATCATTTATCATGTTGATTCAACGTCTTGATTGCATATTTTCAACACAACAATTACTGAGCTTAAAAAATTCATTGAATCTATAAAGTCTGTAAAGCTCAATGAATTCATTGAGTTTAAAGAGTTCAGAAACAGCAAAAGAGATGTACAATTGTATTTCAATGCTTTCAAATATTTGATCGATTTGTTTCTGTAAATTTCTGATGTTTGTTTCATCTGTTGTCATCATTTGAAACAAATGTGTCTTCAGAATTCATGATCTTCGTTGCAATTGATATAACATCTTCTATTCAAAGATATCATGTACTTTTCAATGTAATGTTTATTTGCATATTTAACGCAGCGTTATTTCTTCTTACAGAATTTGATCATATGATCAAATTTGAAGCATCTGTAATATTGAGTGATGCAACAGTTTTTTTTAAACAGTTTACATAAACATTCTTGATACAAGTTTAGCATGCTTTTATTCATTAATTAATTCATCATTGCTTTAATCATGATCTTTACAATGAGCAATGAGTGAGTCTTTTCACTTTCAACTACTTTCTTGAGTCAAACTATTCTTAAAATCTTTAGATTTTCATGAAGTTTTGCATTATCTTTTATCAATCTTTTAATGATCACTTTCTGATTGCTTGTATTTATTATGAGATCAGCGATAAAACTCATCTGTACGTGATGTTGACTATAAATCTACTGTTTAACTACAGTAAAGTTTAAAGATTATCAAAAGTTTGAATGACATTGAAGCATTGTGTGATGATGAAGTGTTGTGCATTGATCGCATGCAGAGTTTTCGCGATTGCACAGACTTTGATAATCTCAATGCACATGTTACAAGCAATCTGCATGCAGATGAGAAAGTCAAATAGAATGCAGAACTACAAAAGAAATCGCTTATGAAAATCATTCAATTCAGTATCTTGTCATCATAATGATGAAAACTAAAACAGAACACTCTTGCGTTTAATTTGTTAAAAGTGATCAGCAAAAAGAACTTAAATCATAAACATTCTTTAAATTTACATGCTAACTACATATAAATCTTGTTAAGACTGCGTGTCTGTTACTACAACATAAGCAACTCATGAGACTTGTTAAGTTCAATACAAGCAAACTTAAAAGTTTTATTAATATTGTTTAACAAATGTTTAGATACAGACATTTTATACATAAGTAATACATTGACAAGAAGACTTTGTTAAAAGAAGAGAAACACAAGCATATTTAATAAAGAATGATTGAACTACGTTGTTTAATTAAAAGTGTAGTATATGAACATTTTTGCAAGATACAATTGATCTGCATAAGAAAGATCTTTACAAATAATGCAAAACAGATGAGTTGTACATTTAACAAGCGAAGTGAGCATCTGCAAAACATGATATACAATGATGACAACTGTTGATCTTAAGAATCTTATTTCTTCACTGAGTTTTGACTCTTGAATGTCTTAATGATAGAATCAATCTCTAGTTAAAGACATCATCTGTATAGTTCAAAAGAACAGTAGCGTGTATTGATGTGATTAAAGAAGAAATCAACTGTGATATGCAAGCATATTGCAGACGAAACGTCTGCAATTCATGCTTAAGAAGTAAACTGTCAAAATCTGAGCAGTGAAAGATCTTGTTCATTTTGAACTGTGAATCTGTCATGAGAAAACTTTCTGAAGTAATTTCTCAAGTTTAAGAAAAAAATCAGCATAGAGATTGTGCTTTATGTATATTACATGCAATGTATACAACATATTTTTGATAGATCGAAATCAAACGTACGAGTTCTTGAAGTGCAAATGAACATAAAACTATGATGAGATTTGCATCTTTGTTAAATAAAAGCAGAACATGTCATCAAGATGCTGATGCTTAGTTGACTTGAGATCTTTATCTGAGAAGCTACATTCGCAAAAGCAAGACAGATATACTCAGCAATGATAAAATTGAGAATGACATTCGAAGCATTGATATGACATCAACGCAATAAAGAAGAAGAATTGTCAAGTATGAAATGAAGACTAGAAACTCTTCAGAATCAAGCGTTGTATCACATGATCAACGTTTTCAAAAAAGTGAACATCAAAATGCTGAAAGTTGAAACATATGCATTTTCACTACATGTTCATCTGAACAAGTTACAGAATCAAGTCACACTACGCAGTTGAATCAATGACAAAACACAGAAGACTTGATGAGCATGCAAGATTATACATGCTCATCTGATAGAAACTAATAAACTCATTTCTCGCTTTTCAATCTTCAAAAAAATGACGTTTCTGAACATTTTAATTTGCAAAGAAGCAAAGATACAGTCTGAATGTGAACAACTTGATCTCTTAATGATGACTCAAATGAATGAACATGCAATTGCACAGTTTCACAAAAGTCAATGAAATCTTTGATGAGAAAATTACAAAAAACGCATCGCAAACATTAATGCATTTCTCGCTCAAAAATCTCATCTATTCAAGAAGTCAGTAAAGATGTGTGATGATTTTCAGAAGATTGAAAACATTCTTGCAACTTACATCAGAATTGAATGCATAGAGCTGAAGATTTATCTGCACTTGAGAAACATGTCGAGCGTGAATAGTCTTCGATGCAACTGCGAATAAAGTCATCAGACAATTAAGCATATTCTGATGCATTGCTTAAATTGAACGCATCTTCGATCAAATATGCTACAAGACGTTGACTTCACGAACTATTAAGTCATCATCTCAATCACGAAGAATCTCAGAGCAACAGTGAGAATGATGATGAAAACGAAGCTGCTGAAGCAGTTTAGAATGACAAGAACATTCATTCTCTAACGTGCAATTATCGCAAACAAATTTGATACAAAGTCTTAATTTTATCATCTCGACTGCATGTAGCAGTCGTATAAATAGCGAGCGATTTTCTACCTCAGAGAATTTTGTTCACTCGATACACATAGCATAGAGTTTCTCATGAGTCGATCTAATTAATGTCACAAGAATGTATGAATTTATTATTATTATTATTATTATTATTATTATTATGTATTTATTATGATGTGTATTTCATATGCTAGCATAGCAAAGATTCAATGCATTATACATGTTGAGTTCATGATTTCTTTTACTCATGTTTGAGATCTTTTCAGATTTGCTTGAATCTTTGAGCTCACTGCATAAAGTATGATGTCTTCGCTTTCAAGCTTGCAAAGAGACATGATTAAATTTCTTTGAACTGTTGACATGTTTGTGATTTTTTGAAAAATCTGTTCAATAAATTTCTTTTGTATTTTCTTTATTTTCTTTATTTTTACTATTGAACAATTATAATGCATGCAAAACAAACTTTTGAAAAAAGCATTATAAACGAGAGAGAAAAGATTAAGTAAATGAATAAATGATGATAAATTGCATGAGCAGCAGTAATGCTGATTCAATGATGATTGCAAACAGCATTGACTCATTGCAGAGAGACAGCGACGCAAGATTTAAACACTCATGCAATGATGAGATGAAAGTTATCAGCATCATCAATTTATTAACACAGACATCGACATTAAAGAAAGAGAAGAACAAAGATCATTCATGAAAAGAAGTGATCTTAAAGCTGATTCAACATCTTCAAAATGTTTCAAAAAGAAAGATTGAAAGTCAAAATGCATTCATCATGAAGAATGTATAAAAGTTAAAGACATTCATTCAACTTCTTAATAAATAAGTACAAATGCAAGAAAATATGCATTTCACATTCAAAACATCATTATGAGTTAATGTAGTAAGAGAAGAAGCAACAACAAAAAAGCAATGATTCAAAGATAATTTATCAATTTTTTTTTTTAAAATTCTTACTCAATTCAACACTCATTATGAGTTTATGCAAGATTCTATATATTGTAGCGAGCGCTGCACTAACGTAGCGTTCTTTTCATATCTACTATCGCTTTTTTCTGCGCTCTATACTGTAACTGTTTTCAATGCAAGAACTTTATGAGCTTGTTTCTTTTTTACTTTCTTTCTCTTTCATCTGATTCTTTGATATCATCACAGTCTGAAATTGATTCAGTATGCTTGTCAAAAATATCATTTGAATGATCATTGTTATCACGCTCATGATTTCTAGAAGCTTTTTCAAGTTCGTGATGTTCTCTTCATGTTGCATCATCTTTCATTCTATTTTTCATTTAGAACATGTTAATAGAATGTGCTTGATCAACATTTGATCTCTGTTACACTTGCATGTCATCATAGTGATATCAAGTACTTGTCTTTCATGTAAAAATTGATTGAAGTCAATTTTTCTTGTGCATAATTGTGTCAGTAACATGTTGTGAGACTTTGCATGATTCTTGTGCAGTCGCAGATGTCAATGTGTCATCTTTGATGTCAGATATCAAAAATGAGTTGCATTGAATTTCTCTTTTCAGACTACTCTTCATGTTTATTTGATCTGTTTCTGTATGAGCATCAGTCTTGTCATCACTTCAGTGCATTAACATTCAGTCAATGATAGAGATAAATTGTATACATTGTTAATTATTTTGTTCATCACTTTATTTTCAAGTACTTCTGCACATCTCATTATTCAATGTAACTTCAGCGTGACTTCTCAAGATCAAATGCTTTCATGTGCAGTTTGAACTCATTGCAGACGTGTCTGATCTTTTGTTGATATCATAGCTTTCACTGTTTTCAGAGAAGTCTGATTATCATTGTATACTTTGTATATCTTTTCATGACATTCTTGATTCACTGTTGCTACATCTGCAAGATGTTTCGCTCTTGCAACTAATTATTTCAGCTCATCATGATGAATGATGAATAAAGTCGATTTTCTCAGTCTTTTATTTAACTCTCAGTTCATTTTCATTGCAATTGCTGTAACATCATCTCTGCTGTTGCTATCATTTAAGTAAACTTTTTGCTTCAATGTAAACATGTCAAGATTATGTTGTTTTATTGATATTTTCTTGTTTGCAATTATAATTATCTTCAATGACTTTGATCAGAAAGTCATTGTATAAAGATGATTTCAATTCATCTTTGTTTGCTTGAATGTTTCTTTCATTCACTTTTGCTTCAGCTGTAGAAATGTTTTGCACAGCTTTGATTTTAAATCTCTTTTGAATGTCAAGTCATTGCAAATTCAATGCATTGTCATCTCGATAACTTCGTCTGATTTTCAAGAGTTCATGTTTATTATCAATCTTTGTATCAGCTTTCATAAGTAAATATTTATTAACATCATGTTTATTTTCATTTGTAGAGTCTTTGTTAATGTTGCACGATAAACATTAATGATTTGTCACAATGCTTTTTCTTGCACTGATCTCAACTTAATGTTCAAACTCTTTCAATGATTTTTCACTCTTTGTGATGTATATCATATGATGACTTCGTGACTAAGCAGAAAGTGTGTCATCATGAAGTATATTTGCTTATTCATCATCATTGATGAATCTCAAGTAGATTCAATGATTGTCTGCATGATCTTTTGTTTAATCACTAGTTTTGCTTTGACATGATGCATGTGAGTTGCTCATTTCAGCTTGAAGTTTAATTGAACTTTCAAAATTCTGATATCTGATTTTGAGTTGATCTGATGTTTCATCAACTCTACATCAACTTTCATATTGAATCATTTAAAAGTTCTTGTAAAGTGAATTAGCTTATGCTTTGTCGTTAAGAATTTGATGTTATGTATTTTTGATCACTGTTTGCATTTATCATAAATCTCGCTAAGAACTTTGCAGTTGCGTTTCATAAACTCTTTGTATATCAAGATATTGATGTCATTCACGAAGTCTGTAAAGCTAGTTCTCAGCTTGATGTCATCACATGCTTTTAACAAGTTCACATTGTAAAACAGATATAATATCAATGATAGTGAAGAATTTTATGATATGTCAATGTTCACATTGTGTTTCATTGTCATGTAATCATCAATTGTGATCATGATGCATCAATCTTTCAGAAAGTTCTTCACAAACTTAAGAAACAGTTTAGAAACTTTTCTCTTCTTCATGTTGTGTAAAAGTCTGCTGTGCATCACATTGTTAAATGCATTCTTTTCATTCAGACTTAACAGTGAGACTACTCTTCTTCTCATGTTACTTTAAACAGTATGTATCTTTTCTGTAATTAGTTGCAAAGTCGTATCTGTTGATCTGTGCTTGTGAACTTTCATCTGAATGTTCAATATTAAGTTGCAAACTTTTACAACATTTTGCAAATGTTCAAATACAATGAATTTCAGTATTTTGCTCATTGTATTGAGTAGCATAATTAATTTATATATCTTTGCATTAAAGTAATCTTTCTTGTCTGACTTTTGCATCATTATTGTGACTGTGCTCTTGAACTGAGTTGATTGTATTCTCTTTTATAAACATTTTTCAAAGAGAGAATGTATTTGTTTTGACATGTTGTTGATGAGTCTGTGCATTATTCTATTTATATATTTCATGTGTTTCAATGTCTTGTCAGATGTTGCTTTGTAGATGACTCTTTTAATTTCATGATGCATCAGTGAAACATCATTTTCAATCGAGAGCAAGTACTTGAAGTCTATTGTGTTCAGCATGAAAATCTCTGAAAATGATGAAAAGTGAATTTGAAACATCATCTTCACTTTATTTTGCACTGTTGTAATGATATCAGAGCACTCTGACTTAATCAGAGAGAAAATTGTCGTTTGAGTCAGTGTGTCTGCAACTGCATTTCTTACTCATTTTGCAGTTTTAAACAGTTTTCTTGAGAATTGTTCAACGTTCTGCATGATCTTTTGATACTCACTGCGTTTCTATTTTCTGATGATCTTGTTTTTCTTGTCACATGCTTGAATGTACTCTGTTCAATCATTGATGATTCAACAACTTCTTCTCATTCATTGCATGCTCTTGATGATCTTTGTACACTTCTTCATTCATTCTGCTTTGATTATTTCGTGTGATCTCGCTCAGAAAGTGAAAATCTCGATGATCTTCTTCAATGCATCTAGCAGTTGCTTGATGTACTCATCTATGCATCAACATCTTATTTCATGATTCAACAATGATTTCAACATTTGTTCTTTCAAAGTATTAATGAATTTCTCTTCATTCATTGTCTTTCAATTGCAACATGATTTTTGCGCTGATTCTTTGCAAACTCTGAAATCTATAATTGTTTGTATCAATAAATGATTTGAAAAGTTTTTCATTTCTTCATTAATTTTGCATTGTATTATAATTGTAATTGTAATTGTAATTGTAATTCATACACTCTTGTGACATCGATTTAGACTCAACTCATGAGAGACTTTATGCTACTTATATCGAGTGAACAAAACTCTCTGAGAAAGAAAATCACTCGTCGTCTATACAGCTGCTTCACGCAGTCGAAACAATGAGATTGACACTGTGTTATCAAGTAATGAATCTATAGCTTCTATTCAGCGCGTGACGCTCAAGTAAACTCTTGATGAGAGTGTCTGTGCTGTTTGATTATGACACATCGTCTTTGCTTTGCTCTTCATTGATGATATTCTATACAACGATGTCTTGATTCGATTCTCGATTCGAAGATGAAAGACGTTTTCTTTGCACTCATGATGCTCGTGATTGTAACGTACGTAAAGCTGTGTTCTCTTACTCAATGATTATCATTCATTGAGCAGAGAAATATGTGATGAAAGAGAGATGCACACGATGAGAAGATAGAGTATGATTGTACTGAGTAACTCTTTTCTTCTCTTGATTTGACTTGTGTCACGTAGACATTGAATGAATTGTTAGTATAGACGTGCAATCGCAATCGTTCGATGTTTGACTCTGATCGATGAAAGAGAATGCGTTCTGATCATTCTCTTGAGCTCTCGATTTTTCACGTGAATAAATGAATGACTTGACGTCAAGTAAAGAAGATGAGCTCAAGTTCTCTCAATATATCAGCGTGATCAACAAGTCACTACTTCTTCGAGCACTGTAGTCACGTCTCTCAATACTTGAAATGACTATTCTACCTGATATCTTTTCATCAATTACTCAACGACACTGTTGATGTGATGAAGACGTTTCGATATCGACGCAGTCGACGAGTCGCAAATTCTTCAATCACTTGTAGTCACAACTTGCAGACTCTTCATCTGAGTTGTCTTTTTCACTAGTAGTATCTTTTCATCTCTTACTGACATTGACATGTCATTAATCTTCTTCGTAGATCGATTGTGACTGTTAGGGAAAATGTTGTCGCATGAGTAAAAACTCTGCATGACGACTTTTCTGATCACGCAACGTTTTAACATCGTTCGAACTGCGTCGAATTGAGATCTCTTGACTCTTTTAACTTCTATTCAAACACAGAATAGAATCAAAAGATTTGTAGTCAACATCATGTACAGATGAATCTCGTTGTCAGTCTTTTGCATTGTATTAATCAATTCATAATGTCATCTGTTGTAAAAATCAAATTTATTGTCATTTGAGATTCTTAATAATTTCTCGTAATTGTGCTTTGAAATAATGCTAGCAATGCATCAATGTTTGTGATCATTTTAATTAATTCATTCGACAATAAATGTTGTTTTGAGTAGAATGATTCTTCTCATGTGAAGTGATGCAGATTGAAATCTTCTACAAGAATGCTTTCTCTCAGCATGTGCAGCATCTTTTTGATGTCTGAAAGATTTTCTTTTTCATGAATGATTTCATGATCTCTGAATGACAAATTGTATGCTTCATGAATGTATATAGCTTTCTGAATCATCTGTGCATCATCTGTTAATGTTTATAATGTAATTGTGTTTACATTTTTGAAGTGTCATGTTGAATGTCAGATGTTGCTGTTGATTCTTTTATTTATGTAGAAATAGATTCTATCTTCATTATTCTTTAGTGTGAAGTTGACAGTTGCTGAGCAGTATGCTCTGAAAATATCATCAAATCATCAGAGTTCTTGAAGAATCAGAATGTCATAATTCTTTATCTTTTTCTCATGTAGTAATGTTATCATCATCTTGTTTCTGAACTTGTGAACGTTGTACTGTAGTATTCAAAGCTTCTTTTGCTGAGACATTAAAGTTCACATTTCAGACTGTTTAATGTTCTCTTGAGTGTCTGCGAAGCGTTTGCTTCACTTGTAAAATTCTCAATAGAAGATGACATTGACAACGATGTGATTGACGTTGACTTCAATTCATTTGATCTTGACTTCTTGATCAAGTGATTCAGTATAGTGTTTTCTGATGTGATGATTGTACTGAGCAAACAACTTTCATTTATTGAACATCTCTGATTTCTCTTCAAGTCGTTGTTCATCAGCGATTTCAGACTGATAAATGTTTCTATGAATATCTTTGATGTTGCTGTTTTTAGTTCTTTCTGTTTTCGTACAACATGATATAGAAGTCTGTGCTTTGTGACTCTCTTTATTCTTTCTTTTTCAGCTTGTCATTTATGACATTGAAAGTCAAAGACTTTATGTATGTTTCAATATGCTTCACATTTTTACATGTTTTAAGTCTGTTTGTAAAAACAATGCTTCAAGCAATGATTCAGCATGTAGTAAATGCATTTCTGCTTATTTTTGCATTCATACATCTTGTGATTGTATTCTTGATACTTTAAACATTGATGCACTCTGCAGCTTGAGTCATAAAACTGTGTGATTTTTATGTTGATCTCATGATATATCTTCTCATTGATCAGCTTGTTCATCATCTCAGCGTTGACTACATGTATCACTAGCGAGATATATCTCTTCTGCTCACTTTTCTTTGTGAGTCACTCAATCTTCTCAATCATCATTTCTGAATATATGTCTTTATTGATCTTGATGAGCATTCTCGTCTCTTTCTTCTCTATGTTCTTAGACATTTCTTCGATTTTAATTTCATGTATCACTACTTCAAAACTAACTTCATGCAAACATGCATTCAACAATATCTCTTTGATTCAAAAATCATTTTTCTTCAATGTTTTCTTGCTGCTTTTCATCTTGATTCAAAATATCAGCAGTTTCAATCATCTCTTCATAATTTTTATGTTTTTGCATGTTGACAATGTCTTGTCAACGTCAATTTCTCTTACTAATCTCACTATGTTTTTCATTGTTGTTATCATGATTCTTTTTACTTCTTCTTTTTCTTTGATGAAGACTTTTACTTCAAATTTCTCACAATGATTTCTCACTAATGATGATATATTAATGTTAAACACAAGATAACTTTTAAATGATGTCATCGACTTCATGCTCATTTTCTTCACTCAACTGTCAATATGTTTTCTCTTCTTCATGAACTTTTTTTCAAGTCTACTCATTATCTTTTTCAATCTCTTCAGCTGATTCTTCATGCACTGATTGACAGTTAATGCAGCGACACATTGACACATCAGCTTTTTTATCATCTCTGTCAAACTTTTCATCTTTTCTCAGAGCATTGACTCGTTGTTTCTACGTTTGTTGAGCTCATAAAGTACTTGCAGCTTATGTAATTTCTTCTGTATATCTTTTGTCTTGACTGAATTCTTCTGCGAGATAGCAATAATTATCTCTTGTTCACTCGTCAATGTCGCGTTGATAACGCTTCTCATCTGCTCTCGACGATCAAAATGAAGCGCAAGCATCATGTTGATGATGTGTTCTGTCTCTGAATAGTTTTTAATTAATAAGATTGATCTTTGATATTCTGTTAATTTTCAAAGATGTTCTATCTCATTCTACAATTGATTCAACAAAATGCTGAAAACATTAAAAAGAAAATCAATGCAAAGCAAATAACAGAGAATTTGCAAATCTCACAGAAGACGCAGGTTTTGCAAACGTTGCAAGTCATGCAAAATTCACAAAAATCAACACAGAAGCTCACATATGTGCAAAAAGCAGCTCAAGTCACAAGCGTAAATGCAAATGCAAACACGAATGCAAATTCAGATGAATGAAATCTGATTATCAAGAAATTCTCGTCAAAATCACAAGAAATATCGTATTGCAAAAGAAGATTCATTGTCAATCTCAAAAATGAGAACTGAACTTTAAAAACGATGAAAATGCGAGATTTAATAAATAATGCATTGAAAAAGATGAAAATCGATCTAATAGTTGTCATGATAGTCAAAACGCAAAAGAAAAACAACATTGTTCTGATGATCTTGAAAAAATACACAGCAGATGTTTTACTAGCGCAAAGAGCAATATGAAAGCATGTTTTTGATGTTAAAAGCATGAAAAAAGATGAGAAATAATATAAAATAGTCATACACAGTCTGAAAATCGAAATCTTCAACACGAAAACTGAAATAAAAAATCTAAAAACTGAGTTAAAGATGTACAATCTTGAATTGAAACTAATAATCAATTTTATATGATTATTGAAGAGCGAAAATCAATCATAAAACAGACATGCATTGATGATCTTAGCATTTAGAATTGAAGCAGAAGCACAAAGACATCTGAAAAAATGACTTTTAGCTGCGAGATCAACATATCAAACAGTTGAATATTGAGACTATTGATCAAATGATCAATGTCAAAAATGTTAAACATTTGAGCACTTACAGAATAAATGTAACAGATCATCAAGATGCTTGTACTGCGAGCGAAATCATCAGATCTGAAATCATAAATGTTAATTATTTATGTGCAAAGACAAGCAATCATGCAATCACATGATTTCTAGATATTGCAACTTTTTTTTTCTTTTTTTCTTCTTTTTTTTTTTTCTTCATTAAGTGCATGCAGTCTATGACTATGACACTGTCTAGACGCTGTGCATATGTTAAATTACATGTATCTTGATCAAAGTCGCTGCTTTATATCTTTTCATTGATCAATCACATCGATAGTTTGCGCAAACAAGCGCTTTCAATCAAACAGCTTCTTTCTCTTGTGCTTTCATTTTCTCATCTCTTCATGTTCTTTTCACTTTACTCTTTCGTTTTCAATAGTCATTTTCTTGTTGCAATTCAAGTACTTTTCAAGTACTTTAGCATTGCGATTCTTTCAATCTTGATGATAAACAACGTCAATATAGTGTTCATGTTTTTGAACTGTGCTTTTGCTTTAAGCTGTAACTGTTCTGCTTTATAATGTTTGCAGTTCAGTAGTAAGTGCTTTGACGTTTGTCTCGCCTTGCATATTTCATAGCATTTGTTCAACTTATTCTCTGATAATCGATGCAAATAGCTTTTAAAATAGTCATGTCTCATTTTTAGCTGTATAAACGTTGAAAACGTCAGTCTGTCTATTTTTCGAAGCTTTTTTAGTGATCTGTAACTCAGATTCACTCTCGCTGTGTGCTTCTGATACTGATTTTCTTTTTTGATGCTGTTGTTTCATGCAATTAGTCATTGCTCTTTTATCTCTTTGTCTATTTGCTTTTTGATGAAGCTCATGATTGTTCTTTTTCTGATGTCGATTGTTGATCTTTTTCATGTCGCGTCTTTGATCAATTGATTCACTGCTTCATTTTCGACGATGTCTTTGCAACTCAATACTCACTGTATGCAAATATGACATTGATTTTGTTGCAGATTGATCAGGTTTTGTCGTATGTTATTGAATAACTTCAAGTTGACATTGCTCTTTGCTTTTAACCTTTGCAGCATCATTTGACTGTCTGTGTACACTCAAATTTCGCTGTCTTCAGATGCTTCTTCGCTGCATATCGCGATTGCATCGTCAATAGCTTGCAATTTCGCTTTCATTATGATTATTTCGTCGATCACGCTTGTTGTCTTGCTGCATTTAACAGACTTGTGCGTGAATATCATCGTGATTTCAATTTCTGTTTTGAGCTCTGCTATCTTTTTTCAAGTTTGCGATGCGTCGATGTACATCACTATGTTTTTCGTCTTTTTGACTATTGTTTTCAGTTTTTTATAGTGTGTATTTATCGTTTTGCATGTTTCATCTTTTGCGAATTCGATTTGCATCTTTGTCAGATATTCAATTTTCTGATCTCATGATTTCTTGAAGTGAGAAATTTCAATTTCTTTTATTGAATTCAATGTTTTTTGCACTTTGTTCAATATTCAATATATTTGCATAAGTCTGTCTTTGCACTTCTTGACTTTTCAAGATAAATTCGTCTTCATCTCATTTCAGTTCAGATATTTTGATGTATTCAGATCTAGATTCAATTCGATAAAGTATTAAAATGAGTATGATATGAATATTCACTTTCTTGTCGAATGCTTTTTCAATAATTCAACTATTCTAATTGCATAGTTCTTGCATTTTTGATCTAGTTGTACTTTCACTGACGAAATTTCAGCCTTTATTTGCATGACTTCTATGAACAATGTTTGAAATGCTCTCAGTATCTTTCGTAACGCTGCGTTCTGCAGCTTGCGAAATTTGATTGCGTGACTTTTTTTATTGTTTCACCAGATTTCGACGTCATAGTCGCTAATAACTGTGATGCATGCTAAATACAGCTGTCTTTCTGACTTTGCATTTAGTTCTCACTCACTATTCATTAGTCTAAAGAGTGAGTGTAACGTTCTTTTTTTTTTCTTCTTCATTAAGTGCATGCAGTCTATGACTATGACACTATCTAGACGCTGTGTGTATGCTAAATTACATGTAATCTAGTCAAAATCGCTGCAGTATATCTTTTCATTAATCAATCACATCAATAGTTTGCGCATACAAGCGCGTGAGCTATTTATATAATCAAGTGATCATATAGACAACTCAAGATTGTGAAAGCTGATCACTTTGACGTAAGCTTTCAACTTGTCTGTATGATCATCAAGCTAAGTGAGCTAGATGAGCTTTGATTTATGTAGATGAAAGCTGATCACTTCGACGTGAGCTTTCAAGTTCGCTGTATGATCATTCAGCTGAACGAACTAAATGAGTTTTGATCTATGTATTTGCGACGCATGTAAATTGATCAGAAAATCGAAAAATCGATCGATTTACTGCATCGCACAGATGTGTATGTGCGCAAAAGCTGAGTCGTGCTTTTGCAATGACTGTGTGAATGTTGTATATTAGTTGCAGCGTGTGTGCAAAGACGTTGCTGTTGTTCTGTGTATATGAGCAAAGACTGTGTCATGTCTTCGCAGTGTATGTGATTGCGATGCATGTAAATCGATCAGAAAATCGAAATCAATCGATTTACTGCGTCGCACAGATGTGTATATGCGCAAAAGCTGAGTCGTGTCTTTGCAATGACTGTGTGAATGTCGTATATTAGTTGCAACGTGTGCGCAAAGACGTTGCTGTTGTTCTGTGTATATGAGCAAAGACTGTGTCGTGTCTTTGCAGTGTATGTATTTGCGACGTATGTAAATCGCTCAGAAAACCGAAAAATCGATCGATTTACTGCATCGCATTGATGTGTATGTGCGCAAAAGCTGAGTCGTGTCTTTGCAATGACTGTGTGAATGTTGTATATTAGTTGCAGCATGTGCGCAAAAACGTTGCTGTTGTTCTGTGTATATGAGCAAAGACTGTGTCGTGTCTTTGCAATGTATGTGATTGCGATGCATGTAAATCGACCTGATAAAGCGAAAAATCGATTGATTTACTGCATCACGCAGACGTGTAGATGCGCAAAAGCTGAGTCATGTCTTCACAGTATGTATGTGTGTGATGTATATGAGTTGCAGCGTGTGCGCAGAGACGTTGCTGTCGTTCTGTGTATATGAGCAAAGACTGTGTCGTGTCTTTGTCGTGTATATGATTGCAATGCATGTAAATCGATCTGATAAAGCAAAAAATCAATCGATTTACTGCATCATGCAGACGTGTAGATGCGCAAAAACTGAATCGTGCCTTCGCAGTATGTGTATGTATATCATATATGAGCTCAACATGTGAATAAAGCGCTGTTACTGCTCTGTATGTGATTGCGCTGCATGTACATCGATCTGAAAATGCGAAAAATCAATCGATTTACTGCATCACATCTGTCTTTATGTGTGCAAAAGCTGAGTCGTGCCTTTGCAATATATGTGTATATGTTGTATATGAGCTCAACATGTGAATAAAGCGTTGTTACTGCTCTGTGTGTGCGTGTAAATCGACCTGAAAATGCGAAAAACCGATCGATTTACTGCATTACGTCTGTCTGTATGTGCGCAAAAGCTGAGTCGTGCCTTCGCAATGTATGTATATATGTTGTATATGAATCACAGCATGTATGCAAAGACGTTGCTGTTCTTCTGTGTATATGTGAGCTTCAATGCATCAACGACTGTGTTGTTATTGCCTTGCTTTTCGACTGTGTGTAAGCTCAATGCATGAGTAAAGCGCTGTTACTGCTTTGTTGATGTTGATGAGATTGTTCAGCTCTTTTGACAAGCATAGCTTGCAGAAGATTCGTAGTCAGCATCTCATACAGATAAATCTCGTTGTTGATCATGTAGCGTTCTTGTGACTGCAACGATTTTCGTTTGCACATGCATCTTGAAGTTAAGCTTTCGATTCAGTCAAACTTTTAGTCATTGTATGCAGATTTTCGATTTTACGACTGTGTCATTAAATAGCATAATCATTTGATCGAGTGTTGCTTTGTGATTTTCAAAATGAATTAATTCAAATTTTGAGTTATCAAATTGCATTGCATTTTCATTCGCTTATGTAAATGCAATTTTCGTTACCTTTTTCAGCTTTTTCACATTCTTGACAATGCTTTTTCCTTTGATGTACAGTGTGACATCATCAATGTAGCTGAGTAACTGTAAATTTTCGATTCTTGCGCGAATCTTCGAAAATAAGTGTCGAATGTAAATTAGAAACAGAATGAGCGAAATAAATGATTCTTGCGATATTTCTGTGAAAATTTCCTTTGACTTCTGATGTTCTTCATCAAATGCTAAGTCAATGACTTGATTTTGTAAGAAGCATTTTACTCAGTTGATCAAATTGATTGATATCTTCTGTTTAATCAAAATCTTGATCAGCTGTTTCAACGTCACATGATCAAAGACATCTTTGACGTCTAGCAGTAAACATGTAAGCATGTTTTCGCGACTTTTTGTCATTTGCGCGTCATGTACTAGATTTAGTACTGCGTCTATAGCTAATCTTTGTTTTCTGTCTCTCATTTGATTGAAGTCTAGCAGCTTGTCATTTGTTTTCGCTGTGTATGACAGTTGCATCGCTATTAGCTTTTTTGCTATCATGTCTAAGCAGTTTAGCAGTGTGATAATTCTGTATGTCTTTGAAATTAAATAATTCAATTTATTCGATTTTTTCAGAATGATTTCTGTGTCTTCGCGTCATATCTTTGAATGATAGTCACTTCCAATCAGATTCAAATACATCAGATTGAAAATTTTTGATACGCTTTTGTATGCTTGCTGCATGATTACGAATGACATATCATCTGATTCAAGTGCTTTTCTGAGTGCTGAGAAGTTAATAGCATGCTTAATCTTTTTCTTGATAATTCTTGATCACTGTATACTTTCGTTTGATAGTAATTCTTCATTGATTTGAATTTTCAAAGATGATGAGTACATTGCTTTCAGAAATGTCTCGCACTTTTCATTGAATTCAATCTTCAATTCTTTTTGCAAGTTTTGTATCGAGAATAGCTTTTCAATTAAACGTGATTTAGTGAACTTGTATGTCTGAAACACTTTTTTTTCTTCGACGTTGTTCAAAAAATTGATTCAGAATTGATTTTTAATCAGCTTTATTACATCATGATACGAATTTCGCATTTGCACTATCTTTGCTCATACGTCGTCATTTCTGCATCTTTTTCAGATTCATTTTTTTTGACGACAGCATCTTTCATCTTTTGATGAGCTCATTATTTCATCAGAGTTTTGATCGACAACGAGATTTACCTGTATGAGATGCTGACTACAAATCTTCTGCAAGCTATGCTTATTAAAAGAGCTGAACAATCTTATCAACATTGACAGAGCAGTAACAGCGCTTTACTCATGCGTTGAGCAGTGAAACAATGAGCTCATCGAGATGTGAAAAGCACTGTCATCAAGAAAGCGAATTTGAAAAAGATGCAGAACTGATGATGCATGAACAGAGATAATGCGAATGTGAAATTCGTATCATGATGCAATAAAGTTGATCAAAAACCAATTCTGAATCAACTTTCTGAACAAGATCAAAGAAAAGAAAGTGTTTCAGACATACAAGTTCATCAAATCATGACTAATTGAAAAGCTATTCTCAATACAGAATGCGCAAAAGAAGTTGAAAACTGAATTCAATGAAAAGTGCGAGACATTCTTGAAAGCAATGTATTCATCATTTTCGAAAGTTCAAATCAATGAGAAATTACTATTGAACGAAAGTATACAGTGATCAAGAATTATCGAGAAAAAGATTAAGCATGCTATTAATTTCTCAGCATTTAGGAAAGCACTCGAATCAGATGATATGTCATTCGCAATCATGCAGTGAGCATGCAAAAGTGTATTGAAAATTTTCAATCTGATGTATTTGAATCTGATCGAAAGTGACTATCATTCAAAAATATGACGCGAAAACACAGAAATCATTCTGAAAAAACCGAATAAATCGAATTATTTAATTTTGAAGACATACAGAATTATCACACTGCTAAACTGCTTAAACAAGATAGCGAAAAAGCTAATAGCGATGCAACTGTTATACACAGCGAAAACAAATGACAAGCTGCTAGAATTCAATCAAATGAGAGACAGAAAACAAAGATCAGCTATAGACGCAGTACTAAACCTAGTACATGACGCGCAAATGGCAAAAAGTCGCGAAAACACGCTTACATGTCTACTGCTAGACATCAAAGATGTCTTTGATCATGTGATGTTGAAACAGCTGATCAAGATCTTGATCAAACAGAAGATATTAATCAATTTAATCAACTGAATAAAATGCTTCTTACAAAATCGAATCATTGACTTAGCATTTGATGAAGAACGTCAGAAGTCAAAGGAAATTTTCACAGAAATATTGCAAGAATCATCTATTTTGCTCATTCTGTTTCTAATTTACATTCGACACTTATTCTCGAAGATTCGCGCAAGAATCAAAAATCTACAGTCACTCAGCTACATTGACGATGTTGCACTGTACGTTGAAGGAAAAAGCATTGACAAGAATGTGAAAAAGCTGGAAAAGACGACGAAAATCGCATTTACATGAGCGAATAAAAATGCAGTGCAATTTAATGACTCAAAATTCGAATTGATTCATTTTGAAAATCACAAAGCAACACTCGATCAAACAATTATGCTATTCAATGACACAGTCGTAAAATCGAAGATCTGCATACAATGACTAGAAGTCTGACTGAATCGAAAGCTCAACTTCAAGATGCATGTGCAAATAAAAATCATTGCAATCACAAGAACGCTACACTCACTCTTTAAACTAATGAATAGTGAGTGAAGATTAAACGCAAAGTCAGAAAGACAGCTGTATCTAGCATGTGTCACAATCATTAGCGACTACGACGTTGAAATCTGATGAAACAATCAAAAAAGTCACGCAATCAAATTTCGCAAGCTGCAGAATGCAGCTTTACGAAAGATACTGAGAGCATTTCGAACATCACTCATAGAAGTCATGCAAATAGAGGCTGAAATTTCGTCAGTGAAAGTACAACTAGATCAAAAATGCAAGAACTATGCAATTAAAATAGTTGAATTACCGAAAAAGCATTCAACAAGAAAGCAAACACTCATATCATACTCATCTCAATACTTTATTGAATTGAATCTAAATCTGAATGCATCAAAATATCTGAACTGAAATGAGATGAAGGCAAATTTATCTTGAAAAGTCAAGAAGTGCAAAGACAGACTCACGCAGATATATCAAATATTGAACAAAGTGCAAAAAACACTGAATTCAATTAAAGAAATCGAAATTTCTCACTTCAAGAAATCATGAGATCAGAAAATCGAATATCTGACAAAGATGTAAATTGAATTCGCAAGAGATGAAACGTGTGAAACGATAAATACACACTATAGAGAACTGAAAACAATAGTCAAAAAGACGAAAAACATAGTGATGTACATCAACGCATCGCAAACTCGAAAAAAGATAGCAAAGCTCAAAACAGAAATCAAAATCATGATGATATTCACGCATGAATCTGTTAGATGCAGCAAGACACAGTCAAAAAGCGAGACAATAACAACGTGATCGTTGACACGTTGAAGCTTGCATATACACAGAAGAACAGCAACGTCTTTGCATACATGCTGCAACTCATATATGACATACACACATATACTGCAAAGGCACGACTCAGCTTTTGCGCACATACAGACAGACGTGATGCAGTAAATCAATTGATTTTTCGCATTTTCAGATCGATTTACACGCAGCGCAATCACACACAGAGCAGTAACAGCGCTTTATTCACACGTTGAACTCATATACAACATACACACATATACTGCAAAGACACGACTCAGCTTTTGCGCACATAAAGACAGACGTGATGCAGTAAATTAATCAATTTTTTGCATTTTCAGATCGATTTACACGCAGCGCAATCACACACAGAGCAGTAACAGCGCTTTATTCACACGTTGAGCTCATATACAACATATACACACATATTGCGAAGGCACGATTTAGCTTTTGCGCATCTACACGTCTGCATAATGCGGTAAATCAATCGATTTTTCGCTTTATCAGATCGATTTACATGCATCGCAATCACATACATGATGAAGACATGACACAGACTTTGCTCATATACACAGAACAACAGCAACGTCTCTGCGCACATGCTGCAACTCATATACGTCACACACACATATACTGCAAAGACACAACTCAGCTTTTGCGCATCTACAGACTTGCACAATGCAGTAAATCGATTGATTTTTCGCTTTATCAGATCGATTTACATGCATCGTAATCATATACACTGCAAAGACATGACACAGTCTTTGTTCATATACACAGAACGACAGCAACGTCTTTGCACATATGCTGCAACTCATATACATCACACACACACATACTGCGAAGGCATGACTCAGCTTTTGCACACATACACATCTGTGCAACGCAGTAAATTGATTGATTTCGATTTTCTGATCGATTTACATGCATCGCAATTACATACACTGCAAAAACATGACACAGTCTTTGCTCATATACACAGAACAACAGAAACGTCTTTGCGCACACGCTGCAACTCATATACGTCACACACATACATATTGCGAAGGCATGACTCAGCTTTTGCGCACATACACATCTGTGTGACGCAGTAAATCGATCGATTTTTTTCGATTTTCTGATCGATCTACATGCGTCGCAAATACATAGATCAAAATTTATTTAGTTCGTTCAACTGAGTGATCATACAGCGAACTTGAAAGCTTACGTCAAAGTGATCAGCTTTCATCTACATAGATCAAAGCTCATCTAGCTCGCTTAGCTTGATGATCATACAGACAAGTTAAAAGCTCACATTAAAGTGATCAGCTTTCACAATCTTGAATTGTCTATATAATCACTTGATTATATAAACAGCTCACGCGCTTGTATGCACAAACTATTGATGTGATTGATCAATGAAAAAATATACAGCAGCGATTTTGACTAGATTACATGTAATTTAGCATACACACAGCGTCTAGATAGTGTCATAGTCATAGACTGCATGCATTTAATGAAGAAAGAAAAAAGAAAAATTTTTTTTTTATGCATGCATGCATAATTTGCGTTGATCTTGCGCAATTGTGTTGTAGAATTCGAATATTCAACGTGTTTGCAAAGCTTTCGTCATTTGCATTGTTTTGTGACATTTCGAATGCAATACTCATTACAATTTCGTGACTAGATGATTTTTTTGTGAGCTAATAGACTGAGCTGTCTGATATGTTTTGCACATTAAGCTATTTGCAAAGTGTGCATTTTGACAGTTGCAGCATCTAGAAATCATGTGATTGCATGATTGCTTGTCTTTGCACGTAGATAATTGACATTTATGATTTCAGATCTGATGATTTCGCTCACAGTATAAACATCTTGATGATCTGTTACATTTGTTCTGTAAGTGCTTGAATGTTTGACATTTTTGACATTGATCATTTGATCGATATTCGACTGTTTGATATGTTGATCTCGCAGCTAAGAGTTGTTTTTTCAGATATCTTTGCACTTCTGCTTCGATTCTAAATGCTAAGATCATCGATGCATGTTTGTTTCGTGATCGATTTTCGCTCTTCGATAATCATATAGAGTTGATTATTAGTTTCAATTCAAGATTGTACGACTCTAACTCAGTTTTTAGATTTTTTATTTCAGTTTTCGTGTTGAAGATTTCAATTTTCAGACTGTGTATGACTATTTTGTGTCATTTCTCGTCTTTCTTAATGCTTTTAACATCAAAAACATGCTCTCATATTGCTCTTTGCGCTAGTAAGACATCTGCGATGTATTTTTTCAAGACTGTCAGAACAATGTTGTTTCTCTTTTGTGTTTTGACTATCATGATAACTATTAGATCGATTTTCGTCTTTTTCAATGTGTTATTCATTGAATCTCGCATTTTCATTGTCTTTAAAGTTCAGTTCTCATTTTTGAGATTGACAATGAGTCTTCTTTCATGATACGATATTTCTTGTGATTTTGACGAGAATTTCTTGATAATCAGGTTTCATTCGCCTGCATTTGCATTCGCATTCACATTTGCATTTGTGTTTGCATTTGTATTTGCGCTTGTGACTTGAGCTGCTTTTTGCACATGTGTGAGCTTCTGCGTTGATTTTTGCGAATTTTGCATGACTTGCAACGTTTGCGAAACCTGCGCTTTCTGCAAGATTTGCGAATTCTTTGTCATTTGCTTTGATTTAATTTTCTTTTTAATGTTTTCAGCATTTTGTTGAATTAATTGTAGAATGATCTTCAGTTTGTTGTTTGTTTGACTTTGAAGTCGATCAATTTGCTTCTGAATTGAGTTTTCTATGCTTTCGTTGCATGCTCTTTGAATGTAGATTAAGCTATGACTTATAGTCTCTTTCTGTTCTGATATTGCTTGTCTTAGTTGATTGACTGCAAATTCTAATCTTTCGCGCAGTCTCTTTATCTGCATCTCTTTAGAGATGACATTGTAGCACTTGCTAGTACTAACTTCGATGCTAGCTTCTTTTTGCGAACTTTTCATTGCTTTTCGCTTTTTTATTTCTTTGAATTTCACAATCGCTCATGTTTGCTCTTTTTGCTGCGAATTTGCATTTTGCAAATTGATTGTATTCTTGTTGTTGTGCGTATTTGCATGTGAATTTAGCATCAATGCATCAAGTGAACTAAACATGTATTGCGATTTTCTATTTGCTGATGTGAACGATTTTTGTTGACTGCAAAATAGATCGATAATGTTGTTTTGCAGTTGTTTGCTTGTTAATGAACTTATGCTAAGTTCGTTTCATAGATCTGTTTCAATCTTTAACGTTGACTTTTTGATTTCTATCGTTGACGTTTTGAGTTCTGACCCTGAGCTATTGCTTCTGCTGAGTTTCGCGTTACTATTCGCGAAACGAGGCGAGAAAGAGCGCGTAAAGCGACTCTTTATATTTCTTTTCATAGAGAGTTTTTCTGAGTTTTGAGCTTTAAGCTTCTAGAAAATTCACTTGACATCATTTAAATATCTCTTTAATCTTTTACTCAAAGCGTTTCACGTAGACAGTAACTTTAGTGTAGAGATCTTTTAATTTCTATTTTGAAATCTGCAATAAATCGTCTTTTATTACCGACTTATGTCAAACGAAAATGATATAAATTTAGTCTGCAAGAATCTAGATTACTCTTTTTGATAGAAAATGCTTAATGTAATTGCTTTATATTTTATGTATTGAAGTAGTCGTGTTATCTCGCTCAGAATAGTAACGACTGATCTTGATTTATTGTCTTGCACATCAAGAAAAGATAAAACAGATAGTGATTTGATAAGAAATGCTGTACTTCTCTGAAACAACGTTGTTTTCTGTGCAATCTTTGAGTGCAAAAGAATTCGATTTCGATTTTTGCGTCAGTACGCAGTCTTCTGTGCTGTTCTAAAGTCGATTGATGACTTGTTCTTTTCATGTGAGTTTGCTCTTCAATTTATCAATCAAATTACTATCTGAATTGATGATTCTTTCTTCTGCGTTGATGAACTCTCGTTTCGCCGTCGATTTTGGCCTGCGTGAGCGTGAAAAATTTCGATTTTCGATTTTTGACTTGCGACACAGTCATCTGTGAAGCTATTAAGTCGAATGAGAGCTTGTTTTGATCATACAATTGTGCTTTATAACTTGTTGATCAATTTGATATATCATATGCTTTGATAGATCGCTGTCATCATGTTTTTGTGTATTTGCTTAAGTTTTGTCGTATGTAGACTGTCATTCTGTGTATATAAGCAAAGACTGTGTCGTGTCTTTTTAGTGTATGTGATTGCGATGCATGTAAATCAATCTGATAATGCGAAAAATTGATTGATTTACTGCATTTTGCGAGTGTGTAGATGTGCAAAAGCTGAGTCGTGTCTTTGCAATGTGTTACGAATGTGTCAGAATTGATTAGAGCTAGTCAACAATTTAGTCAAGATCTGATCTAGATCTGATTCAGGTTTGACTCAGATATGACTCAGCATCTTTTTCCTTTTCTAGCATCTTCTAATCAGCTTCTATTGTCTTCTAGATAAACACACTTCTTTGTGTTACGAATGATCAACAGATTTCTATGACAAACACATTTCTTTGTGTTGCAAACATCTTTGAAACCAACATCTTTCTTGTATTTCAACACGTTTTCTTTGAGACTAGCGTCGATCTGAGTAATTACTATATAGAGCGTGTTTTTCTTGCCTTTTGTATCTTCTTTCTTCTGTATTCTTAAAGTCTTAGTTATAGCTATCTCTATTGAATTAAACATTCTAATCACGCACGCACACTGATTAGTTTCTAGACATGAACTCAACATTACTTTAAAAATTCATTAATCACATGATACTGATTTCTATACTCATTCAAATTCACTCGACTGACAACGAGATGAGTATAAAGAAATTTGTGTATCTGATGATCAACGACATCGAAAGACAGAACAATATCAAGAGATTAATAGAATCAACGAAAACATACAATCATTGAATTGCTAGAGAATCTAAAGCTCATTCAGTACACGCTCGTTCAAATTAATCAATAGAATCAAGAAGTTAAGATCTTGATTGCTAGAAAATCACTCAATTAAAAGAATCAAGAGAACATATGATCTTGATTGCTTGAAAATCACAAAACTCTCTCTCAAATCAGCAACACTCTTCTTTGAAGACTAAACACTTTAACAAATGATCTCACTATTTACTGCTGAGCATCATCATTCGCTCGATCATCAAAATCTTCATCATGATTCAATCATTTGTAAATACTCAACTCGATTTCTTTAAAAGTAATCAAAGCTTCGATTCAGTCATCTATCTTGAGTTATCTTCTCGTCTATCAAAATTTCTTAGAACTGACTTCATACAAAAACATCATCAATTCTTGTTTTACTCTCAGACACTCAATGAATCTCTGAAAGTCTCTACTCTCTGAGATATCAAAAATGTAGAGCAGCTACAACACTGAGTCAAACAAGACTCAGAAGTTTTTCTAGAAGATTTAAACAATCTTCAAATTCAACGAGATCTAGATATAAAAGCTTGTAAGCTATTTGATAGAATACTCAGCGAACAAATATGAAAGATTCATTTCAAAGAAATTGATCAAGCAAAAAAATGATCAAATCTAAATCTTAAAAAGCTTCAAGATCAGATGATGAAACTACAACATCAACTGCGATTGACTAAAGAAGATACTTCTACTTCTTTCATCATGTTCAATTCATTCAAGCAATCTCAAAAGCTTTCAAATTCATCTTTATTTACTGATGAAACAGAATCTTTCTGAGATAATTGACAAGAAAAGATTCGTGACAAGCTAAAGATCAACATCGATCATTTCGATACTGATAAAGTCATACTGATTTATATTCACTTCAGAATCGACGAAAACGCAGTCAAAGCTACTTTAGCTTGACATCAACATGATTCATTAAATCTTTATAAAATGATCAATGATTTGTTAAATGAACTTGCTCAGCTATACGATGATCTCAACAAAGAGGCAAACTTTTGAAGAAAATATGCTAATCTCATTCAAGAAAAGAGCAAATTTAATGATTTTTATTTGATGTTTCAACGTCTGTTCTTTTATCTATAATATCACGAAAAGTAATGAATTGTCAATTTACAAGACAAGATAATCTATCATTTTCATGCAGCTTGAAGTAGTTAATTGATTCAGTCAGACTCTCTGAATGAAATTTGTAGCTATCTGATTCATTTGAACAATGAGCATTGAGTCATAAGTGACATCAAAGAAAAGAAATCTCTGAACAAAGTCAAAAAGCAAGTCATTTTTGCTGAGAAACGAGATTCATTGAATCTCTATAAAAAGATTGAAGTCACTATCTTCGTCGATTATTCAAAGTCGCGCGACGCGATTTTAACTAACGTCAAAGACATTGATCTACAAGCTGAAATCTGTTTCATCTGTCACAAATCAAATCATACTTCTAGAGAGTGCTCTGATTGATTGAGAGTCAATGCATTAAAAGATGACGAGTTTGATTAATTTACATCAAACTCTGAGTTTGATTCTGATTTAAAAAACTAGCTATTTCTTTCAGAGTCATTAAAGAAGTAGAGATTATATCTTTGTGCAGTTAAATTGAAGTTCTATCAAAAGAAAACTATTTTGAGAAGTCATTTCTGATCAATGCTTTTTTTATTTCTCAGAGCAATTCTTTCAGCCTTCGCTCTTTGATAAATAGTAATTTCATCGTCTACACGCTGATACATGACAAGCTAGTCAATAAAGTATGTCAGAAACTTGAAATAGAATTTATATTACTAGCAAAAGAGAAGTTAATACGAGACTATGATGAGAAGTTAGCTAGAAAGACTATTACTCATAAGATTCTACTCAATCTCACGATCGAAAGTTATAAGAAATTGACTATGTCAATGCTGATAGCTGATATTGAGCATCATGAAGCTATATTGAGCAAACTCTGAATGAACAAAAATGAAATATTATTGAACATAAGACATGATACTATCACATTCTCTGATCAATTAAATATTTCTATTTCGATTTTTTGATCTCGTCAAATACAAAGCACTTAAGTTGATCGCGATCAACTTTGATCTCTTCAGCAGCTCACAGCAAGACTTCTAAGATGCTTAAGCGCTCAGTTTCATTCATTCAGAAAGAGTCATTCTTGATTCAAAACATGAACGTCGTCTCTTTTCAAGCACTAGTAAAACGAAAAAAGAAGAATCAGACAGAGATTTTTATTATGTTCGTGAAAGACATCAATAGGAAAATCATCTACAATACTCAATGTGAACTAAATGTCATAAACATCTTCTCAGTCAATGAAACGACTCAGAATCTAGAAGATATTAAAGTCAAGCTATCATCAAAATATCAGAATTTTCTAGATGTCTTTGATCAAGCTCAAGCAGACAAGCTATCGTCTCATCATTTGTATGATCATAAGATAGAACTTACTAGTAACGCAACGTCATTTCACTGTCGAGCATATTAAATGTTTTTCTACAAGCTTCAGAAAGTAAAGAAATATCTGAATGAGAATCTTTTCAAAGAATTTATAATCTTTAGCAAAGCTTCATATTTCTCACTCGTTCTGTTCATCTTAAAAGCAAATGAAGATCTACAATTCTGCGTTGACTATCGAAAGCTCAATGCTATTATCAAAAGAAATCGCTATTCTCTATCACTCATAGATGAGATGATTGACAAAATAGTTGATTGCAAGCATCTGATTTAATTAGATATCATCTCAACTTTCAATAAACTATGAATGCATCTTGATAGTGAGAACTATACGACTTTCATTATTGCATTAGAAGCGTACAAATCAAAAGTGTTACTCTTCAATCTTATCAATGATTCTGCCTCATTTCAGCAGTATATGAATGATGTTCTATGAAATTTTCTAAATGACTTTTGTCAAGTCTATCTAGATGACATTCTTATTTACAGTAAAACTTAACAAGAACATAAACAACATGTTAAAATGATATTAGTTCATCTACAAGAAGCTGATCTACAAGTAAACATTTGAAAGTGCAAATTCGATGTAGAAGAAATGATTTTCTTAGAAGTCATAATGTCAGAACAATATCTTCGTATGAACTTTATCAAAGTGAAAGTCATAGTCAACTGAATCACGTTGATCAACCTAAAAGAAGTACAAAGCTTTGTGAGATTTGTTAACTTCTATCGTTGTTTCATTAAGAACTTCTCGAAGCTAGTCAAACTGTTCACTTAGCTGACTAGAAAAGACATGTTTTTTGTTTGAAATGAAGTCTGTGTTCAAGCTTTCAATGATCTAAAGAAACAAGTCAGCTTGATCTCAATTCTATGACACTTTGATTCAAAACGACAGACTATTCTGAAAATCAATGCTTCTGACTACGTCAAAGATGAAATACTATCTCAGTACGATGATGAAGATGTTTTTCACTCAGTAGCATTTTATAGCAAGAGCATGATTCTCGCTGAATGCAATTATCACATCTATGACAAGAAATTGCTAGTCATTATTTGATGTTTTGAACACTGAAGACTTGAGCTAGAATGCACAGAGCTGCTCATTCAGATGTTCATCGATCATCAGACTTTGAAAATCTTCATGAAAAACAAACAGTTAACTTGATGTCAAGTCAATTATCTAGACATTCTATTCAAGTTTAACTTTCAGATCATTTTTTGATCAGACAAAATGAACACTAAAGTTAATGCTCTAATCAGAATGTTTCTGATCGACGTCTCTGAATCAACTCAGCGTACTGAAGATCGCTATCAAATCATTCTGACATTCAATAAAGTAAATATTCTAGCTATTGAATCTGAAGTTGATCTCTATCAGCGAGTAAAAGATGTCAACAAGATGAATGAGCTTTGCAATGAGTATAAACAAGCTATAAGCGAAAACAAGCTCAAGCTACATAGCACTGATTTGAAGCACTGCAAGATCATTAACGACGTTTTGTTCAGAAAAGATCTACTGTGAGTTTCTGAGAATATGCATACAAAATTGCTAAAGAAAATTCATGATCAGTCTTTCATCTCTCACTCTGACAATTGAAGAACTATCAATCTAGTTCAACGTTTCTACTATTGATCAAATCATCAAGCAACGATTAAACGTTACATTCAAAACTGTGATGTCTGTCAATGAAGCAAGACATCTAGAGATAGCATCAATGAACTTCTTCATTCTCTTTCAATTTCACAGAAACGCTGAAAAGATATAACTATGAACTTCATCACTGAGCTATCTTTATCAGAAGAATATAACGTCATTTGCACAATCATATGTTGACTCATCAAGAAACGTCACTATGTTTTCTGTCATTGAGAAGACGAGAGCATCTCAGTTGAAGAAACGGTTTGAATCATGCTGTAAAACGTCTATCAACTTCATAATCTATCTAGTTCTATTGTTTTGAACAGAGACTCTCAATTCATATCAACAATGTGACAAAGTCTTTGTAAATGACTAAGAATTACAGCTAGTTTATCAACAGTTTATCATTCTGAGATCAATGATTAATCAAAATAAGTTAATCAAGATGTTGAACGTGAATTAAGAATCTACTGTAACTACATGCAGAACGACTGAGCGAAATGACTTCTTATGATGAAATTCAGCGAGAATTTCAATATCTTCTCAATCATCTCAATAACTTCGTTCTACTTCAATAAGAATTTTCACTCTTGAATGAGTTTTGATTCAGATACAACTGACTATGAAACAACTTGTGAACGTCTTAAAGCTAGAAAAGCAAATGATATTGCAATTTGAATGAAAGAGCTTCTTATCTTCAATCATCAGTAATTGAAAAAGACGAAGCAGATCATTGAAGCTCAGATCAATAAACATAAACAAGACATCATCTATGAAGTAGATGACTGAGTTTGATTATTCTCTAGAAACATAAAGACAACTAGATCATGTAAAGATTTGAAAGATAAACAGCTAGAATTCTATCAAATCACTGTCAAAGTTGAAATCTTCTATCATCTTCATTTATTGATAAGCATGAAGCAGCTGCATTCAATGTTCAGCTTGAAGCTATTACATTCTTATTCTCAAGACTCATTATCAGAACAGCATTCAAAATCTTCTAAATCATTAACAATCAAAAATGATGATTATTGAAAGATAAATGACATTTTGAACTCTAGACGCTATCGAGATCGAATACAATACAAGGTCAAATAAACAGAACTTTTTTTTTAATTTTTTTAATTTTTTATTTCTTCATTAAGTGCATGCAGTCTATGACTATGACACTGTCTAGACGCTGTATGTATGCTAAGTTACATGTAACCTGACCAAAGTCGCTGCTTTATATCTTCTCGTTGATCAATCACATCGATAGTTTGCGCATACAAGCACTCTCTCTCAATTCTCATCATCGTACTTTCGTTTTTCTTTGTTCTTTCGCATTCTTCGCGTTCTACTCTTTCGTTCCTAATAGTCACTTTCTCGTCGCAATTCGAGTATTTTTCAAATACTCTAGTGTTGCAATTCTTTCAATTTTGGTGATGAACAGTGTCAATATAGTGTCTGTGTTTTTGAGCTGAGCTTTTTCCTTAAGCTTTATCTGCT
>JAABUW010001633.1_pt1 | contig 36633 bp, 1 predicted proteins | sample 5560081 | NCBI WGS metagenome assembly JAABUW01 (sample SAMN10711882, study PRJNA513363) | rock metagenome | isolation source: Antarctica rocks | place: Antarctica: Victoria Land, Knobhead sud | reverse complement strand
CTATTAGCAGAACAAATATAATATATATGCAAACTATAACAAAATTTAATATTAAAAACTATCTAAATTGCTATAGAATAAAATTACAATAAATTTTATTATTAAATTGTTAAAGTCGACAAATTTAATAACTAAAAATAGATATAATTTAATACTAATAATAATTAATAAATTTATCAAATACTTATATATTATTGTATACAAAAAAAAGTTTATTGCAAAACAACTAAAATATATTATATTAAACTAATTTATAAAATATTATAATATATTTAAAAAACTAATTAATAACAAAGACAAACTTTTTATATCTAACTATCAAAAGATTTTTTTTTAATATTAAATACAAGATTTTAAATATCTACTATCTACTATTTAATTACAAATAGTTAGATAGAAAAAACAAATTAAAGTTTTAAATAGTATCTAAAATACTATATTAATAATATTTATAGCAATTAAATATTATTTCTATCTATAATATAATTAATACTTAATACAAAGATTTTAAATATTACTAAAATAATTCTATTTTTTGTTAACTATAACAAGAATTTGAATTTTTTTAAAAAAAATATATATATATTTGTCTGCGTAGTTAGCTATCGAAAAAATAGCAATATTAAAGAAAATATACAACAATATTTTAAAAATGCAAAAAAAAATTAATTAAATATTAAAATAAAAAACAAAAAATAATATCTTAGCTAAAAGAAAAGAATAAAATATATTTTTTTACAAAAAATCTTAGAACAAAAAAATTAAACAAAAAATTATATTATATTAAAATTAAATTGTTTTTTATTAAAAAAACTAAAAAATTAATTAATTACAAACTCGATTTATTTAAAAATGTTAAAATATTTTTAGTATTTTATATTTTATTATTAAAGTTAATAAATTTAATTACTTTTTTATAGAATATATTTTATTTTTATTTGTAAAAAAATTAATTAATTCGAGATTAAAAAAAATTTATAATAGAAAAATCAAAAATATCTAATTAAATAAAAAATATATTTTATTTTAAAAAATATATAAAAATTAAAGAAAAATTTTAATTGTTGTCGAAATTTTTTAAAGAAATTTTATTAAATTAAAATAAAATATAAAAATAGTATTTTATTTTTAATTAATTAAAAGTTAAAACTATTTAAACAATATATTAAACAACAATTTGAAAATTTTTGTAACAAATTTAACAAAATATATTTTATTTATTTTTAGATTTTTAATATTTTTTTTTTATTACAATTTTTTTTTTTTTTTTTTTTTTAGAAAATTTAGTTGTTTTTTTAGTCGACTTAGTTTTGCATGCGTATTGTATATTTTTTTCTTTAAATATATTTGTTTTCTATAAATTTATTTAATCGATATAGAAAAAATTGTCAAATTATAATTACAATTAGATTGTATATATTCTATATATTTTTCAAAATTATTATTTATACAATAAGTTTTATTAGATATTATATAGTTACAACAAAAATATATTGCTAGAAATATCAAATTCAGAATATCGAAAAAAAAAAAATCGAAAAAAAAAATTTCTGATATTAATTTTTCTTAAAAATATAATAAAAAAACATTAAGTTTCGAAACAAAAAATTCTAAAAAAAAAAGATAATATTATAAGCTTATTAAAATTATATTAGTAGTTTAGATTCTATATTATTAAACAAATCTATTATTATATTTGTTATACTTAAGAAACAAACAATTTAAATATAATATTTAATATATTTAATAAATAAGTATTGCAAACAATTATATTTGCTATACTTAAGAAACAAACAATTTAAATATAATATTTAATATATTTAATAAATAAGTATTGCAAACAATTATATTTGCTATATTTAACAAACAAACAAGACAAACAATTAGTATTTTTTTAATATATAGAAATTAGAATATAACTCTTTTATAAATTGTATTCAATTTATTATAGATTTTTATTTATTGTTACTTTGATTTATCGAATTTTTTTTAAGATTTATTAAATATAGAAATTGTCTATAGTTGCAAATTTTTGTTATTAAATAATTGTTTGTATTGTCTAAAGATATTTATAGATCTTTTCGATAGCACAATTTACTTTGATATCTTTGTAAAAAATATTAGCGTAATATATTTCGAAAATATATTTTATATTTTTAATTGTTTTGTACAAACAAATGTTTAAGTAATTGTATTTTCTTCTATTGCAATAAATTAATATATTATATATATTAAACAATTTTGTTATATTAATAATTAACAAAATTTAAATATATTTTTAATATTTTAAAATTTTTAAGAAATTAAATAATTTTAATTATAACAATTTGTTTTTTAATAATAAATAAATCAAAAATATTAATCTTTTATTTAAGCAAAATAATACTAGAATAGTTAAAATAGATTTTTTTGAAACTTAGTATAATTTAAAGCTTAACAAACTTAATAAAGAGATTTTGTAAATAATTGAAATAATTTGTAAAAAATTTACAAAAAATAACAATATTATTAATATATATTTTGCAAAACTTGTATAGAAATTGTAGTTGTTTATTTATTATTTACTATATATAAGTCGAAGAGTTTTTAAATTTTATAACAACAATATTAAGTTGTTTTTTGTTTTAATAAATAATAAACAAGAACTTATAACAATCTTGTTCGACTATTATAAATTGAAGAAAAAAGACAAAATTATTTATTAAATTTATATAATTGCAATTTTTTAGTTATATTATAATATTGCTCTATATAGATATTAAGTAACTATTAATAATTGTTAGTTTGTTTAGATTTTTAATATTTATAACTACTTAATATTTTCTAGTAAACTAATATTAAAATTGTTAATTGTATATTAAATAATAAAAATTAAAAAATTAAAAGAAGTTAATTGTATAAATTTTTTTTTTTTTTTTTGCTAATAGAGTTTGTTGAATTTCTTATTAACTATTTTTCTATTTTGTTTGTTTAGCAAATAGATTTTTTGTACAATTTTAAAAACTATTATAAAGTTTTAATTGTTATTTAGTAAAACAATTATTTAGTTGTTTTTTGTTAATTTAACAATTCTATTATTGTTCTTTTAAAAAATAGCAAATTTATTAACAAAAATATAAAACTCGATTATCTCGATTAATAAATTACAAATATATATATTATTAAATAGAATTATTTAATATTTGTTTAACAATATTTCTACTTTTATATTACTTTTAACAATTTAAAAATATTTTTTAAAACTAATTTAATAGTAGTTTTGCTTTTCGAACTTAATTAGATAGTTAAAATTTGTTAACTTATAAACAATAATTAATAAAGAACTCTTGTTGCGTATATATAGATTGGCCGTCGGGTCGGGTTTCGGTTCCAACTTTAGAAATCGACCCGATTCAACAATTTTAACTCTAGAAATCGACTCGAAACTCGAGTCGATTTTTATTATTTTAAAATCGACTCGATTCGATTCGAATCGATATTTGATTCTAATATTAGAAATCGAATCGAATTGTCAAGAAATCAAAAATAACGTTATTATGTCAAGATATACTAAAAATAGTATAAAATAAGTTTAAATTTAGATTTTCCAATTAAATTCTATAAATAGTATTTAATTATTAATTTATTATAAACAATAATACATTACTATAATACATTATCTATATCTATAAGTGTGCTAAATACTATTAAAAATATTAGATAATTAATATTAAGATATAATTTGCATCTATAAGCGTACTAGATGCTATTAAAAACATTAAATAATTAATATTAAGATATAATTTGCATCTATAAGATCTATAGAGTCTATAGATACAAATTATTAATAAAATGCATTATTTGCATCTATAGACTCTATAGAATCTATAGATGCAATTTAATTATTTTCTTTGTAAAAAGTAGTAATACATTACTATAATGCATTATCTTATTATAATTAAATAATTAAATACTATTAAATATATATAGACTATATATTAATTATTAATAATTATAATATAATTATTTAAATAGTCTTAACAATTCGAATCGATTTTTCGAGTTAAATTTCGATTTTAATTCTAGAAATCGATTCGATTTAACTCGATTTTCGATTTTAACTTTAAAAATCGACTTGCCAAAACTTTCGAGTCGAGTTAATTCGAATTGCCAAGATTTGAATCGATTAATTGATTCGAACTCGATTAATCGATCCGACGCGATCAGTCTACGTATATAAATTGTTAACAATAAAATATCTATTATATATATATAAACGTTAGAAAGATTTAACTTAAATAGAAAATTACAATCTAATAAAGACTAATTAATTTAAATAGATACTTTAATAATATTATTTGCATTAACAACTATTTTGTATTTTAATTTTAAAATTTAACAAATTCTAATATTATTTTATATTATAATATTAAGATTAGTTGTTAGTTTTTAATAACTATTTAGAGTAAACTATTTATTATTAAGATTAACAATTATTTGTTTAAAAACTATAATATTTATATTATATAACAATTTAATCTTAAAATTATTAATAATATATTGTAATGTTATAACTATAATATTCCAAACTCTGCTGTAACTTGTAGCCGAATTATATTATGCGTCAAGACAGTGTCTAGATCTTGTCTTAACAATAAAAAGTTTTTTTTTCGAGAATTTCTTTTTGAATTTTTACAGTTTATTTTTTTTATAATTGTAGATTTATTTTTCTATTTTGCTCTTTATATATATAGCGTGTATCTTAATAGCGCCACTTCTATTACACAATTGTATAATTTTATAGTAATAAACTGTCTAATTTTCTAAGAGCGATTGTTCGTTAAAATATCGAATCAAAAATTTAAAAAAGCAACTTGCTTCAACAAAAGCAAATTTGCGACAAAAACAACTATTGTAGAAAGCAGTACAACTGCAACTAGAAAATTCTTTGTAGTTATCAATTTTCGAGAATTATTAAACAAAAAATATAGCAACTTTAATAACAAATTTTTAATTAAAAACAAACTCGAAACAAATACAAGTTCTACTTTTGACAATTTTGAGATTAACTATAAAACTCTTCTAGAAAAAAGAAAAAAAAAATTGAAATAGCTTGTTGTCAAATATAAGTATTAATTTCTTCTAAAAGAAAACTAGAAACTTCAAATTTTGTTACAAAATAACAAAATAAGTGCACTGTTTATATAGCAATATTGTACAGTATTTTTGAAAAACAATATTTTGAAAAACAACAAATTATTTTTAAAAAAACAAAAATTGATATTCGATTTAAGATCGTCTTATCTAAATAACTACTACAAAAAAAATTTCAAAAAATAGAAAAACTGAATTAGAAATGCAAAAATTATATTCGAATTTAGTTTAAAGTTTTTTTCTATCGAAAGTTATAAGATTTGTTGATATCAATTCTTTTTGCGCGATAGTTTGACAACGCAATAAAACAACTACAAAAAAACAAATTCTATTGCTCTAAATATTTAAATATTCGAACAATTCTTATAGTATCTAGTAAATCTTATAAAATTATTCGAGAATTGTTAGCTAATTATTACAGTTAAATATAGTTACGTCAAGCAAAGCTTTATGCAAAACGTAAACAACTTTGTTGTTTATTTGAAAATCTTAGAAGCAGATTTAGAACTCTTTACTAAATTTTAAAAACAGAATATATTTTTAAATAAACTAAAAAACAAAACTTATAAAAGAGTTATTGTTGTTTTTGATTTTTTTGTAACAAGAGACGCGCTCGTCGCGCTAATTGCGCGCGTAGAAAACACTACTATTTTGCAAAATAATTATAGAAATCGATTTCAAAAATTAAATTATAAATCTTGCTCTATTTTGAAAAATAATTGTTTTGAACAAAAATCGAACAAAACAGTCTCTAGATTAGATTTCTGCAATTTTTTTTAGCAAAATTAATATAAAAATATTACTATATTTTCTTTGCAAAACAACTCGAGTAATAGTAATTGTACAAACGAAATTTGCATATATTACAATTGTAATTAGCAGAAATATATCTCTTTCAATTGTTTTTTTCTCAAAAAGAAAAATTTGCAAATCAATATAACAGTTGCTGCAAAACTGAGTATATTGCGCATTATACAAAAAACACTATTGTCTCGACATATTAGTAAGATTTTTGATAATTTAAAAAACTAGAGAAGTTCGCGACAATTATTGTTGTTGTCGCGAATTGCAAAACAAAAGTCAATATAGTTTTAACAAAATTGTTTATATATATATTAGATAAGTATTATAAAAAAGTAACGCTTTTAAATAAAGAAATATATATTAATTGTATTTTTGAACAATAAACAAAAATATAGTGTCTAGAGAACGCAAATCTCTTGTCTATTAAAATTGAGATTTTCTATAGAATTGAGATACAATTTCTAGAATTTTACAATATAGATATTAGAATTTGCAATAGCAACAGTAGAAAATATATATTGTATCAAGTTTTCTATTTCTTTTCGAAAATTGTTTAGAATATAATTGTTAAATTACTATAGATAATAAAAACAAACTTGTATATTAATTGACAAACTCTTATATAAAGATATTAAATAATAGAAAACAAAATTATAATAGATTTTCTTAAAAGTTTTCTATTGTATATAGAGAACGCTTTAGTCTACATATTTGTAACAAATAGTATTAGTGTTATTGCAAAAACAATTTTTTTCTTAATTTTCTAGATTTTGATAGAGATTTTATTGTACAAAAATTGTTTTTTCGAAACTAATATCTTTTTATTGTTAGAATATAACAAAAATAATTATACTATAGATTTACAATTCGATATAAAGCTGCTGTTTAAATTTTTGTACATATTGTTCAAAAAAGAACTTGTTGTGCTTCGAGATTACTTGTTCGAAAATTAAATATTAAAATATATTTGCAAATCTACAAATCGCGTAGACACTTCGATACTATTTGTTTTTAAAAAAAATAGTATTTTTCGATTTTGTATAAATTATCGAGAGCTGAACTCGATAATTATTAAAAACAGATATTTACTATCTTTTATCAAGAAAATATTAAATCGACTAATAAATATATACTATTTTATTAAATTCAATCTCAAAAATATATACTATTGTATTTGTATATAGAAGAAAAACAAATAAAAAATTGTATTTTGTATATGCTATAGTCTCTTTAAGTATATAGTTATACTTTTTAACTTGTTTAATACTTTTGCTATCTTTTAAGCTCTAATTAACAAAGTATTGCAAAGTTTAATAAACTATATTTGTATTATTTATTTAAACAATATTTTAATCTACTTTAAAATTTGCAAAAAGTATTGAAATTACATTCGACAAATACTTAATTAACTGAAATAGTTCAAACTATATACAAAGTTTTCTAAATATATTTTTCTAGTATAGAGTATCGAGTTTCTAGACTATATTGTTAGTAGCAAAAGTATTGCTATAGATATATTATAAATAAAGTCAATTTGTATATAGTCTCGATCTACTATATTGCAAAAATTGCAAATATTTTTGAAATTCGCGAATTTCTATTGATATTTTGTTTAATATTTTGCAAAAATAATTAGATTTTTAATCGAGTTGTTTAAAAATAGCAAACAAGAAAAACAGAATAAATTGTTTTTGTTCGATACTCTCGCTTTGATTGCGTTTCAAATTTTTATCGATATTTTTACTATTGTTTCTATATTAATATATTTCGATTTCAAAAATCAAATTATAATTAAAATCGATATATTGAAATTTGTTATTGCAGTTATTCTTTTCTAGCTTGTACTTTATATATAGAACAATAACTAGACAATATAATATTTTGTTGTATTCTACTTTAGAAAAATAATTTTTGTTGAAATTTGCTATAAAATATATAATCAAAAACTGTTAGCTATTGTTGCGAAATTTTAGTAGTAACAATACTATCTTAAAAACAATTATTCGTCAGTTATTGTTCTAACAGATTATAACAATTTAAAGTATTTTATAACAACAATATCTTTTAATTGTTGTTAATCTCGATAAACTCTTTTGTTTGTCGAGTATAATTTCGAAATTAAATATTAAATAGAAAAAATTAATTTCGCAAATAAGTTGTCGAGACAGCTAGACTACAAAAACAAAATAGACAACAAAATTTGTTTATCTACTTTTTAGAACAAATTTAAAAATATTACAATTGCAGCTATCGAAATAACTTCTATTTTGATTAGAAATATAACTAAAACAATTTTAATTTTAATTTGTATTAATACTGTTTTGCGTATCTAGAATATTTTCGATATCGAAATATTTAATAAACTATTTGTTGAAAATATTTTTAAGATCTCTAATAACATCGACTTGAATATAGAGAAAAATACTGTAATTTAACAACTGTAGTGCAGCAACATTAATACAATATATAAATACAAAAACTCAATAGAATCTTTTTTCTCGATTCTGTTAATAGCAATAGAAATATTCTAGAGAAAAAATATTTTGATACTTAAAATAAAATAGCAATTAATTGCTTTTTTTTAGCGCAACAAATATGTTAAACATAGATAGAAATTTAATAGCAATTTATTCTACTATTTTTGCGCAGTCTATATATCAAATAAAGTTTTGTTAAAATTGAAATTGTTGTATTTGTATTACAATAACTTTTTGAGCAAAAGTTACTTTAAAATTAAGAAAACTTGTATATTAATCGATTGAAAATTCTATTAATTTTGTATATTTGTTGAAATAGAATTGTATATTCGAGAGTGCAATATATATTAGCAATTTAAAATATTTCGATATTGTCTATATAGTAAACTTTTTGCGCTATTTGTATTTATTCGATTTTAAAAAAAAAAATTTATAAATTTTATTATAGAATTTTTTTCTAGTTGCAATAGCAACAATATCTACAATACAATTCTTGTTATTGTAGATTAATTCTTCAAAATAGTATTGTATATTTTAGTTAAATCAATTTGAATAGCAGAAGATTTGATCAATATTTTGTTCAAAAAAAAAATTCTTTTTTTTGAAAATATAAAGAGAATTGTATTCGACAGAAATATATTATTTATTAGTAACTATTAATTTGCAATATACTATAGTATTTGTATAAAAAGAAAACTGAGTATTGTTTTCTATTTGTAGATAGATAGACAAACAAAAAAACAAAATTAAATACTAGAATACTATTTTTGCTGCTATTGCAATTATCGACAAAATAACTAAAAATCTCTCTTATTAATAGCTTAATATATATATAATAATATTGTTTACTTATTCTCGAACATATTGTTTCTCGAGATTGTATTCAAATATTATTTGAATTTTAATTTTAGTTAAAATAACAAAAAATATTTTAACATTTTTGTTGCTCGAAAATATATACAAATCTTGTAAAATAAATGCAATTGTATAAAAAAACAATTAAAAAATACACAAAAAGCGCAGATAGAATATTATAATAAAAAAATTAAATTTTAGTATTACAAAGTAGAAAACAAGATTATATTTTCTATCAAAAATTTTAAAAATACTTAATTCAAAAAAAAGCTTTTCTATAAATATATAGAACTGTTCTCTATTGTAAATATTGTCGAAACGCAGATATATCGATTGCAATTTTCAGACAATTAACAAATTTATTTGATTTTTTATATTTTGCTTCTTAAACTCTACTATTAGAACTTTAATATTATTGAGTCGACGCAAATAATATTGATAAGCAAGAACAAAAAATAGAAGATAAAGAAAATTCTGAACAAGAAAAAGAGATAGAGAAAATTCTACTATTTTATTTAATAGAAAGAATTTCTTCTTTGCAAAAACAGTTAAATATCGAAGCAATTCTTAATTTATACAAATACAATATTAAAGTAGTTCTACAAGCAACAGTAGATTGTTGTTTTTGTTCTTAAAACAAAAAAATTATATCTTCAAATAAATCGAAACAATCTAGCAAAACAGAATTAATACAGTTTGATTAACAATACTGCGCAGACAAAACAGAGTCTCTACTATTGTTAAATTATATAAAAAGTTAAGTAAAAATCGCAACTTCTTAAATTTGATTATAGTAATATAAAAAATAATATATTTTTGCTATCTAATTCTATATCTTTTTTAGATAGATTTTCTAGCCCAAATAATCTTCTAGTAAATATATAATAAATTTTAATTGCGTTTATTATCTGAATTAATCTGATTGTATTTAATAACAAAATTCTTTTTTAACTTTCTCTTTTAATTGCCACGCATATCAATTTTTAACTTTTTTTTTATTGTTGTTGTTTGTGCGCGATAATGCAGCAATTGTAGATATACTTTTAAGTCTTTGTAATTGCAGTAGAAAGTATATTTATATAATTAGCAACAGTTTTTATTTTGCAGACAAATATATTTTCAAAAATTTGATTAAAATATTTAGTTTAATTCTCGAAAAAACAAAATTGTATATATTGTTAACAATAGTATTAATATATAAGAGAAACTTTTGTCTAGATATTTATATTGTTCTTTTTTAAAAAAATCTAACTAGTATAATCTCTAATTAGAAACAAGACAGATAGTATTGTTTTTAACAAGATTTTTTTTAAACTATATTTAATACGCTATTTAAATATCGATATTAGTTAACGCAAATTTCTTTTTTTTCAAAAAATTAGAATTGTTTTTTTTCAAAAAAAGTTTCGATAAATATATTTAATAATATATTATATTTAGTATTTTCTGCTGAATATTATATAAGCGTACTAGAGTAGTCTTTATACTATCTAGTCGATTTGTCGAAAATAACAACTTTTTGTTATTACGTTTTTATTTGTTAATAAAGCGCAGAACAAGTCTAATTTTAGCAAAAAAATTAGACAACTCGAAATTGCTGTTTTTAGCTAAAATTTGTTGTATAAATACTAGCAGATTAACAATTCTTTTGCGAAAGCAACAGAAAATCTCGAAATACTAATATATTAGTTTTTAATATAGTTGTGCAAACTGAATCTACAGAATAGCAGATAGCAACACAACAAATACAGTGCAGATTTTTTTTCTTTATATACTGTACAATATATTAGTATAAAAAAAGAACTGCAAAAGAAGTTTTGTTTACTATTGTTTTTTTATTATTTTGTAAATAGTGCAAGTATTATAGATAGCAGAAAAATACAAAAGAGACAGTATCAAAAACACAAACAAAAAAATTGTTAATTTTATTCGAGAATTGCTATTAATATTAGTTTTAGCAAAACTCTACAATAGTTTTGCTATATATATTTACGTTAATAATATTGCGCTCTGTCAGATATTAGTTAATATTATTAGAAATTTGCGTTATCTCTAAAACTTATACAAAATACTGAGAAAACTTATTGTTTTTGTTGCTGCGACTACAGATACACTCTATTAGTATTATATATATTAAAAAGAGATTGCAAAGAAATTGTTACAAAACTATTTTAAATATATTATAATAATAAAAAGAGTACAATATTTTAATAAATAAAAATTATTATCGCGTCTAATATTGCGTTAATCCGATTTAACTCAAGCGCGCAAATCAAGATAATTTATAGAACAAAAAGATTTTTACTGCAAAATTACAAATTAATACTGCGCAGAAAACAAAACATCTAGTAGAAAGTATTATATATAATATTTTAATTTTAACTGATTGAAAACTGTAGTATAATCTAATTGTAATCTCTAAAAATAAACTACTGTTGTACAATAAATAAAAAGCTTTTTTCGAATTCTCAATCTATAGTCGAAAAGCATCTATAGAAGTCTTGCTCGATTACAAAATTGCTATTTAGTAATATACAAGAGAAACACTCTTGTTGTTATTGTAGCAATTTTCTGTCCGTAATATATAAAAAATATAGAGAACAATGCAAAAAGAATCTATTTATATATTTTTATTAACAAACAAATTGATAACAGACGCAAGACGTAACTGCAATAGTTGTACATTTGTAGTATATAGCAGTTAGCAAATATAGTACTGATTCTGGAAATCAGAATTCTGAAAAGAGAGACAATTGTAATACTATAACTATAATATTTCAAACTTTGCTGTAACTTGTAGTCGAATTATATTATACGTCAAAACAGTATTCAGATCTTGTCTTAATAGTAAAAAAAATTCTTTTCAAGAATTTCTCTCTGAATTCTTACAGTTTATTTTTTCTATAACTGTAGATTTATCTTTCTATTTTGCTCTCCACACGCACAGCGTGCGTCTTGATAGCGCCACTTCTATTATACGATTGTGTAATCTCACATATATATTTTTTAACAAATATATACAATAGACTTTCTATTATATATATAATCTTTAATATATATATTTAGTACAAAATAGTTATTAATTAAGTATTTCAAAATATTAATATTGCAAATAGAGATAAGTATTTGTATCTTTTTAATAAAGAAATTTAATATAAGATTTTTAAGAAATTTGCAATTAATAAAAATTATAATATATTCAATATTTATATATATAATATACAACAAACTCTATTAGACAAATTTTAGCAAAATAATAATATAATAATATAATAATATAAACAAAAGATTAAATCTATATTAATTATTACTTTAATATCTAACTTAATTAATTCTAAATTGTTAATAATTTAATCTAATTTTATTATTGCTTTGTTAATAAAAAAGATCTCGACAAATATTTGTCTTATTTAATATTTAAAATTGTATCTTTTTTTAATATATCAAAAAAACTTGTTATTTAATTAAAAAATACAATAATATTTTGTACAAATAAGTTGTTTAAATAATAGAAGTTTTATCTTTAAATCGATATAAAAGATATTAACAATTATTAACAAATTCTTGCGTTATTCTCTTAATAAAGTCTTTTTCTAAAAAAAATTCAAAATATAATAGATATTGTTTTGCAAGATTTCTAAGTAGTACGTAGAAATATTGTAATATTAAATCGAATAATATAAGTTATTATATAACAAAAAAATTATATAATAAGTTAATATAACAATTGATTAATATATCGACAAGACAAAAGATTAATATTTAGATTATTAATAAAATAACTAGTAATATATTAACAATTAATAGAACAACTAATATTTCTAAAATTAATAACTATTATAATTTTGTTAATCTTTATTTTCGATAAAACAATTATTTGTTTTAAGAAGAAACAAATTTTTGTTTTTGCTATTTAATTGCATTTTAATATTAACAACAATAATAGCAAAATACTTAGAAGAAAAAAATAGCAATATAGTAAAACAATATTAACTATTAAAACTAAATATATCTTGCAAAAATAAACAAATCTAATAGTTTATAAACAACTAATATAAATTAAAATAAATTAAAATAAATAAAATACAAAATACAAAAAAAGTATAGCTAATAAAATATAAATAATTAATAAGTCTATTGCTACTAATTGTTATTTTTAAAATTGTTATTATATTTTTTAAACTTTTAAATGCAATTGCAATTCTAAATCGATAATTAAAAAATATTTATTATTATCTTTTATAGCTTCTTTTTTGTATTTAGTTTTTTAGTAAAGTCTTAAACAATTATATAAATTGTTAATATAATAATTATTAAATACAACTCTAAATTAAGTTGATTTCAAATTTATATAAATTAATTTTGTAAATTAAAGATATTAATTAATTAAAAATACAAAATAATATTTTAAAGAAAATTGCTTATTTTGTAATTATTTTGTATATTTTTAATTGTAAAGATTTTTAAGATAAATTTGTTAAAAATTTTATTGTTTTTTATTTTAAATTGTATTTTTAGTTTGTTAATAAAGTTAATAAATAAAAGATTTTTAAATATTTTGTGTTTAAACTTTTTAATCTTTTTTAAATATTAGATTATAACAATATTACAAAAATACAATAATAGATTTTTCTTTATTACAATTCTGTTGACTATATAAATATAATTCTTTATTTGCTCGACAAATATAAAGATCTCTTAATAGATTGTTTTTTTTGCGAAAATAATATTATTCGATTTATAGCTCTTCGAGATATTTGAATAAAAAAATTCTAAATTTGCAATTCTAAAACAATTAATTAAAATAATCGAATTATCTTAATTATTATTTCTATTTAAATAACAATATTTTTAAAAATTCTTGTTAATTCGATCAAATTATTAAATTTCTCGATATATTAACTTACGCAATTGCTTTATTATCTAAGATATAAATATTTTGCTCTCTTAATAAGTTTTCGAATTTCTCGACTAAATTAATTAATTATAGACAATATTGTTATAAATATATAGATAAATAACAAAACTAGTTAAATATTTAAATACAAACAATATTTAATTGCTAAAAGTATTCTAATTAAAGTTATATTAATTTTTTAATATTTATTAAGCAAAATTAGTCTATTTAAAGTTGTGTTGCTTGCTTAATATTTAATAGCTAGAAAGAGTCTAATTAATATTGTGCTATTTGTTCGATATCTAATAAATAAGAGACTAAATAAAGAAATTTTAAATAAATAGAGCAAACTAACTATGTAAGTCTTAAGCAATAAATATATTTTAAATATTAAAAACAAAATAACTTTGTATTTTTTAAAGAAAAAACTATTTAATAATTGCGATCTTCGAAAAGTTAATTTGTTTTGTCGATAAAATTTCTTCTATTGTTTTAATATAATCTAATACTTTTATATATAACAAGTAGTTTTTGCAAACAAATGCAAGTTTTTGTTGTCTACAAATTTTAGAAAAATTACTAAATAGATTTGCTATTCTACTATAATTGTTGCAATTTCTGTATAAAACAAAGAATACTTAATAACAAGTATTCGATTTAAAACAATTTGTTAGTTTGTTAAAAAAATTGTTGTTTAAATTTCTAGATTAATTGTAAAATTTATTGCTTATAATAAACTAATTATACAAATATAAGCTATTTAATAAACTAATAGCAGTTGAATTAATTAATTTAATAGAAGAAAATTGTTACAATTATCGTACATTCCTTCTAGACAGAATATTTCTTTCGTGTTTAGCAAGATATTTCTTGATACAATAGTATTTAGATCTAGAGAACTTCCCTCTTTTTAGCTAGTAATACAATTATAATTCCTATTATTAGTATTCTCTTTTCAGTGCGTTTTCGTATTATTTAGTAGCTTCAAACTAGTTATTTTCTTATCTATAAGAAAATTGATTACTAGAGAGAATTATCTTACTATTATTTTTGCTTCTTAGAAGCCTGCTTTACTATCTTATAAAGTTTGCTTTTTTATTGCAAAAATTGTCTATTAAAAAGAGAATATCTTATTAGTATTTTGTATTTTTTTTAAATTAGTATTTTGTATCTTTCTCTTGTTAGCAATTCTAATATCTTTGTTAAAACTATCAAACAAGATTATAGAATTTGCGTAAAAACTTAACAATTTCTTGATTAAAATTAATAAATTTTTGTTAAAATAACTTAAGAAATTCTTGTCTATTTTGCAAAATATATTAAATAATACTTTTAAGTTAGTAATTATCTATATAACAATCAAAACTAGTAAGCGTTTAAAGTTTGCTAAGTTATTCTATTATTTATTAGATTAAGTTATAAATCGATTAATTTTTATAAAAACAATAAAAACTTTTGTAATAGATACAAAAGTCTATTAACAAATTTTGATTTATTTCAATTTTTATTCTTCTTTACAAACAAAAAAGTTAGAAAATTTATTTAAAAAAGAAATTATTTTGCAAAGCTTAAAGTCTTTAACTTTATATATTGTTATATAATTTTAAAAAGTTAATAATACTTTTATATTAAAAAGAAATTAATATTTGTTCGATTTTTCTATATCTACTTTATCAATTTTCTTAATTTTATTTATATAAAAGACTTTTTTCAACTTTTAAAATAAGTTTATATTTTCTTTTACGCAAACGTTTTTCGAATTAAATTTTTTCGAAGTTTGTATTATCGACGCTTTAAAGAAAAAAAAACAAGAAACAAACAAAATATTTAAGAATAATTAAAAGAAAAATATTGTATCTATTTGAGTAAATATATTACAAACAATAATGTTAATTATAACAAAAAACAAAGATTTATTAAACAATTTAGTTGTATAAGAGTTTATCAATTAAACAATAACTAAAATATTAGCAAACTACAATACTTAATTAAGTAGATTATCTTTATCTATTAATCTTTCGAGCTTAATTAATTTTATTAATTAGTAAAACTTTTTAAAGCAACAAAGTTCTTTAAGATTATTCAAATTAACAAATAATAATATCTTAGAAAATAACATTATATTTCGAGTCTTTAATTTAGACTATTTTTATTTAGATTTTAAGAAATTTTATAGCAAAAACAATATTGTTACTATTTAAAAAAAACTATTTATTAAGAGATATATACTTTTTGTCGCAAAGTAGACAACTATATTACTATTATTAGAAAAAAGAAAATTAAAAACTATATATCTATATACTTTTAAAATAACGCATTGTACTAATAATTAAATAATTTTACTTAAAATAAGAAAAATACAATAACAATTTTACTTAATAGACTAAAACGTATTTTTTGCTATCTAAAGAAACAATTTAAAATCTTTATATTAACAATTTAAAATAAGCTAAATTAAGAAATCTTTTTCGTAAAGAATTTGCAAAATAAAAAAAAACTATATGCATATATATAGAATATAGAATTGTATACTATACAAACAAATTTAAGTAAAAATTTAATTAAAATAATCTAAGTTTAAAATTATTTATTATTAGAGTTTTAAATAATTATATTATTGTTAATAGCGAACATTTTAATTTGTAAATTTAACAAACTAATAACAAATTAAAAGAAAATATAGCAATATATTACTTTATCTTAAGAGAAAAATCAAAAAAAAATAAAAATAAAAATTAATCTTCGAATAAATTAAAGAATAAATTTAAAATTTAAAAATTGTTTTTTCTTTAATTGTTATTTTAAACAAAAACAAGAAAACTTTTGTTTATATTATTAAAAATTTTACTTTTCTTTGTATTAGCAAAATTTCTTATTTTATTAATTAGGTTTTTTTTTTTTGCAACAAGACTTTTTTTATTAAAAAAAAATTGATTTTTTTTTACGTTAATAACAAAATAGAAGCTTATATAAATTAGCAAAATACAAATATATTTAAATCGAATTTAACTTAAACTTATTTAAATTAATTAAATACTTAAAATATTTAAAATTAAAAGATTATCTTATTTTTAACAACACAATTGCTAATAATTATTGTTAATAATATTAATTTTTATCAAAATAAATTATACAATTTAAGTAGAGTTTCTATTGTAAAAAGAGAATATAATAGATTCTTACTCTATTATAAAACAAATAACGCAAATTTCTCTCTTTAAGTCTTAAATTTGCAAATAACATATTAATAGATTTAGTTATACTTTAATAATTAGAACAAAAATTAAAATTAAAAAGATAAAAAAGAAGCAAAAATATATTATAATTATACATTGGCAAATATCGAAACAACGTATTTTTAAAATTGCAAGACTAATTTTTGTAACAAGATTTTCAATAAAAATAAAAATATTAATAAAAAAATGAAAAAAATATTAATAGTTTTTTTGTCAATATAATATACTATATCTCTTTACAAAAAAATATTGTTAAAAAATTAATTTGTTAACAATATTAAAATACTTTTAATTTTAGAAACAAGCTTTATATTTACGTACAATTGTGCAAAAGAAAAATTTAACAAAAGTGTTTAAAATTTATCTTTAAGAATTTTCGACAATATTAGTTTTTTAAACTTGTTTTGTCAAATATAGTTGTACAAAAAATAATAATCTTTTTAACAATATTTTTTAAAGAGAACAAAATAGCTTTTAGAGCGTAATATTATATTATAATAATAATCAAATATAGTATTAGCAATTTAACAAATCTCTTTTACATAGATTTTAATTATAATATATCTATAATAGATTGCACTTTTGCTAAAACAAAAATATTTAATATAAAGATTAAAAAATATTTTTTAATTCTATTAAAAAATATAGATGCGACAAAATATATTTCGAACAAATAATTCTTTATAAATGTCTATTTAAAAAACAAAAATAAAAATAATAACAAAATAATTGTTTATATTTGTTATAAAGTTTATTTAATAAATAATTTTAAAATAAAGTTTCTTATAAATATAAATATTCTAGAATCGAAACAAATAATTATAGATATATTAAGTCGAAGATTAAGATTTAAATTTTATAAAAAAGTTGCAATATTTTGCAAAATAAAAATCAAAAATAATATTCGAATTTGTTAAACAATTTGTACAACAAAAAAGAAAATAATATTTGCAAAATTAATAACAAAAATTACTATAACTCTAAAAGAAAAAAATAAGTTTTTTAAATATAATTTTCTTTTTAAATTTACAATATTTAAAGTATATACTTATTTTATAAATATAAACTTTTAATTTATTAATTTTTGTAACAATAAAAAATTCTTGCTAAAACTAAATAATTGTTATTGTATTAAATATATTATAAAATACAAAAATAAAAAATATTATATTATAAAAAAAAAATTACTCTTTTATAATAATTTTTTTTTTCGAAGATTATTTAATTTTGTCGAAGTTAAATTTTGCTAAAATATATCTTTTTTAAAAAATTATTTTAAAAAAAATAAAAATTTAATTAAAAAACAATATTATTATTTATAATATATTTAATAAAGTTGCAAAATATATTAAGATTATTAATTGTTATTTAAGAATTTAAAAGAATATTAACAATACAATAAATCTTTTTTTCGAAAAGTATATAAAGATTTCTATAATAACTAATTAACAAATTATTGTTAATACAAAATTAGCACACAAAGTTTATTTATTAAATTAAAAATTAAAAATTTTAATCGATAAAAAGTTCGACAAAATATATATACAAAAAAGACTAAAATAGTTCGAAAATTCTATATTTTTTAAATTTTCTATTTTTATAATATAAAAAATTGTATATATTAATTTAAACAAAAAGCTTACTTAAAAAGATAAAACAATAATAAATATTTAAGATTTAAATACTATTAGTATTACAAATTTGTATTTTTTATTATTGCAAAAAAATATAATAATTAAGTTACAAAATTGCTTTTATATTATTGTTATAAATAAAAATAATTAATTTTATCAATTTCTAATTAAGAAAAAGTATTAAGATTGTTTTATAATTATTTTTTACAAAGAAAAAGAGCAATCAAACGTTGCTTTTATAGATTTTAAAGAATTAATATTATATATTCAAAATAAAATAAACAAATTTCTTAAATCTTATTGCAATTTTTGCAAATATTATATTAATAATATTGTAATTTTTTTATATAATATTAATAAGTATTTAATATATTTTAAGATTATCTTTGCTTTGTTTTCTTAAATAAGAATTTCTTTAAAACTTAAGAAGTTGTATATTAAATATTTATTTATAATATTACTAGAGCAACATATTAATAATTTAGATTTTTAAACTTTTAAACTTTTAAAGAAAAGTTTGTTATACTAAAGAAGTTTAGTTTTTTTAAAATATTAAAGAACTTAAAAATTTATTTAAAAATAACAAATTAATTTCGATTAAAGATTGTTTACTATATATAAATAGCAAAAGTTTTATAAAATCTTAAAACAACTTTGCTAAAAAAATCTTTAATTAAAAATAAAAAAATTCGAATACAATATTGCAAAAATACTAATATTAAATTTATTAATATAAAACTCTAGAGCTTTATTATATTTTAACAACAATTTATTAAAAAAAAGTATACTTTATTATTATAATATTAAGCAACAAATATTTATAAATATTAACAAATTTAAAAAATATAAATTCGAGATTTATATCTATTATATAAAAGAAGATATTGCTATAAACTTCTTTTAAACAATTAATATTTAAAAAAAATTATATTTTTTTAAGATACTAAACAATATTAAAAAGAAATATTAATTAATAAAGTTAAAAGTTGTCGCTTTTGTATAAATACTAAAAAAGATTTGTTATATACTTAATTATATATTAAAAAAATTAATTGTTATTTTTATTAATTATTTTGCAACAATAAATATAGCAAAGCAAATTAAATTGTTTTTCTCTTCTTTAGATTGTATAAATTTGTATTTTATTTGTATCTTTTAATATATTTTCTAGTTCTTACTTAATATATACTAAAAGATAAAAAAAATTCAATATTGTTTCAAACGCTCTTTTTAGATTGTTTAGAAATAATTATTTTAAAAATAATTTTAAAAACAAAGAAATTTTTGACAAAGTTGTTGCTTATTATATAACTTTAATTAAAATAACTTTAATTTTTAAAGAAAAACTAACAAAGATTTACAAAATTAATAAAAAGTAATTTAAGATTTACAAAATATTTCTTAGTTAATGCAAAAAAAATTGTAATAATTAACAAAAAATTTAAAACTATTTTGTTAACTTAAAACAAATTTTAAAAAAACAAAAATTTGCTATTATTATTTTGACAAAAATTTTAATTTTAGTAGAAACTTAAATTATAATTTCGATATTTAATATAATAAATATAACAAGAAAATCGATAAAGTTAAAAATAGCAAAACAAGAATTTACTATTGTAATTTTAACAACTTTAACAACATTAAAGAATTTGAAAAAAACTATTACTTTAAAAGAGTTAACAATATTAAAAAAGTTAATAACATAAAAGAAATTAATTAAATTAAAAAAAATTAAAATAGAAAATATTTAATTTATACTAAAAGAAGAACTTATTTATTTTTAAAACAAAAAGAATAAACAACTAAAATTGTGCATTTCTAAAACTATAGAAACAAAAAATTTCGAGCTATTATATAATATATAGATGCACAAAGAATTTTTATATATCTATAATAAAATTATAGTTAATTATTATATAAGAAATTTGATCAAGCAATTGAAAAGATATCTAAAATATTGCTTATTATATTAGTTTAACAATACAATTAGATATTGCTTATACAAATAACTAAAGTCTATTATTACAAAACTAAAGATATTTTATACTATTATTATCGATTTTATTTTTGCGCTTCTTAAGCTATTAAACAAGTACAATTTTCTTATATTAATAACAAACAAATTCTTCAAACAAATTATAACAATAACTAAAAAGACAATTTTTTTAATCAAGAAATAAATAATTAAGCTTATTAATATTTTCGCAAACTAAAATCTATCTTTAAGTATTATTTTTAATAGAGACAATAAATTTCTATCTAATTTATAGAGAGCAATATTTTATTTTTTAAAAATTAATTTACTTTATTTTATTGTTTATTATTTATAATTTAACAATTAATCGAAACAATTTAATCAAACTATAAAAATAGTTTTGCAATATTATTTTATCTTAAATTCTAAAATAGATTAAAAGCGTTTTGCAATTAAACTTCAAAATATTTTTAACAATTTTAAGAATATTTTGACAAAAAAATTCTTAAATTAATTTATTTACGAAAAAATTCTTTGTAAAGAATTGTTTATAATCGATTTTTATTAACAAAATACTAATTATGCTACTAAGTAAAAAAGAAATTAAAACGAAGTTGCAATATTAATAATTTTCGCAAACGCAAAAATAAAACTACGCTATAATAATTATTATTAATTATTTGCTTTAAGAAAGAAAGATAAAAAAATTCTAAAATTATATTTTAAATACAAAATTAAAAAATTAAAAAATTTCAAGCTCTTTAATTAGAGAGCAAAATTATTTAAGATTTTAGAAATATACAATTATTTTGCTTTTAAATTAAAGTTACTCTTGAACTAAAAAATACATTTAATTGTTTTTATTATTATATTAAAGTTTGTTTTAAAGAAAAGCAATTTATATATAAAAGAAATCGATACAAATATGTCTTCAATAAAAAAAAGACAAAAATACAAATAACAACTATAAGATTTATTAATTATTAAATAGATATATAATATTACAAGAACGCAATACTTGTAAAAAGAAAATAATTTAATATCTTATTAAGTAGAAGAACTAAAATTTTACTTATAATATATAGTATAATAAGACAAATTTAATCGAAACACAAAATCTTATTAACAATTATCTCGATATCTATAGTGCGCAATTTATTAAAAAGTATTAAATTAAAAAAATCTAAAAAATATATCTAAGTTAAAACAATAAATAGATTAAATTAGATATATATTTGTTTGTTTACAAAACTAGTATTAAAAATGTTTAATTTATTTCTTTTATTATTATATTCTCTTTTTATTATAATATTTCTTTTAACAAAATTATTAAGAAAATGTTTTTCGCGATATTTGATATAGCATTATATTATCTATTAAGAAAAAGAACGCAAATTCGATAATTTATAAAGCAAATTACAACAATAGAAAAGAAAAAACAAGCAAATAAACTTAAAAAATATCTTTATAATTTAATATTATATAATAAGCGTACTCTAATTTATATTAAGACAATTTATGCAACAAAACTTCGAAATTGTACAATCTTAAATTTAAATTCAAAAAACAATTTGCAAAATTTAATAACTATTAAAGCTACTACGTTTGCTACAAAACTAAAAATAGCGCTAGAATTTTTTTAAAAATAAAAAACTATATTAATAAAAACTATATTAATAAAAACTATTGTAATTTGCTATCTATTTTACTACAATAAAAGCTTGTTAAAGAACAAATTATTTAATATAGTTTATTAACAATTTGACAAGTTTCAAGAAATCTTTATTAAAACAATAGAAGAAGTAGTTTTACAAATTCTAAATTTTTTAAATTTAATCTTATATTTAAGAAAGAAATTAATTACTATTTTAATTTTTAACAAATATAAACTTAAATTATTGTTATTAATAAAGAAGAAATTTACTCGACAAAATTATACAATTATTAAGAATTGCTATTTAAAAACAATTACAAACAATTATTAATATATTTTTAACTTAATAAAACAAAACAAATATTTAAAAAATAAAGTTAAAACTTTAAAGAAATTGCTTAAAGTATATAAAAATAATCGAAAAAAGTTAACTTCTATATTGTTAATATTGTCTATTTATAATATAGTAACAATTGCGAAACTTTTATTCTTCTTAGTACTTTATTTAGAAATCGAAATTACTATTTCAAATTTATCAATAATTAATTATTAAAACAAATTTACTAATTTTGAGCATTTTGTTTTTAAAATATAAAGAAGATATTCAATATATCTTTATTTTTAAAATTTAAATTTATTTAAGATTTTTAATTAAAATAACAATTTTAAAGATTTTGCTCAATTGCTATTTTAAATATATTTTAAAAAAATAAGAATAAAATCTCTTAAATAAGAATTTATTATTTTGCTAGAAATAAATACAATTATATTATTTAAAAAATACAAAATTGTTTTAAAAACTTTAACAAAATTAGTATTTTAAAATTCTTTATTTTGTTAACTAATTATATATATATATAATACAAAGCTAAGAGTTTGTAAAATATTAAATATAAACAAGAACTTTAATTTATTTATAAAAGAAGTATTTACTATTAATATTTTTAAACAATTTAATAAATACAACAACTTTAAATTAATTGCAATTCTACTTTTTTTTGCGTACTACAATATAATAGTAACAAGAATTTGTTTATTAAAATTGTTAATAATATACGCTCTTTTTAGTATATCTATTAAAAGCATTTTATTTATTAAAATTACTAGCAACTTAGTATTAATATTCGAAAGATTTACAATTTCGCAATCGCAATTTCTTATATATATATTTTTTTTTTTTATATTTGTATTATATTATTAAAATCTAATCTTATAATTTTAAATTTCGATTTCAAAGATTTCGATTACAAGAATCTTGCTAATTTCAATTTCGCAATATTAAATATATTAATTAATAACAAGTTGTATTCTCTCTTTTAAAATATATCAATATTAATTAAACTTAATTTTAATAATTTTTTTATTAAATATTTTTCGAAGAATTGCGCAATTTTATTTGATTAATAACTTTACAAAATTTGTAATATTAAAGCTACTACGCAAAAACTATATTAACAAAAAATATTTATTAACAAAAAAACAATAAAGATTAATATATTAAATAACAAAAAATTAATTGTATTTACAAATCTATTAATTTAAAAAAATTATTATATTGTAATATATAAAGATATTTAACTTATTAATAATCTTTAATATATTAAAGATAAATATAATATTTTTGTTAAAAAAAGAAATAAAATTGCTATTAATAAATCTATAAAGTTAGCAATTTTTCTTAAAGATCTTGTCTTAAGACAAGAATTTAATAATAACAAAAATAAATTTAATATATTTTTTAAAAATAAATTTAACAAAGAAATAATAAAGAAAAAAGCAAAATTAAAAAAGCAATAAAGAATAAGACAAAAAACAATAAATATAAGAATTGCAATTTTAAAAGAAAAAATATTAAAAAAATAAAAAAAAAGATTGTTTCAATTGAGTTAAACATTTCAATATCTTTTGAAGAAAAAAAAATTAATTTCGACGCTTTTAATCTTAAAAGCGAATTGTATAATTGCAATTTTAATAAATAGCTACGCTAGTATATGCAAGAATTTGTTTTGTATACAATTACTAATTAAAGTTAATATTATTGTTAAATTATCTAAAAAGAAAACAAAGAATACAAAAAAATTATAAAATGCAATTAAGAAATTTGCAAACGTATTAATATTAGCGCTTATTTACTATTATTTATTGTTGACTTTTATTAATTTTACAAAGATAAAAGACGCAAATTTTACTATATCTAAAGACTAATTATTGCATATTACAATTTATTAATACAAAACAAAATATAAGATTTTTCTTAAAACAAAATTATATATTATTAAGAAAATTGTAAGCGAAGTCTTTTTGTAATTTAAAATAAATCTTCTTTTTTTCTTCTAATTGTTTTAATAATTTTGTTGTATTAATACTATAGACAATCTTTTTTATAAAAAATATATTATTTTAAATCTTTCAATCTTGCTTTAATTGTTTTAGAAATTTTATCAAACAAAAGAAATATATTATTACAAATTTGTTAATTTTGCTTTAATTGTTTTAGATTTCTTTTTATATTAATATTATAAAAAGTATTATAATATTTTAATCGCTCTATTATTTTTTTAACAACAGAAATTTGTTTCTTAAATTTAGATTATTTTTTCTTTACTTAAACGTATTATTATAAATCTTTCGATCTTGCTTTAATTGTTTTAGTTCTCTTTTTATGTTAACATTATAAAGTCGAACACTCTAATATCTCGATCGCTCTATTATCTTTTCAATAACAAAAATTCTTTTCAATTTATCTTTTTAACAATAGAAATTTTGTTCGCTCTATGTCTATTCTTTTATTTGTCGCCATTAAGAACAATAGCATAGTAGAGAGATTAAAAAGAAATGTTACAATTATTGTACTTTCCTTTTGAGCAAAATATTTCTTTCGTGTTTAACAAAGTATTTCTTGACACAATAGTATTTAGATCTAGAGGATTTTCCTCTTTCTAGCTAGTAATACAATTATAATTCCTATTACTAGTGTTCTCTTTTCAGTGCGTTTTCGCACCAAAAATAAATTACTTAAATACAAACTATCTAACAAAATAGTAACAATCAAATTAATTAATTTAATAGAAAAAGCTAGAACAACAAATTTAGAATTCTTGTACTTATTTAAGAACTTTAAAATTGTTAACAAGTTTTTAAAAATTAACAAAACAATAAAATTAATATATTTATTAAATCGAATTTTCGATAATCTAAGATTTTAAATAGTTGTCTCGAATTTTTTAACAATTTATTTAAACAGAAATTTGTTAGTAGTTTATTTTGCAAATTAAATACAAAACTTTTCTACTAAATAAGTTCTATAATTGCGAGTTAATTAAACAAAAAATAGAGAAAAATAAAAAACTTATTTAACAATCTTAATAGCAACTTGTTAAATAAGAAATAAAAAATAAACTAAGTACTAATAATTAATAAATAGAAAAGCAAAAAATTAATAAACTAATATAGATTTTTTTTTTGTATATAAAGTTAGTTCAAGACAGAAGTTAATAAAAAATAAATATTATATATTTAATAAATACAAGATTTAAGTAAGATTTACAAATAAGTTAAAGAATAGACAAATTAATTGATATTAATAAATTGCTCTGCAAGTTAATTGTATAGCTCAACAAATATTAAGCAAAAGTAGATTGTTTTCGATACAAAGATTTGTTTAATAAATAGTTAAAATAATTAATAAACTAATATATCGAATTTAGCAAAAAATAAGATAATTAATATAGTTTATTAATTAATTAATACAATAAGTTAGCAATAAGAGAGTATTCTATATACTTGTTAAAACTACTATTTGTTACAAAAGTAAAGCAAGAAATATATAAAGTAAGTATTAGACAAGTTGTAATAGATAGTTAAATTAATTATCTATCTAGCTATACGCAAATCTATCTTTACTTGTCGAGCTAGTTCTTTTAGAAATTAGCGTAGCTTGTCGAGTAAAACTCGTCGAGTAAAGCAATCTGCTAGCTAGATATATAATATTTATTTAACAATATAGAATAAAAATTAGAATAAAATAAAATAACAAATTCTAGAAAATATATTATTTATATAGTAAATTAAGTTATTTTGCAAGAAATTGTTAATTATAAAACTTAATAAATTGTTAACAAATTAATATTATATTAAAAGAGATATTTAATAGTTAGAATAATATTAAAAAGCAAATTAATATAGAAACAAATACTTTTAAAATTAAATTAAACAACAATTACTATCTAGTAAAAAATTCAAATTAGTTATAGAAAGTTCTAAATAAAATATTATTAAATAAAATATTTATATCTATACAAAAAGTTAATTAAATACTTAATAAAACTATAAAAACAAAATAATTAAAAATATTATATTTTTATTTAGCAACAAATTCGAATAACAAACATAATTAAAAGAACTTTTATAAATATCTAGACAATATTATAAAATATCTTAATACTTTAACTAGTTTATTAAAAAAGAAAAAAAGAAATTAAACTATAAATAAATATAAGAGAGTACTAAAAAATAATATTACTAAAAAAAGAATATTTTTAACAAAATTAAATAACAACTAAGCAATATTAGTCTATCTAAAAAAACAATAGAATAAATTTAAAAAATATATAATACTTAGTTAAATAATTTGCTATAACAATTTATACTAAATTTATCTAAATAACAAAGAAGAAGTTAACCAATTTTTTTAAAAAATTAAAATTATTAATTTGATATAAAAAGAAAGCTTAATATAGACAAACACTTAAAGTAGAAATCTTAATATTAAAACAAGAAAAAATCTAATTTTTTAATAAAAAGTATATTAAAGAAATACAATATATTAGTCTAATAGTAGCAACTAAATTTAATAATATATATACAATATTTTATTATATTAGTTAAGATTAACAATTATTAATTTATTATAATCATCGATTTTAATACAATAGATAATTTTATAATTAGAACTTTTATTAAAAGAGAAGAATATTCTATTTAAAAAAAATCTAATATATACAATTTAGTAATTATAGATAGAAATCTATTACTCGACAAAATAAATAAATAAATAAAAAAAAATTATTAATAGCTATTTAGCAATATTACAAGAAACTAATCTTTAATATAGTAAAAATAAGTATTTATAATATTATTTTGGAAATATCTTAATTAAAGCAATATAATTTAAAAATTAATTAAAATATATAAATACTTAGATTTGCGCAATATAATTAAATAATTTATATTTAATCTATATATTAATAATATTCGATAATAAATAAAAGATTAAATCGAAAATTAATTGCAAGTTGCAAATTTGTATTTTTGCAAAAAAATTATTTAATAAAGTTCGACTTAACAAATATTAATAAAGATTAATTAAATTACAAAATTAAAATAAATAAATAAAATTACAAATTTTTTAGAAATTTTAGATTATTTAATATAGCAAAGAAATTGCTAAAATATATATTACAAATATACAACAATTAAAAGTATTTATTTTAAGAAAAAAAAAAAAAATTCTTTCTAAATATTAATTATAAAATTACGAAATTAAATTTAAACTAAACAAACAATTTATATTTAAATCTATATATATTTTATTTAAGACAAAACTCGGAGTATTTCGCGAATATCTAACAAAAAACAAAAAAAATTAAAAAATTCTAATTATAGACAAAATATTTAAATTTTCTTTGTATTAAAGAAGATTTTTTTTGTCTATATATTAATTACTAGAAGCTAAATAATATTACAATTAAAAATGAATATTTATTACTTAATATTAGCAAATTTTAAAATTAATTATTTAAAACAAAATATTTTACTAAATTAAATCTACAAGAAATATAGAATTAAATTAGAATAAAAACAAAAGAAGAGTAGAAGATAGTTTTTTATATATAATATAAATTACACAAATATATAATAATATTGTTTAAGTTTATAAACGTCTTAATAATATATTAGAAAATAATTAATAATATACTACAACAATATTTAAATTAATTTATTATAGTATATTTAAACAATATTATAATTTGTTTAAAAATTTTAAAAAAGTATATTAGTTATATCTTTAAAATTTTGAAATATCTTAATATAAAAAATTTATATTTTAAGTTAAAGAAATATAAATTCTATTAAGAAAAGATTAATTTTCTAGAATTTGTTGTTAAACAATACAAAGTATATATAAATTTTAAAAAAGTATAAACAATTAAAGAATAAATATTATTAAAAAATATTAAAAAAATATAATTCTTTTTAGATTTTAAAAATTACAACAAGAAATTTATTAAAAACTATTTAATAAATACAATATTATTAACAAATCTTACAAAGAAAAATATATTATAAATATAGAAATTTGCAAAAAAGAAATTATTTTAGAATCTTAAATTAGAATATTTAAAAGAACTAGTATTAGAAATATACAATCTACAATTGTTAAATAAGATTAAAATTAATATATTAAATCTAATTATTAATATATACTATAATTAAGAGTATAATAATATATAATACTTAATAGTATATATCTTAAGAAAACTTTTATTAATTAAACAAAACTATAATATTTATAATAAAAAACTACTTGCTATTATAGTTTTCTTAAAATTATAAAAAGTATATATAAAAAAATAATTGGAATTTACAATTTTTATAGATTATAAAAATCTTATATACTTTATTATTATTAAATAGTTAAACAAAAAACAAATATAATAATTAGAAAAACTTAAATAATATAAGTTTAAAATACAATATATTCTAGATAAAAATAATAATAGAGTATATATATTTAATAAAAGAAGTAATTATATAAAAACAAAAAAATATTTAATTATAGTATACTTAAAATTAACAAAAACAAATTACTATTAGAAAATAAATATAAGCTAAATATTATACTACAAATATTTCGAGATAATACAAAGAAATTTTTAATAAACAAAGAAAAACTTTAAATATTTATTAACAAAATTAACAAATATATAAAAAAGTATTATAACAAATTATTGCAAAAATCTCTAAAAGTAACTAAAACTCTATAGCTTTTATATTAGTATTATTAGTTCTTATAGATAAAATAAGTTGTTAAGATATATATTAAACTGTAATAGTTATAGGATAGAAGAAAGATAATGTTTATTTAGACTATGGAAATCTGCTATATATAGAACAAGAATACTGTTATAATAGAAAGATATTTTGCAAAAGACTTTTGTATACAACAGAAACAACAAAAGTCTATAACAATTTGTCGAAAAAAAAAAAAAATATATTGTCTTAATAATATAAGAATATTAGTAGCTCTTTTATTTAATCAAAAGAAATATTCGCAATTTGTGTCGAACAACAACAACTTATAATATTTGTAAAAATAAATATTAATATTTAAAAATTAAGTTTCTCGAACAAGATCTTTGTAAAAGACTTTTGCAAAAACAATAAAATAAAAGCAAGTTTCTTAAATAATTTCTTTGTTGCAAAAAATAAAGAAAGTAAAAAGAAATTCTTTGTTGTAATAGATAATAATATTGTATACAATAGTATTGCGAAAGACTTTTGTAGAGCAACTTATCTTAACAAAGATTTCTATATTAAAGCAAAAAAAGAAATAATAACAACAAATTTTTTGTTTAAAAATATAGCAAAAAATAAAGTCTTAGTAAGAGCAGATTTTTTTTGCAATATATATAATTGTTCTAATAGAAAATTAGAGCTTTAAATAAGCTTTTTATAGTTATTAATCAAATTTATAGCGTTCTCTATTTCAAAAATATTTCTTTATTTATTTTACTCTAAGTTATAGTTTTTTTATTAAACAAACTATTTTGTTTTTCGATACACAATAAAATATTTGTTAATAATATTGTTAAATTTATATAACTTAATTTTGTTAATATCTTTGCAAACAAAAACAAAATTAAAATAAGTAAATTAAAATTAATTATAAAAGTCTTTTTTTAACAATATCGACTTTAGTTGCGCTACTAATAGTATAAAATAAATGTATACATTAATAATTAAGAAGATTTAGTCGATAAATAAAACAATCTATTTTTTTTAATATTTTAAAGAGTTCGATATATTGTTAATCTAGTTTTTTTTCGAGAATATTAATAGAGAAAATATTTTATTTGCAATATAATTAAATTAATATTTAATTGTCGAATTTTATACTTAGCAATTAATATTTGTTGTTATAGTAGTATTTTGTATTTAGACTGATTGCGTTAAATCGATTAATCGAGTTTGAATCGATTAATCGACTCGAATCTTAACAATTCGAGTTAATTCAATTCGAAAGTTTTGACAAATCGATTTCTAAAGTTGAAATCGAAAATCGAGTTAAATCGAATCGATTTCTAGAATTAAAATCGAAATTCGACTCAAAAAATCGATTCGAATTGTCAAAACTATTTAAATAATTATATTATAATTATTAATAGTTAATATATAGTCTATATATATTTAATAGTATTTAATTATTTAATTATAATAAGATAATATATTATAGTAATATATTACTACTTTTTACAAAAAAAATAATTAAATTGTATTTATAGATTCTATAGAGTCTATAGATGCAAATAATATATTTTATTAATAATTTGCATCTATAAACTCTATAAATCTTATAGATGCAAATTATATCTTAATATTAATTATTTAATATTTTTAATAGCATCTAGTACGCTTATAGATGCAAATTATATTTTAATATTAATTATCTAATATTTTTAATAGTATCTAGCACGCTTATAGATATAGATAATGTATTATAGTAATGTATTATTGTTTATAATAAATTAATAATTAAATATTATTTATAGAATTTAATTGGAAAATCTAAATTTAAACTTATTTTATACTATTTTTAGTATATTTTGACATAATAACGTTATTTTCGATTTTTTGACAATTTGATTCGATTTCTAATATTAGAATCGAATATCGACTTAAATCGAATTAAGTCGATTTCAAAATAATAAAAATCGACTTAAATTTCGAGTCGATTTCTAGAATTGAAATTGTCGAGTCGAGTCAATTTCTAAAGTTAGAATCGAAATCCGACTCAACAACTAGTCTATTTGTATTTATTTGAATAAAAATAATAATATTCGAGACTTTAGTTCTAATAATAAGACAATATTGCTTAAAAATAAAAGAATCTTTTGCAAAAAAAAATTATGTTTCGATAGTAATATTAAATATTTCTATAGAAGAATTCGATACTTTAGCAACAAAAATTGCAAAAGACTTTGCTAGATTAAATACTTAAACTAATATAAAGTTATATACAATTTTATTTAAGATAGCATTTCTAGTATTAAATAAGTTGTTAAAATTATATTAAAGTAAGAGTAGAATTTTCGATTATACTTAAAATTGTTTAAAAGTATTAATAAGAAATTGCAAAGCAATTTTAATAAACTAATTAACATATTTACTTTAATTATTAGTCTAAAGATAACAGACAATTAAGTATAGAAATTTAGCATCTAAATACTAAAAGATAGCAATTTATATATCGAAAAAAAAATTGCAATTTCTATTGTTACGAGCTTACCAAAGTTGTACCAGTAATTTAGATTCTATATTATTGGACAAATCTGCTATTATATTTGCTATACTCGAGAAGCAAGCAATCTAAACATAATATTTAATATACTTGATAAGCAAGCATTGCAAGCAATTATGTTTGCTATATTTAACAAACAAATAGAATAAACAATTAATATTTTCTTAGTATATAGAAACTAGAATACGACTCTTTTATAAATTGTGTTTAATTTATTATAGATTTTTATTTATTGTTACTCTAATTTATCGAATCTCTTTTAAGATTTATTAAATATAGAAACTATTTATAGCTGCAAACTCTTATTATTAAATAATTGTTTATATTATCTCAAAATGTCTATAGATTTCTTCGATAACATAATCTATTCTAATATTTTCGAAAAAAATATTAGCGTAATATTTTGAATATTCTAAACATATTTATATTAGATTAACGCATTTCTATTTTAAATACTAGTTTATTAATATTACGTCAATTATCAATTATAAAAGACAACAAAATTAGAATTAATAAATTCGATATTTATTATAGAAATTGTATTAATCTAAAAACCTAATTTATACAAATAAATATCTATTTTATCTTCTATTTTGTTTTAGCAAATTAGAAAACAATTCTTGTATTAATATTTTTCAAAAAAAAAGTTCAATATTAATTTAAATCAAATTTACAAAAATATTTGAAAAACAATAGCAAAAATTCTTGTACAATATTTATAGATTTCAATAATTTTAAAAAAAAGTTTCGAAAAATTTTTAAAATATTTAACAAAAAACAAATTGCAAAAAAAAAAAATTAATATCTAATTTAACAAATTTTTGCAACAAATTATGTAGCTAGATTTTAAAAATATATTAATTTAATCGAATAAAACAATATTGTATTTATAACAATATTTCGACAAAATTTTAAAAACAATCTAAAAAACAAAATTATATATAACAAAAGAATTCTTAGCAATATATTTGATTTTATCGAAGTAGCTATCGATCTCGACAACAAACTATATAAAAAAATTATAAAAAAAAAATATAATTAATTTCGAAAAAAAACAAAAATCTTTTTTGAATTAACAATTAAATATTAGCAAAAAAAAAATTGTTCTAATCAAAAATATAGTAATTTTAATTATTGTAAGTTTGTATCTATAAAATTGAATTTTATTTAACAATATAAAAAAAGAATTCTAAAGAAAAACAAAATAACAAATTTTAAAAAATATATTATTTATATAACAAATCGAGTTACTTTGCAAAAGATTGTCAATTATAAAACTTAATAGATTGTCGACAAATTAATATTATATTAAAAAAGATATTTAATAGTTAGAACAATATTAGAAAACAAACTAATACAAAAATAGATACTTTCGAAATTGAATCGAACAACAACTACTATTTAATAGAAAATTCAAATTAGTTATAGAAAATTCTAGATAGAATATTATTAGATAAGATATTCGTATTTATATAGAAAATTAATCAAATATTTAATAAAACTATAAAAGCAAAACAATTAAGAATACTATATTCTTATTTAGTAATAGATTTAGACAACAAATATAGTTAAAAGAACTTTTACAAATATTTAAACAATATTATAAATTATTTTAATACTTTAGCTAGTTTATTAAAAAAGAAAGAGATAAATTAAATTGTAAATAAATGCAAGAAAGCGCTAGAAAACAATATTACTATAGAAAAAGAAATTTTTGATAAAATCGAATAGCAACTAAATAGTATAAATCTATTCTAAAAAAAGATAAAGAAAACAAAGAAATACGCAATATTTAGTTAAATAGTTTGTTATAACAATTTATACTAAATTTATCTAGAAAACAAAAAAGAAATTAATTGATTTTCTAGAAAATTAAAATTATTAATTTAGTATAAAAAAGAAATTTAGCGCAAATAGATATTCGAAACAAAAATTGCAATATTAGAATAGAAAAAAATTCAAATTTTTTGATAAAAAATATATTAGAGAAATACAATATATTAGTTTAACAATAGCAACTAAATTTAATAGTATATATACAATATTTTATTATATTAGTTAGAATTAATAAACAACAACTTATTGCAATAGTCGATTCTATTATAATAGATAATTTTATAATTAGAATTTTTGTTAAAAAAGAAAAATATTCTATTTAAAAAAAGTCTAATATATACAATTTAATAGTTATAAATAGAAATTTATTATTTAACAAAAATAAAAAAGTAAATAAAGAAACAAAACTACTATTAATAGCTATTTAGCAATATTACAAAAAACTAATTTTTAATATAGTAAAAATAATTATTTATAATATTGTTCTAAAAATATTTTAATTAAAACAATACAATTTAGAAGTTAACTAAAATATATAAATATTTAGATTTGCGCAATATAATTATATAATTTATATTCAATTTATATATTAATAATATTTAATAATAAATTAAAAATTAAATTGAAAAACAATCGCAAATAGCAAACTTGTATTTTTGCAAAAAAATAATCTAATAAAGTTTGATTTAATAGATATTAATAGAAATTAATTAAATTACAAAATAAAAATAAATAAATAAAAATACAAATTTTCTAAAAATCTTAAACTATTTAATATAGCAAAAAAATTGCTAAAATATATATTATAAATATACAACAATTAAAAGTATCTATTTCAAAAAAAAAATAGAAACTCTCTCTAAATATTAATTGTAAAATTACGAAATTAAATTTAAATTAAACAAACAATTTATATTTGAATTTATATATATTTTATTTAAGAAAAAGCTCGAAGTACTTCGCGAATATTTAACAAAAAACAAAAAAAAAATTATTAAAAAATTTCAATTACAAATAGAATACTTGATTTTTTTTATATTAAAAAAAAATAAAACTCTTTATTTATATATTAATTATTAAAAACTAAATAATATTACAATTAAAAATCGATATTTACTATTTAATATTAACAAACTTTAAAATTAACTATTCGAAATAAAATATTTTATTAAATTAAATTTACAAGAAATATACAATTAAATTAAAATAAAAATAGAGAAAAAATAAAAAACAATTTTTTATATATAATATAAATTATACAAATATATAGTAATATTGCTTAAACTTATTAATATCTCGACAATATATTAGAAAATAATTAATAATATATTACAACAATATTTAAATCAATTTATTATAGTATATTTAAACAATATTATAATTTACTCAAAAATTTTAAAAAAATATATTAGTTATATTTTCAAAATATTGAAATATCTAAATATAAAAAATTTATATTTTAAATTAAAGAAATACAAATTCTATTAAGAAAAAATTAATTTTCTCGAATTTGTTGTTAAACAATATAAAATATATATAAATTTTAAAAAGCTACAAATAGTTAAAAAATAAAAATTATTAACAAATATTAAAAAAGTATAATTTTTTTTGAATTTTATAAATTACAACAAAAAGTTTATTAAAAACTACTTAATAAATACAATATTATTAACAAATTTTACAAAAAAAAATATACTATAATTATAAGAATTTATAGAAAAGAAATTATTTCAAAATCTTAAACTAAAATATTTAAAAAAATTAGTATTAAAAATATATAATTTGCAATTATTAAATAGAATTGAAATCGATATATTAAATTTAACTATTAATATATATTTTAGTTAAAAATATAAAAATATATAGTATTTAATAATATATTTCTCGAAAAAAATTCTTATTAGTTGAACAAAACTATAATATCTACAATAAAAAATTATTTGCTATAGTAGTTTTTTTAAAATTATAGAAAATATATATAGAAAAATTATTAGAATTTATAATTTTTACAAATTACAAAAATTTTGTATATTTTACTACTATTAAGTAGTTTAATAGAAAACAAATACAATAGTTAGAGAGACTTAAATAGTACAAGTTTAGAATACAATATATTTTAGACAAAAATAATAGTAAAACAAATATATTTAGTAAAAAAAGTAATTATATAAAAACAAAAAAATTGTTTAATTATAATATATTTAAAGTTAACAAAAACAAATTACTATTAGTAAACAAATACAAATTAAATATTATATTACAAATATTTCGAGATAATATAAAAGAGTTTTTAATAGAAAAAGAAAAACTTTAGATATTTATCGACAAAATTAACAAATATATAAAAGAGCACTATAATAGATTACTACAAAAGTATTTAAAAATAACAAAAATTCTTTAGTTTTTATATTAGTATTGTTAGTTTTTACAAATAAAACAAATTGTTAAAATATATATTAAACAATATTTTAGCTATTAGCAGAACAAATATAATATATATGCAAACTATAACAAAATTTAATATTAAAAACTATCTAAATTGCTATAGAATA
>JAABUW010001629.1_pt1 | contig 36692 bp, 7 predicted proteins | sample 5560081 | NCBI WGS metagenome assembly JAABUW01 (sample SAMN10711882, study PRJNA513363) | rock metagenome | isolation source: Antarctica rocks | place: Antarctica: Victoria Land, Knobhead sud | reverse complement strand
TAAAGTACAATAAATAAAATAGTTTAAATTCTTAACTTTTTGCTAACTATTTCGAATTAGACTGACCGTTCGGTTCCAACAGTTGGAACCGAATTGCATAAATTATGAAAATACTAACTATATTAGGTTAAAACTTGGCCTAATTAGGTATAACTTTCGGGTCGGGTTATAGATTTTGGGGAAAAACCGACCCGAACGGTCAGCCTATTTCGAATTTCGATATAACAAAAATATTAGAATCTTAATTTTATTACTACTTATTATAGTAAAGTTCTAGATTCTATATTAATTGCTTTAACAATTATAAATTCTTAAACTTAATAGTCTTGCAATTAATATAAATAACAAAAAGATAACTATCTAAATATATAAAGCAAAACATCAATATATATTGTATAAAAACAAAAATAATACAAATAAATAATATATTTATTAGAGAAAAAATTAATTATAAAACTCTTAATAATTTTTTAAAAAATTAACAAAATTAATATTTAAAATTAATATTTTTTATTGTTTTTTTTGTTAACAATTTTATTTTGCAAGATTTTTCAAATTAATTTTGCAAAAAATATCTTCGAAATTAACAAATTATTAGTCTTTTAATATTTGTAAATTTTATATATAGCTATTGTTTTAAGTTTTTATTTGCTCTTTTTCTATATTATAAATACTTAGTTAATAATAGCTTAATATATTATCTTTTTGCATTACTTTTTATATATTAAAAGTTATCTTAATTAATTTCTTTTTTTTGCTACAATTAATTTATATTATTATATTTTTTTGCAATTTTTTGTTTACTATTCTATAAGCTAAATTTAAGTATATTAGTAATACGTAATATATTAAATATATTACTTAAATATATTATTAATTTGTTTAATTTAAGTTATTAGAGTTTTAGAACAAAACATATTGTTAAATTAAGAATTATTAATACTAAATAAAAAAATTAATAATATAGAATACAAGGATTGACAAACTTTGCAATTAAATATTTAATAGATAATACAATAAAGTAATGCGCAACAAATATATATATTTGTATTTAATTTTAATAGCTAAAAAGTATATATTATACAATAATTAATATAATAGATATAATAATTTTTAATTGTAATAATATTAAATAAAAGTAATATTTAAATTCTAATTTTAATATTAAATGCATAAGTTTATTTTACAATTGTAATAACTTTTTTGTTTAAATATTATATATTAGTTAATATATTTAATATTGTCTATTGTCTTAATTTATATAGTTCATATATAGATTTGTTTTGTATTACTTGTATATATTATTATTAAAACTAATTAAAAAAATAGACATTTTAAAATCGAATTTCTTCTTACTTAGATATTCGAATATTGCTAAATAGCTAATATTATATTATAAAGTAAAAGACTTGCTCTATATTATTTATATATATTATTTTTAAGATTAATTTAAAGCGCGAAATATCTATTTTATTAACTTTTTTTTAAATTATTGCTAGTAGAAATTGTGTTGCAATATAATTTAAAAATAAAAACTTATTTTACAAAAAACAAAATATTAATTATATAATATTTTACAAGCGTCTAATTAAGTTGCGAACAACAATTGTTTTTAAAAAAGTCTTTAAATAAATTCAAATTAATATAGAAAAAAACGTTAAAAACATAATAGCTAATTAAAGAATAGAAAAAGAATTGCATATTAATATATTTAAATAATATATATATATTTAAAAAGTTGATTATATTGTAGTGCAATACTTTAAGATTAAACTAATAAAAAAACTAGAGATAGAAATATTGTAAAATAGATTAGAATTAATACAATTGCTATACAAATAATATTAAAAAGGAAAAATATAAATATAATACAATTTTTTAATATTTAAATATATATAAAATCTAATATAAATAAAATAACTAATCTATATATTAGCTTAATTCTAATTAATTCAAATTAACCAAAAATATAATTAAAAATATAATATTAATTATCGAAATAATTTAACAATATATTTTACATTATAAATAGTATAATAAATTGAAGAAAATATACAATTTAAATGCAATTAACAAATTTGAAAAATTCAAAAATACTTTTGCAAAAAATAAAAACGTTAAAAATTGCAAAATATTGAAATTTTTAAGATTAATAAATAATAATTTTGAAGATTTAATTAAGATTAATAATAATAAAGAAAAAATAAAATAAAAGAAGATAAAAAAGAAGATAAAAATAATAGATAACAAGTATAAAGATATAAAGTACAAAAATAATAATAATAATAATAAGGATAGAGACAATAATAATAATACTAAAAATCAAAATAAAGTCAATTATAAAATTATAAAAATCTAAAACTAATTAATAGTATTAATAAGTTTAAATATATTATCTAAATATATTACTATATACTTTTTAATAAAATATAGAATTAAAGTTAATTAAAAGACTATAATAGTTGTAATCTATTTACTATATAAATATTAAATAATTTATATATATTACTTTATTGCATTATAATAGAATATTTAGATAAAAATAATAAAATTTAAAATCTAATTTATATTTATTAAAATTATTATTGAATAACTTTATTTCTTAACAATTTAAATCGATTTCAACTCTAAAATTAATTTAATTCGATTTCAACTCTAAAAATTAATTTAATTCGATTTGATTTTCGATTTTAATTTTAGAAATCAACTTGTTAAAACTTTCGAATTAAATTAATCCGAATTGTTAAGATTTGAGTCAATTAATCGACTCGAACTCGATTAATCAACTCGACGCAATTAGTTTAATCTTCTTTTCTAAAAATCTTGTTTGAAGACTTAGAGTTATCTTAGAGTTAATCTAGAATTACGTTAAAGTTATCGATTTTTTTTTAAAATATTGCGCACTTAGAGACTACTTTAAAGATATAATATTTAGTATATACTTAAAGATTGTCGCAACAATATAACAATATTATATTTAATATTTAATATATTTATGTTAAACAAATATATCTATATCTTGTATTATATAATAATATAATATGCGTCTAGATTACTAAATCTCTTTTATAGAGTATACAATATTAAACTTTGCGTCTATAATTGCTACTAAATAGAGTTAGAAACAATCGATCTTAAGATTTAAATATAATATTTTTCTATTGAATCGAAGTATAAGTGCAAATACTATTGTAATAGAACAAAATTTAAATTAATTATATTAAAAGTATTTGCAAGATATTTGCGCATTACAAATACTTGCAAGAAGTAATATATATAGAGAGAGCAAACTAACTTGTTACAAATTACTTATTATAGATTGTTATTATTGCTATTATATTGTTTTATAAATTATATTAAATTAAAGCACAAATTAATTTCTATTAAATAGAAGATATTTTTTCTTCTAATTTTTGAAAAGATTTAAAAAGATGTTTAACAAACTCTTGTAATATTAATATTTAGCAAGCGTTTTTATCTTTAATAAAACTAGTATAGCTTTTTATATTATTAAAAATTAATACTTTAAAAGAGAAAATAATTATAGTATTATAGTATTATCGACGTATTAGTATCTTAAAATATAGAAAAGTATATAATTTCGATTGTCTATAAAAGTCTCAAAGAATATAACTTCTCTTTTTAATTAAAAAACAAGAAATAGACTTGTATATTATAACAAATAATAGATAAAAAGAAAGCTTATTTTTTGTTATTCTTTAACAATTAGTTTTACTATTATTTATTATATATAGTTAAAGTATAGTAATATAGATTTATTATATATTATATCTTTAATATCTTAGTGCGTTAACAAGAAGTAATTGTTTTTATATTTTTACAAATATATTTCTTAAATTAAAAAGAATACAAAGTATTAATAATTCTAGCAAACAATTTCTTATAATTATAATACTTTTTTCTCTAAAGACAAATGTATTATTAGCTAAAAAATATTAGCAATTCGAGAATTTCTGCTTAGAAAGTATCTATTGCAGATATTGCTAATTTAACTATTAGCTAGTCTAGAATCTATTTAGTAGCAAAAGTCTTAATACTTGCTTAATAGAAATTCAGTTTTAATATTTAAAATATATACAAACTCTTGTAACGCTTTGCTTATATCTTTATTTATTACTTGTTTATATTATAGTAATTTGTATAATAGAATCGAACAATTTGTAAAAAAATTATGCGCAAGTTATATATTAATAAGAATATCTCTATTAGATAATTGTATTGTACGTATAGTAATTACGAGTTGCGCTTATATATTGTATTTGTAGATTGCATTAATAGATTGCGCTTGTTAATTATATTCGTAGATTGCGTTTGTAATACTTAACAATATATAAGATTAAATCTAAACAAAGCGCGTATTAACTATATATCTACAAATTTTACAAATTATAATTTAATCTTGCGCTTAATTATATAAAGCAAATATATTAACATATTAGCTTATTTAACTATTAGCTATTAATAGTACTAGAAATTAAGCTTTTAGAATTGTTAATAAATATTATTATTTATTTTAAATTTATTAATAATATTTTATACAAGTTTTTCGCAAATTTGCAAATAAAAGTTGCAATTTATTTTAAGAATTTTACAATCTCTTAATTTTAAATTGCAAAAATAAAAAACTTATTATTTAAAAAAATTATTTTTAGTTTTTTGCTTAATAATAACAATTAAATTAGATTTATATTTCTAAAATATTTCGATTAAAAAATTTCGAAAATTGTAAAAGTCTTTTTAATTAAAAACTTTATTATTACTTTTAATTAATATATATATTTTTTTTAAATTCTTATTTAATTTAATATTTGTTATAGATTTATACAAAACTCTATATATTGTCGCAAATATTATATCAATACAATATTTTATTTTGTATAGAAATAATTGCTTTTTGCGTTCTATATTATAAGTATTTTTAATACAAGAACTTTATAAGTTTGTTTCTTCTTTATCGACGATTCCCTTTTAGGATCTAACTAAATTGGATGGGACGAAAACCCTAAGTTCTAGTTAAATATTCGCTACATACTCGCAAGATTCTAGTAAATTTAATTAGATCAATAGATCGACAATCTTTTGCAAAACTTCTTGCGTTAAATAATATATTAGTCGATTGTTAATTAACAATGCAAGCTTAGATTGTTTAAATTGATCAAACAAATTATTATATTCGAATTTCAATATTTAATCGAACAAGTTTTACAATTTAGTAATGTTAATTAAATCTATAAATATAAATAGCTTAGAGAATTCGCTTATATTAATGCTTTCAAATATATTATATATTCTTTAATAAAATTGTAGTTATTGTTATATTTGCGACTTCTAAATTGTTAATTGTTTTTATAATATCTAAGAGTATATAAAATTTAAAATCTATTTGTACTCTTTAAAAGCAAATATTTTTAATTTGCGCAAAGAATGTTTTAAAACAAATATTATTTAACAACTATTAATAGAGCTTGTTTAGCAAAAATTCGAATAATATATAATATATAAACAATTCAATTATATCGAAAATATAAATAATAATAGTAATAAACAAAAAGCAAAACAAAAAATCTATTAAATTTTTTCTCGTTTCTAGCTTCTTAATTACTTGAACAATAATTATTTTGTTTTTGCATTTTGTAAAGACTTTTCTAATTATATTTTTTTATTTTGCAATATTCGATATATATTAATTACTTTTTTTACTTAAAAACTCTTTGTTAATTTTCTTTTTAATAATATATTTTAATTGTTAATTGCTTTTTAAGTCTAGTATCTTTTTAACAATTGTTTAATTAATATTCTTTTGTATTATTAAATATCTAAAATATTTCTCTTTTTTATTATATTAAATTATTATTTATTTGCGAAAGTTGCTTATTAGCTTTGATATTGTTAACTTAATATTTTGCAAAATTAGTAAATTATGCATACAACGTTGTTAAAAGACGTCGAAATATTTAAAGTATTTTAATTTAAATAACAGATTTATTTTTTAATATTTGTTTGTTGTTTTAATTGAAAAAAAGAGATAAAAAGTTGTATTGCAAAATATTAATTACTATAAATATTAAGTTTCTAAAGATATATTTTATTGTCTTCTTTATTATTTATTTTATTGTTAACAAACTAAAATAACAATTAGCTTTCGATATTTGTTGCTTAAAGCTATTTTATTCTTTTGTTATTTGTATTGTTAAATTCTTTATCTTTGTTGTTTTTGCTAATTAAATAATTTTTAATTTTCGACAAATTATCGACAAGTTTTGTAAATTAACAATGTTAGTATAATTAAATAATTGTCGAACAACAACGTTTATTAACGTATTAACACATTTTATATATAACAAAAATTATCTTTATTTTTCTTTATATTATAACTCTTTAAAGTTTTGACGTTTGTTTAAATATATATAAATATAATATTGTTCTTATTGTTAAAAAAGATATTCGATTATTAATGTTAATAATTGTTAATTGCTAATTTGATTTCTTTCGATCTTAACAAATATTGCGTATTATTTATATAATAATTGTTCTTAATATTAAGAGTATTTTCTAGATTTTATATTTGTATTGTTATTAGTTAAAGAATTTGCTATTTAAAGATTATACTTATTAAGATATTGCGTTAGCATTTATTTTTGTTTAATCTTAAATTCTTAATTCTTTCGTAATAGATTTTTATATTAAAATCGAATTTGTTAAACAAATTGTTTATAAAGTTTTTAATTAAATAATTTATTTAAAGATTATTGTACATAAACTTTATATATTTTTTAACTTTTTTTTGCATTGTTAATTTTATGTGAAGCAACACACTTTGTTGCTTCTTGAAAGATTGTTTATACTAAATTTTCTCAATTTTAATTAGACTAATCGTTCGAGTCGGTTTTTCCCTAAAATCTATAACTCGACCCGAAAGTTATATCTAATTAGACCGAGTTTTAACCTAATATAGTTAGTATTTTCATAATTTATGCAAATCGGTTCCAACTATTAGAATCGAACAATTAGTCTAATTTTAATTATTCTTTTTGCTTGTGTTAATCGATAACTCTTTTATTTAATATTAAAAACTTATTTTTTGCAATTTTTTTTGCAAAAGATACTTTTTCTTTAATATTGTTTTTTTACTTTTGTATAATTATGCGCACATTAACAACAATAAAAAACACTAGTTTAAAATAAATTAAATTAAATAGTTAATTTGTGTCTTTTTAATATTCAATATTTTATTGTTTGTTAACAAAGAATTTGTAAAAAAAGTAATATATTATTTTTAAAAAATTAAATACAAAAATTGTTTGCAAAGATTCTATATAACTTTAGTTGCTATTGTTGTTTTTTTTAAATTTTTAAATTTTAATATATTAAGCAAATAAATATATTATATTTTAATAGCTATGCGACATAATCTATTGCGTTGTTTTTGTTAATATTATATATTCGAACAATTAGATTGCGAATCTTTTTTATAATATAATTGCAAAAGTAGCTTATTTTGTTGTATAACTATTTTTGTGTTAATCGAATTCTAATAAGCTTAAATATTAATATTAATTTATTATTTTTTATTTAAAAATATATAACTCTAAGTTAATTTGTATTTTTGTAGATTTTTGTCGCTTTATTTATAGATATTTTACTAATATCGAAAACAAATATCAATTATACTTAAAAAAATAAATAATATTTGTATTGTTATTGTAACTCAAAAATATTACAACTTTAAATTATTTTTTAGTTTTGCTATATATAAGACTTTTGTTATTTTTGTTTATACAAATATATTAATAGTGTGTATTTTACAATTATATAACTTTTCTTTGTTGCAATTTAAAGATTTAATTAGACTTGTCTTTATTATTGTTAAACAAGAATTTTGTGTTTAAAGTATTGCTATATTGTACGCGTACTAACAAAAACAAAATAACAAAACTTTTGTTGTTTCGATTGTTTATTAAGTTGAACAACAATTTATTAATTTTTATTAAGTCTTTTTATCGCTTTTAATTAGTATATTTTTAATTTAAATTTGAGCAAACTTATATAACTTTTAATGCAACTAAATTTGTTGTTGTATACAAAACAATAATTAATAGTTGTCTCTATTATAGATTTATCGATTTATTTACGTTTTAAAGTTATTACTAGTTTTTTGTTATTTTTATTATTATTATTAATAATGTTCTTTTTGCGAAATTAACTAAAAAACAATTTAGAAAAGTTTAAAAATATTTAATTTCGTTAGCAATTAAACAAATTAACTTTTATTCTTTACAATTAGATACAAAACAAACGTTTGCTATTTTAAAGAAAAGTTGTATAAGTTTTGCGTATTCTTTTTTTGTACTTTTATTAATACTTATTTTAAATTGTAATAAAGAAACAATAAAATAAATCAAACAATATAGTATAACTATAAAATATACTATTTATTTAACAATATCGATTAAAAATTCTTTAGAATATTTGATAAAATAATTAACAATTAAAACACAAAAGTTAATAAAGAAGATTTACAAAGAAAAGTTTGCAATAAAAAATTATGCAAATTATAATATATTAATTTAGCGTGTTTTTAATGTATTAATCGATTATTATCTAATTATTAATTAATTATTAAATAATTATTTTAAAATCAATTAATTATAAATCTAATTTTGTTCGAATTGTCGATTATAATCTTATAGTAATTTTGTTTTCTTTAAGATTATTATAATACAAGTAGATTTTTGTTTAGTATACAATTTCCAATAGTGTGTTTGTAATTAATAAGTAATTCTATTGTTTACAAAATTAATAATTAAATATTATATATAGTTGTAAGTTGTAGATATACATTAAATACATTTTAAATAAATATAAAAATCTTTAAACTTAAAAAGTTAATTGAAGAAATTGTTGAACAAGTATTTTATACAATATGTTTATTAATAGCGCAAAACATTTTATTTATAAAAATATTTAATCTTAAACACAAAAGATTTTAATAATACAAAACAAAATATTGTTATCTTAAATTTTATTAAGTAATTTTTAATATTTTTTTTTCAATATTTAAAACTTTTTGTTATACGAGATTATTATAAAGATTTTTTGTTCAAATTGTTGCTTAATAATAACTTATTTTTTAATATTTAAATTATATATTAATCTTTAAATATAACAAGTTTTCTTTTGATTAATACAATATATATATTTTTCGATTTATATTTTTGTGTCTTTTATAAAGATTGATTTAATAATTATAATATATCTTGTTTTAATTAAGATTAAATCAACTAATAAAATATTAATTGTTTCAACTATAAAGTACAATCGAAAATCTTATTTAAACAATGCTTTCTCTTCGAATTTTATTGTCTTATTATAGTTATGTTTCTTTTAAAAACTTTCGACAATTTTAGTACATTTTAATTAACTTAAATCAAAATAAAATAATACTAATATTTCGAAAAATATACTTTTAATATATTAGATTCGCAATTAGTTATTGTTTTTTTCTTTATAATATTGTATTATTGCAACTTAAGTTACAAACGTATTAAGACTATAATAAAGATAAAAAGCTATAGTATTTATGTTGTAAAATACTACAATTATTAACAAAAACGCAAATACTACAATTATTTTTTAACTTTTTAACAACTTTGCAAGTCGACAAGATAATATATTAATTTTCGAATTATTTGTTATTAAATTTGCGTGCTTTGTATAATACTTAATATTTTGTAACAAGATCTTTTTTTTTAGTACTTTAGCGTTAATTTCTTTTAACTTTGACTTTTTGATATATTTTAAATAATTAACAAAAGAAAGAGATATTATTACTCGTAAATTATAAGTTTTGTTGTTAAACTTCTTATTTAAAATCGCAATTAATTTATTGTTTTTCTTGTTATTTTTAATTTATATTTTATAATGTTTTACTAGTAGCTTCTTAGTAGTCTTCGAAAATCTTGTTTTAATTAATTAAATTTTTTTCTTTTATTAATATAATTTTGCGATATAAATAATTTATTTGTAGAGTTTCAAAAGTCTTATTATCTTAAAATTAAAAAAGTTTGTTTTATTTGTTTGTTTTATTAGAAACAACTTAACAATCTTATAAAACTTGATCTTTATAACTTAAATATTTTATATTAATTTTTTAAGATTTTTTAGTAAAGTGTTAAAAGTCTTTTGCAATTTTGTAATTGTCGCTTCGATTATATTACAAAGATTTTTGTTATTTGTTTAACTTATATTGATTTCTAGTATTTTGATTTATTTAATTAAGTTGTTAAAAGTTTCGCAAAAAGTATTGCTAAAAAATATAAATTTGCAATTAAAATTTGCGACAAATTTGATAAATTTTTTGATTGTAATACTTTGTTGTCGCTTCTTATAATAAAATTTATTTCTAATAACTTTGAAAAAGATTAACGTGTTAAATATCTTTTATTTATCTTTTTTATTCGAATATTATAACAAAAAGATTAATGTCTTGACTACTTAACTTTTATATAATAAAGAGTTAATAACAATAATGTAACTATAAGATTACACAATCGTGTAATAGAAGTGACGCTATCAAGACGCACGCTGTGCGTGTAAAGAGCGGAATAGAAAGATAGATCTACGATTATGGGAGAAATAAATTGTAAGGATTCAGAGAGAAATTCTTAAGGAAAAACTCTTTATTGTTAAGACAAGATCTAGACGTTGTCTTAGCGCATAACGTAATTCGACTACGAGTTACAATAGAGTTTGGAATGTTATAGTTATAATATTACAATAGCAATCAAAGTCTTCTTTAAACAAATTAGAGATATAGAAGTATATATAATTATTGTTTATTTTTAACGAAACAACATATTTATCGCAATAACTTAACAAAAGTCTTGATTTTTTTGATACATTATTATGTGCAACTTTGAATATTATTTTTAGCAACTTGTAATTATAATTGTACAATAACTTTTACTTCTTTAGCATAGAATTTAACAAGTTTAGCTAGATAACTTGCAATTTAAAACAACAAACTAACAACAAAAGATTTTGTGTAATTTTGTTAAAAACGCAAAAGCATTTAAAGAGTTAAAAGTTAAATTTCTTAAACAAATATTTATTGTTTTTAACATTTTGTAATAAATATTTATATACTATTAAGAAATTCTTTTTTTAAGATTTTTAAATCTCTTGTTATACAAATATAAATTATTAATTTAAAACAAAAAAAGTTATTTATTGCAACAACTTTACAACAACAAATTAATTAAAAATTATTCTTTATATAGTTTTTAAAATTAAATACTATATTTTGTTAATATTTATTTTGTTATTATTAAAGTTATTTTTGATTTTAAATTGTTGCATTTGTAGTATAATAACAAGTTCGAAAACTTAAAAAAAATACAACTTCTTTTTTAAATTAAACAATTTAATTAATAAATTTTTATATATTTTTGTTGTATTTTTTTGTCAAAATTTATAGAACTTGTTTCGATTCTTTAATACAATATATTTGTATATTTTTGCTTTATCAATATTTAAAATTTGAATATTAAGTATTTTTTTTTTAATATTTTTGTTTATTTTAATTAGATTTATTTTTGTTTATTTATTTTTTTCAATTTTAACAAGACTTAATTAATTAACAATTGTATTGTTGTTTTTTATTATATATTTTTTGTCAATTGTTTTATTTTTGTTATTAGACAAAATATTTAATATCTTTTTGTCGATTAACTTGTTATTCGATATTTATATTTTATTTTTTAATTTTTTAATTTTTTAATATTTGTAATAAAAGTTTTTGTTGTTTTTTTTTTAAATTTTTATTTGTTTTGTAATTTTTTACTATTAAAAAAAAAGTCTTTTGCTTTAAATTGTTTGCTTAATATTGTTTTTTGTTTGCATAAAAGTTTTTTCTTTTTATTTAACACTATTGTATGCGTTGTTGTTAATATTGTTATATTTAATATTGTTAAAGCGCTTGCTTGCAATGCAATCGATATCTTAGTAAAGAATGCAAATAATATTGCTATAAATAATACAATAGATAACACTATAAATTATATAATAAAGTAAAACAAAATAATAAATTCGAACTTAGACTTTGTAACAAAAGTATAAAGATCTATAGCAATAAAAAATTATAATCGAAAAAAAGACTTTTTGTTAAATAATATTAACTTGTTGTTAATATATTTGCGAGCTATATTTAATATTAATTAATAGCAAAAATAATATTAATACTTAATATATCTTTGATATTACGTTTTATTAATAGTAGAAATTTATTAATATTAAGAGAAGATTGTAAAATTTAAAATAAATGCAATAAAAATTATGTTGTGTCAATATACAAAACAATAAATAAATTGAAATCTAAATTAATATTTTTAATTAATAATGTTAATATATTATTCTTAAATATAAATTTATTGCTCTTAAAATTGATTAAAATAATTTTAAATTTAAATATTGTAGATTTGTCTATAACAAGTCTTCTTAATACAATTTGTAGTTTTTTTGTTAAATTAATAAAAACGAAACAACTTTCGAGTTCGAATTATATAATATTTTTGTTGCTTTAAATTATTGCTTGCTTTACGCAAAAATTAATTAATATTTTATAATTTATATATCTCGACTTTATTGTATCGCTTAATATAAATTTATCGATAAAATTGCTAATTAATTGTATAAATATTTAGATATTTTCAAGTTACAAAGCGTTATTTCTATACTTATTTATAAAGCAATAATCAAATTTCTAAATCTAGACATTTGCGAGATCAAACATTAAAAATAATTTATAATTTTTTATAATCTCTAGCTTAACGTTCTTTAATTAACTAATAAAGGGTTTTTTTTTTATTAATATCTTTGCGCTCTTTTTGTTTATTGATATTGTATTGCTTTCTAACTTAAAAGTTAAAAATTAATATTGCTTTTTTTAACAATTTTATAGTAAAACAAAATTCTTTATAATTAGTATTTTTTTATCTTTATTAATTATAGTGTTAAAGCAATTATTAAAAGCTTTGTATAGTTTAATACTAATTTTTGTTAATTTGTTTTAATCGATTTTTGTTTTAAATTTATTGTCGATTTTTTCGACATTTTTAAGCAAAAATTGAGCAATTTTTTCGATTTTAATATAAAGTTTGTTGTTAATATCTAAAGTATTTTTGATACTTTTTTTATTTTATATCTTTTTTAGATTAATTATATCGTGTAATTTACAAAACGTATATATACGAAAAAAAATAAAAATAAGTAAAAAAAAAATATTTTAAAGTAAGATTAAATTATTTAACAATTTAGACGCGTTTATTTATAAAAATCGATTGTTAAACAATTATCAATAATATTACTTTATATATTAGCGAATAAATTATAATAAATAACAATTAGCAAGTTATAATTATTTAAGAGTTGCTATTATATTATAAATCGCAAAATCAAATTAATACAATAGCAATAACAAAAACAATTTATCTTCTTTTATATTGTTGACAACGCAAATTTTATTTTTATTTTTAAGTCTTTATTTATATAATAATCTTGTGCACAAGCTACTTTTATTTCGATTTAATATTTTTTATAATATAAAATTACAATATACAATAATTATAATACAATATATATGTTTCGCTTAATATAAACTAATTATAAAGTAATTTAATTACAATTTGATTTGTTAATAAGATTTTGAATCGATTATTTATTAATTAATTATCAAATAACAATTAATTAATTATTAAATAATCGTTGAATAACTAATCTCTAATATTATTTGTTTTACTAATTTAATTGTTAAAATTACTTACTTTATTTTACGTCAAAATCTCTTAATTTATAAGAGTTATTTTGTTGTTGCTTTATAGATTTGCGAAATATGCAAAAAAAACGCTTAAAAATAAAAAAAATTAAAAAAATTTATTAAATTGCTTAATATTAGATTAGATTATACAATAATAAATTATTATTGTATTGTTAACAATTATAGTATTTTAAATAAATTGTTGTCTATTTGCAAGATTATCGATTGTTTTTTTACTTATATACAAAAATCTATATTGTAACTCTCTAGTATTAAGATTTCGCATTTAAAATAACTTTTAATAATAATATACTTTTTAACAATTAAATTATATACAAATCTTTATATATAATATACTTTTTTTTATTTGATTTAATAATTTTGTTTTTAAATTTATATATTTGTGCTTTTTATAAAAATTGATTTAATAATTAAAGTATTTGTAGTTTTAATTAAAATTAAATTAACTTTTAGAACATTAATTGTTTTAACTATAAAACAAGATTAAAAGTCTTGTTTAAACAATACATTTTTATCGAATTTTACAAATTTGTTAAAATTATATTTTTTCTAAAACTCTTTTACAATTTTTGTGTATTCGAATTAATTTGAATCGATATAAAACAATATTAATTTTTTAAAGTAAAAAACTCTAATAAACTAGATTTGTAATTAATTAATAATTTAAACTTTAATACATTAAATTGTCGCAAACTTAACAATATATAATAGACGTTAAAGTAAAAATAAAGAGCAATAATATATATATTGCAAAAGACTATAATTATTAATAGCAATATAAATTTAATAAATATTTTTTGTTTTTTTTAGCAATTTTGCAATTTAACAACGTAATAATATTATTCTCGAATTGTTTGCTAGATTATTGTTGTGTTTTGTATAATATTTAATATTTAATAACAAATTTTTTTCTTTTAATACTTTTGTTTTTACTTTTTTTAAATTTATTTTCTTAATATAGTTTAAATATTTAACGTAAAATAAGAATATTATTATTTGCAAACTATAAATATTATTGTTAAATTTGTTGTTCGAAATTGCGATAAATTTATTGTCTTTATTGTTATTGTTAATTTATATAATATAATGTTTTGCTAGTAGCTTTTTAATATCTTCGAAAAATTTTGCTTTAAACAAGTTTATATTCTTTTCTTATTAATATAGTTGTTTAATATAAATAATATATTTATATAACTTCGAAAATCTCTTAATCTTAAAATTAAAAAAATTTGTTTTATTTGTTTGTTTAATTAAAAGCAATTCGACAATTTTTCGAAATTTAATTTTTATAACTTGTATATTTTATATAGACTTCTTAGAATTCTTTAATAAAATATCGAAAATCTTCTATAATTTTAAAATAATTGTTTCGATTTTATAATAAAGCGTTTTATCTTTTGTTTAATCTATATCGAACTCTAGTATTTTAATATATTTAATTAAGTTTTTAAATGTTTCGCAAAAAATATTATTAAAAAATATAAATTTGCAATAGAAATATTCGACAAATTTTTTAAAATTTTTAATAATTATATTTTGTATTTGCTTCTTGTAGTAAAATTTGTTTTTAATAGTTTTCGAAAAAGACAATATATTGTATTAACGCTATTTCGATTTTTTATTTTAATATAGTTTTATAAAAAGCAATATTTTAACTATCTAACTATTATATAATAGAAAACTAATAATAAAAATGTGTTAATCGAAATCTTTTTTAAACAAATTTAAAATATAGAAGTACTAGTAATTATTAGTACAATAAAGTATTAAATTCGATTAATTGTTTTTTAAACTTTTTAAAAATATTGTTATATATAATTTTAAATATTATTTTTAACAACTTGTAATCTTTGTTATACAATATTTTCTATTTTTTTAAAAAGAAATCTAGCAAACTTAACTAAATATCTATTAGCTTTAAATTAATATTTAGTAATAAAAAATCTTAAATAATTTTGTCAAAAATGCAACAATATAGAAAGAGTTAAAAATTAGTATTTTTAAATAAATATTTATTATTTTTAATATTATTTGCGAGATATTTATATATATTTAAGAAATTTTCTTTTTAAAACTCTTAAATTTCGCGACAAATTAATATTAATTAGCAATTCAAAATAAAAAAAACTATTTGTTGTAAAATCTTTTCGATACAATTGTTAATTAAAAATTATTTTTATAGTTTTAAAAATTAAACATTATATTTTATTAATATTTATTTTATTATTATTAAATTTATCTTTAGTTTTGCTTTGTTGTATCTAAAGTATAATAACAAATTCTAATATTTAAAAAAAATATAACTTTTTCTTTTGTTTTAACAATTTAATTTTTGAATTTTTACTAATTGTTGTTGCATTCTTTTGTTAAAAGATACAAAATTTGTTTTAATTTTTTGATATAATATATTTGCAAATCTTTGCTTTCTTAATATTTAAAATTTAAAATTTAAATACTTTTTTTCTTTTATTTTTGTTTATCTTTAAGAGATTTGTTTTTAATTGTTTATTTTTTTCTATTTTGTCGAAATTCAATTAATTAATAATTATATTATTGTTTTTTATTGTATAATCTTTATTAACTTTTTTATCTTTATTATTAGATACAATATTTATTATTTTTGCGTTATTCGATATATTGTTTGTTGTTTTTGTATTATTTGTCGATTTTTGCATTTTTTAATACTTTTTATCTTTAACTTTTTTAACTTAACTTTAAGAAGTTATTTATTGCTTAAGTTATTATTGTTGTTTATTTTATTTGCTCTCTTTAAATTGTTTTTAACATAAGTTTTGTATATATTTGCTTTTCGCTTATTAATAAACTTAATTAAGTTGTTATTTGTTGCAATTGTTAATTTAACAATAAATTCTACTACTAATACAATATAGATGTTGTTGTTAATACTATTGTGTTTAATATAATTAATACGTTTGTATGCAATACAATTAATGCAATTGTAAACAATGTATTTAATACAATTGTAAATAGTATAATTAATACGATTGTAAACAATGTAACTAAATAAAATAAAACAATAACTTCGAACTTTAATTTCGAGACAAAAGCTTTAAGATATAAGATAAGCGAAAATCGTAATTAAGAAAGTAAATTCTTGTTGAATAATAAAATTTAAATATTAATATATTTGAAGTTCGCAATTAATGTAAATTAATAGTAAGAACAATATTAATAATTAATATATCTTTAATATTAGATTCGATCGATAACAAAAATTTATTAATATTAGAAGAAAATTGTAAGATTTGCAACAAATATAATAGAAGTTTAATTGCAACAATATACGAAATCTTAATTAAATCAAAGCTTATATTAATGTTTTTAATTAATAATATTACTATATTATTCTTAGATATAAACTTATTGCTCTTAAAATTAATTAAAACAACTTTAAACTTAAATATTATAAATTTAATTACAACAAATTTTATCAAAATAATATACAATTTTTTTAAGAAATTAATAGTAATAAAACAATTTTTAATCTTAAATTGTACAATATCTTTGTTGCTTTAAATAATTAACTACTTTATACAAAAGTTTAAATATATTTTATAATTTATATATCTTAGCTTTATTGTATTGTTTAATATAAATTTATTAATAAATTTATTAATTAATTATATAAAAGTTTAAATGTCTTTAAGTTGCAAAACGTTATCTTTAAAACAATAATCGAAATTTTAGACTTAGATATTTGCAAAATCGAATACTAAAGATAATTTGCGATCTTTTATAGTCTTTAGCTTGACGCTCTTTAATTAATTAATAAAGATTTTCTTATTTTTAATTAATGTTTTTGCGTTCTTTTTGTTTATTAATATTGTATTGTTTTCTAATTTAAAAATTAAAAATTAATATTGTTTTGCTTGTCAATTTTATAACAAGACAAAATTGTTAAAAATAAACAATTTTTTATTTTGATTAAATATAATATCTATACGATAATTAAGATTTTTGTATAATATTTTGTTAATTTAATGCAATTCGATTTAATCGATTGTTGTTTTAAATTTATTGTTAATTTTTTCGACATTTTTAAGCAAAGATTAAGCAATATTTTCGATTTTAACGTATAATTTGTTATCGATTTTCAAGATACTCTTAATTGTAAACGCATTTTATAACTTTTATTTAATTATATTTAATATTGTTTATTGCAATAATGCTATTAATAAAATATTAAATAAAAAAGATAATATAATGCAAAGAAAAAAATATAGAGATTAATTGAAATAAAAATAAAGATTAAGCGAAAGTTAAGCGAATTTCTTTATTATAATATAAAATTGCGAAAATAGAATTTTGTAATTGTAAAGTTAGTTAACGTTAATTGATATTAACTCGCTTATTATTAATTAACAAAACAACGCATTTAGACTATATATTATTATAAATATTATTAAAGAACTCTTGCACGCTTTTTGAAGTAACAAGAGACGCTCTTTATTATATTAATTTTCTTTGATTTATAATATTAACAATCGCATATTAACGCAAAAGAAAAAAAAAATTCTATATTTAACTATTGAAGAACATCTTTTTTGACAAAATTATAAAATATCTACGTCTATTGCGCGTATTTGCGCCTCTTTATTAAGATAAAAAAGATTATTGTATTGTTACGTCGATAATACTATACAAATAGTGTTTATTTATTTTAATAATATTATATTATTAAAAATCTTTTTTATTGAAAGTTATTGCAAATTACTTAGTTTTGCGTTGCGTATTAACAATAACTATATAACTAATAAGAGTTGTTTATAATTAAATCTTTTTTTCTTTTTAACAATATATTTGAATGCAAAAATGCAATCTAAAAGAGAAAAAATATTGTTAATTAATACTAGATATTATAGCTTTTGTTTATAACGAAATAATCTTAAAAGAGCAAGCAATATAATTGCAATACTTTAAAACAACATTATTTAATTTTAATTAATTAAATTGTTCGAAATTAAAAACAAATCTTTATATAGCTTTTAATTATCAATATTATATAGAATTGTTGCTTTAAATATATTTTTAAACAATTTTTTATCTAATTTGTTAAATATAGTATTAAATAATTAGAATAACTCAAATATACGCAATTTAAAAGTATTAAATTAGCAATCTACAAAAGAAAAGAATTAAAAATAATATTTGTTTTGTTTTAACAAACTAAATAATATATAAATAATCAAAATTATATTTAATTTTTGCAAAGATTAATATATAATTTTTATTAATTATAAAGATTTAGTTATAAGTTTGTCTTTTTAAAAGAAACAATTTGTATTTATATTAATCTTAAAAAAGAGTTAATTATTAAATATATTAAAAAAGTTTTTTTTTTTTTATATATGCGAATTGTTGTTGAACAAAACTTAAAATGTTTTTTCTAAAATTGTAATTAAAAAAGAAGAGATATAAATTTAAAAAAAAAACAACTCTTATTAGAAGTTGCTTTTTTATTTTTGCAAAACTCTTTTTTTCTTTTTTTTAAAGCAACTATTATAATTGTTGTTACTCTCTTTATAATTGCAAAGTTGCTTAAGTTAATATTAAATACTTAAATTAAATTTTTTATTTTCTTTTTCTTTTTATTTGTCTTTAGTATATTTTATTTTCTTTAAAATATAACAATTTGACAAAATTCTACTTAATAATTAAAATATATTATAGCGTTTTACTTTTAAGATTTTTGTTATTTGTTTAATCTTTATTATTAACGCATTAAATTTTATATATTTAACAAATTTATAAGAATAACTTAATGCAATATTTTAATCAATTATAGTTCTTCAATAATACAAATTTTGATTTAAAGCTTTCTTTTAATATCTTTTTTGTGCAAAAATATACAATTTGTTTTATTGTATTTAATTATAAAAGTAAAAAGAACGCAAATTACAATTTTGTTTTTTGTAACAAAAGTATATTAATATAGTTTGTTAATTTTAATTATAAATAAAGAATTTTAATATAATATAACTTTAATAAAGTTGTTTGCGAATTTAATTGTCTTAACTTTTTTTTGCTTTTCTTAAATTTGTTAACAAATTTATTAATATTAACGTTATTAATAGTCGAGACTTTGCGAACTTAATTTTTTTTAAAAAAAATAATTAACAAAGTAATAAATATATCGACGTTAATTGTATTGTTGTTATTTTTGTTGTTAATAATAATAGCTTTTTTTGTCTTAATTGAAGTGCGTTTCTTTTAAATAGATATAAATATATATATGTATATAAAGTAATTTCTTAGAAATTTTAATTATAAAAAAGAATAAGAGAGAAAACAATCAAAAATAATATATTTGCAAAAATCTTGCAATTGTTAAATTGTTAATTAATATTAGTATTGTTAACAAACAATTAACAAACAATTGTTTAATATAATTTTCTTTTTTATCTTTTAACTTTTCTTCTTTTTTATTGTTAAAAAAGCAACAAAAAAAAGATTAAATTTTTAAATTTTAAATAAAAGATTTGTTGCGCAAGTTGTAATATTTGCAAAAAATTTTATTGCACTATTTTTTAATTACTTTAATTAAAATTTATTGCAATTACTATATAATTAACTAGAGACTCTTAACTATTGCGTTTATTATTAGAGCGAAAAATCTAACTTTAAACGCATTTATTTATTGCTAGTATAGTATAATTGAAACAAGACAAAAGTACAATTATTGCGTTAAATTTAAGCATTGTATTACAATTGTGTTATATTAAATATTGTTTAAATCTTCAAAATATATAAGTTTTAATAAATCGAATATTATATCTTTATTGCGCAAAAATACTTAAAAGAAGCAAAAAAGTAAAAATATACAAAAATTATTACAAAAAATTAATTAAACTAGAATTATAAATATTTAGTAAAGATTTCGCAATTAAAAAATAAATAAAACAAAAACGCACGCAAAGAATTTGCAATTATTAAAATTCTTAATTACTAAATTATATTTTCGAATTTAAAAATACTTTTTTATTTGAGTCTTTATTAGATTTCGATATTAAAACAAATTTTGTTGTAAACAATAATACAAATGCGAAAATAATAAATAACAACGTTTTAATAAACTTCGATATATTAACAAATATATTAAATATAAAATTTATTTTACTAAAGTTAACAAAAAAAGTATTGCGTTAATAAACTTAAACAAGATTGTACAATATTAACAAAAAAAAATTTAAATATAAATACAAATATAAATACAATTGCTAATAATAGATATATAAATTAATTAAAAGACGATTTTTTATTTATGTTAACAATATTGCAAAAAGAGATATATAAAAAAATTATAAATAAAAAGATTAAGAAATTAACTAAAGATTCGAACAAAGTTTAGCAAAAAATATATAAAGTTTTTTTAAGAAACAAAAAGTATAACAAAAAGATACAATAGCAATTAAATTAATTAAAACTAAAGAACAAAAACAAAATATATATTTATTTTTTAAACAAATACTATAATTCTTTTTACAACAAAACAAACTATATATTTGTTTATTAATTTTATACTTTATAATATACAAAAAACAATATAGATTGCTTCTTTAATAACAAACAATTAAAATTATTGTATTGTTTTATATTTTTTAAAAACAATTAGTAATAATTTACAAAATTTAAACAAATTAAATAAGATATTAAAAACAATATATAAAAATACAAAAAAATTAAATTAAAATTTAACGTCAAAAACGCAAAGCAATTAAATCGAAAATACTATATATAATAACAATTAATTAAGAAAATTATTTGTTTCTTTATAAATTACAAATCGCATATTTAGAATCTTAAATATATGTTAATACAACAATATATTAATAAGAGAAAAAAACTATAAATTAGTATTAAATTGTAGACAACTAGTAAAAGAAGCAAACAATTTATTTGTTAAAAGTTACAATTGTTCTTATATTTATTATTATAGATAAAATTGTACTTTCTAAATAACAAGACAATTAAAGTGCTTAATTTATTTATATAATTATTAGCAATCTTAATTGTATAACTCGTCGACGTTAAAAGAGTTTAAATATAATTTTATTATATTATTGTTACGCTGCTATCTAGGCGACTAGAGTATTAGGGTAGATTGATACTTTTGGAGAGATCTGTAGATGTTTTTAGACAATGCAAGCAATTACTTGATAACAAGAGTTTGTAGCTTAAGTAGTTGTAACAATAAGTCAAGACTTATTATAAGTTGAACACAATCTATAAGAAAGTTGTGTTCTAGAAGATCTATATACTTAGAAGATTGTTTCTGCTCTTCTAGCTCTTCTGATAGAGCTATAGAGCAATACTATCTTTGCTCTTCTAAAAAAGCAGAAAGAGCAATCTTTTCTTGCTTTTTTGATAAAACTGATAGAGTATATGCGAGTATTCGTGCTTAATTCTACTTTTTTGCGTATCTTATATATTGCTAGACTCGTAACACTATTTTTCTTTTCTTTATATTTTTGTTTCGAAAGCAAGTTTTGCACAATATCGAAAAACAAATCTTTCTTCTATAATTGTTGTCTTATTTAACTAACAAAACTTAACATTTCTATCGATAAAATATGTTTTTGTCGTCGTTGCGATCGTCTAAGTAAGTTGTGTCGAATTCAAGAAGATTCTAATAAGTGCGTAAAATATATAAAAAAGGATTGCTTTTGTAATTTGATCTCTTTGAATATTGCGCGTTAACGTTGTTTCGAAACGCAACAAAAAGCGCTCAAGCAATAGCTTTGTAATATTGTAATAAAACGTCGTAAGATACAAACGAAAGCAGATTGCTTGCTATCGCAATTGAAATACGTAAAGAATAAGCAACAAACAATAGTAAATAGAAAACTTTAAAACTTGAAAAAGCTTGCTCTATTAGTTGAAAAGTTAGTGTTCGAATTATTTTTTAAGTCTTTGATTAATATTGTCTTAGAACAGATTGTCTTTCTCAATATTATAGAAGAATAATTGTTTATTTTGTTAATCTCTTTTAATAGAATTGCTGCAAACAATGTTGATAGTGTTTCAAATTCTTAATAGATTCTCAAGTGTTTTTAGAAATAAAATATCTCTTTTATTTGACAAAATATTTTTGATTCTTCTGTTGTAGAATTTTTTCAATTTCAAATTGTTCTTTTTTTTGTTAATAGAAATAAAAGATATTCTATAAAGATATAGTTGAATCTGCTGATTCCAACAATAATATATAAAATATTGAAAATACTCTAGCGTTCTTGAATAAATCGAGTTTGTAGTTGATTAATCTTTTAGTCTTTTTGACAAGAAACAGTTTAACTTTAATATAATTTAATTTCTTGTTTAACTTTCTTGTTCTAAGATTTTTTGTAAGAAGATATACTTTATTTCTCTTTTTTAGTTAAGATGTTGTTTTTTGTTTTTTGTTCTAATATTTAATCGATCTTTCTTGTATTCTTGAGATATTGTTGTGTATCTTTTTTAGTGTTGCTATTTTTTCGATAGCTGATTGCGCAAACAAATGCGTGCGTTTTTTCTCGAAAAAAATTGATTTCTTGTTATAATTGACAAAGAATAAAGTTATCTTAGTAATATTCGAAATTTTTGCATTGAATACTAGCTGTACTATAGATAGAAATAATATTCAATTGTTGTAAGTATTGTTAATATAGTATTTTAGATACTATTTAAGACTCTAATTTGTTTTTTCTGTTTAATTATTCGTAATCGAATAATAGACAATAGATATTTGGAATTTTGTATCTAATATTGAAAGAAACGTCTTTTAATAGTTAGATATAAAGAGCTTGTCTCTATTACTAATTAGTTTTTTGAATATATTGTAATATTATATAAGTCGATTCAATATAATATATTCTAGTTGTTCTGCGATAAACTTCTTTTTGTATACGATAATATATAAGTACTTGATAAACTTATTAACTATTATTAGTATCGAATTATATCTATCTTTAATTGTTAGATTCGTCGACTTCGACAATTTGATAATAAAGTTTATTGTAATTTTATTCTATAACAATTCAAATAGTTTCTAATATTGAATTTCGTTATAGCTCGCGTGCGTATTATATTTGTTTTGCTAATAGCTAAAATATTGTTTAATATATATCTCGACAACTTGTCTTATTTGTAGAAACTAACAATATTAATATAAAAATTAAAAAGTTTTTGTTATTTCTAAATACTCTTGCAATAATCTATTATAATACTCTTTTATATATTTGTCAATTTTGTCGATAGATATTTGAAGTTTTTCTTTCTTTATTGAAAACTCTTCTATATTGTCTCGAAATATTTGTAGTGTAGTATTTAGTTTGTGTTTGTTTGCTAATAGTAATCTATCTTTATTAATCTTAAGTATATTGTAATTGAACAATTCTTTTGTTTCTATATAATTATTTCTTTTGCTAAGTACGTCTGCTCTGCTATTATCTTTGTCTAAAGTATACTATATTTTGAACTTATATTGTTCTAGTCTTTTTAACTATTGTATTTGTTTTTTGTTTAGCTATTTAGTAGTAGTAAAGTGCACAAGATTCTTGTAATCTATAAAAATTGTAAATTTTGATAATTTTTTTGTGTATACTCTCTATAATTTTAAGAAGACTACTATAGCGAGTAGTTTCTTATTGTAGATATTATAGTTTTGTTCGATTAACAAAAGTTTTCTCAAGAAATATATTACTAAATATTATATATTTTTATATTTTTAATTAAAGCATGCATCGATAGCTAGATCTAATATATCGATTTCAATTCTATTTGATAATTGTAAATTGTATATCTTTAGTACTAACTTCTTCAAATATTCTAGTTTAAGATTTTGAAATAATTTCTTTTTTGTAAATTTCTATAACTATAGTGTATTCTTTTTTGTAAGATTTGTCAATAATATTGCGTTTGCTAAGTAGTTCTTAATAAACTTCTTGTTGTAGTTTATAAAATTTAGAAAGAATTGTACTTTTTTGACATTTGTCGATAATTTTTATTTTCTAACTATTTGTAGCTTCTTGAAATTTATACGTACTTTATATTGTTTAACAACAAATTCGAGAAAGTTAACTTTCTCTCGATAAAATTCGCATTTTTTTAACTTAAAATATAAGTTTTTTATGTCTAGATATTTCAATACTTTGAAGACATAGCTAATATGTTTTTTCAAGATTTTCGAGTAAATTATAATGTCGTTCAAGTATACTATAACAAATCGATTCAAATATTGTTGTAATATATTATTAATTATTTTTTGATACGTTGTCGAGACGTTTGTAAGCTCGAACAATATTATTGTGTATTTGTATAATCTATATTGTGTGCAAAAAGCTATCTTTTACTTTTTCTCTATTTTTATTCTAATTTGATTGTACGTTTCTTGTAAGTTCAATTTGATAAAATACTTTGCTTTAAATAGTCGATTCTAAAGCTCGCTAATATTGAATAATAAATATCGATTTTTAACTATAATATTATTTAGCTTCCAATAATCGACATATAGACAAAGAATTCTATTTTTCTTTGATACAAAAAGAATCGAATATTCTGTCTATAATTGGAATTTTCTAATAAATTTTTTCTTTTTGTTTTTTGTCAAATATTTGCGAAGTACTTCGAGCTTCTTCTCGAATAGAATATATATAAATTTAAATATAGATTGTTTGTCTAATTTAAGTTTGATTTTGTAATTTTACAATTAATATTTAAAGAGAGTCTTTGTTGTTTTCTCTTTTTAAAATAGATATTTTCAATTGTTGTATATTTGTAATATATGCTTTAACAATTTCTTCGCTATATTAGATAGTTCAAGATTTTCAGAAAATTCGTAATTTTCTTTACTTATTCTAATTTTGTAATTCGACTAATTTTTGTCAATATCTATCGAGTCGAACTCTATTAGATTGTTTTTTTGCAAAAATACAAACTTGCTATTTGCAATCGATTTTCGACTCAATCTCTTATCTATTATCGAACGTTATCGATGCGTAGATTAAATATAAATTACGTAATTATATCGCGCAAATCTAAGTACTTGTATATTTTAATCAACTTTTAAATTGTGCTGCTTCAATCAAGATATTTCTAGAACAATATTGTAAATAACTATTTCTACTATATTAAAAATTAGTTTCTTGTAGTGTTGCTAAATAGCTATTAATAGTAATTTCGTTTCTTTATCTATTTTTCTATTTTTATCGAATAATAAATTTCTATCTACAACTACTAAATTGTATATGTCAAACTTCTTTTGAGTAAAATACTCTTCTCTTTTAACAAAAACTCTAATTATAAAATTATTTGTTGTATCAAAATCGATTATTGCAATAAGTCGACAACTATTGATTTTAATTGATATAATAAAATATTGTGCATATATTGTTAAATTTAGTTGTTGCTATTGAACTAATATATTGTATTTCTTTGATATATTTTTTATTAAGAAATTTGAACTTTTTCTTGTTTTTGTGCTGCAATTTCTGTTTTAAGTGTCTGCTTGCGCTAAACTTTTTTCTGTTATTGTTTAAAAATAGATAGTTTTCTAGAAAACTATTTAGATTCTTTTTTGTTTTCTAAACAAATTTAGTATAAGTTGTTATAGTATTTTGTTTAACTAAATATTGCATGTTTTTTTGCTTTCTCTATTTTTTCTCGTAATAGACTTATATTGCTTAGTTGTTGTTCGATTTTTTCAAAAATATCTTTTTCTATAGTAACGTCGCTTTCTAGCGCTTTCTCGCATTTATTTATAGTTTAATTTATCTTCTTTTCTCTTGATAAACTAGTCAAAACATCAAGATAGTTTGTAATATTGTCTAGATATTTGTAAAAGTTTTTTTAGTTATATTTGTTGTCTAAGTCTATTGCTAAATAAAAGTATAACGTTCTTGATTGTTTTGCTCTTATAGTTTTATTAAGTATTTGATTAATTTTCTATATAGATGCGAATATCTTGTCTAATAATATTTTATCTAGAACTTTCTATAACTGATCTAGATTTTCTATTAAATAGTAGTTGTTGTTCGATTTAATCTCGAAAATATTCGTTTTTGTATCGATTTGCTTTCTAATATTGTTTTGACTATCGAATATCTCTTTTAATATAATATTAATTTGTTAGCAATTTATTAAGTTTCGTAATTGGCAATCTCTTGCAAAGTAATTCGATTTGTTATATAAATAGCATGTTTTTTGAGATTTGTTATCTTGCTTTTCTCTAGAGTTTTTTTTTTTATATTATTGAGTAAAATTCAATTCTATAGATGCAAATTTACAATAATTGAAATTACTATATTTCTAATTAGAACAAGATTTTTTTTGCTAATATTCGATTACTAGTTCGAAAAAGATTTCTACTTTTTTTCGAAATTAATTGTATCTTTTTTTATAGCTTTTTTATATAGTTTGTTGTCGAGATCGATAGCTACTTCGATAAAATCAAACATGTTGCTAAGAATTCTTTTATTATATATAATTTTGTTTTTTAGATTGTTCTTGAAATCTTGTCGAAACATTGTTATAAATACAATATCGTTTTACTCGATTAGATTGACATATTTTTAAAATCTAGTTGTATAGTTTGCTGCAAAAATTCGTTAAGTTAGATACTAAATTACTTTTTTTGCAATCTATTTTTTGTTAAACGTTTCAAAGATTCTTCGAAGCTCTCTTTTGAAGTTGTCGAAGTTTGTAAATATTGCACAAGAATTTTTGTTATAGTTTTTTAGATACTTGCGTAAGTTTGACTTGAGTTAATACTAGACTCTTTTTTTGAGAAATATTGATGCAAAAATTGTTTTCTGATTTGCTAAAACAGAATAGAAAATAAAATAGATATCTATCTATATAAATTAGTTCTTTAGATCGGTACAATTTCTATAGTAGATATTGAGCTTGTTGATTCTGATCTTGTTATCTCTTATAATCGATAATTGACGTAATACTAATAAACTAGTGCTCGAAATAGAGGCGCGTTGATTTGATATAGATATTTTTAAAATATTTAAAGTGTTACGCTGCTATCTAGACGACTAGAGTATCAGAGTAGATTAATATTTTTGAAAAAATTTGTAGACGTCTTCAGACAATGCAAACAATTACTTGGTAACAAGAGTTTGCAACTTAAGTAGTTGTAACAATAAGTCAAGACTTATTATAAGTTGAACACAATTTATAAGAGAGTTGTGTTCTAGAAAATCTATATATTTAGAAGATTGTTTTTGCTCTTTTGACTTTTCTAATAGAGCTATAGAGCAATGTTATCTTTGCTCTTCTAAAGAAGCAGAAAGAGCAATCTCTTCTTGCTCTTCTGATAGAGCTAGTAGAGCATATGCGGATATCCGTGCTTGGTTCTACTTCTCTGCATATCTTATATATCGCTAGACTTGTAACAATTATATTTTTATTGTTTATGCAAAAGAAAATAATGCTAAGCTATTAAATATAAGAATTTATTATTATACAATAATTTTTATAACAAAGCGTAAATATATCTTAAATGTATTTTTGTAAATATTAATTAATTTTTTAAAAATATTTTAGCATTTAAACAATTGTTTATTTACAATTTACTTAATATTTATTGTATTAATAATTAACTCAAATATTGTTATCTAGTTTTTGCTAAAATAATAATTAACTATTTGAAACAAATTCTTGTTATAAATATTAAGCAAAATATTTATTACTTAATTTGTATAATGTTGTTAAATTATCAAAAAAATATTATAAAAATATAAAAGACTTAAATGTATTAAAATACAAAAACGCAAATAAATAAATAAAATTAATATATAGTTAATTAAACTAACAAGAACTATATATACAATATTAAGAATTTCGCTTAGAATTTTTCTTATATTAATATATATATTATTATAATAATAAACTCTTTTTATTAATTAAAGAAGAGCATTTTTATAAATTTTATTTAATAATTGAAAAAGATTCTTAAGAAAATTGTTCGAAAAAATCGAACAATAATTAAGTATATATAAATCGAAAAAATTATTAGCAAAACAAATGTTGTTTTTTAGCTTAATTAAAGATTTTGAGCAATTTCTTTTGTTTACGAGTTGCGCATTTTTACTTATTTTAACAATGTTAAACAATAAACAAACAACAAGCAAAGTGCTATTATATAATAGCTAATAATTATTATAACGTCTTTGCTACTTAAGTTGATTTCAAAGATATTATAAATTACAATTGCAATATTAAATTTTATTAAATTTACTACATATAGCTCTTACAACAAAAATACGCTAAAATATTTAAATTCTGCGCAAAGTTTAATTAATATATTTAAAACAATATTTATAATCTACAACGCAATAAAGATCAAAATTGAACAAAAAATATTTAATAAATTTAAGTTTTATATTCTTAATTATTATAAAAACTTTATTAAAAAATTCGAATCTATTAACAATTAAAACACGAAGTATTTTAAAAAAATATATATTTATTGTATTAAGATTTTCTATTTACAAATTAATAAAGAAGTAAATTATATAAAACAAATTTGTATTTATAATAAACAAGATATAAATCTTTATGCAAAAAATATTATATTAAAATGCAAAAAAATATTAAATACAAAAAACTTGTTACTTAAGAAAAAAATTACAATTGCTTATCTCGCGAAAATTGCAAATCTTTAGAAATAAAATTAGAAACTTTTGTTATACGTAAGTCTAAAACTAAACTTTAGATATTTAAATAATAAGTTTTATTAAAAACTTAATAATATAATTGATAAACAAGATTTTAACAAATTTGTAACAACAATTATAATATTTGTTTATTAGTAACAAGCGAAATTGAATTGTGTAAAAGTTATTTAATATAACTTAAAAAATCAATTATACAAATGTTTAAATAATAGCAATTTAGTAATTAAGCTATTTTCTTTTGCTTTAGATATATAAAAAAGAGAGTTAAATAACAATTAAATATAAAACTTTATTGTATCGATTTATATATTTGTCGTTTGTTATAAACAAGATATTTAGTTAAATTGTAATAATAAAGATATTGTACGTTGTTTAAATAAATAGCAAGAAAAGCTTAACAAATAACGTAATAATTATATATAATTTTAGAAGTTTTCGAACAAAAAGAATTATTAAAATTTTTTACAAGCAACTTTGTTTAACAATTAATTAATTAAAAAACTATTATTAATATTAACAATTAAAAATTTGAATAAAAGAGACAAACAAAGAAGATCTTAACAATATAGTAAAGTATTTCTAGATATTCTTAGATAAATTAACAACGCTATATTATACAATATTTATAATATAATCGAATTACAACTTTAGTCTTTTAACAATTTAAATCGATTGCACTTTTTTAGCAAACAACGTATCTATAAAATAAATAGTATTTATTGAAGTGCATACGTAATCTAGACAGATATAATTAACAAAAAAAAGTACTATTTTAATAATTGATTAGACGAAAATTAGTACAACTTTTGTTATAACAAAGACTTTATAAATAAGAAATATCAAGTAGTTATAAATTGAGATTACAAATAAATCGCTATAATATATTGATTAAAACAATAATTTATTTGTTGTTTCGATTTATAATTACTCGAGATTAACGTAAAAAGAGTGTAGTATTGCTTATAATTATATATATTACGTTAAAGTGCAAATAATTGACTTAACAATTTATTAATTAATTTTTGCAACTTACGCTAAATTGTAGTACATTAAAAGTTAAAGATTAGACGTAATAAAAACAAAAATATATATAAAGAGCAATTAATTAATAAATACTTATTGCTAAAGATAAATAGCAACGCTAATATTTATTAAGAAATAATACAAAACTTAATATAGTATTGTTAATTGTTAAACAACAAAAACGTGTTATATAATTTATAGTAAATATTTAAGAATTTATTTGTTTAATAGTATTCGATCGAAATAAATCGAAACAAATATAAGATTAAAAATTTTCTTTTTAATTTGTTAATATATATTGATTTGCGATATTGTTAAACAAATAAATAATAACAATTTTTATATTTGCAATATATATCTCTAGAGATTTCTTTAATTTCTAAAAAAGAAAATTATTTATTAAACTTAAATTATATATATAGACAACAATAGTATCTTTAAAAGTATCTTTTTTTTCTTTAATATTTTGTATTTAATTTGTAGAAGTACTTTTTAAACAAATATTTAGACATTTTGTTAACGCAATATATTAAAAATATAAATTAAAAAAAAAAGACAATAATTAAAAGTATAAAGACAAACAAAGTTTTGCTTTTTTTAATAATATTTTCGACAATTAAGTTTACGCAAAATAAGTAAAAAGAGAAAGTTGACAAACTTCGAATTGTTCGATACGTAAAAATAGAAAAAGAGAAAGAAAAATTTGTTAAAAGCAAAAAAAAAAAATTGCGATTACAAAGTCTAACAAAGAGAATATATAACAACAATTGCAAAAATCAAGAAACAAAATATTATTGTTCGAAAAATAAAATAAAAAGATTGACAAATTTTGCAATTAAATAAATTAATTATTTTGTAATATAAATGTTAACTTAATTTACAAAGTAAAGTATTTTACTTAATTAAAAATATTTGTTTTGTACTTTGTTAATTGTTGTAATATAATAATAAAAGTACTTATATTATTATTTTAACTTCTAAGTTAATTTTGTTAACTTATATATTTAATTTAATAAAAACAAAATATACTTGCTAGATATATTACAATAAAAGATAACTATTGCGTAATTAGTTTTTGATTAATTAATAATTAAGAAAAAGTCTTTATTAGATTAAGACTTAGAATAAAGAATACGCAAATAATTTTTTAAAAATATTAAATCGAAGAGTTAAAATTGTATACGCAAAATAAAATACAAACGCTATACAAATTTTTAAGTTAACAATAAATAATAATACAATTAAGATTTATAATTTTAATACAAATATAATAAATATATATAGATAAAGTATTAAAAAATCAAAATTTAAAAAATATAAAAGCATATCTATATTATTATATTCGATAACAATTATAATTATTATATATTGTTACAATAATAGCAACTTTGTAATTGATTTAGATTAATTGTTTGTTAATTAATGTTGCTTAAAGTTAATCGACAAACAAAAATATATATTAGCTATTAATATCTTTACTAATAATATTATAGATTAATATTGTTAATTAGAAATTCGAAAAATTTAAGTTGCTCTAATTGACTTGTTAAAACTTAAATATTATTATAAGAGTTTAAACAATTTAGACAATTCGATTTGAGTTGTTCAAAATTTGGTAAGATCGAAGCAAGTCGGAACCAAACCTAAAATCCGACCCTAAAAGAGAATCGTCGATATCTATTTATCTTTTTTTTCTATTTTATTCTATAACAATTCTATAATTTAAAATTGAAATAATATATTAATAAAAAGTATTATATATATAGTTGTTGTTATTGTATTAACAATACTTAAAGATTTTTTTAAATCTATAATATTTTCTTTTTGTTATATTGTTTTTCTCTTTTTCTCTTTTTCTCTTATTTAAAATATATTAATAATATATTTTACTAATATTTAAATTTAATTGCACAAATATATTATTATAGAAATATTAAATATTTGTTTTTTATAAAAAAATTATATTAATAATTCTAGAATTCTTGTTAATAGTATTATTAGTAACTATTAGTTAAAGTAGTAGATTAGTTAATAAGTTTGCTTTATGTAATTAAGCGTAAAGTTAAATTGCAATTAGTAGAACTTGCAAATATATAATTAATATATATTTTGTTAAGATCTAATCTTGTATTGTATATTGCTAAGTCTTGCAAATACAATCTACAAGCGCAATTTACAAACACAATTTACAAGCGCAATTTATAATTACTATAGAGACGTCTTTGTTAATATATAAATTGCGCGTAGAAATTTTACAAATTGTTCGATTCTATTATACAAATTACTGTAGTATAAATAAGTAACAAATAAAGATATAAGCAAAGTATTACAAAAGTTTATATATATCTTAAATATTAAAAATAAATTTCTATTAAGCAAACGTTAAGACTTTTGCTACTAAATAGATTCTAAACTAGCTAATAATTAAATTAGCAATATTTGCAACAAATACTTTCTAAGTAGAGATTCTCGAATAGATTAATTATTGGATCGAGTTTCGGTTTCAACTATTAAAATCGATTTAATCTAACAATTCTAATATTAGAAATCCACTTAAAACTTAATCGAGTTAATACTATTTTAAAATCGACTTAACTTAATTCGAGTCAATATTTGATTTCAATATTTGGAATCGAATCGAATTGTTAAGAAATCGAAAATAATATTATTATGTTAAGAATTACTAGAAATAGTATAAATAAAGCTTCAATTTAGATTTATTATTATTATAGATAATATATTATAGTAATGCATTATAGTAATACTATTATAGATAGATATTTCTAATATAATTATTAATTAAATGCAATAAATTAACTATTTCTATTATATTATTACTAAAAATAATAAAATTTAATTTGAATCGATTTTTCGGATTGGATTTCGGTTTTATCTCTAAATCTCAACTCGATTCAAGTCGATTTTCGATTTCAACTTTAGGAATTAACTTAACTTTTCGATTCTAACTTTTGGAATTAACTCAACTCGATTTGATTTAATTAATTAATTCAAACTCGATTAATCAACTTAACACAATTAGTCTATTACGAAATATTAACAAAAATAATTGTTGTTAATATAATAACAATAAAGAAAATAGTTTAGCTACAATTAAAGTTTCGACTTTATATTAATAAATAAAAATTTTAATAACAAAGATTTAAAATTTACCAAATACTTAATAGACTCAAATTATAGTAATTAAAAAAACAAATTTTTAAGTTTTTTAGTTTGTTACTATATTGCTATTGATAATATCCAAGTTTCTAAAACTTAAAAAACTAAACCAAAATAAGAGTTTAAGTATAAATAAATATATTATCTAATTTCGAGAAATCGATATTAATATAATACAATTTTTAATATACTTTATTACAAATAAGAATAAAATTCTCTATTGTATATTATTTTTGAAAAATAATAGTGCTATTTTAATAATATTTAAGAACAAAGAATAATATAAAGTTAAATAACAAGATTTTTAAATTATTTAGAAAGTTTTTATTAAATTTAATAATTAATTTTGCTAATTGTTGTTTTCTTGTTTACAAAAGATAGAAAATTATTAAACAAAAATTAAATTATATAATAATTATCTTTAAGAAATCTAAATAAGCTATAGACTTATTTATTATTGTTTTTAAAAATATATAGAATCTATATATTTTTAACTAAGTTTAAATTAGACTTAAAAGTAAAGATTCTAAAGATTAATAATATATCAAATACTTGCAATAAATTTCTAACTATAACTATTATATAAGAACAAATACTAAATTGCATTTGCAAAGCAAATATAAGCAATTTTAAACATTAGTAAATTACAAAAGATTTAATATTTTTTTATACAAATTTTATTAGAATTGTTGCTTAAACAATATCGACAAATCTATTAAAAGCAAAAAATTCTATATTTTTAAAAATTTGTCGATATTGTATAAGCAAATCTACAAAATTAATAACACAAACAATTTAAATTGTATTAAATACTTTAAATATTATAAAAAAAGATATTATAAAACAAATTATTTTAATAAATATAAATAGAATAAATCTACTATTGTTACTATTATTACAATAGATACAAAAAGAATTAAACTTTGTTAATATCTTACAAAAAAAACAAAACAAATAAATAGAAACAATAAACTAAATTTTAGTAAAAAATTAAATTTAATTTCTTAATAATAAGTATCAAATTATAGATTTAGTTAATTCGAAAACTAAAATTAATCTTATTAATTATATTTATATAATGCAATAAAAATTGCAATCTATATTTGCTATCTTATTAATATTAGTTTTTTTTAATAGTAATAGTTATTTCTGTTACAATATTTATAAATTAATCTACTATTTAATTAGTTTATAAAATTAGTATTAAGAATATATTATCTTATTTTATTTAATAAAATATATAGATTTTAATATTATATTAAATATATTAATATTATTTAAGCAATATATATTAATTAATTTGAAAACACAAAACTAACAATTTAAAATTGCAAATAAAAAATTAAAAATAGTTTATTTTAAGTAGAGTGTTTTAGATCTTGTTAAATATAGTATAGTTTATACAATTGTTTGCGCTAATATTATAAAAATATTAAAAAAAAACTTAGTAAAGTCTAAGATTTCTAAGAAATTAAAAAATCTAAAAGATATCTATAATAATAAATTAACTAAAATTTTATTAAAATTAAGAAAAAAAAATTATACTATTAAGTTTTAAAACAATAAAAAGTTATTATTTATATTTTTTTATATTTTTTTACAAAATAAAATAACAATACTTTGACAATATCTTAATAATATATTAGCAAAAAATTTAATTAAGTATTTAGTTTTGTTTGCAAATATTTCTATTCTATTTATATTAAAATCGAATAATAAATTATATTTATATATTAACTATAAAAATCTAAATACAATTACTATTAAGAATTGTTATCTATTGTTTTTAATTACAAAAATGCTAAATTTATCGACAATTCGAGAATCTTTGCTTAGAAAATACCTGTTGCAAATATTGCTAATTTGGCTATTAACTAATTTAAAATCTATTTAGTAGCAAAAGTCTTAGCGTTTGCTTAATAGAGATTCAATTCTAATATTCGAGATACGAACAAACTCTTGCAATGCTTTGCTTACATCTCTATTTATTACTTGTTTATATTATAGTAATTTATATAATAGAATCAAACAATTTGTAAGATTTCTATGCGCAAATTACATATTTATAAAGATATCTTTATTGCGTAGTTGTATTATGTGTATAGTAATTGTAAATTGCGTTTATAGATTGTATTTATAGATTGTATCTATAGATTGTATTTGTAGATTGCGCTCGTAGAATCTAACAATATGCGAAATTAAATCTTGACAAAACATATATTAATTACGTATCTACAAATTCTACTAATTGTAGTTTAATTCTGCGCTTAATTATATAAAGCAAACATATTAATATATTAGCTAATTTAACTATTAGCTATCAATAATACTAGAATTTGAGCTTTCGGAATTATTAATATTATCTATACAAAATAAAGCAATTTATTGTTTTAAATCTAAAGAATATCTACTATTATATTTGTATTAAAGGCAATAATAAATAGAAAATAATATTTTGTATATATTATAAATATTTTAAGTATTAAATTATGCTATTTAAACTAGCAAATATATTTATAGCTTTTTAAATTTATATTAATAAAATATTACAAAAACTAATTAATATAATTTATATAAATAATATACTTATATATAGTAATAATTCGACAAAATGCTAATATTTTGTTAGACAAACACTAAAATATTTTTGCAAATATTTGCTATATATTAATCTAAAGAAGTATAAATTTAATATTATAGAAATTAAATTTCTAAACTTTATTGTATTCTCAAAAAATATATAGATTGTTGAAAATTAATAGTTTCCCTAGTTTAGTCTATATTATATGTAATTAGCAGAATTACATAACTTTGTTACGTAACTCTTCTATATATAGTCTAGTTTAGACTGACCGTTCGGTTCCAACAGTTGGAACCGAATTGCATAAATTATGAAAATACTAACTATATTAGGTTAAAACTTGACCTAATTAGGTATAACTTTCGGGTCGGGTTAT
>JAABUW010001628.1_pt1 | contig 36700 bp, 44 predicted proteins | sample 5560081 | NCBI WGS metagenome assembly JAABUW01 (sample SAMN10711882, study PRJNA513363) | rock metagenome | isolation source: Antarctica rocks | place: Antarctica: Victoria Land, Knobhead sud | reverse complement strand
CCTCTTCCCCCTCCAGGGCTTGCTGTCCCCTCCCTCCTGCTGTCTGGCTGCTTCATACATTGCATACACTCATTGTCCTAGTTGATTGCTGCAGGAAGGTCATTAGCTCCTGTCATCTGCAAAACTATACTTGGTCTGTTGTGCGCAAGCTTGCTTTCCGTGAATTTTCTGTTTGAGGTTTGCTCATGCTGCATAGGCTCCCTATGATCACCCTGCATCCTTCCCATGGTCTGTCTCATAGTCTGTCTAACTATGCTGAAGTGCTTTGCGTAAGCAACATACTGCACCTATGGCTTAGACTACCATTTTTGTTTAGCTCCAGGCTAGCTAACAGAAGCTGTACACACTGCAATTGCTGTCACCTTGTGCACACAGCATCTTGTTGCTGCAATACAACAGCCACCAGTTTTGCATGTCCTGGTGCTAGGGCCACATCCAAACGCCCTGCAGTCCTGGTGCCAGGGCCACATCCAAGCGCCCTGCTGCCCTGGTGCCATGGCCACATCCAAATGCCCTGCTGTCCTGGTGCCAGGGCCACATGCAAACGCCCTACTGTCCTGGTGCTAGGGCCACATACAAACACCCTGCTGTTCTGGTGCCAAGGCCACACGCAAATGCCCTGCCCTCAGAATCATGTCAAGTAGCCCTAGCTTCACAGGTTGTCAGATTGTGCTTGTTTACAGGTGAGGCAACAGACGCTGTACATCCTGCAAGTGCTGCCATCAGGACGCTTTGTGAAGGTGCAGTCCATAGGCGCCTTGTGCCATGATGATGATCAGCTGGTGCTGGAGATGCATGAAGAACAAGAACGCCAATGGCAGAACCAACGCTCTCAGGTGGACATTCTGACAGTGACAGCCTAGTTTGCTGCTGTTTGAACAGCACGCCTCAGCAACAACAATGTGGTCAAAATTCACCAGGACAGATTGACAGCGCATGCATACAAACAACCTTTTGCTCTTTCCAATCCAGAAACGTCTATTTTAATTTAGAAACGCCATCCCCATACTGGAAATATCTAAACTCGGAAACGCCTGGGGACAGTAAAAACGCGTTTCTGCATTGTGGGGATGTTTTAGACACCATGTTGTTAATCTGGGCCATCACAGCACACCTGGCCCATCTGGTGATCATGTTAAGAGTCTGATACCAGACTGATTGACGTGTAGCTGTCCATGCATTCATTGCTGTCAACCGTCTAATTGTTTTCTTCCAGCAATGAGCACTACACCTGCACGCAGCAATAGAGATGCTTGCTATCAGTCACAAGAACCTTTGTCTGCAACCCTGCTTGCTTGGTGTCTGCATGTCTGTTGCACTTGTGACTCCTTTTCTCGCATGAAAGAGGAGTCACTGTATTTGCAGGCAAACAAAGAAAGACAGGCTGATCATTGGTCAGCAGGACCTGGTCCTTCTTCTTCCTCTTCATCAGCAGCGCCCCTCAGAATGCCCCGTTTATCTTCCCTTACTACAGTACCTTCTTTTGCAACTGCCGCAGCTCGCCTCCCCCTCCCTGCTGTTGACCCCAGGCAACCCCACCTGCATCAGGTAGGGGCTGTGCGGCACGGCCAGGGGCGGCAGCCCTTCCCTGCCCCACAGCCTGCTCTGCACTCTATCCCCTCACAGGTAGGCCCAGAAATTCTTCTTGTGCCTCTTCTCTTCTTGTTTTCCTGCCTCTCATCTGTGGTAATCCAATTTTGACCCTCCCAAGCCCCCTGCTCCTTTTTCTCCAAGCGCCTACTTTGCACACCATGTCAAACCATTAGGTCCACTTAGTGCCAAACATGTGTCTGGGTGACTGTGACAACAGAGTTTTTTATCTGCTTCTTCAGTCAGTCACTTAGTCAGAGAAAGTACAGTTGCTGGGGGTCAGCTAGCCATTGGGCTAAGTACCAGTCTTTTGTTGGACTATGAAACTGACAAAGAAAGACACAGACAAACAGAATTTTCTTCTTCTTACTCCTCTTCTTCTTATTCTTCTTTTTCTTCTTCTTGGTAATTTTTTCTTCTTCTGATGATGATGTCACATCCTGCCCAGCATCCATTTTGCTGGGGGTGCAGCTAGGAGACAGCAACACATATGTCCACCTGCAGCACTGCACTGGTCACCACAATGCGGCTGCTGCTATACCTGGAACACTGTGTTTGAGTACATAGTCACAACACAAGTCCCTGGGTAACAAACACAAGTGTAGGTGCGACTTGTTTCCAGAGGATTGGTGGTTAGCAGGCTCCCCTCAAGCTGATGCACAGTTTCCGATACGAATCACTCAAAAAGCTTGGTGTTTGCATGGTAGGCGCCTGCAGCAGCAGCAGCAGCAGCAGCAGCAGTTGTGCCGGTAGGCAAGAGCCCTCTCATACAAGGGCTGAAGCACAAGATCCTGGTGCACCTGCTGATGAAGAAGCAGAAGGAGGCAGCCGCAGGCAACCACGAAGCGCTGAAGCAGTTCCACTACGTCTTTGAGACCTATGTGAACCTGCTGATGTGGAAGGTAGCACATCTGAACTCCCAGCTGTGGTTTTTAGGCAACAAATGTTTGAGTTTGTTTGTTTGTTTGTTTGTTTGTTTGTTTGTTTGTTTGTTTGTTTGTTTGTTTGTTTGTTTGTTTGACAAATGACAGCAAGACTAGTGCTGCTGACATTGTCATGGTTATCACTGTTGCAATGTTGGAGTTCTCATGCTTGATTCTGCTGTGCACCATTGCATGTCAGTGCAGTATCCGCTTGCTGCTTATTGTACGTCTTTGACGCTGTTGAACACATGTTTTTGTGTCCATTAGTGGGTGCAAAGTGACAGTATATATAGGTTCAATCTCCACAGCAACCTGCTGATTTTGCTTCCTTTGAGATATCTGTCTGTAAGTACTGAAAGTGACTTGTGTCCAAGTGGACATACAAAAGGTCACAAAACATTATGATGCGAGTGCAGGCCCAATTTCTTGATCGGGACCATCTGCTAGTAGCCCTAGGGCATCCCGACACAGTCATGGCCCGCAACATGGATGTGGCCCCAGGCCTGGTCTTCTTCGTCATCTATGACATGGCTACCAGCACCGTACGCAATGTTACCAGTAACAATGCGGATGGTATGATGATGGCTTACATGCGTCATGCTTCCATGTTCCATGCAGCAGACATAAGGAATGACTGGGAGAGATACATTACCCCAGCTCTGGTCGGGCTGCACCCCCCCTCTCAACAGGAGAGGGTCATAACCCGGCAGTGGGGCTACCCTGTGGTGAGTCATATGCTCTCTTTTGCTCATCATTGCAGCAACTGAAAGAATGAAGAGAAAAATTTGCATTGTTTGGCAATCATGAAAGGAGCCTCCTGAAGGTTTCAGCAATTGGATTTAGTACTGAAACATCAAACACCAACCAATATGCAGTGCTTTCCCATTCCATGGTCATGTGGTCAAACATCTGCCCGCTCAGATACCAAAAACACAGTGATGACTGATAAACATACACTGACAAATCTGCACCTGCTTGGCTGGAGGCATGCTCTGACAGGCATGCCCTATGACTCGCAGGCTGTGAGGAGGATTCTGGCCAACGTTCCAGTCAGTTGTCAGGTCTTGTCTGCAAGCCCGTACCTAGATGGCAATCTTTTCCAATATGACGACAAGTACATAAGTGCAACTGTTCGGCCACGAGTGTATGGTGATAGCATCCTGCGCTTTGTGTCCAAGCAGCATCCTGAAAGTGCCAAGTTCAAGATTGCTGGTGAACCCTTTGACATTCCTCCAACACATGGACGGGCTATCAAGCAAGTAATTCATTACCATTTCCATCCGGTTCTGCCGTTTGTTATGTCATACCTACAGACTTTTGTAGCTGGGCCCCAGATTTGTATATATACCAGAATATGACCAACAAAGTTTAGCAGCACACGGTCTGCTGCAGCTTACACGAATGTTCTGCTGAGTGCTTGACGGTTCTGGTAGAGAACAATTAAGAAGATGGCAACATTCTGCAGCCATCCACATGCCTTGACGTTGGACCTCAGCACGGCCAATGCAGCATATGAAAGACCAACGTTTTTTTGCTGCATGTGCAACAGAATGCAGCTTGAATCAGCACGCCATTTTCATTCAGGGTGGTAATGATGTGAAATCACTGTTGGACTGTGCTTGGTGTCAGCTTGCTGCAGACAATTCAGACTTAAGCCTATTTGGGGCCAGAGTGGTTGATGTAATGCAATCATGACCAAAGGTGGTAGAGGCCAGCTGACCTGATGTATTAGCTTCACACATGACGACACAAAGTTGTCCGAAACCTGACTCAATGCTTGTTCCGCAGGCTGACAGGAATGTGCATTATGCTATGATATTAGCCAAGTGGTTGATATACTTCATCAGCAGATGTGTATCATCTTCATATGCAGCGTAAGACATGAGTGCCAGTGATAGTACGAAATCGTGATCATGACAAGTGAAGCAATGTGCCACATAAAATGCAGCAATGAATAAAAACCATGAGCCTGGTCTGAATGCCTGTAGTACATCATCTTCTTCATTTGCTTCAAATTTTGAAGCATGTCTGAGGACACTCGAGAAAGTCTAGGTGCTTCGTCTGCGAGAACGTCTGTGGTTGCTAGGCTGCAGCAAACCCCGACCGCTGTTTGAGCACAGGAAGCACTTGCCTTCAGCCGCTCGCTGTGTGCCTGGTGAGGGATTGCAGACGTTGAGTATTGGCACCTTGATTGTCGCAGACTTATTTGTACTATTGAATGTAGGTTATGGAAGCAAAATTTGCGGCGTCCGGCAGAAGTGTTGTGTGGAGCTTGTCTCAAGACTTGTGGGCAAAAGTTTTTAGTCATCTGCAGCCGATCCCGAGACCTGACATACATAGAAATACTGCTGCTATCGCCAAACAGTACTCCTACTATCACCAGCTGCAACTTGTGTGCAAGAGGTTTTGCAGCGTATTTTTGCAAAACCCAGCGCTGTTCAGTCAACTCTTCTTGGATTCGAGGTCTGGTCTGGAGCAGGGCTCGAAGATCAGCCTGTTCCTATGGATGCGGCGCTATGGTGCATCGCTAAGAACCATAGACGTGTCTGACGGATTTGGTGACACAGTGATGGCAGCCCTGACAAGCGAAGACCACAGGCTACCGTCAGTCGGCTTCAAAAGCCCCACGACCACCACGATTTGTTTGCTATCAATGTTCACTGCTCTTTCCTTTTGCAACCTGTGTGCCTCTGAAAGCAGAGTGGATTTGATGCCGCTACACAGCCTTCCTCACCTCGGGCACCTGCTGCTATCATATGGGCAGTACACTAATGTGTCTGTGGGAAAGCTGCATTACCTGTGCATTGAATGTGCAAAAGTTACAATGTTTAGTACAAACTGTGTTTTGGTTCTTAAGGGACTAGCTGTGATCAATGGTGAGCTTGTAACTCTGCACAGCAGTGGGCTGACTGCATTGACAAGCTTGCAAGACCTTGTCTTGAAGAACAGCCTCATTCATATGAATGCTGACAATGTAGTTGATGACTTTGACTGCCGCACTTTGTGGACAGGCAGGCAGCCAGAAGGTTTGTCGAGTCTTACTAGATTGACATCCCTGCAAGTTTCTTCACCTTCATCGTGTTTGAAGTGGGTGTATCAGCTGACATCACTGAAGGCTCTTCATGTGGTTTGTTTTGTCAGAATTATTGAGGTTCAGGAAGCAATTAGTCAACTGAGTAATCTGACCAGCTTAAATTTTCAAGGAGCTGCTGATGACACAGGGCAAGGCATTAATGGTGAGCTAGATCTCAGTCATGAGCCCAGGACTGAGTTTTTGGTTAACAGTGGAGTGAAGTGGCAAGCATTGTCATTACTGACGCAATTCAGAATTGATCATGCCACACTCAATACAGGTGCAGAACTGATGGGGCTTGTAGGCTTGAAGCACCTGCAAAAGGTGGAGTTTGTGGGCGGTTGCACACCCACCACGGGACACAATGTCAGATGGTTTGCTGTCTTTGTCCACCAGATGGCTTTGCAGCATCCGTTGGTCGAGATCATAATCAATGAAGGGTCTGTTGCAGATGCTGTTGCTGACCTGTAGAGAACTGCAAGATTTGATTAGAGTACTGGACACCATTTATACTCTCCAAGTATGCTGACAGTTTTGCTGTGTGGAAGTTGTGATGCCTGTGTTTACACTTTGTATGTTAGATTTTGCTGATGTTTACTACATATTGGGTCACAATGCAACACCAGAAGAATCTGAGACATGAAGCCACAAAAGGAATTTGCCCAACATTTGCTGCTGTAGACATCAACGCACTATAGTGCTAGCTAGGACCGGTCAGCTTTGAGTCCTTGGGGCTGCTTCTACTGTAACAACAATTAACGTTGTCATGTCTCGTACCATGCATCATACAGGAGTGCTCTTGACTACTCACTTTGCATCTCATCAATTTTATGAACAAGCCGGGGGAAACACGGTCCAGCTTGATATTTTCTTCACTCCAACATTGTGACGTGACTTAGGCTGCAATGTAATGCAATCAATGGTGTGGCCAAAACGGCCTACGTTGTTGTTCAGGGCCCTTGACGATTTTCTGATCTTATGTGTACCTGAAGTTTGGGTCTCGAATTGTACAGAGGTCAACTGATTAGCAAGTATGGGCTATGCAAAGCAGTCAAAAGATGCAACGAAGACAAAGTTTGGCAGAACAGGCCAAGCATTATGTTTGAACCCCATCCTATGACAGACATGGCAGTTCCAGTAGTGTGCCGTAGTGCCGGTACACACGGTGTGCACACTCTAAGCTAAACTAAGATTCTGAGGATGCCTGAAGTACATCATCTTCTTCATTTGCTTCAAGTTTTGCAGACCGTGTCTGGAGAAAGTCTGGTTTGTGCTTCAACGTCTGCAAGAACGTCTGTGGGTGCTAGGCTGCAGCAGACTATGACCGCTGTTTGAGCACTGCCACCACTGGCCTTCAGCCGCTCTGGGCTTGGTGAGGGATCGAAGTCGTAGAGTGTTCGCACGTTCATTTTTGCAGACTCATTTGTACTGTTGAACGCAGGCTATGGAAGCAGAATTTGGGGCGTCCGGCAGAAGTGTTACGTGGTACCTGTCTCAAGACTTATGGGCAAAAGTTTTCAGTCGTTTGCAGCCCAGTTCGAGATCTGACATACGTGGAAACACTGCTGCTTTTGCCAAGCAGTACTCCCGTTATCAGCATCTGCAGCTTGTCTGCAAGAAGTTTCACAGCGTGTTTTTGCAAAACCCAGCGTTGTCCGGTCAACTCTTTTTGGGACCAAGGTCTGATCTCGACCACGACAAGAAGATAAGCCTACTCCTATGGATGCGGCGCCATGGTGCAACGCTAAGAATCATAGACGTGTCCGACAGAATTGGCGACACAGTGTTAGCATCCCTGACTTGCGCAGACCACAAGCTTGAGTCAGTCAGCTTCGGAAGCCCCACCACCACCACAATCTGTCTACTATCGATATTCACTTCTCTCTCCTTCTGCAAGCTGTCTGCATATGAAGGTGGAATGAGTTTGATGCCGCTACACAGCCTTCCTCTCCTCAGGCACCTGCTGCTATCATATGGCAAATACACCGAAGTGTCTGTGGCAAAGCTGCAGTATCTGGGCATCAAATTTGCAGATGTCACAGTGTTTAGTACGAACTGTGATCTTGTTCTTAAGGGTCTGGATCTGGTTAATTGTGAGCTTCGAAATCTGCACAGCAGTGGGCTGTCTGCATTGACAAGCTTGCAAGAGCTTGTCTTGAAGAACAGCAAAATTCATGCTGACAACATAGTTGATGACTTTGATTGCCGCATGTTGTGGACAGGCAAGCAGCCAGAAGGTTTGTCAAGTCTCACTAGGTTGACATCCTTGCAAGTTTCTTCACCCCGCCGTGATTCAGATGTTTTGGATTGGGTCTATCAGTTGACATCACTGAAGGCTCTTCACTTGGTCTGTTTTGGCAGCCTTATTGATGTCAAGGAAGAAATAGGTCAACTGAGTAATCTGACTAGCCTAAGTTTTCAAGGAGCTGCTGATGACACAGGGCAAGGCATCACTGGTGAGCTGGATCTCAGTTATGAGCCCAAGACTGAGGTATATGTGCACAGTGAGGCAGAGTGGCAAGCATTGTCATCATTGATGCACTTCAGGGTTGACCATGCCACAATCAATATAGGTGCAGAGTTGTTGGGGCTTGCAGCCTTGAAACATTTGCAAAAGGTGGAATTTGTGGGCAATTGCAAACCTGCCATGGGACACAATGTCAGATGGTTTGCTGCCTTTGTCCACCAAATGGCTTTGCAGCGTCCATCGGTCGAGTTCATAATCAATGAAGGGTCTGTTGCAGATGCTGTTGCTGACCTGTAGGAACTGCAAGATTTGATTGGAGTACTGGACAACATTCATACACTTCAAGTAGTGTGGCAGTTTTTCTGTGTGGAAGTAGTGATGCCTGTGTTTACACTTGTGTATTAGGTTTGACTGATGATGTGCCAAGTTTACTGCATAATGAATCACGATCACACCAGAGGAAATTAAGACTTGAAGCCACAAAAGGAAGTCGCCAATTGGGTTGCAACGTTTGCTGTTGCAGACATCAACGCTGTAATGCTGTGATACTGTCTGGTGCCGTTTCAACAATAGGACCAGTCATCTTCCAGTCCTTGGGGCTGCTTTCACTGTAACAACAATCAATGTTATTATGTCTATCACATGCTTTAAACAGGATTACTCGTGACTAGTCACATTGCATCTCACCAATTCTATGACAGCAAAACAAGCAGGGGGAAACGTGGCCCAGCTTGATAGCTTCTTCACTCCGACATTGTCATGTGACTTAGCCTATAGGCTGCAATTCAATGTAATGCAATCAATGGTGTGGCCAAAACGGCCCACGTTGGCTATGCTGTTTGTTCAGGGTTCATCTGATGTGTATTCGATGTGTTCGAAGTTTGATCTGTACAGAGATCAACTACTTAGCAAGCATAGGCATTGCAAAGCAGGCATAAATGTAACAAAAGAAAAGTTTGGCAGAACAGGCGTTATGTTTGAACCCCACATTGTGACAGACATGGCAGTTCCAGGAGTGAAATGTGGTGCCAGAGCACTGTGCATCAAGGGGTCAGTCTGTCAACAAAAAATATGACATCACACCAGGCACACCCAGTCAGCACACGCACATTCACAGCAACAACACTCAGATCACGTTCAGCATGCAACGCTGCTGCTTCAATCGCTTGTACAATCAAGGAAATACTCATCAAGCTTGCATCTGGCACACCACCCTCTGCAGATTCCTCTCCTTTGGAACCACCCTGCTTGGCGATCTTAGTGCTGAACACTAAGTGGTTCATGAAGCCACTGATCCGCAAGACCCTGGTCACTAATCCTTCTACCCTGGCACCCTTTCGCGCTGCTTGTACAACAAACTGATGCACAGCCGCAGCTGTTGCACATATGCGAATGGCTGGCTCCAGCAGCCCATCTGGGCAGTTGCCAGCGGCCAGTGACTGCAACTCAGATTCAGAGCTGTTCAGCATGATGTCCTGTGTGGCTACTGCATGCAACTGCTGTGAAGCAGTGAACTGGTCCAGAGACAGCAGCACTGCATCATCCTCTCTGTTCGCCTTTGCTCTCTTGGCTTTTGGCTGCCTGGGGGCCGTGTGCAAAGGCCCTGGATGCTTTGGCAGTGTCTGCAGAACACCAGCTAGCACCTCAGGCCAATCAACAAGAAACAGAAAAGAAAATACTGTGCCTTTCGGCGTCAATTTAAATGGGAAGCCATGTATTACATGGGGCTGCCCAGGGGCTGATCAACAATGCAGTGCTTGGACCTTGGTCCAAGAATGTGTGCACTCGCAGATGGGGTGGCAAGCTAAATGTAATCATGCAGGCTTGACTAATCCAGCGCCTTAGCAAACATGCTAACTGTAACCACATGCACATGATACAGTGTTAACCTGCACTGCTCCCCTCTTGAGGCACGACCTTCGCACAAGTTTCTGCAAAAAGGGTGGGTGAGACGCTACCTTGATTGAGCTGGAACAATGCAGCTTGCAGCCTTGGAATACTTGTTTCAAAGCCTGGGCAACCATTTTTTCTGCTGCTAACTTCTGATCCTCAAGGCTTCCTGGCGCAGCCGCTTCAAATCTTTGCAGCTGCTGTGTTGGCACAGCACTTGGATACACAGAGAAATCAAAAACGCAAGAGACCTGACAAGCACTGAAGTTGGCAACCTCCCAAGGTATACTTGTCTCCACTAGAAACACTGTCTGTGGATGGGCCTCAGACTCAGAGGACAGAGCTGCTGAGCGTTGAGCTGGTGCAGTTGCTGAGGCAGGTCCGTCAGCTGCAGATGTGCGTAGCTCAACTGCTGCAGCAGGATCAACAGAAGCTAATGCAGGCACATGCAGTGCTGATGTGGCACTGAGTGCTGAGGTGGCACTGAGTGCTGAAGTGGCACTGAGTGAGGCAGCCTGGGAGCTCCGAGCAGCTGAGTCAAATCTGGTGACTCCCGAGTCAGGTTGGGTTGCTGATGAATGCTTTGCCAGGGCATGCCTGAACAGTCTGAGCAATCTCTTGGTCTGCTTGGCATGCCGACTGCTGATAGCTGCACCACAAACATGGCTGGGCTTCTGATGGGCTGAGTCAGCATGCGTGGACATCTCTGCAGGATGTGCATCGAAGTCTAGCTCATGATCACTTGACTGCAGCTGGGTTGTCTTCTGAAGCCACTGCCAGGTGCAGCCGCCTGCAGAAAGCAGCTGCTGCTCTGTGTAGAAGAGAAAGAAAAGACTGCACCTTTCGGCGTCAATTTAAAGAGAAGCCAAGTGTTATGCCAGGCTGCCCACATGCTACTCTGCGTACACAGTCCTCTAAGGGCAGTGTGCAGGATGATGAAGGCTCCTAGACATTCAAGGGGTCAGGTTCAAGTCAAGCCTGAGAAAGCTCCTATGATCAAGGGCTTGTTTGTGTCAGAGCCACTAGAAAGTTTGTTGATGTTAGACACAGCGTACCTGAGGTGTACAATGAAGATGTACATTCTTTGCAAACCATTGCAGCTGTGGCTATGCATACCTCACTGCAAATGCAGCGCTGCAGCGGCAAAGACTGAGACAAGCAGAAGGAGACTCAGCCGTGCACACACTGCGGACTCTCCCACCTGGCAATGCAGATGACATGCACACAGACCATGCACAGAGATGTGCTTCTTTGGGTTGCAAAGCATTGTGTGCCAAAGCAGAGATTGGTCAAATGCTCACAGCGCAAAGGGAGGGCCAAAGGGCAGCTCTGACTCCACATGTGCCCCTCAAGTCCACTGCTGTGGCCCTTGGACAAGCACAGGAAGTATTTCTTGGCTAAACCCTTATGAGGAAAGTCCACATACAGCCCTCCAGAAAAGCCCTCTGCCCTGGCAGTCTCCAGCAGCAATGTAGCTTGATCCTCCTCTGCATGTAACAGCCATAAGGCTTGGAAGGGTATTGTTCTTTGTCAGAACCATGGTTTTGTCAGGACACAAATGACACCCATGTCGCGCTGAAAAGCGGCAGCCATAAAATGGTGCAGCAACTGTTCCAGCACCAGATGCAGAAGCTGCCTTGTAGTATGTAATGAGAACAATTACTCAAGAAGTATGCTTGTTGAGCTTAGTGATGAGTCATGGCCTGCTTCCGTCTTCCCTGATCTGTCGCTCAAATGGCTGACAGGCCAAGGGAAGCTTGCACCCAAATTGGGAACACCTCAAGCTGTGTATTGCACGCCTAACAGCATCATCTTGTCTTTTTTTTCTTCTGTCGAGTCGTGCAAATGCAAACTATGGTGCACACAGCACATAATACCTGTCAGATAGACTTGCATCACTGCCTTGCGCTCAGGCTTCAGACAGTGGTGAAGGCTCCTGAACAGGCGGCGCAGGCCCTTGCGTGGCTCTGAAGCATGGCATAGCCACTGCACTGCAGATATGCTGATGGCCCCATCTATGCTGTTGTCCCTCAAGGGCATGCCCTGACCCATGTCACTCTGCACGACAAGTCCTCTGCCAGCTGCTGCATTCGCTCTGCCTGGATGCTTTACTGTCTTATGATTGAGACTGTTATGACCAGTTCTGGATGCAAGTGACAGGGTATTGCGCGGTAGGGCTGCTGAATCTAGCTTGAGTCTTTGCTGCTTTGGGTTTAAGGCAAGCTGGCCGTCAGGCAGCATACTGGGAGATGTCGTGGTTCCTTGCGCCAGTGCTAGCATGCCTGAGGAGATGTCACACCCAATCCAGGCATGGCCGTGTTTTGTGAGCACAGCACCGCTCAAGCCTGACCCACAGCCAAGGTCAAGCAGAAACTGCGGAGCAGCCTGTATTGGGAAGCACGGCATATGAGTTTGCAGGCTTGAATGCACAGCAGCAGTCTGAGATGTATACTACTTACAGGTAGGTCTAGCAGCTGCAGCGCTGCAACAGTGAGTTCTTCTTGCAGCTGAGAAGTCTGGTGGCAAGTGCTGTATCGAAGTGCCTCCCTGCTGTCATAGAAGGATGGAGCAGTGCCCTGTTGTTCCGGCATGAGAGCTGACATGTTGGGGTCAGTAGCCTCTGCTGACGGCCAGTGCTCAAGTCAGAGCAAGAGCATGTTCCGTAGTTTCCTCTATCAGAGTGATGGAGGTGCGCTTGCATCCGCGCGCTCAAGCTTGCAATCGGCGAGCAGGCGCAGGTGAAATGCCAGACCCAGCGCCGGTTCAAAAGTCCATGTCGGGGTCTATTGCAGGCACTCCTAGGTTTTGGGAATTCCAACCGACGAAAGTATCTTGTGTGAGTTGGGATGCCCTCACTGAATGCTGCCTGCAGCATTTGACGAAGTGAACACCGTGTGCCAGCGATCGCTTGCACGTGTAAACGGGGTGATATTGCCAGACCGGCAGACTGTGTTACACGACTGTCGCTGATCTTTGCGCATCCAGTCTTCTGGTGCTGTTTTAACTGGCGCCAAAGCGTATCACATGCGAGGTTCTGACCTGGACTTCTTTCTGATTAATCCGGAAAGTCAGCAACTTCAGCTTCAATCCTGACAGTTGACACTATAATACGCAACAGGTGTTTCAGTGGTAAGTTCACCAAGGGCAAACCAAATAGCATCAACCAGCCCAGCAGCCCCAGATGAGTATGCAAGCACTCAAGGAATCACTACCGGCTGGAGAATTGGGTGGTATGGGTGGCATCCAAGTCACCGTCACTGCTGGATCCCTTCCCCAGCAGCAGCCTAGAGGGCCATACAACATGCAGGTATTCAACCATGGCAACACCCAAGTGTTGATGGCACAGGGGCTGTCCAGCTGCCGGCATTCAATCAACGCAATGGCAGTGAGCAAGCGTCTTGACTGCAATGAATGCATGGACGCTGAATGCTGCAGGCATCATGTGATCTGTTAGAAGCTGCTCAGAAAGGGCAGATGCCGGATGTGAAGGCACTTCTGCTCAATGGTGCTGACCCTGAAGCCAAAGATAAAGAGGTAACTTATAGCAGCTGCATTTGCATCTCTGGCATTAACGCCGCATACGTTTCTTGTGAGACTCTGGTTCTGATCGACACTTTAAGTTGCAGCAAATGCTACATCCTGCCTCATGTGGCAAAACACTGCAGTTCATACTTTTGTTGCAATCAAATTGGCAATAACGTGCTCCGTGTGGCAAAAGGAATTGTGATGCTGTGTCGGCCTGTGATTGCATGCTTGCTGCAGGGATACACTGCATTGCATGGGGCCGCAGGAGGGGGCCATGTAGCTGTTGTTGAGACCCTTCTGCTCAATGGTGCTGACCCAAAAGCAAGAGATATAGTCGCTGTACGTCGCAGCAGCTGCATTAGCATCTCCAGCATTGACACTGCATACATTGCTGTTGAAGGGTTGATGTTGATCAACACTCTTAGTTGCAGCAAATCTCACGTCCATGTGTCATGCCCCGTGTGGTAGAACACTGCAGTGCACATTTTGGTGGCATCCATGTTGGCAACGGTGTGCTCCTTATTGCAGAAGCAATCGTGACACTAGGGCAAGCTGCAATTGTATGCCTGTTGCAGGGAAGCACTGCACTGCATCAGGCTGCAGCATGGGATCATGTAGCTGTTGTTGAGACCCTTCTGCTTAACGGTGCTGACCTTGAAGCCAGAGATCACAGTGTAAGTTTTGTCAGCTTGTACAAAAACTTTGAGTCATTGCAATACAAACTCATCATACCCATGCCTTGCTCAACGTTTGCCTAAGGACATTGGTGATTAGGATATGGCAGCAAACATGACTCAAAATATTGCACCGGTTCAGGACTGGACACCCTTGCATTGGGCAGTAGTGGGTGCCAAAGTCAACTGTGTCAAGTGCTTTTTGGCCCATGGTGCAAATACACATGCACGGACAGTTGAGGTAAGGTCCCTTTGCTTGCATAATTCATGACTCAAGTCTGGAACATGGCCTAGTCATCCAGCTGATTGTTGACAATAGGCAAACGTATATATATACAGCTGTCTATGCTTTACAGATATGTAAGCCTCATTCATGCCCACCATACATATGTATCATGCGTCGATTGAGAACGCACAACATCAGCAAGCCAGCAGACTGATTGCAATAGTGTCAACTCTCAGCCTTGAGCAAGGACCCTGGCATGCATGCTGTCTTTGCACAAGCCAATCTCGTCTGATAGCATGCTTACTTGCGAGCCGTCTGAGTGCTGAACAAGATGTTGGCAGGGCAAACATCCATTGCACATGGTAGCCTGTTATGGTGATGGAGACAGAGAAAAGGCAATTGTGGCCCTTCTGCATGCGCACAATGCAGATGTCAACGCTCAAGATGGTGAAGTGAGTTTTGCACATGTGCACCGTTCCATAGAAAGTGATGCAAACATGTTGCAACACGACAGCGCTTGAGCTACAGCAATCCAGTGTGCATTTGGAACGCCTTTGCAACATCGTGCAATGTCAAGACTGTATTTCAGAGGCTCTTCTGAATGTCATGTGGCCTTGACTGCATGACTAGTGTGGCATAGGACTGATGCAGTTACTTTCGCTGCTGTCACGCTGTGCTGCTCTCAAAATGCAAAGACGAACGGTAACGCTGAAGGTCAACAGATTTTAATCTCAGTACCTCACAGCAGAAATTTGTGTCGACAGGGTGAGACATTGTTGATGAATGCTACACGGCAGGGCTGGCCAGGCATTGTTAAGCTGCTGGTGTCTCTTGGAGCAGACACCACAATAAGATCCTCAAAGGTATATCAGCCTATGTCTCAACCTTTGTAGCTTATGCTGTGGAATCAATAATAATAATAATAATCAAAACGTGTACTTAGCCAGCAGGCATCAGGTACGCGCGACGCAATTCAATTGTGAATCAATGGCTGAGGTCATTGCAGTTGCAAGTTGCCGTGGGCCCTCTCTGGTCACTGCAACGTGCAAGATGTGCCAGGTGTGAAAGAGCAAAAAAATTAGTGCAGTCTCCACATTTTGCAGGGCTGGACAGCACAGGATTATGCTCATGATGAGAAACATTTGAGCTGTCTTGAGGCACTCCCAAACACTTGAGTCAAGCAGCAAGCAGGCACGGGCTGGTCCACAGTGGTGGTTTCGTTCGCGATGGTTCACAATAACTGGCTCGCCCAATTTCCGTTTACCACCACATGTGCCTTTGACATTTTGGTCTTTTCACGCCATGATAGTGGATGCTGTCATCAATGAACAAAACAAGCGGTAGCTTGCGCCACAACACTTTTGTTGGGATACCACGAAGCAGCTTGTACAAACTTGTGTACAGAAACCCACTCCAATGCATGTGTCAAGCTTGTAAAACATATGTGCTGCATTTCTAGAAACTTGCTCCGTGATCACTACACCGTGATCAGAGCAACTCTTCAAAGTATCTCACCAAAATACCTTGTTAGGTAATGCTGCAGCAGCAGCAAGTTGAACGCCTGCTGTGGTGACAGCTGGCAACTTGATGCCTCAACGGCGAGGAGTGCCAGAGCCGTCTGGGATACACAGCTGGATGAGATCTACTCCTTGAGACAGAGGCACACGTGTACATGTACATGCTTTCTGCCCGATGTGGCATGCACCTGTGCCCAGCTGGAATGTGACTCTGCAGGTGAGACATGTCATGGGCCAGTCATGCTTTGGGCGCATTGGTGCGCTCTAATGAGCCCTGATGTGGCTGAGCGTTACAGTTATGCTGGGGTGCCTATGTTTGCTCATTGAGTTGATGCTGCGTGGCATGTGCCCGTGAGTGTACAGTCAGTTGATGCATGCTGGCAGGTGACTGCAGATGTGGCAGAAACAATGCAGATATCCAATGAAAGGCACCGACGCCGACTGCACTGCCTCAACACAGCAGCTTACATATTTAGAACACCGCTTTCACAAGTATCTTATTGTGTTGATACATACGCCAGATTATAATGTACATCATTTGACTGTGCATTTGGTTGTGATGCAGTGGCTATGTCGAGGACAATAAGACGATTGTTACAAGACTATCATCAGCATGTGCAACAGGCCACCGCCGTCTAAAGATCATGTTCAGTACCAAAGAAACAACTTGACGTGACAGTTTTGACAGAAATGAAAGTCTTAGTTAGTTACAAACACTGGCTTGATAGCTCTGGTGTGGTACCTTATGACAAAAGCTTGCATATGCATGCACAGCTGCATAAACACTTTGCCACACATTCTCTTAACCTGCCAGCTCTACCTCCTGGGCGACTGCAACAAGTCAGCTCATTCAAGTCGATTCAATAGGTTCTTCACATGTTACACAACTGAAATGTGCTGAGAACCTTCATCAAGTCAATTCAATAGGTTCTTCCACTGTTACACAACCGGGAATGGCTGAGAGCCTCTACCAAGTCAGGCTTGACCTGCCATTGGCTGAAAGCTCCACCGCTGCTCTATTGCTGTGCTCGATCTTTGCAGTGTGTAGTCAGATGCAAACCCACTGGCCCTCAGATAGGCTTGTACGGTCATTGCATCCACTGCATCTACCATCAAAGCTTGCCTGCTTTGCAGGGCACCCACACCTGCAACAAACGCATCTGCTTAAGTGCTCATCAACCCTTTGACACCAGAAGTGGTATGAGACTTTTTCTTTGTGGTGTCAACCTGATGACCAATCCCCAAGACTACACTTGTCAGCAAAGCTCGTAGACACCTGTGTGTATGTACCAGCATGTCACTCGTACATGACTTTGTACCCTGTCAAAGAAGTGCAAAGACATTTCCTCATGCTTGCTGTGCGTGCAATTGCAAATTGCCCCCTCAGGTGCCAGATGAGAGGACACATGAGGCTCTGTCACAGGCCAGAGCCCACAATGTGCACCAGATGATCATCCGCTATAACAAATGCGTGTCACAGGCTGCAGCATGTGCAGTAAATTCCACGAGGCATGCTATGCTAGCTTCCTCATACGCGCAAGAGTACAACACACTTTTCAAATGCGCCAGCTTGCTGGTGATGTTGATGCTGGTTGGGATTGGGCCGAGACTCTACATCATACCATAGCGTGCAAACCGGAGACACAGCACCACTAGATGCAATCTCGTGTATCTGACATACAGCACCACTACATGCAGTCCGGCATCTTGCCACTGGTAACTACACATATACACCACTTACACTTGTGAAAAAAAAGCGCAGCATTACCAGATGTGGCTCTGCATACATGGCATTGCCACTTACCCCACAGGTTTGCAGGAGCCTCCATGCGCACTGTGAAGGCACCTCCACTATTCAGCTTGTTCGCTGCTGTATTCTCAGCTGTGACTTGTGCCTGTAGCAAGGAAGCATCATCGTCAGGTTGACAATGACAAGAAAGAAGGCTGAAAGAAAGTCAAAGCTGCAGTCAACGCAGTCAACTGTCTCCCATTCAGGACAGCAAGACCTGAACGTCCTGTACTCAAAACATTTTGTAGTCAAAACATTGTATGCAGAGCACACATGGGTTTAGGGACTAATACATGTACGGCATGTACAGCATGTATACACGCCATGAGAAACTAGTCATAGATATATATATATATATATATATATATATGTGCGGCATATATACAGCGTGTGATGACAAGCAGAGTCAAGCTATGCTAGTGCTGGTCAGTGCTGCTTGAGATGCATGTTGAGAAGCGGTTTGAGGCGCTCACATGACTTTCTCATCTCACCAAGCATTATTGTCTTGAACAATGCATTCAACCTAATGGGTCTGGTGACCAATTCAATGATTGATTGATTTGAACCTGTGCCAGCCTTTGCTCTCGCATTAGCCAGGTAGGTCTCAGGTATGCCTCAACCAATGGTAACCAATGTGTGTAGACTACAAAACGCATCAACAGGCACTGACAAAATGGGCATGCCGTGCCATGAAGGCAGATGAAGGCAGTTCAGCATGCCGGTGGCGAAAAGCAAAAGCAGGAAGCAGGTTAGCTACCTTGATTGCAAAGCCTCTGTCCACAAACACGCTGAGTAGCTTCTGCACTCTCTCTGGGACCAGAGCTGACTGAGAAGCTGTCAAGGGCTCAGGGGTGCCCGGGAAGGTCTCCTCCTACATTTTGAATTTGAATTTTCAATTTGAATTTTAAAAACGCTCAAATGCTCAATGCACAATTTGGACTACACAGGGATTTAGTACGTCTTGGTCTCCATGGGATTTACACTGACAAGCAAACGGCATAGCAATGTTGAAGCTATCCATGTCGAGAAGAAGGTCTCCTCCTAAGGTTTGAATTTCAAACGCTCAATGCATAATTTGAGCTACACATGAATGTAGTATGTCTTGGTCTCCATGGGATTTACACTGACAGGCAAACAGCATGGCAATGTTAAACCTATCCATATGGAGAGGAAGGAATGAGGCAGAGTTGAGATGCATGAACAGGACACTTCTTTGGACCAAGTCTCGAGTGAGATGAGGAGGATGTAGGATACGCTTGCCTAGACTACTTTGTGCAGCACAAGCAGCGTACACGGCAAGCCTGTACTTGTGACTGATGTTGCTGCATGCAGCATGAGAAAGTTTGGGAGATCAATATGAGTCACTCACTCGGAAGCCATTTCTAAGGCCATCATATATGAAATCTCCCGTCCTCAATGCCACTTGTGCTGGCAAAGCAGAATTGTCCTTGAATGTGGCATCGCGTCGCACTGTCTTGCTTTGATCTGGGCAATCTTCACAGAACTCCTGTGCAGACATGCTGCAGTTGTCACACACATTTTGGGGACACATAGTACCCACGACTGTGCATATGTTGAACAACGTCTGGAACATACATTCTTGAATGGATCTCAGGATAAAAGCCTGATGGCACAAGGCTTGTCAAGATCTCACAGCTTGTGAGCTGTTGAGTGAATGCATGTAAGATGCCTCAGGCATGATGCGGTGCAGGATGAGATGTGTGAACAAGCTTGCGGCTCAGGACAGCAGCAGGTCTCATTGTGAACAGGCAGAGCAGGAGAAACTTATAGTGTCAGGTCAAAGACAGCCATGCCACAAGGCGAGGCAGGGCAGGGCAGGGCAGGGCAGGGCAGGGCAGGGCAGGGCAGGGCAAATGCAAACGCAAGACAAAGATAAGGCAAGGCCAGGCGCACCTTAAACACCTGTAGGCCCTTTGGAATGATGGTACCAACTGTGCTGTACTGCGCAAAGCTGATGAAATCAAAGTACAGAGGATCTGTCAGGTCACCCTGTGCACACAGAGGAACTTTACTTTGCATGGGATGGCCATCAGCCAGTGGGGGTGACATGCCAAGTGTGTTGCCTTAAGAACCACTCAGAAGCAGCACTGCATGTGGCAGTAAACATCATCTGCTGGGCATCAGTAGACTTGCAGAATGGGAATATACCTGCCGCACTCTGATGGGGCTGTACTGCAGCAGGTAAGGTTCATACTCTGCTTGTCTGGTTTTCCAAAACTGTATTTGAAATTGGTCCTGCAAACTGTAGGCCAATTTGGTGCCGCTACGCTTGTACACACCACAGTTGCAAGTGGAACTGCTTTATTTGAGGGTCATACCAGATACAGTTGAGGTGCCTGGTCCTACCATTGCAATGAAGTCTAGAGCGTCCACTGCGTCATAAGTAGACCGTAACAGCAGGACTGCAAATCTTTGATCCAGCACTTTGCGTGGAAACGCCACAGGCTCTGGCGGCAATAAGTGGCTGAAGTCGAAGTTTTGCGGCAGGGAGAAGCTTGCTGCGGTCTGCACATGTTGTTCCATGTAAGCGTGTCTGTCTTCAGCACTGTGCTGCCCAGCATGCAGTAGCAAACAGCTAGATCACCTGAGGCCGTGCTAAGCTCCACGCAGACAACACAAGACTTAACCCACCGAGTACAGCTTCTCTTCTAGTCGCAGCATCCCCTCTATCGGGAACAGCCTGCACTGTCGGAGTCGGTCGCGCTTGCTTACAGCGTACTCGACTAGGTACGCGCGAACACGCGGCGACAGGCCTGGCCTCAAGAGAGTTGGTCACAGTGCTGCAATGCCAGCGGGGCATAACTGGAAGTGGCAGGTATGCTCGGCTATGTCGCTGCGGACATGCATGTGCGATCCGTAACGCTGGCAGGCCTGGTTACTAAAGGGCCTACACTGATTATTTTTCCTGGCAAAATTGACAATGACCATTTCAAATCTCTGTTGCCGTTTAAGCACTTGGTCTTTAGCGTTCCCTGCACGTGATCCGCAAGCACAGCTACCCTTCAGGCAGGATCCGGCACAAGTAGCAAGCACTACCAACATATGTTAAATATGCAGCTGCAGCAAGGCTACTCACAAAAGTTCATATAATGAATTGGCAATTGCTGCCAATGTGGTGCATAGCCTTGTATCTGTTGCCTCAAGGAAGCGATTACTGCAAAACAGTGTATAGACACCTGCATCGCTTTCACATCATGCAGATATGGTTGCGACTAACAAAATACAACAGTCACAGAGTCTTCACACAGGACAGCAATAGCCGAAGGACCATGCCATTAAGATCCATACACCAAGAACTCCAGTATTCTGCTGCTCCAGGTGGAATCTGATCTTGACACTGCTTGCAAAGGCAGCATCTGAGTGTCCAGTGCAAAGGTCACAGGCAAATCTGACTCTACATCCAGCAAGCTTGTGCTCTCCATGTCGCCAAGGAAAGCTTCCTGTTGCTCATGTTGCTCCTGTTGTCTCTGTTGATGCTGCCGCCGTTGCTGTCTGGCTATGGCTGTATACAGGCTTTCCTGGTCCATCAAAAGCTTGCCTGCAAGATGCATCTTATTTCAGCTGGCATGATGCCAAACCACCATGCTTCATTGCAACGCTTCAAGAATTGTGGCAAGACAAGCAGGTCTGCGGTTTGCATGTCCTAAGAGTTTGCTTGGAGGAAACATAATGCTGCTCTTTAGCCATATGCTGCACACACATGCACTCAATCTGAACAGAACAGCAAGCTGTCTTGCCGTCAGTCATCATCTTACCACTCTTGCTACGCTCCATAGACAATGCTCGTAGCATTTCTGGAGGGTTGCAAGCTGTGCCTCTTGTCATGGATCTGCCTGGAAGCAGCTGCTGCAGGAAGGTGATGGCAGCTTCCAAGGTAGCTACCTGGTCATGGAAAGATTGGTCAGAGGCATCGCAGCTCAGCATATCAGTGCACTGTAGTCCAGCAACAGGCACACACAGCTGTGCGGAAGCATAGTCAGACACAAAACTATCATGTCACCCATGTTGCCAAAACCAATCATAATTACAAACCAATCATAATTACACGTTCCAGCAAAAGCTGTAAGGGATTCAATCTATGTTGCCAACAACTCATTGACTACAAAACTTATTGCCCTTTGTTTCACACGGGCAGTGGTCACATGATGCCCTAGAAACGCCTTCAGGCAAGCAAGCTGTCGTTTGAATCCTACATAGTGAGAATCTGGTTCCTAGCCCAAAAACAGCCTCGCGCCAAAAACGGGAACCGGCCAGCACATGTGTGATTGTTACAAATACACATAGGCATTGTGCAAGTCATGCGTGTTTTGGAGCATGGGTGTGCGCAAATGCCTTGTGAGCAATGATGGCCCAATGAGCACAAGTCAGGACAGCAGAATCAGAATAAGACTTGTACATATATGGGTGCGCATGTAATATGCAACACACTACATTGCTGCAAGGGTGAGCTACATTTGGTACCTGAAAGCCAGTCTGCCCCACCCAGTCTGCATGCTTGTGGAAGGTCCTCACATATGCCAAGCAGGCATGCAAGTGCAAGGGCTGCGCTACAACGATGGCCACTATGAACAGGGGTAGTAAAGAGTCTGAGGACAGAGGGCCCACAGTCTTGTCACTTCTCCTACAAGAAGCACACAATGGACGGGGCTCAGATCATCTGCTGTATATGATTACCAGCTTGCTTGCAGTGCCAGGTGACATCAAGGCAAGCCTAAAAACAGGGAACACAGAGCAAATATTCAAGCAACAATGGCCACTTTAGTTTCAGGCTGCAGTTCAGGTTGCTCACTCAGCAACTCAGTCAGCAACTCAGTCAGCAACTCAGTCAGCAACTCAGTCAGCAACTCAGTCAGCAAGGTCACATCAAGACACTCATGCACATTGCACAAGCAGCCTGGTGACTCTGGGAGGGCATCGCAGCAGGCACCAAATCACCCAACAAGCAATCAAAGCAACTCATTTGATCAATCCACTCGTGAGAATACAGGAGTGCAGACACATGCTCAAGACAAAGCCCACCTGACTTTACCTACTGCTTCAGTGATGGCTTCATCTGTTTGATGCAAGCATGAGACCACCTCCAAAGGGCACTGCACGCTGTCAAGCTGCTGCAGTCTGTCACAAGCCAGGCGCAAGTCAGTAGCTTGCAAGCCTACAGACACACCGCACAGCTTCCAGACTTGGTCTGGTACTGAGCCTTCTGCCTGGCTGCCTTCTGCTTGCTGATGTCTGCCAGCTTCTGACAACCCCTCTGAACCACTGTCCTGCATACACGGCTGCCTTTGTCAACGCATAGCAGTGTGAGAGTCATGATCAACTGCTACATTGCTCTTTCAAGTGCTGTGTTCTGTATGAAAGAGTTCTTCTGAAGCGTGTGACGATCCATATAAGGGTTGATCTGTATGTGCACATATCTGTGTCAGCTATGCAGTGCTCTCACAAGGTTATGATGTGCAAAGAGTACAGCGTGGACTGTCTGATCAGGCATGCATGACATCAATATGACAGAATACAGGCAAAGGCACTGAAGGTTCAGGGCTCCAGGGAACACTGCTGCATAAACACTGTTGTCATGAATGAATATTGAAGGCAGTCGTGCTATTAACAAAAAATGTGTCGCTACAATGCATGCACGTTTTGTGCATGCTGCATGCTACCCATTGGCCACACTGACCTGTACATGCAGATTTGGGCTTGTGCCATAGAGATCATACTGTCCGGCCATCAGCTGCTCCAGAAAAGCATGCAAGGCAGTGTCCTCTGCCTTATGGATGTGGGCAATGTTGTCAAAGACCTGACTGTGTATGGCAGCCATGACGCAATTTTCCAAAGCGATTGCCGCTTTGGACCTCTCTGCAAGACAAGGTTGATGTTGTTGTTTTGGAGAGTGTGCAAAAAAGTGACAGTAGCTATATACAATATTTGACAATAGCAGCATGTACTTTGTGGCACTACAGCACCTGAGGTTGAGCTGTGTGAGCCGTCTAGTATTCGCAAATTTCTTTGCACACATATCTCAACATGCTCAGCAGCTTTTGCAGCCTGGACACAACAGCAAACTTCAAGGCCAAGGTGGCAAATGGCAGGTATAATGCTCCACTCATAGCGCAGGCAAACAAAGCAGCGGTGCACCTGCCTGTAACCTTACAGACTGCTGTGCTTGATTGACAGCATACTTCATGGCCTGTCGACCTTGGGGCAAGGCGTACAAATACTCTTTGCAGTCACAAGTGGTGGTGAGCGGGTTTGTACTGGCTTCTGGCTGACTGTCTGAAGGTGTATGAGGTGCTTCCATATCTGACGAAGTTCGCGCGGAAGCTCAACTCGCAAATGTAGATCACATCTTTGACCTCCAACAAGTCTTTAGCTGTCAGAAGCGACAAGCGCCTGCTCTAACGCTGGGTCAAGTCAAACGCTGGTCCGATGAGTGACAGGCTGAGCTAGACGTGATATGTACACCTCATGCGCTAACAAGACCACTGAGACATTGTCAAGCGCGTTGCTGTCAGGCACAGAAAGAGTCATTGCAATTCAGAATGCGCTGCGGTCATTGACTGTGCTGATTGTGCGTTCAACCAAAACCAAGCAGAGATCCCGAGCCAGCATCCCCAGTGCTTAGAAACCTTTGCTCGTCTGCTGGATTGCTTACTAACCTTTTTCGTAAGTTGTGACAAAATCAGAGCGGCCTGACTAAGGTGAGCGAATCTATCTTTTTCTTAGTGGTATGATTCCGATGACCAATTATTGTCTTTGTTTTGTGCGCACTTGCAGGTAGTGCTGCTTTTATTTATAGGCTGGTATTGCAAGTCGCTTCCATTTTTTGCAGTCATCGCTATGCTGCTGCCGTTCTTCAGTGACATCGGCGGCCTCCTGAGTTTATTTGATTTTTGGCCCTTGGATGTTTGCTCAAAGCAGTTGTGGTGGCTGGTTGCTACAGAGGGATGGTCGATTCTGTTAGGGAGTTAGTACTGGTACTTACCAGTGGTATACCAGCAGTGTGGAGCACAGGCATGTACGTATGTATCTGCAATATTTGCCATGCCAGAAAGATTGCTGGCTAAAGCCACAGATACGCATGGGCCAGATGTACATATTCAGAACCGCATGTTACTGTGCAGATCAGTATTGCTTGTCATGTTCTGGTGGTAACAGTCAGGCTAAATGTGGTTGAAGTCATGTTGCATGAGGTTTGGCTGTTGCAGCTTCTGCTGTTGCTGCTAGCAAAACTTTTGCTGCAAAAGCGCTTTTGACAGCGCCACAGATGCAGCATGCAAGTCTCTTCTTCTAGTTTTAGTGAATCCCAGGTTGCGTTTGCACATGTGACAGTTGCACATGTGACGTTTGCACAGTAGTGAGGCAAACCCTGCCAATCACTGCCTTTCATGTGAACTGACATCTTCATGCATGATCATATGATCGGATGATCTTCACTTCAAAGACTGGTTTCAATTAAGCACAGACCATCACGACTGACATCGTATGCAAATTACATCATGACTTCGTACGGAGGTTTCTCTTGGCTGACTCGAGCACGGCAGGTTGCTTGTTATTTCAAAGACCTAGGTCTGTCATACCTCATGGATTGCGTTGTTTGTTGTGGCAAATGTAACTTGCTGGAGAAGCTCCACTCAAGTCAGCTCCACTCAAGCTCCACGAGCCTGTTTGCCTTGTGCCTGGTTCTGTGGACAAGTACCTGCCTGTGCCTGATTGCACTCTTCAAAAGATCATCGACACACATTCTGAGGCCCCTAGCCTAAGGGCTCTTTACTCTGCTGATATAGGTACGTCACTGACGTAACCTCCAACTTCAGCTCTACATGCGTTGTGCTTGCGCTCATGGCTGGCCAGCTGGACTGTCAGCCTCGATCTTATAGTCAGCAGCAGACGCTACGTTGATTTTTCAGCAGCTATTGACGTCAGCGGTTCTGATTGACTGTCATGATAGTCTCCGAGATGCATTTCAATGCATTTCAATGCATTGCGCAGCCTAACACAGCCTTGCATGACTGCACACTGGCTCTTTCACAACAACTTTGATCCAGGTACTTCACCAGGCCCTGCAAATCAGTGTACCGTATCCTAGATCCAATCTACCAAGGAAGCTCCACTCAACATGGATAATTTTGCAGCGCTACTCAACATGGGATAATTTTGCAGCGCTACTCAACATGGGATAATTTGTACGCATCGATGAGTAACCGTTTTCCTGCCTCTTGAGAACTGCAGATTTTACGTCCCAAATATCACCGGCTGCGGCAGTCTGCATCGCGATCACACATTCTGACTGACTGCTCTGCGATCAATCGTTGCAGACACCCAAGCTCTTTCACGCAGGATCGTTGATAAGATCAAAGTTGATTTCTCAATTTCGACGCGTCTCGCCAACACATCTCAAGTGTCAGTCACTGAGGTCGACACCTCCAGGAGGCCTGCGTCTCTTCTTCAACCAGCATAGCGACGATGTTGAAAGATGTCAAGGACCCAGAGTCTTTGAACATGCCGGACGACTCTGCTCACAATGCTTACAACGCTACCACACTAAAAAACGCAGATGATGTTGACGAGGACGGCCACCATAAACGGACAGGTGCGCCGACTTTGAATCAAGTCATCCATTTGCGCATGTCAGCATGCTGGTGTGAATGCAATCAAGTGTAGCGTGCCTCGTCCTTTTGTGGGACTACCTTTCTGGCGTGTGCATACTGTGATGTGTACACAGTGCCGACGATCGCTGTGCTAGACTGCCACGTGGGCGACTCTGTACTTGATGCTGCAGGGACCTGGATCACGGCAGCGGCTCACGTCATTACTGCTGTCATCGGGTCTGGAGTGCTTTCCCTGGCTTGGGCCCTCTCCACCATGGGCTGGATTGCTGGACCACTAATTTTGTTTGCGTTTGCCTTTGTCACCTGGTATACCTCCCTGCTGCTGGCAGACGCATATCGGTATCCCAAGGATGTTGGAAAGCGTAACTACACGTATCCTGGAGCTGTTGAAGCCATTTTGGGTATGTCCTTGTATTTTCTGCAGTTACACAAACTGTTATGTCAAATCAAAGACTTGTTGGGCAACACAGCATTGGCTGTATGCACTGCTGCTGCGTACAAACACAATGCTGCTCCAGTGGTGTGCAATACCACACGCATCAGCACACAATGGCGATGATGTAGTTATGTGGTGCTGTAGCTGACATGCAATTCTGCATAATGTACAGCATGCCTGATGTTGACTATGGTGTTGCAAATCAGCTGCAACATCATTGTCAACATTAAGGTATGCTGCACATCATGCAAAACTGCAAGGCACAGAACATTATAATGTCAGGGCCGTGCACATTGGTGCCACCCTGCAAAGCTGTCTGCAATCATGTGCGCTGCCCAAAACTGTCTTTTTCTTTACTGCAGGTGGCAGATATGTGGCTTTCTGTGCCATCATCCAGTATGTCAACCTGGTGGGAACAGGCATTGGCTACACAGTCACTGCTGGAGTCAGTATGGTGTAAGTCCCCTTTCTCTGCTTTTCGTATACATCTTACGTCATATACGTTCTGACACATGTGTTGTTGTGCTTGTATATATATACATGTATATGTCAAACAGACAACACTTTACTGATCTTCATACACCAAAGAAGCGCGATGTCAGTCTGCCGGTCTGTTCTGCACTTAATGTGATTGTCTTTGGTTTGGCTGCGATCATAATGATGGGTGACTCAGCATGACTAAGACACACATTGTCATGCACTGGCATACCTGTGTCACAGTCACTCAGATCGTTCTAGCATGCATGCGTGCATGGCTGTGAGCACAGGATTTACGATTTCTTATACCTCTACGTTTTCATACAAACAGCGACAACAAAGGAAACATGCATAAATGAATTCAACGGCACTGTGCACTGTTGAGCGTAAATGAATGAATGAAAGTTTCTGTTCTTCTTACAGAGCTGTGAGGAGATCCAACTGTTTTCACTCACATGAGGCACAGCTGGCAGCTCAACAGGCAGCTGGCTCTGCTGAAATCTGCCAGGTTAGTCATCATGTGTCAACAGTGCCTGTTTGTGGATCTCAGTGACGCAGGCATGATCGCACATCATGACTGATACGTCACATCACACTTTGAGCCTTGCAGCTTGCTGCATGCCATTTGCAAGCCTGATATGATGTGGCCTAACTTAGCTTTTTACCTCAAGTCGCCATTCACTCTTTCCATCTGCAAAACTGGAGCCATAGCAGGTGTGAATGCATGGTCTTCTGCAGGTGTCCAACACTCCCTTCATTGCTATCTTTGGAGCCTTCCAGCTTCTGCTGAGTCAGATCCCTGACTTTGACCGGCTCTGGTTCTTGTCTGTTCTGGCAGCTGTCATGTCCTTTAGCTATTCCTCCATTGGACTTGGACTAGCCATTGGGAAGGCAACAGGTGTGCTGCTGTTCCTGTCTGCTTTGCCTACACTAGATGGTGCTTGGACTAGCCATTGGCAAGGCAACAATTGTGCTGCTGTTTCTGTCTGTTTTGCCGACATGTACATCATGGTACGTCAAAGATGATGGCTGCAAGCATTTCAATCTGGTCCTCCTGACATTATACTCGATGTTGCTGTGCTAGAGCTCTTGAACACACATCCCTTGTACCCTGCCTAGCTTTTTTTCAATTCCATTTTTTTGGTGTTCAACAACACTGTCAGACCTGTCCAATGGTAGCAGTGTGCACACGGACTCCCATGGACTCTCGAGCTTAGTCAGCCTTATGCTGGTGATGTCATGTTGCATGACGTCATGCTAGGTCTTGCACATGTGCTCGCAATATCTGTGCCCTGCCTCTGCTGTTGTCCAGCCTAGATGCCTGAGGGGTATGGGTGTAAATGTGAGGAAGTCATTTATCAGTACCTGACTCTGATCCATCTCACAGGAAAGATCGAGATTATTTAGTAATTGATCCATTACATGATCTGCACGTGACTCTGCACGTGCTGTTGAAATGCAGAGCATCATGCTGACCATGGGTCCCTGGCGGGTACCCCAGAGACCCCCCAGGCCTATAAGGTGTGGAATGTGCTGAATGGGCTGGGAGACATGGCCTTTGCCTACTCCTTCTCTTTCATTCTGCTGGAAATTACGGTGAGCATCTCTGTGTCGATTCTGTATTGCTAGCAGCACGTGAACACAACTATGAGCAACACATGCTTGCAGTTGCGCTGATCCAGCTCATCATGAGCTGAAAAACGAGGTTGTTATGATTATATTTATTATTATCATTATTATGATGCTTGCAGTTATGCTGATCTACACCAGATCTGTGAGGCAGCCCTGCAATACGGCCCGATGTACAACAGCTCTGTCCATATTTCAAATTTTCCAACGTGCATGCAAGACTCCTAACTGCATGCCAGCACATTTTACCGATACTTTCATACATACACACTGATCTCAACACTTTATCGAGCCTTGCTGACAGGTGCAGTTTCAGAAGTCGGTCATCAGATTCATACCACTGAGGAATCAGCTCTGGCCATGTCTTCAGCCCTGATCCACAATTTTGATTCCTGAGCCTTGTCTGTCTGTGCCATGCCTGCAGGACACACTGAAGGCTAAGCCATCTGAGTCTTCTCAGATGAAGAAAGCCACCACCACAGCCATTTTTGTCACAACTAGTTTCTACATGGGAGTTGCTCTCATTGGGTATGCTGCCTTTGGTGACAACGCTCCGGGAAATCTGCTGACGGGCTTCGGATTCTTCAACCCATACTGGCTCATCGACATTGCCAATGTCTTCATCATGGTCCATTTGGTTGGTGCTTACCAGGTATGGGATGGCAGAAGTGGCATTAGGGTTTTCCATGCCCTCATGCAAGATTTGTTCTTGCTGTGCATGGTGCAGGGCTACTTTTGTGTGACTGTGCATTCACACAGCAGCATGCTGGTCTGACGGACAGTCTCTGAACATCCCAAAACATTGCATATATAAGTATAGCGTCATCATACATGTGACAATACTGCACATGATGTGATTGCCCAGCAGGTGATGACTCTGCAGTCACCCTGATGGCATTAGTCATGGTTGTGCAAGGCTCTGCATCTGTAACAGTTTGTGTATCTGGGGTTGCTCTACGACCATCGACCACATGGAGTTGCCCTCAGGTTTGGGGGTTCAAAATGTGTCCTGCTTGTAAGCTACTTGGGCAATCCTGACATCAGCATCAGCAACCTTTTTACCAGGCATCAACTGCATTATTGCAGTTGCAATGAGCTTGGTAGTGACTGCCTGTGTGATGTGACAGGTGTACACACAGCCCTGGTTTGCCTTTGTTGAGGGACAAATGTACAAGCGGGTGCGTAAGAACTTCTTCACCCACAAGGAGATTGTTCTCCGGATTCCTGGCATCGGTGCTCTCAGGCTCACTCTCTTCAGGCTGTGCTGGAGGACTGCATACGTCGTCTTCACTTCAGGTACACCTTTACACACGTTTGGATCCAATGGTAATATTGCAAAACACAAACGTTTGTTGTCTGTCTACATCCGGTAGGCTGCATGCAAGCTTGAAAATGTAGCATGTGCTGTTCAGATCACTCAGTTTCCCCAAAGCTTGCAGTTGACAGTTCAAAAGAATCATCAGCTTTCATGTGTGAGTCTGCAGACGGAGGCCACTGCAATATCATGCCAGTCTTGCAAATGCCTGTTCTCTCTGATACCGACGTCGGGCACTGCCTGTAAACTATGAGCCATTGTTGCATCTCCCGTCACATTTCATATGACTTCTCTGTCTTGTCTGTCATTATTACTTCAGATTCTGATGTGTCTGTGTGCTCGCATTCCACCTCACATTCAACATCACTTCTTTCTCTTGTCTGTCATTTCAACTTCAGACTCTGATGTGTCTGTGTGCTCGCAGTCATCGCAATGCTGCTGCCCTTCTTCAATGACATCGTGGGCCTACTGGGATCAATCGGTTTCTGGCCCCTGACAGTCTTCCTGCCCATCCAAATGCACATCGTTCAAGCACAGGTCAAAAGGTTCTCGCCCAAGTGGATTGCACTCCAGTGCCTAAGTACTGTCTGCCTTCTCATCAGTTTGGGAGGCGCTGTTGGATCTCTGGCTCAAATCGTGATTGACTGCAAGGATTACACACCTTTCCACACCAGTTACAGTAGGTGATCATCATGATCAAGCGTGCTCAATGATCAAGCATTTGCTGGTTGTTTACATGACTGCCTCCAAGACATGCGTATACACCCCTTTGGATGCAGCGCTGCATGGCATGTCTTGAACTGGACAAAGCTCATGGTAGTAGTAGAGCATTTGACAAGCAACAAACTCCAGAATGTCACTTCTGTCAGGTCTTGCTGTTTCTCAGGAACATTCTTGCTAAGTCAGCTGTGTCCGTCGGTCTCTTCAAAGTTGCAGATGCGCGTTCCAGCCATGGAATTATGTACCAGTAGCCTTTAGCTTGCCTGCTGGTGTCAATTGGTACATGCACATAGCATCTGCAAGGAACTTGTGGTGTGTATGGTCTGCTGCACTATACCCTCTGCAGTCTTGTCTGTATTGATGAACAAAGACACAGAAAGGAGACTGTACACTGTTTTGGGTGGCAGTGCTCCTTGATTCTTTGATTCATATTGGTTTTCTTTGATGCTCAAGCCAGGATTCGTCCATTGATTAGGTTAAGTTTGCAGGTATTGGATACTGCATAGCTTCCCTTCTTCAGCACGGCTTAGATCCTCAGTGTGTTAGCCTGTTTGTAGTGTATTGACTTTGAAGCTATAATGTTGCAGAGGCAGCATTGTCATTTCTACCATGTGACTTCTCTTTTCATGCTACTTCACCTGTTGTAGGGTGAAACCGATGTTGCACATTAGGTGCTCCTTAGCTCATTGTACCCTGTTTCATCAGGTGCCCCTTAGCTCATCGTACCCTGTTACGTCATTTTTAAAAGATTGCAGGCATGTGCATGCTGTCTGAGGCAGACTTATGTTGTGACCATGCTACTTGCCATCGTCAGTGCTGATCTCCGTGAGGCATACTACAAAGGCATGCTTGGCTGTTTCACTTGCTTACATTCACCAAGCTTTACAAGTATTGTGTGCCACACCGGTAAGCTTTTGTCTTGCCTCAATTTCTGCCTTGGCTTGACATAGGTTCAAAAAAGCTGATCACAACGGGACTAAAGCCACTGATGCAGCTTCATAACCTCAACGTTACGTAAGTAAAGTATACTGTGACTCAACACGTCACCCATGTGTAGGGCCTCTCTTGAGGGACACTGCGCACGTATGATGTCGTCGGTGCTTTCTTGAGTATGGAACCATTTCTTCAACCAACCTAACTCACTGCCGCCTTTCACACGGTTTCTCCTGATACGGTGTGTGGTAATAGATTGTCTAGATTTCATGACGAATTGAACGTGCCGTGATTGCCATGATTGGCTGGAATCCTTCTTCTGCTTTTACTTGTAAACACCAATCATTCGTTTCACAGCAGATGCAAGTTATTGCAGCGAACTGCAACAGCATCACGGCCTGCGACAGTTTGCCTTGCTTAGAGCGCCCATTGTGCAAGATGGACAAACTAGCCTCAGCATCGCTCTCAACGATCAAGGTGTGTCGCTTGCGGAAAGGCTCGCCTTTAGTCCGCGCATCTGATAGTGCTGTTCCAGTTCGTTGCCGCTGGCAGTGTGAGATTCCAAATGTGTGTATAATGCAGGAGGGACAGAAAGCCTTGCAGCAAGCACATGCAGAGAAGGGATTTATCCACTTGGTTGGCAAGTAAGATTTCGATGCACAGCTTGAGCCTGCTTTTGCCTATATTGACTAGCATGGTCGTTCGTGTCGCATGTCACAGCAAAGAGCACGACATCAAGGTGCAACTGTGACTGTACAGTCAGCTCGACACCCAGACAGAACATGTGTTGCTGTGACCGCAGAACAGACAGGGTGACAAGTGTGATGATCCCTTTGGCCTTCACAGCTGTTGGCTTGTTTGTCGGTGGCAAAGGACTATATCACATGTACACAGGCACAGGGAAGCTTGAATGACGCATGATTTCCACAGTACTGATACAGCAGACAGATCAAATTGCACATGAGGATGTTAGCTCCCTCTGCAATGCCTGCAGCATTTTAAGCAATCAAAAAGCTGGGCTGTAATGTATGACTGCTGCAACTCATTTGTTTGCATCTTCTGACTTATCGCATGCACTTTCATACGACTTTTTGAGATGTTTTGTCCTGCCTATTCATGTGAGTGTTACTGCTTCAGTATCATGCTGAAGAGAGCTGTGACAGCCCTAGCAGTCAGCTTTGCATGATGCTCACATTCCTGATCTTTTTCTGTGTATGCGGCAGCCCAGGCATGTTTGCAGCCTTACGTTGCATGATCAGGAACATTTCTTGCTGTGCATTGCCAAAATCTGGGGTGCACATGTGCACATTAAGATGATTATGACCCAGAGGCAGACTTGGTCTTCAGAACATGTGTTGCAGAGCATAAGTACACACATCACTTTACTCAATCCTATCGCGGCTGCAAACGCGGTGACTGTGCGGTGAACTGAACGCGAAAAATTACTATCGATATGTGCAGTACATAGTAGCCAAACGCTGTACAAGTGTGTCACATGTGTGTCAAACAGTATACATGTGACGAACACAAAGCACTTCAAACAGAAATTGTCATGACACAAGCCTGTAAACCATGACTGACAGATGCATATGGGTTTTATTGCCCACTTGCTTGCTTCTCCTCATGTGTTCTAGGACCGGCAAGTAGTGCCTCTGCACAGCACATGCTGTCACTCAGGGTTGCAATTATGCATGCATCACATGAGATGCCAGAGGACATGCAAAACGACTGCCTTTGTCGGGCCAAAAGGGCTCAAACACACAACAGCTGATCCGCTACGCAGCCCAATAACTGCTTTGCGTGCTGTGAAGCAGTTGTGCGACAGTCCAGGCGTGACTCAGAACAAGCACCAGACAATTTGTTTGTAGCATGCTGGTCAATAATCGTTGCCCTATTGCAGCACCTACAAGGACCAACACTGCATGTAATCAAGCAACTTATTTCAGCCCAAGCATTGAAATGTGCGTCCAACCAGCTGTACTGTCAGCATGGCATATTGCAAGCCATTCCAGCTGTCAAGATAGTACGGCAGCAGCGCAACATTTTCTGTTCAGGCAAACGCTTCAGGATTTCAAGCAATACCTGTGGAGAGTTCCCCATCCTCTGCAGCCACAACATCAACAATGCTGAGGACGTCTGGAGACCAGGGGAAACTCTGGACTATGAGAATGGCCCCCTGAAACTTGTCTGCTAGGCGCAGGGCAACTGTCATGGTGAACTGCAACAAACACGAGTGCTGCTGCTGCATGTTGTGGTGCAGCTTGTCTGCAGCATCCAGAGACTTCAGAAACCTGCAGCACATACATAAATGCTTTGCCAAGATTTATTTTTTGGTTCTTTGTTGTTGGCTTCGGCTTCAGTCAGGCTGGCTTGTGTTGGTTTCTGCTGGGGATGACGTCAGGCCCTGCACCCTATGTTGAGTTTATTGGGTTTACAGTCTTGCTGCTGAGGGTTTCAGACATGTGACCAATGTCTTGGTCTTAGGCCCTGCTGGCTATCTTGGCAATATGACAAGCTTGACGTGACTAAAGCATGTTCACTTTAACAGTTGCTGTAGGATGCTATGTTGTGCTGCGCTATGCTGTTGTAGTCACATGGATATGCCAAGGCACTTCTGTGGCCAGTTTGGACTCCCTATGCACTGGTGCAAGCTGACATGCGGCCTGGCGGACAGCGTGTGACCACTGCATGACCACTGCATGACCACTTTGTACAACCCAATGGTGAATGTGCATCTGACCCAAGCAAGGCATAAGACAAGCAAAATGTAAGCTAGAGGACGACAAGCATGCAGCAGATTCAGTCCCTGTGTGGCTATGCAAAACTGAGCTCTGGTCATGCAAGCTTGGTACAACATGCTAGTTGTTTCAGACAGTAATACAGAACCTCCCCAGATTGACACGCAGCAGTCACTGGCTTCATGTACGTCACCACTGAGCGTTGCAGTATGCCAGGAATGTGTGTTGCAGCGCCAACACTACGCATCTTGACATAATTTAGTATGCCAGCACTGTGAGTCTTGTCGCCGTACTGCCACTCACACTGGTGGAGACCCCGACAAGATGGTTGGTGACAAGATGGTGACAAGATAGTTGGTTGGAGGCTGACCTGTGAGAAACGACTAAGAAAGTCGCCCGAGAACAGAACAGCGAATACAATTGTACAGGAAATGATATCACACAGGAAATCAGCCTGACCTATGAGAGGTGGAGCTGTAATTGCCGCCATTGGGTGTGGCGGCCTCTAGACTGGTGATAAGCGCCTGCCGGTCCTTGATGATGAAGCTCAGCGCGGTGAGGTACGCCCTGCGCGCCAGCTTCAGGTCTTGCCTCACCTCTGGCGCTAGCTGAAGCTCCTTCTGCAGCAAGCAATGCAGATGTGAGGCAGCCTGTCAGTGTTGGTGGTCTTTGATGATGCTGATGTCTACTATGGGAGATGCTGTGCACACCAGCTTCAAGTCTTGCTTGACCTCTGTAGTGAGCCCAGCCTCTTTCTGTAGCAAGAGAAATGCAAATGTGAAGGCAGCCTGTCAGACTTGATAAGCCTTGGTGATGTGTATTCAGCCATTCCTGTGCGCCAGCTTGTGGTCTTGCTTCACTGATTCAAGACCGTTCTGCAGCAAGAAATGCAAATGTGAATCAGGCTGTTACAGTCAATAATCCTTGACACTGACAATGATTTTGCCCTGCACTCCAGCCTGAGGTCTTGCTTCAGCTCTGGCGCTAGCTGAAGCTCTTTATGCAGAAGAGCAAGTGATGCAAACATGAGGCAGCCTGTCACAACTGGTGGTCCTTGATGAGCCTGATGTCTGCTGTAAGCTCCGTCTTATGTTCATACTTTGCAGTGCGTGCATATCTGCTGCATCTGTTCTGCGTCATTGCTGTGAATGGCTAGTGTTTTAGCAAAATCACAACTAATTGACATGCCATCACTGTTAAACGCATGTGATGATAGTATGGCTGCTGTGCTCCTTGCAGCTCACACCCTTGTGCGAGCCCCTTGTATTTACATATGTTGCTGCAAGAGCGGGCATAAACTCCCCGAGGCAAGTCATGAGACCATGATCTGCAAGTGATAACACTTGCACAGTGTTACTCACAACATCAGTTATACTATTGTATGCATGTGCACACACCACCGCTGTCATTCCCAGCGTTGCTAGACAAACAGAAGGAGTCTAGCAAAACAGCCAATGCATCATTCCCAGCTGCAGTATGAGCCACTGATTACAAACAAAGACTTTTCAGCCTGTGCATCTAGCTGAAACTGAACACCTGGTTTCTGCAGCAGGTGTACGACATATTGTGTGCAATGTTAGTGGCAGCCAGGTGGATTGGAGTGCAATCATCAGGTCAAAACAGCCTACTCAAATCTGAAGTGAGCAAGGTGAGGACTGACCACAATGCGAGCCCAGTAGTCTGGGCCCGGGGCCTCCTCAGCATTGCTGGGGGCGGCTGCATCCATGTTCAGGGAGTGAAAGGCAAAAGTGCCTTTCGGGTTTGCCACCGCCATGCCAGCTGAAAGGGCCAAGCACTCTCGCACCAGCTGTGTCATTCGCTCCATTGCTGGGCTGTTTGCATCGCCATTGGCCAGGACCTGAAGTGTCACAGCACATATGTGAAACCTGAGGGCTTTGTCGCTGCAGCCTGACTGAGGGTGTTTGAAGGCTATTTGGGACTAACCCACCTGATTTGGCTTTTCAAAGCATGTTAGTGTTTTGGCCTCACGCCTTGACTGTGTTGCTGTGCTTAAACATTGCAGCGCCTAATAAATGTCTTGGCAATTATTGGCCTTGTGCATTGATTGTGATGCTGTGGTCAAACATTGCATGTGTCAGTGGTTTGAGTCAATGGCTGGTTGTATCATACCAAAGCATCAGTCTGAATGAT